>Ga0116231_10003689_pt1 | contig 31575 bp, 22 predicted proteins | sample S1TSphgellanicum_2_FD_89695 | JGI IMG/M metagenome (GOLD analysis project Ga0116231, IMG submission 89695) | Host-associated microbial communities from peat moss isolated from Minnesota, USA - S1T2_Fd - Sphagnum magellanicum MG | ecosystem: Host-associated > Plants > Peat moss > Unclassified... | reverse complement strand
TAAATTATAAAAAAAAAAAAAAAAAAAAAAAAAAAAAAAAAAAAAAAAAAAAGCCCAAAGGCAACCCCAAATAGAAGTTGCCTTTATGTACTTTAATGTCTTAAACATGTTCCAATAAGTTTTTTCAAGTTCACTTTGCATCATTATGTGCATCAACTATTCTACACTTGTTGCTTATGTAAGAATTATACTAAGATTTGATAGTTTAGAAATTACAAAAGGAACATAAAGACAAGTCCATAATTACTTATAGATGGAACTTCCAAGCATTTAAAATCACCAAATAACATTTTTTAGTACTAATCTTTATGTAAAATTCAAAAGTTGAAATATGAGATTGTTTTTTCAACTTTCATTTCTTTTATAAAAAAATTTCTTATACACTTTCAAGAACTTCCTTAAGCGTAATTTCCCATGAAATATCATCTTCAATTTTAGGCATCTTCCATTTTTGTAAAGCACCTAAAATTGATTTTCAAGGATATCTTTTCTTTACATCACTTTTTTTTAATTTCAAAATTAATTTTAGTTATTTATCCAAATTTTTTTTGCACTAATTTTTGTTCTTTGTTTTGTCGATATGCATATAGAAGATAATATGGGCTCTAAAACTTGTAGGATACATTGGTATGTACAACCTATGATCATGTAAAACTTGCTCTTATTAAAAGTGCATTAACACAAAAAATTGTAGATAGACAATAGATCCATCCCTAAAAAATGTTTGTACAATGGAAACTACTATGGAATCAATCATGTCATTATTGCTTACAACTTTTTAAAAACTTATGAACTATTATTAATTTCAAATTGACCAAATGGCTATAGTCATCATATCAAAAATAAATAAAGATACATGTCCAAAATGGGGTTTGAACCCCCATTTTGTTGGCCACAACCCAAGGCTTTTATCATTTGACCATCACCTCACATGGCAATAAATATTACTATCACAAAATATATAAAAACAACTTTTTTGAATATCACACATTATTATGATCTTATTATAATTAGATAATTTCATAATGTAAATTTTTATACATGTTCATATGTAATATCACTATTCAATTCCTAATTTGATAATTGCATTGAAATAAATTTTAAATTTCAAAATCTAAAAAAATTTCATTAATTAGAAATAATTTAATTTAATTAATTCACATTCTCATTTAGTTTAGTTTAGTTTATTATTATTTTTTGAAATGTTGAAACATTGCCATAATTTTTATATTTTGATTTGGGCGAAATTTCAAGTTTCATGTGTACATTAGTAATTTTTTAGAAATAAATTAAAAAAAAAAAAAGAGATTGATCTTCTATGCAATCATTAGGTTTGATTGTTCTCAAGCTAGAACATTTAGGATAAGATTGCCCATGAACATGCATTCCATTTTGAAGCCCCCCTCAAACCTTACACCCTAAAACTTTAAATGGTGATGGAAGAGGATTTTATAATGTGATTAAATGTTGTTAGAAAATACGACATGTTGTTCAAAAGTATAAGGTTCAAACTCTGGAATGATTTAATTAACTTAATTAATTGATAATCAATCATGGATCGTAAGTATCAATTTAATTAAAATACAAGGACAAAGGTCTAACACTCATTAACTCCTAATCCATACCTATGTTTTGATTTGGTTTCAATTATGCCTAATTTTTCATTATGATGGACTTGCTTTAGTCCACCCCATGCCCATTAGCTCATAGTGACTAGAGATGTTTGCTATGGATCAAACAAGTTTAAATGTTTTCCTTTCCATTTTGAAACTCCTTTTGCACATTGCTTTAAAAATCCTTGACAAATTTTTTTGATTTTATCTACTTGTTGAACATAGGCCTATTACATGGGCTATGCCCCTCCCATGCATGGAAGAAGTTTTTGATCACACATGTTAACATATAGACTTGATATCTTTACATGACCTAAGAATTAGTGAATGAAATTTCACTAAAAATATTAATGAAATTGGTCATGTTGTTTTTATTTGATATTATTTTAAATATCTTTGAAATTATAGAAAAATGATGATGTGAATTTCTAAACTTCAATGAATCCTTTTCAAAGATAGTGCAACCAACCAACCAACCAACCCTTGAATTATTGTTAGTTGTTGAAAAATGTGGACATGTCTTTTTGCTCCCATCCCTCATAACTTTTATTTAAATACATTTGAAAACTTTAAAACACAAAACACACATGTTCTATTGTATTAACTACATGTTCATTACATTACGATTGTTATGGTGTTTTTTGGCATCCCTCTTTTGTATTGGGTACACTTTGGACATTAGTTGAAATGTAGTGTGGGTGAAATATCTAGCCACATGAATGGCATGTTATTTACAATCTTTATATATTTTAATTGACCTTATAAGAAAAACCTGAATTCAATCAATCATTCTTTCGTCATGCCATGAAAACTAAATTTTTTTCACTATTTGTTTGATAACCTTGAAAAAATGATCCCAATTTTAGAGCCTCACAACTCTAGTTTTTAATTAGTGTCATTGAGTTGTTCCTTCTTGAAAGAAAATTTGGTCTTAATTTTTACACTTTAAAAGTTTTGGTTAAGTTTTTTAGTTGCAAATTTGAGGTAAGTTTTTCAAAATTTTAAGCATGCAATTTTGATTTTGGCAATATTTTTCAAATTAAAAAACCTTTGGGCCCAATTTGGGAACAAGATGTGGTTACGTGTACACACTACACACTTCCCAAGATTGAAATATTTATAGATACAAAGTTCTACACGTTAAAATAGAAAATGATGAAGATATTGATTTTTACAAGTTGAAACTCAAATTTTTTGAAGGTATTGAACTTTACAAGAAATTAAGACCAATCACCTAACAAAAAAAATCAACTTCTTTCTTGACTTAAAAAAAACTTCACTATGCCTAGCTTAAGAACTTTAACTTGTTTTGAAAATTATATTTTCAAAGTTTTGGTTGTAGTTTTGGTTCTAGCGGGAAAACAAAACTAGTTTCACAATGCACCAAAAGGATGTTGGGTTGGGTCCAAGAATTTGAACCCTTTAAACACACTTCAAATTGAAGAACTTGCCAAACTACCGAAAAACCTTTACCATTTTGGTAACAAACTTCCAAATGCTTATTTAGATTTGAAATCTTAACTTAAGCATTTGGTTTTTTAATTATGAAATTTTTGATATTTTTTTGATAGGCAATGATTATAAAAAATAATAAACAAAGTTTTGTCAATGTTATGGAAGGTTGTGATCCAAATCATGATAGTTGAACTTTTAAATTTATTAAAATTTCAGCACAAGTAACGAATAGTTTTTCAAAAGTTCAATAAACCCTCCCCCCCTCCCTAACAAAATTTTACCTTGACGACCTTGCAATTTGTGCAAAAGGAGAAAAAGAAAAAGGAGAAATAGATGGAGACCAAATAGTAAAATAAACAAAGGGGCTATTTAATTGTCTTACATGTGTATATCATGCACTACAAGTGGAAACACCACTCCTTTTTTTCAGGGTGTTCTTAGGTGATTGAATTTAAGGGGTTTCTATATAATTCCTTAATATAAAAATTATTAATATATAAAGCTACAATAAGTATATATATATATATATATATAATTTATTTCTACAATACCTTTATTTGAGGTTGATCAAGGTTTGTCATGTCTAATTGACCAAATCAACCACATGATTTTTAATTTGGGAACTTGACAAACATCAATGGAAGCTACTATGGGACATTTCCGATGGTGAATTCAATGAGAACATTTGTGAATAATTTTAAATAGCATATTTTGGAGACATCATAATTGGGAGCTATGGGAACAAGTTATAACAACTGTAATTAACCATCCACCATTTTTACCCTTCAATAATCCATGCATTTCAATAGTCACAATTATCAAGCCTTATAATATCCATTAATTATTAGTTTGTAATATTGCAATCCTTGAAAATGGTCATGGAGAATGAAATTGTGGCAAAACTTTAATAGATTTCAAGGGTGGGTTCTAACACATAATTGGGGCCCGTTGTGCCTTCCACCTAAGATCCATAGGGAGTAGGAAGGTTTGCATAAGATCTTATGGAGTTTCGAAGCAAGACTTGGGTCCTACTAGTTCCTCTTGAAGGTGATGAGGGTTTAGTTCCCCTTTGTAATTGTGAACCCTTTTTGTGTCAATAGTAGATATGATGGATGTTTTTATTAGGAGAGATCAAACTGGCATTTACAGTTTGTCATGCACACCCGTCGTAGAGGAGATGGGCTTGATGCTAGATCTTGGTCAACAAGGTGCCAAGATCCAACAAAGGGCTACTTCTTTGCTAAGAAATGGACTCCAAGGCTTCTCAACTAGCTAAAGGGGTTTTTTAAAATACCAATTCCAATGCATTTAGATTCAAAAAGGTTCATCAATCTACAAATATCATTGTCTTGGTGTTCATGTGGCCAAGATCCCCAAAGCCCAATCTTTATAAAAGAACATGATTCGAAACTAGGAACTAGCATACACCTCTTTTGGGGTATGTGAAGAGAGATGGTTAAATATCTAGGAAGGCCTTGTGCTTATTGAAACATAATTTGCAAAGTGCCCATGAATCCTAGCAATCAAATTTGTTGTTGGAGAATTTATTTTATGGTTTCGTATCAAATTGTATAAAACTAGCCTTGAACCCAAATATGTTTAGATGAGTTTAAGCTCTATTTGATGAAGGTCAAACATGGAGGTTTGGGTAGTACACAATTGACAAGTATATATGTGCAGGGGGATTGGATATCTAGTTTGTTTGTGAAGTCTTGTATGCTAGCAAGCTGTGGATTGCAAATTTCACAATTAGAGCTCATTGATCAAATTGAGTTCACATTGGCCTCAATGTACATCACTTGGAGGTAAAAGGGGACAATAATCTCAGAGTTGGATTTTGGGTAGCACATATCCAATAGGAGATTCAAGGTAAAAAAATTCTTCAACATAGTTTGAAAACATGACAAATAATCGCATGACATGAGATGGTGAATAGGGCACCCCGTTTGCATTTGGGAGTGGTAAGCTAACACAACTTGCAAATGTCTATTTTTGAGATATGGAAGGATGAAAAGAGGTTAGACTCTAGCAAGTAGCTCATCATAAGCAAGCATGAAAATAAATCATCATATGGCTCATGATGATTCTTCAAAATTTAGTTGAACTAAAAGAGGAGGTCTTTAGGTACAATAAATATCTTGGCCACTACAAAGCACACCCCCAAGTATATAGTCATGTGAAAAACCTAATGTTTCAATGTGTAACGATGTCACAACATATTGTAACCAAATTCAACCTCCATCATTTATGATGCATGTAACATCCCTATAGGTCATTAGTTGCAAAATATCTTAGTATTCTAAATCTAATCCAGTCACTAATCAAATGGCCCAATGTGTTCTTCACAAATTTCAAAATGCCTAATGAATTTACATATTTCCAATTATATATGCAAAATATTGTTTCAATTTAACCCTTTATTTTGGGTGCACATAGGGGTCTCACACATTAATTATGGCTGCTTCAAGGAGACACACAAATGACCCAAAATGGATGTAGTGTTCTTCCATGGCCTTTAGTTTGTTGTAAGTGGCAATGACCTTGCATGGAGAAGCACTTGGACTCAACGTGAGTGCGATGATGTGTGTTGGCTTCAACTATGGTTGCCATCTAATTTATGTACACATCCTATATTTTTCATATGACATGCATGTAGAAGCTTCTTGTCATGACCATGTATTAGACATTGCCCATAATCTTTTTGAGACTTTCCTGACTAGGAATGACCCACTTTTTTGTTCACAATTTGAAATCAAGTTACAAAACTTTCCTTTTGACCATTCATAATTAGATATAGTGAATCAAATTACAAGCCATGTCCACTACGGAACGTGATAACACCTTTTTAAATAATGTGTGAGGTGTTGCCTTGTAGGGTAGAGTGGCCCATTGTCGATCATTAGCTTATCACAATCACTTTGGCAAATCTTTCTCAATTCTTCTCCATTTTGAATGATTTAATATGTTATAGGAATGCCTTCTTAAGTTCTACAAATCATCTTTTGAAATGCAAAGCCAAAAGGATCAACCACAAAAGAGCAGTATAAAAAATACATGTTTTAAAATTACAAAAAATGTTTTTTTTTTTCATTTTGACTCCTCCTACTTCATTAGTGCATAACTTTTTCATTTTTTTTTGTTCAAATTGAGTGATTTAAACTGCTTTGAAATTGTTATTTTAAGCTCTACAAATCATCTTTTAACTCTAAAGGCAACAAAGTAATATTGAAAAATATTTTGAGGGGATTGGAAATAGGTTATGAGTTGTTTGGTCAAATTGTTTTTGTAAAAATGACCCCTTTAGTTTGAGGGGGCCTGTAACTTTCTCACCTCCAGTTCATTTTTGCTGATTTTTAATGCAATAGATGTGTCCAAAGGAAGGTTCCATCTACTCTTTGGACATTATGAACAATGGGGCCCTCTTGCAAAAACGACGAGCAAAACCTACCTTAAATGATCACTCATGGGCTGTCCTACCCTATGTGGTTCCATATGAGGGTTCACATTTTGCCAAGTTCTATGTGGAGACATGATATAAACAACAAGGATCAAAAGTTTCACAAAGGCAAGCTAGCATGATGGATAATGCGGAGACATTCCAATGAAAAATGGAAGCTTTGTCTATCAAATTTGAAGCCATCATAAAGCATAGGGACATCAATGTGTATGCCTTTGGCAAAGTCCAACCAACAAGTGTGGTATGAATAAATACCCCTACCTTGCATATTGTGAATTCATTTCTTTTTTATGTCAAACTTCATTCCAACATCCTAGATATGTTTTGGCACATAATTTCACATTTCTTAGATTTGTTGTGGATATAAGGAATTTTGGTGCCTTTTATTTCCATAATGTAACTATTAGGGGTGAATACATACAAGTCGAAGGAGAATGATTGCATGCAAATGTGCAAGTTTCCAAAAGGAAAAAATCCCAATTACAATTTTTTTTTTTTTTGAGGTTAATTAGGTGTGTGGACAAGAAGTGTGTTTTCAATAATTTATCATGCCAAATTTTTCACCAAAAAAAAGATCTTTGGGTAGTCAAGTGCAAAGTAATTAGCAAAGGATCATGAACATGGAAAAATGAGTTTTTAAAAATAAAAATACTTCTTTTGATGTTGAAATATTCTTAATATAATGAAATAGTGGAAACATCCTTCTTTTCGGCTATGCATCATTAGCTTGGGCATAAAATACAATAAATATTGATATATAATACAACGGGTGCAATTTGCACAAGAAGAATATGTAAGTATATTTATCAAGTTTTGCATAACTTATATTTGAGGACATGCTTTGAAGGCATGCCATATTTGTGAAGCATAATGCATTGCATTATTGTAATAATTTTAAAATACTAAATCAATTGCATCATAAACTAGTGTGTTTTGTTTTAGAAACGATAAAAGGTTCAAAACCTAAATGTAATATAAAAATTCCCTTGAGCATGATTTAGTAATAGAAATTTATGGTGCATGGATGCAATAAGAAAATGATTAATCTAGCTTTCAATGCTCGGCTAAAATAGCAATTAGAAGTCTAGAATTCACAAGAACTAGGCTTTGTAGTTAGATGTAAGTCTTATTCTTTTGAAATGACAACTTAAGTGTGAAATTTTTTATGTAGTATGAATGAAGGAGAGGTTTTGTATGTGGAATAGGTGTCAAACAAGATGATTTGATGAATAATACCCTTCCCATAATTTGCTCTTTTAGTTTAGATGATGCTGCAAGGTTTGGTAAAACATTTTTTTTTTCCTTCTTGAATTTGATATGAATATAAGGTTGATAAATTGATGAATCAAAAGTTTTAAATGTTGTGGCTTTGCTACTATTGGGGGAAGAATTGAAAACCCAACTTGCTTTGGGCATAATTGTCAAAAGAAAGTAGGTTCAATTTTTTAAAGTAAACACCATTGAGACTTAAAGTTGATGAATTGTTTATTAACTCAAAAACTCCAAAGTAACCAAAAAGTTCAACAAATGCATATGATATGGGAACCTAATAGGTAAAATTTAGATGTGATGTGATTTCCAAGGGTTGGAATTACATTTTGGAACATTCATTTATTAGTGAAGAATTACAAACTAAAGAAATTGAAAGTGAAAATTTTCAACATCTTGTGATAATATGTGAGGTTTTCTTACTAAATGGCAGGTTGTACATTCCCACGACAACAAACTACTTCCAAATTGTACATGATGCCATTGAGGAAGTGCAAAAGTGGATTTTTGGATAAAGCCTATACGATTGGCATTCACAAAAGCTGTTTCTATGAAAGAATGAATTGTAATCATTTCAATACTTGAAGAGATTCAAGTGTACTTGAAAGCACAATCCAACCTTCTTCAAACGTCACAATGTTTTGTGGAGACAAAGGTCAATTTATGATCAAATGCACTTAGAGAACCACCTAGATGTGAAATTGGGAGATTTCAAAGAGGCTAAAACAAATGTTAAGAGCTCTATTCAAAACTAGGAACAAACATGGGTGGTGGGGAATGTAGAGTATAGAGCACCTGAACTTAGTGGAAGGAATATGCTTACAATCAAAAGGTATCCATTAATGATAAATGCATTTAGTTTTGGGAAGACTTTCTTTGAGGTCCATGTGGGGAAGTACTTTCGGATTTGGAAAAACATTTATTAGTTAAATCCATCTTAATCATGATTATGGCAATGGGCTAACAATTTTTGGAGGTTTGGAGTCATATGAAGCTAGCAATGAAGAGTTGGTGGAGATCTTGCCAAACACAAAAATGTTGGGGGAAACCTTCAATTGGAGAATTGCCAAAAGCGAAGTTACTAAGGAATGACATGGAACTAGCATGTGGCTTCACAACAATAAGATGAAGTTGTTGAGTTAAAGAACCTAACATTAGTTTGTATTGTAAAGTGTTAATTGTATTCAACGAAGAATGTCAAGATCTTTACAATTGTACATTGTTGGGTGTTTCTTTATCGAATACATACCTTCATCACACCCATAGTTCAACCTCATATTTATGGCATTGTGTTTTCCTAGTTGGACATTGACATTTCAATGTTTTATAATCAATTCACTTAAGACTGACTTTGGAGAAATTTGTGAATTCTCCTTCATTTACATGCATTTGAACCCAATCTTCCCTTCTTTTGAACCTTGAAGGTTTGGATTTTGCTACACCATGTCCCCATAGGATAAGAGACTACTGCATCAGGGGCAATAATGCATTAAATTGCCTTGTTTACACAAGGGTGATTGCGTTAGATTTTAGTTGTGTTCAGACAGAGTTGAGTTGAGAGACCTAACCACTAAACTTGTCAGCTGATATTGTTTTCTGCTTGCTGTTGTGTTGGTTGTGGGTGTTGGCCTGTGGTCTCAATCTGCAAAGTGTGCAAAGTGTTTCATGTGGCAATGCCTTGTCTTCCATGACTGGATGCTTCTTGAAGAATTTTTTTGGATGTCTTAAATTGGTTTTTTGCTATGTATTCTTAATGCTTACTCTGTGTGTGAATTGTTTAGAATCATTGACAGAGTATGAGGTTGCTGGCACATGATGATGACAGTGTGGTGAGCCTAACTTTGCTATGCTATTGGTTTGACATCATTGAAATGAGAGAGAATCACTATGCAGTAGAAAGAAGACACCAGCACCATCTCACTCAACATCAGCTATTGCACACCAATCAGATTCTTGTTGAAGAAATCTTGTTTTGCACTGACATGCCAAGATGATGTACACTGACAACAGCTATAAATCACACATGTGAGTACACAGGTTTGTACCATTGCCAAATCTTAGATGAGCTGCAGGCATATTGGTGGCATAAAAACCTTTTGAAATGCCACAACACATCAGCTTCTGGGTACCCAACATCCCCACAACAGTTGATAAGGATTGTGAACACCACTAGAAAATGGGACACTGACACCAAATATTTTGCAAGCACATGTTCAAGTCCTGTCATAATGAGTAAAACATATAGAACCTAAACAATTCTCACACCTGAGAATCCAATGAGTTTTCTGCAGATCTATTGTGTTATGGATGGTGATCCTTGAGAACAATCCATGTAGCTGCTGCTTCTAATGGGATCAGCACCATATAACCTTTTCCTACACAAGGTTCTTGAACAAAACCAAGAATGAGTGCTGCTGTGTTAGTATGGGTTCTATTATGTTTGTCTCTGCACCAGCCAGTACAGTACAACCTCATGCTCAGACTGCAGCCTGAGTATTGCCCATCAGCACAATGAATAATGCATGAAGCTTCCAACTCACTAAGGACCTCTAGAACACTGAAATCTCATTTCAAACAAACCTATACCCACTAGATAAACACCTCTCTGCAACAGAGGTAAGTCTCATAGGTCTCTAAGTTCCATGATGTTGCCAATGTATAAAAGGTACAAAGGGAGATGTACACAACTATCCTCCATGAAAGAGAGACTTTTTAAACAACTGAGAACCTGAAAGTAACATAAACAACATGACCATAAACACAAACAAAAGAAAAACTGCAAATGTGGAGCTGCTGACATGATCAAATGGACAGTCACCCTTGGAAAGCAGAGCTGCTTCACTAGTTCTACACTGACAGAAGAGAGGTTGTCACTTACACCAGCAAGCAACAAATTGTGCTTACCCAATTTGAACTTGTTTGCTTTGTCAACCTGACTCCAAAGAAGAATAGATAGCTTACCAGAGAAGCAGTATTCTTTAAAATTTATGTTAAACAGCACACTATGGACAGCTTAAGGTGAACCACTCTGGCCAATATAACATATGTAAACAAAGGGAACATCCACTGCATTCGAGACAGAAAATGAAATTGCACAAAATAGGAGAGAATTTTCAAACAAAATCTTGACCAGAATTTGTTGCTCCATTGCAGGCCAAACTGACTGGAGTCTAACATTGACCTACAATCCAAGTAGAGGCATGGATCAAAAATTCTCAATGCAAATATTATTGATTTTCTCATACACGTCCCACACCCCAAACCCGAATGTGCCCATCCGTATAGCCACTGTAAAGTGTGCTTCCATCTGCACTCCAGTTCAAGCTGATGCAATATGGCACCTACAAGCCACATATAAAACCAACACTCATTTAAGACTCATTTTCCAAAAGCAATATGGTAGCTCATGATTCTTCCTACAGACCAAAGTAGAAAACAAAAACTAGGTTCAAAAAGAGCTGAATCATGGTTGCATTTTTCTACAATAAAACCCACCAGCTGGACAGACATTCTGCAAGAAAAATGTGGACAGTTTGAGTGAGAAGGGAATTGACCTGAGCCCTCTTGCTCATAAATGGGAATTCTGGGCGTAATTCGTCCACAACGCTCTTGCTCTCCAGATCCCAGATCTTGATGCACTGCTGCGTGGCAGCAACCAGCCAGTACCTGTTAGGGCTGAAGCACAGAGCGTTGATAATGTCCCCGGCGTCCAAAGAATACAAGCGCTTCCCTTCCGCCAAGTCCCATAGCATAGCCACGCCGTCCTTGCCTCCACTGGCACAGAGAGAACCATCAGGCGACACTGTGACCGTGTTCATGTACCCTGTATGACCTATGAGATTGGTACGCAGCTTGCAGTTGGTCAAGTTCCACACCTTAACCAGCTTGTCCCAGCCGCCGGAGACGATGATAGGGTTAGCCGTTGCGGGGGAGAAGCGCACACAACTCACCCAGCCGGAATGCGCATCCGAATCCTGAATAGTATACTTACACTCCCCCAGGGTATTCCACAGCTTGATGGTCTTGTCCCGCGAGCCGGACACAATCTGCCGGTTGTCAACCGAGAATGCAACACTGAGAACATCCTTGGTGTGTCCTATAAAGCGCCTGGTTGTCGCACCTGTGTTCAGATCCCACAGTCTCAGGGTTCCATCCCAAGAGCCGGAGAGCGCAAACTGTCCATCAGAAGAGATGACCACATCCTGGACAAAGTGCGCGTGGCCAGTGAGGCGGCGACGCGCGAAGCCATAGTTTCCTTCTTCTCTGGTCAGGTGCCAGACGATGATGCTTTTGTCTCGAGAAGAAGACAGGATGAGGTCTGGGTTGTCAAGGGGGCAAGCGATGGCTGTTACCCAGCCCGCATGTCCCTTGAGTGTACCCCTGAGCACAAGCGTCTCTGCCATGATCTTACTGCCGCAATTGAGAGGTTCTTACCCTCCTCCTCTTCAGGCGCCGCGGCAGCAAAGCAGCGGCGATGGTGAGAGCGAGCGAGCGAGCGAGCGAGCACAGGAGCAGCAGACAAAAGAGAAAGACGCCGACCTTCCCCAAGCCCTAAAAAATCCCTCTCTTGTGGATGAAGTTGTGCCCTAATTCTCAGATGTAGACTTTGTCGTGGATGAAAATTTAGGAAGGATGCGACAGAGTTTTTGTTGGGAAAAAATCACTATTTGCAAGCAGTTTTGGGGGGGGTGGGATGCATTTTGCATTTTTTAACTTGGAAAATACGATTTCAACATGTAGAGAAAGATTTGTGTGAAAAAAATGGACATAATTCACAAAATAATAATTGCTTGCTTAATTTTTACAATAGGTTCCAATAGGTAGCCTAGCCAAAATACGAAAAAAATTTCATTTTCATATATATGGTCTATAGCCAAATTTCTCAAATTTTTCTCGTTGATGATTGACATAGCAATCCCATTGTTAATCAATAAGTTACTCAAATGGAGAAAAATAAACAAACACATAAAGAGAGTGAGAGGTCACAAAGAATATTTATTATATTGCAATAAAACAATGAAAAATTTATAAGAATTTTTCATTGTTAATATTCATGTTTTATTATAATAAAACAATTATAATAAATTTTTCGTTGTTTATTCATTGTTTATAATTGTTTTTTATAAGAATGAGGAAATGATGATAGAGAAATTGCAAATGGTAAATCCCTCATGTGATTGTTTAGGATCCTTGGACATGAAGAATACTAGCACTAAGGGCCAAAGGGGGAACCATTATATCCAAAATGAGGATCCTTATTTGTGTAAAATTTTCATATATGACAACCATGAGACATCACATTGGATTTTCTTCACACACACAACTCTTTGAAGCATTATCATCCTCAAAATTATGTTTTGTAGTTCCCCCCCATGGGACTTGCACCAAAGTGGCATTTTCCCAAAGTTCCCAAGTTTGTAACTCCCAAAACTTGGAAAAGTCATAATTTTTATATTATTAATCATGTTTGATTAAAATTCTAATTAAGGTTTACATGAGTGTTGGGCGGTTCTCACTTTTTTTGTGAGAACCAACAATCTTGATTATCACAACCTTTTTAAAGAACCTTTAAGGTTCTCATTTTAAAATTAAAAAAAAGATTTAGATAACCTTTAAGGGTTTCAAAGTTTTGGAAAAAAGAATTCCCAATGGTTTTTAGTCTTGTTGAATCTCATAAAAATTACTAGCCTCAAGTTTTAGTGATGGTTCTCACAAGCCAGTTTTCAAAATTTTAAAAATCCAATATATTTTTAATTTAATTTGAAATTTCAATTAAAATAAAATAACTCAAAATCAAATTTACTTGCAAAGCACAAAACAAATGCAAAATATTAATCGTCCATATTCACCTTCAAATTCTTGTAACTTTTCTTCTAATTGTTCATTCATTTCAATAAACTCTACTAACTCATTAGCAGATTTGCAACCAACTCTTACATCATTAGGCCAATTTTTGTTTAACAAAATTAATTTCTCCAAGTTTTTTGATTATAAATGACATCTTTTAAAGTTGGTATGCTAATCAAACAAAAAAACCTTTGTATTTCTATTTGTGATCCAATAATTCCTAATATTTGTCAAGCAAAAAAACAAATAGTGAGGAACATGGACTCATGCTTCTACCACGATTGAAGAGGGCATTTGATTTCCTTAGGATCCACTTGAGATCTCCTAAAATTCAAGAGCTCTTTATTGACCAATTTTGTGACTAGTTCACTTGTGCTAATAGTCATTTCAAAAATATCCAAGCTATTTTCTTCATAAGATCTGTGCTTTGTAAATTCAACATAACAATCTACCACATGATCTAAATGATGATAACACTTCAAAAACATAGGTTGCAAAGATTTTCAATCATACTTTTCAATAGTAAAAATGCCTTGTTCACAACCAACAAATGAAGATACGAAACAAAGACTTTTAAATCGTGAATTTAACATCAATGAAAGCATGTTATGGGCTTTTCTTTCTTCATATATTTTTTTAGAATGAAAGTAAAGAATTAATCACACCACAAACTTCTTTTTTAATGTTAGAAGTAAACAAAGACAATTCAAGAGTAATTGCAAAATCATCATTCATAAACTAGTTTAAGGTTTGTACAAATCCAACATTTTCCTTCAACTTGGAACTCATTGTGATGGCATTGTTTAGGCAACACTAAGTAACCTATAATCTTTGGACAAGTTTAGAACACAAGTAGCAACAATTGGAGAGAAGTAATCAACAATTATTTGACAAATATGCCAAGTGATGGTAGGAGGAACTTGGGCATAAACATGCACAATAGTTTGTGAACTATAACATAATACAATAGCCTTTTGAAATAATAAAGCTTCTTGAAAAAAGATTACTTTGCTTGTAAGCCTACACAATATTTAACAAATTGTTAGTATTTTGTATAAAAAAAAAGGTTGCAAAATTGCAAATCAGAATTTTAACTAGAATTTAAATAATTATAACAAAAAAAAACCTTGTTTTGATAGGAGTGTTTGGTTTTTTAGACAAATTCTAAAATCAATGCAAGCCTTATTATATTCATGTCTCCTTTTTCTAAATTTCTTTAGCCGAATTATGCACTTTTGTAAATCAGACTAAGTTGATTTAATGGAAATATGTTTCAAGTTTTTATAAACTTTTCTCCTATTGTTTCATATTAACATGCTTTAAAAAATGCATGACCAAAACAAGCGCCTTGGAAACTTTTCTCCATACTAAAAACTTCACAATTCACCATAGATTTTAAAGTTGTTGTCATATGGCATTCAAATTTGCACCTTCATCTTTAAACATATGCAATAATGTTTTTCCTTAAATCATATATTGATCAAATAATTTAGTTAAATTTCTTGCCATAAGTTGCCTTGTAGCTTCATTTGTTTCAAACAATCTTATTGTAATATCTTGAAGCTACCAATCTTCATTCAAAAAGCTAATCACCAAAGCAAAAACATTATGTGCTCCCTTTGACATCCACAAGTCAAAACTAGATGTTGTAGAATAACATTGTTTTAACTTAGGCAAGACATACTTTTGTTTCGTCTTCTCCATAAATCAACCAAAACCTCTTGTGAATTTTTTTTTTTTTGATGGGAAACACAATTCTTGGACATAAATGCATTACAAGACGCTTCAACTAAGTGCTCTAAACAAATTGAATAGGGAGATGATTTCTAATAACCAAATGGGCAAGGTCTTGCAAAACTTGCTTTTGTTGCACAACATCCTTCTTAAAAATATCTTTTGCACCAAAAAACTTTAATACTTCAGAATTACACACATTTGGCCTTTTTTTTGTAGGCTATTTTTCCAATAGATCTTTTAATTGAAAGTTCATTTCTTCCTCAAATCTTTTTGAAAGCATAGCATGATTTACATCCACATGTTTTTTCAAAGCTATTATGCCATTTTTTTGGTATTGTGTTTGCACAATTGGATTTGTTTTTAGCTGAATCATTGATAAGTTTCATTAGTACTACTACCAAGCTCCACATCACAAACTTCCTTGGCCAAAATTTGAACATGATTTTCATGAACTATCAAATTGATGTTATTTATTAAGTGTTTTTCACATCAATGTTATGTATTTTTCATCTTTATGATTCCTTTGTTGAAAAAATGTTTGCTGGAAATATATGAATATTTTGAATTATGGTTTGCAATTTTATCATAATTTTCATTAATCAATTGCATCTTGACATATTGATTGTTAAAAGTTTCACATTGTGTTTCTAACTTTCTATAGTTTTTTCATAATAACAATATTTGATATTAACATGTTATCCAATTTGCAAAATTAATGATACAATTGATATGTCATTATTCTAATGTTCTAAGAATAATATAGTAAGCATGTATCATAGTTTTTATTAATCAAATGCATATTGACATACTTATTGCCAAAAATTTCATGTGATTTCAACTTTTAAATATAGTTTTTTCATAATGTTAACATTATTTGATAGGATTTTGAAAGAGGCGATTACACATAACGGGGCATTTCAAACCACTTCATTGAATGATGGCATTTTTATGTTGAAAAATTTTTAGTTTGATTTCTCCTTACTTCTTTTGTTTTTTGAAGATCCCCATGTAAAGATATGAAATAGAATTTGGATAGAACTTGACATCCATACCCATCTTGTTGATTATCTTTTGTTTTATCATCAACAAAATGTCATGGAAGAATACAAACCTAATAGAATTCAATTTTTGATGGTCCCATTCACATCATAAATAACAATGCGTGTGTTCCATTTCCATAGGTACACCATGGCAACCACTTATGGTAGATATTAAACAGACATCTTTAGCATCATCGCTTTTAGAAATCCACAACTTTGCAATTTAGCACAAAATTCAAGACTTGATGCAATCTCTCTTGCAACTATAAATAAATTTACCATAATTCCTAATCAATGGTCATCTTTCTCATATATACTTGTTTGATGAGTACAAACAATGAAGATAGGATACCATTGAATGTTAAAAACAACTTGTTGACTACCAAACATGTAGGTGAAGAATGTGAATGTGATCATATTACTGCCTTCCTTGATATTCACCTACGCTAACATTTGTGAAGTGGGAATGATAGTTAATACACTACACCAAAACATGGAAGATATGACTACATAAGTGTTTGGCATTGTAGTCCTAAACCACATATATGATTGGTCATGACTATATAATTTTCTTCAAAGATTAGAATAATAATAAATTTTAAAGTAACAACCATGTTATTTTGAATCATTTTAAAGAATCTTGTATGGACTTGTAGGGAGTGTAATTTTTACCGATATTGACCCATCAAAGCTTGCATCTACCTTAATCGCAAAAATAAAATAAAAGAGATCTTCTAAAAATCTCATGGTTCTTATTCCATTTTGAGGATTCCCAAAACCAAATGTGATAAGTAAAAAAAAATCTTTTTATACCAAAATAAATTCATGTAATATTTTGATGCAATCAAAACTATACCCACATCCACATAGGCATACAAAAACTATAGGTGTAAATTTTTGCCAAATTGTTTAGTTGAATCGAAAAAGAATGCCTAAAAGCTCTTGAGAAATTTTGTTAATTTAATTAGCCCAGTATTGCTTGGGGCCACCAAAAGCTTTTTCTTCATTTAACATTACAAATAACCAAAAGATGCATGTTAGTCACTAGGTGTTTTTTTGTAATGTGTGTTAGTTGGCCATCTAAAGAACACCTTTTGGCTGTTAAGTATTTTTTGCATTGTGTTTTTGTTAGCCATTTAAAAGCACTTAGCAACTGCTAGACATTTTTTGCATTGTGTGTTGGTCAACCATCCAAAAGATGTTTGGTGGCTGCCATGTGTTTTTTGTGATTTGTTTAAATGGATATGCAAAATACACCTAACAACTATTAAGCATTGCTTATGATGTCTTTCAATGAACATCTAGGAGACACTTGGTAATTGTTAAACATTATTTGTGATGTTTTCCAATGGACATCTAGTAAATGCCTAAATGTTGTGAGGCATTATCTTTGATGGCTTTTGATAAACATCAAAGAGACGCCTAGTGGCCACTAGGCGTGATTAATTTGACCATTCAATATGTGAGCTCTTTGAAGACAACTAGCAGTTGTTCAACAATTTTTATTGATCACTTGATTGACTTTGGTGACTTCCAACATTTTTTAATCCTAATATTTTTGAATTTTTTTCCAAATTAGTCAACAATTCATTTGAGTTAGTCAAAAAAAAATCTTTCTTTGGTGAAATGGGTTGAGGGTTGAGGGTTTAAGGTTTCAACATCTTTTGTTCAATTTTGTTCATTTGGGTTGGTTGAAAACAAATCTCTCTTTTGTGAAATGGGTTGAGGGTTTAAGGTTTCAACATCTTTTGTTCAATTTTTGTTCCATGCTAGTAATGTTCATCAAATAACCCTATGGACGTTATCATCTTACATGTCCAATATCCTTTAAAATACATTAAGACGTGGCCATAGAAGTTAAATTTGGTGACATGATTTCCATCTAGGATTCCAACAAAGATGATAAGGTTCAAATTGGAATCGGAAAGTGAAAAGATCCATCGTTGGTTTCAATTATGGTGCTAATGGAGTGGAGAATTGTATTTTTGTAACTATCATATTTGTTTTTGAATCCTTTGAGTAGTGAAGACTTTTTTGCCTTATTCTAGCTATGCGATATTATAGGTCATTGGTTGGAAATGATTGTTTCTGGTTTACAAGGGATGTTTCCTTGGTGTAGGACACATTTCCATTTTTGTTGCAAAAAAACATTATGCAAGAAGGTTTTAGTAATTTGTGGAAAATGTGAATATCTTATAGGGATTAGGCTTTCTTTGTGATTTTATGTTTTGAGGATTTCAACAATAATGAAGAAATCAATGTACTATGGATGGGGCTACCAATAATAAGTCCAATGGATTCAAATGTTATAGCTCTGATGATGCTAACAATGAAAGTAGTTTGGGGAAAGTTTTTTTATATTCTATAAGTGCAGGAAGGAATGAAAAATGAAAAAAAGAATGAAACGAAAAACAAAATGAAGAAGGAAACAAAAGAAGGAACTCACACATTCCATCAAAAGGTAGGTGTTTTTGGCGAGGTGTCAAAATGTGACCTTCTCAATAATGTTGGGGTATTCGTTGCAAGTTGATGTTGTGTGATATCTTGTGACCCATGCGAGGCAGTTCTTGATGATTAGCTTGGTGACACTCATGTGCGAATGAACATTTAATATTGCTTGAGTAATGTTTCAATGGTAATGACAATTTGGAAATGGTCATTGGCTCAAATGATTTTGGATGGAAACTTTTTGAAATAGCTTTTCCTATCATACGATGAAAGCCACATACTAACTATTGATGAGGAGGAAGAAATTTGTGTGAAGAAGAAGCAATATATTTTTCAAAAAAAGAAGTGAAATGTATGTCATTTTGAATGTTTAAGGTCAAGGATTGAAAAGCTCATGTCTTAATAGTTTGTTTGAAATGTGAGTTTTGCATTATGTTGCACACAAAATTGATGTCAACATTTTCTTCACAAGAAAACATTGTTGAAAAAAGAGTTTTAAAGTATTTCTTTTGAAGATTGTAAAGGGTATGGTGTACATATTCCAAGAAGGTTGCAACAAAAAGAGACATGACTTGTAGCAAAAGTTTATCATGATTTAAGAAATAAAGATTTGTGAAATTGCATGGTACTAGATTGTTGGCTTGTTAAGATTGGGATATATGTTATATAAAGCAGATTACAAGTGAGGTCGTAGATTTTTACCCCACTATAATAAAAGTTTGCATAAACTATGAACTCCAACAAAACACACAAAGTCAAATGTTTAATCCTTGATTGAATTATGTGTTGACACAATGCCACATCACATTACAAGGAATCCTATCCATTCAAACCCATGCATTTGCGACTTCTATCCAAATTGACCATTTTTGCAACTTTAGATTTTACTATCCTGTGTGGCACTTCGTAAAAACAACAAATGTAATTTTGTAAATGACTACAAAGTGGTTTGCAATTGCACATGCAACTTATACTTGTGACTAATGTCAATTTGGATGAAAAGGAAAATGAAAAATACACTTATATCATCCTTTTTTAATGGCATCCCAAAAAAATGAAAATGTTGTTGTTTTTACAACTTTGTAGGTGGTTCATAGGCCATTGGACACTCTTGTCAAATTTAGTGGTCTAATTGTTTTTAAAATTTTTTTTCAATGAACTAACCAATAAATGTGTTGTAGGGTTTGGTGGGTTTGTGAAAATTTCAGAGAACCCATGGCAATTAATGGTAGAAACAAGGTTAAGTAATAGCTAATATGTATGTGGTTAAATAGTAGGTATTTCATCATGTTGATATGTCATAATGTTTTCTAATTGGTTAATCAATTAGGTAGGCTAGGTAATAGGTAGTAGGTATTAGGTAGTATGTGAGTAGGTTAATTAATAGGTACCTCATTGTGTTGAATGAAATAATGTTATTTTGAATTGATTAATTAAGTTAGGTAATTAATAAGTTATTAAATTATAAATTGTAAGGTAGTAAGTAATAGGCAATATGTATGTGGGGTAAATAGTAGGTATTTTATCATGTTGATATGTGATAATGTTTTTGTATTAATTAATTAATTAGGTTATGCAATTTATTTATCAAATATATTAAGGTTCAAGTTATAAGTGTAATTTATTAATTAGGTAAGCTATGTAATTAATCTATTGAATAGATAATAAGTAGGAGAGGTAGTAAGTAGTAAGTAGTAAGTAGCTAATAGGTCATATGTATGTGGGTTAAGTAATAAATATTTTATCATGTCAATATATGTGATATTTTTGAATCAATTATTACATTGGGTAGGCAATGTAATTTATTTATTGAATAGGTTAAATCTAAGTAAGAGTAATTTATGACCCATTATATAAACATAATATGGTGAAGTGTAGTCATACTAACATGTACCATTAGTAGTTGTAACCGTTACTTAATTTTTTGAACTTTGGATTGTAAAAATAAAATAAAAGAATAAATAAAATATATTTTTATAAAATGCTATTATGAATACATTATGTACATATTAAAAAAAAATGGAATCAATCTAGGGTGAAAATCCTTTAAAATGTACCACATAGAATAAAAAAAACTTAATCCTTATTGTATGTCTTTTTCTATCCTATATTTTGATCCCCATAAAAAATAATGAATCAAAACTTGTCAAAATTTTCAAAAGGACTATATATATTTTAGACTATTACAATTCTAGATGCCATCATAATAATCCATAAATGTGTTTTTAGATGGTAAAGAAGGATTAGGTGAAAAAAGACAAAAGGGTGATGCTATGACAAGATTTTGGTACACCTTAAAAAATTTGCACCCTTTAATGACTTTAATGAGTGAAAAATACATATAAGGACTTTAAAAGCTTTGTAACCATTATTTAAAAGCTACTTAAAAATAGTTTTGACACGACTTTAACATAATTTGAAAACAAATTTATGACATATTTTGGGATATTTTTTAATATACACATTAACATAATAATATTTTTAAAACTTTAAATATTTTTGATGTTTTTTTTGAAAGATGTAATAAATGTTTTAAGAAAATATTCTTCAAAAAAAGAAATGGTCTAAGGGGGCATGTGTACATGGCTCTTTATAGCGTGGTTGGACCTAATGAATAAATTATATATCATACATCTAAATTACATTTTTGGGTAAATTATGATATATTATAAGAAAAATTGTATAATAAAATTTGGAAAATCAAATAGAGGTTTTAATGTGAAAAAAAAATTACATAATTTTTTAATCATAATTTAAAGTAAAACTTAAAATATTATATGTGCAAAGTGAAAGCATGATCAAGTATACACAAAAAATGGGCTTTGAGTAATTGGAATCATATTTTTACACATAAATGCAAGAAAGTAAAGTTGAAACATTTTTAATCATTGTTAAACCATCATGGTGCACAATATTGAATTTATAGTATGCTATATACAAAGTTTGGAAAACTTTAATATACTAATAATAGGTTAAAAATATTTTGAAATTGACTAATGGAATTATGTTCAAAAATAATTTTACATTAAAATATTAAAATATTATTACTTTTACCCTGGAGTTTGAAAGTTCATAAGTAAATTTTAGATGGCCATTAACCAAAAAAAAAAAAAGACTAATATTTCATTGACTTGAAACCTTTATTGTTTCTTTGGATAATTCAGAAAATTAAAAAAATTATACTTGCATTTTTTAGAAATCTACTTTAAACATGTGATTTTAAAATATCATTGACAAAAATTTAAAGAATATGTTATATTGATCATTAAATTAAATAATATTTTAAAATTTAATATGTTGCTTGGTTTCATTTATGGTTATTTTATAAATTTCTTGACAAGGATCACGAAATGTATACTTAATCTTGCTTTCACCTTGCAAATGTAATAAAATTTATAGTTCCATAAATAATTAATTATATGGCATTAATTAATATTTAACAATTAAAATTTATTTTTTAGATAATTAATCTTTTATATCAGAAATAATATATTTATAAAAGAGCTCTTATAATATTTTTATTAAAATTTATTTATGATCTATTTATAAATATTATATATGAATAAATTATATATCACACATTCAAATTAAATTCTATTGGTAAAATTATGATATATCAAAAGAAAAAAATTATAATATAAATTTTAGAATCAAATGAAAGTTTAAAATACAAAATTTATTTATTTATCATTATTATATTATCTATTAATAAAACATGTGATTAAATTTGTTTTCTTGCATAAAATGTCATTAATAAATGAATAGATAATACACATTTGGCATGCCATGTGGCACTTATATATTGGTTGAAATATTAATCACTTCAGTCATATCAAACATGCCATTTGGTTGCCATGTCAGTTATCTATTTAATCAAGTTAGTCACAATAGACAATAAGCATTTCAATCACAACAAACACATAATTAGGCATTCAATTAGATTAAATTTAATCACATTTTTGGCATTAACTACTAGTTTGATCTAATTAAGGACAAAATTGTCCCTTGTCTATTATGATTGAATTTTCAATCATAAAATCTAACAAATAAACCATGTTATGTAGTAGTGGTGGAAAGGCAAAAATTTATTAATGTTGGACTATCCAAATATATGGAATTCTGAAAGAAAGGGATTGAACAAAGTGTAATTTACACCATGAAAATGATTGCATATGTGGAATATTAAGAAAATATTATATTGCATATGTCAAAACCATTGCTTGCTTAAAGTTGGACCTTTTTTGGAGGGCTTTTGGCTTTCCAACAATTGGAGGTTTAATTATGTGATGGCCAAGTTGCTATTCATAATGCAAGTTGTTGATTAGGAAGACACAATCATGTGTCCTTATTGTGGGCCTAGGAACTTGAAACCTACTTTAGCATACACCCCATTTAGAGATCTCAACAATGGAAATTTTGTTTTTGTGAGTTCACATGATCCTCTCCTTGACCCTATGTTGATGGGAAGAACACAAAGTGATGTTATCAAGGATGATCAAAATGAAAATTTCAAAATGGTGAAGGTTCAATGGTGGGTTCTAGTGAAAGAAAGGTCAAATTCGGATGAATGATGTTTGCATGAAAATTGTTGAAATGACAAGTGGAATTGTAATTTAGCAAATCCAAAACAATGACTTGAGATTGAATAACTATTTTTTTTTTGTTCTTGTTTGAAAAATATATAACAAAAAAAAATCAAATTATTATTTTTGATAGTTGTGCTTCCTGAATGAAAGTGAATCTTGAGGTTGCCAATGCATCTAGTAATTTGTGAACTATTTTGGTGATGTCAATAAAATATTGGTTATTTTTCACTTTTTTTTATAAATGTATTGGGTTTATTCTTTTGGTCATTAATGTGTTGCATTATTTAAAGAACTTAGTTATACAACAAATTATTCACAAATTTTTTGAATATTCATAATCAATATTAGTCTATTGATTCTTATTCATTGTTGGCATTACTGTCTTTCAATGTGTGAAATTTTGGTAATTGTGGTTTTAGTTGAGGCCAAATTTTGGACCTCTCATTCTTGGCTTTTCAAATCAATAATTTATATGCTACATTTGATGGTCACAAGGAAAACTGGTATATAAAATTTTAAACTATTGAATTTTTTTGACTATGAGCACCATCTTTAGATTCGTAGACAATATAACCATTGTTAAATTGACATGGTGGCTTTTTTTGAATTTCTTTTTGTCATTAGTGGGAAAACTAATCGATGGCTTTCATTAACAATAATATATTATTATTATTATTATTATTATTATTACTATATATATCACATAATGGCCATTAGGCAGAACAATCCTTTCATAGTATATAAATTCGAATCTACTAATTTATTTATTTATAATATGAACATCATCTTTGCATTCATAAACATTGTTGCCATTGTTGGATTGGCATGGTGTCTTTTGTTTGAAACTTATTTATCTTTGTGAGTAATCGGAATGTTAGCTTGTGGTTTTCATATTAAATAAGATACTATGTTACCCCTAGTGACCATTACATGATACTTCTTTCATAATATATAGATTTTGAAATTATTATTATATTTTTTGTAATATAAGTAACATTTTTTTAATCAATTGCTAGATTGGCATGGTGTCCCTTATCGAAAACTCAACAAATCTAGTTTTTCATTATCATTAATGGGACCACTAACCGTTGGTTTGAAATAATTCTTTAAAACTTGACACATGTGTTATAAAATTGAGAATATTGATAGTTGAGGGGCTTATCACCTTAGATGGATTAGAAATGCATTGTAATTGTCCCATCAAATTGACATGAATTTTTTAATTTTGAGAATTTATCATTTTGGAGGATTTGTCAAACTTTGGTTTTTTGCACAATGTGTCATATATCTACCATCATTTCTCCCTTTCATTAAACACAATGTGGATTGTTGATGTTATTTTTTGGTTAAAGATTACTATGATATTCAAGTAAAAAATGATCACAAACTTGTTAAATCAGGTGGCCATCAAGTGAAGTTCATATTATCCACTAGGTTGTTTAAAGTCTTAAATTAAGAATTTAATTTTAAATTAATTAAATGTGTGTTTTAAAATAAACCTTTAACATCTCTTTCAGCATCATTCACATTTTTAAACAAAAATTCATGGTAGGTGTTCATGTAAAATTCCACCAAGTCCAAGGAGCCCTAAGTAGATGGGTGGGTGGGTAGGTAAATATGTGAATAGGTGGGAAGATAACTAGTATGTAAGTAGGAGGATAGGTGGGGGCAAGCACTAAAGAATAACAAATTAAATGCAACATAATCCAAGTTTGATGCAATTGTAAAACAATGCCTAGTAAAAAAATTATGTTTGAAATTTCTTTTGATTATACTTAAACTATGATTAATGTTTTTACTATCTTTCTCGCACCAATTTTTCAACCAAAAAAATGTGATTGAGGGGTCAGGCATCTTCCTTACAACCCAAAGGTTCAACGTTTAATTATTTTCCCAAATTTTCATTTTTCCCTAGAAACAAATGAAAAAAATAAATGCAATCCTTGAATAACTTCCTCAAGCTATCTTGAAGTCCATGAAGATAAGGAGTTGCAACTTATTCAAAAAGTAAGGACTTGAAAACCCCAACCAAGTTGCTAGAAGAAAATGTGCAAAAGTGGGTCCAGTTGTAATTATTTTTCAATTTTTCATCCATTGTGCAACTTTTCATTGGTACCATGCCATCATTAGTTTTCAACTTTCATCCATTATGTAATTTCATCTATATAATGCAACATTTCACAATGAAAAGTTGAAAAACAATGTTGCATAATATGAATGAAAAGTTGAAAAAAGTTTTGCATATCATGGATGAAAAGCATATATTGAATGAAAATTTGGAAAAATGTTTGCAAAATATGGATTAAAAACATCCATTTGCCTCAAGAACCGTGAGTTCTTGAAGAACTTGGGCCCATTTCCCTCAAGGAACCATGGTTTCAAAAGAACTTAAATTGCTTAAGGTTCATTTGCCTAGTGGAACATAATTTGTTAAGTTGAAAATCATCCATGATGAGATATCCATGGTAAAAAGACTTGATTCAAGAAATGGTTGACGTGGAAGTGACAAGCCATAGTGTCACACCACTTTTTTTACATAAGCAAAGTAGCCCAATCATACTTGACATAGTCATCATAATTGTGTGACCAATGTTCTTTTTGAAGGTTAGTTTCATGCTAGGCATCCTTGGGACATGCATACTTTTTGTGTTGAAGACCACTTCATAATTAAACTCATTATTCCTATTTAGTGCTTGCCATGGGTGGGTCAGTGAATAGGTAGATAGGTAAGTAAATAGGTAGGGAAATATGTCAGGGAGCAAGTAGCTATGCATATAGATAAATAGGTACATTGCTTTGGAGGATAATGCTTCAAAACTTGGAATGAAAAATGGGCATGAAGGAAGAGGAGAAAATGGTCCTCTGATCTGAACAAGGAACTTGTTTGTTGGAACATCATTTTGAATAGGGAACCAAAAACCTCACTAGGCACCACATAGACATTGACTTAAAAAGACCATTTTTGAGGATGTTATATAAAATTGTAGTTTTAATTTAAAATCTAGGATTTAAAAAAAATTGGTGGTATTTTTTTGCTAAGCTACCATTAGCTTAACATTTAGTTAACATCACATGCCACATCACTATTTGCATCATTGTTTTGTGTCAAATGACACTTTTGCTCTAAATTATTAAAGAATCATTTTTTTCCCTTAAAGCACTTGGAAAACATTTGTAGTGTATGTGAAGAGCACATTATATCCATGAATTTCCTTCCTAGAAATTGGGAGAAATTTTATGCCTACTCCTCAAGGGTGGAAGTGAAGTTATGCCTACTTATAGGTCTAAGAACCTTTTCACTATTGAGGAGTAAACATAAGAACCCTCCCATTCATAAGCCACATGATCTACATAGGTTTGGTTCATGATAAATTTTGCCTTGTGCTTTACAATAGGTAAAGCTCATAGGTTGGGACATTCTCAAAATGCAATGCTCGGAGGACTCAACTATTTCCTCATCCTAAGCCCCTTATTTTGAGAAGGCCCTCACCCAAGGGATTTAACCTACACTTAACATTGAGTTGCCATCAAGTATGATTGGAGCATTATTGACCTTTATGGTGGCTTTACACTACTTTAGTTGCTAACTTTAAAAGTGAAAATAATGGGTTCAAGTTGCATTAAAGATATCTTGGGCTCATCTCCCACTTGAGACTCATTCATTCTATAGTAAGGCCTATTTTCCAGTAGGACCAGGGCTAAAAAACATTTGACCAAGTTTACCAACTTTTTGCTCCAACTTGAGCTTGTATCATTGAAATGTATTTTAGAGGCCCAAAGTCAATCAATGCAAAGTCACTGGGTCCAAGCCCCAAGCATATACCTTTCTTTATGTATATATATATATTTTCCTTTTTTCCTTTATATATTCTTTATGAATAATTAATTATACACAAACCCAATTTGGGCATCTCATAGAATTTCACTGCAGACAATGTCTGTTGCTTGTTAGATCACCCTTTTTCTGGGAACCCCAAACCCTTCTTCCTTCACCTTAAACAACCTAAACCCTAAAACCCTTCACTAAACCCTAAACCCTGATTCGCCTTGAACCCTAAACCGTACATACATTCCTTTACCAGCTTAAACCCTAAATCCGCTCCTTCACCCGAAAACCCTAACCCTAAAAAAACTCTAACCCCCTGAAACCCCCTTCCTTGACCTTAAACCCTAAAACCATGCTTTCGACAGTTAGTGTTCGATGCTCAAGTCACAGTCGCCCCATTCTAATGGATTGTTTGTCCATGAGGGAGGCAGTAGTGGGGACTTGTGAGAGTACAAATGCGAAGCCGTCTTGTGAACCAGCCATAACAGAATTGGTGGACAATTGCCATACTAAGGCCCCAGAAGCAGGGCCCCATTTTCGCGCAGACTCGTAGATGGTATCGTACACAGCAGCCATGAAGAGGTCTCTCTGGCGCTCATGAAAGCCACGAGTCAAGCTTGATTTCCCGAACTCGGTGAACATCACTGGCTTGTTCAAGTAGTTACTGTCGTCGATGTGCGAATTCATCCAGTCTTGCATGTAGGCGATCATCTCCGCCTCTGAGAGCTCAGGCATCCTGCAGCGGGCAAGCAACCAGCACATTGCAGTTTAACACCAAATCCACAATTCAACAATGCATTTCTTTGTAGTACTCGAGTTTGCTTTGTTAGGCTACTGTGATCATATGGGTCCATGTGTGTTGCTGTGGTCACAGTTACACGCAGTGTGCTGTGATCACAGCAGTCTAATGGAAAGCCACTGACATAGGGCCTTGTTTCTTGATATGCAAGGATAGTTGCTTTCCATTGGAGAGCTGCAAGTGGGTTATGTAATTAATCATGTTAGGAACTTTGGAAACACAAATTCTCATGAAAAAAGGGACAGATGTCACTGCATGGTGAATGACATGATTTGACTCACAGCTCTCACACCTCATGCAATTGATCAATGCTTGACCGGTAGAGCCATGAGATGACTGTGACCACAGCTAGTTGAAAAGACCTTAATGGAAAGCTGCTGTGCTTACAGAATATGTGATCAAAGCAGCCTAATGGAAAGATGTCCTAATTTAAGTCTTGCACTCGACTCCTCTGGGTGCAGCAGGACGTGGTGCCTACCAGATATCCGGGTAAGCGTGAACAGTGGTGAAGTCAATGCCGGGCACTTGGTTATCGCGAAAGAAGTCAGTTCCATACTCTGCTGCATACGAGAAAGGGTTCACGGGTCCTCGCCTGGCAAGCGACGCCCCGCTGTAAAACCCTTCCAGTCCCACTTCCAGCAAATGGTTCTGGTCTAAACTCTTCACAAAAGCTGCCATGTGCACGATCCATGCCTGCAGCAGCAAAATTCAGACCCATGCAACAAAAAAAGATCAGACCCATGATCTGATCATCAATCTGCTGCTAGCTGCTGCAAAGTTTGGACAGTCAGCTAGCTCATGATCAGTTAGTTCTTCCATAAACCCGACGCCATATGTACAGTGCACGTTACTGAGGATCAAGACAAGGAGACTCTCCAAAGCTGAGGATCATGCTGGGTTCATGCACACATGATCATCACCTGCAGGCTGTCTCCAGAAGGATCTGAAACACAGCGCGGCTCGTTTATCAGCTCCCATGCAAAGATGGCAGGCTCATCCTTGTAGGCCACGCCTGTCACTGTGTTGACTCTCGTCAGAAGTGTCTGCAAAACCCAAATCAAAGCTGATCAGAAGCTGATTGTGATGCGTGACAGTGATCAGTCTCGACGACGTGATCTCTACTCTCAAAGTGCTGCAAGCTGCAAATTTAGAATCCAAGATGATCTGAAGAACCAATAATCATGTACACTACTAGCTTATACTGCAGCTCGCTAGTGAGGCAATGGAATTTACCTTCACGAAGTTTTTGTACCACGACATTATGGTCGGGTCTGTGAAGAAGGAGTCTTCGTCGGGAAGGTAGATTCCTGCGTACTCCTGCGCCCATTCCACATACTGCTGCTTTCCTCCCCAGGTAGGATTGCCATTGACGAGGCTAAGAATCAGGCGGATTCCAAACCTCTTGGCTTCAGCTACTGCAAAGTCCAGTCCCTGCAGCTCACCCCAAGAAACCCAGGATGAGCTTGCAATTCGAGGACAGCGATCGTTACTGCACGTGACTATCAATGTCGACAGAAGACTGTAATCTAGTGTAGAGACTGCAGTCGCAGTCTGTGTCTTTCATGAATTGAATAAGAGTGTTGCATGATGCTGCACAGTAGCTGTTGTAGGATGTTCGTGATCATGAACTGATCTAAGAACTACTCACCCGGAATACATATTCATTGAAGACGCCGGGCGAGCTTTGAAGAGTCTCGTAGCCAATTCCATCGTTGAAAGCCCAGGCACGACCCACAGTGAGACCTACACTGGCCGCCTCCTGCAACACTTGCGTTACCTGAGATCTGGTGTAAGGATTCGCCGCGTAGGTCATCAGCCAGTAGAAGTTGGCACCGTTCACGTACATGGGTCGACCATTCAAGACGAACTGCTTTCCGCGCGTCTGCACGAAGCTGCTACCGCTGCTGCTTCTGGGTTGTTGATCACCATTCCAGCTGACGAATTCATGCGTTCTTGCATCGTGCATCGACTGCACGAAGCCGGTGGAGTTGCTGGCCAACCAACGTTGTCGACTGGCGGCTAATTCAGCGGCAGCATCCGCTGCGTTCATTTGCGTCCTGGCGTAACCCCGGGGGCTGACCGGATCATTTTCCAGTCGCGCTGCTACAGCTACAGCGCTGCTGCAAGTGTGCCATCGCGTTGCCAGAAGCACGAGCTGGAGAGCCACAACAATCCATGTGATACTGCGAAAATTACTGATCACGCGGCGGCCGCGCATTGAAGAACAGCTTCCGGAGGACCTGCTCCACGACTGGTTGATCATCCTCATCACCTGCAGCAGCATCTTACAAACTCTTCGTCCACAGCTAGCGATCGACTGAGTCCACACGTCGTCTTTTTCTTTCTTGCCTTCTATTCTTCTCAATTCCTTACACCCGAAGATTGTCGAAGAATTTATTTGTCTTCACTGGAATCTTGTCAAATGCCGCTATGCAATTTTTCACAATGACTATTTCTCTACGCACTATAGCGAGAATCTCGACTGCATTTTGTATCAGTGTGATTAATTATGTAGGACTCATGGTACTAGCCAGCTAGCTGCAATATTATTACGTTCTTGGTGATCCCAAGTTAAGCTTCAAGAGCACTACTTTCTCATTTAAAATCCTTGAGCAAGCAAAAATGTAATTAAATTCTAATTCCCTCAAGAATTACAAACACAACACATGAGGTCGATCGAGGACCCAATCAATTCAAAACTAAATACGATAATCTTTAGAGAGCACTATAGAGACAATGAAACTGTAAGTACTGCCAGACTCCTGCAAATTCAACACTAGTGCAAAGGTACAAACCCTAACTAGTGCAAAGATCTCTACAACAACAACAACAACAACTTAGAATCAAGCTCATGCACAAAACCTAGAAAATTTTAACTATAGTCCCCCGGGAGCGATCGATCGAACTGAGCTGAGCTGAGCTGAGCTGAGCTTCTACGAAACCCATAAAAATTCAGCTCTGTACGTAATAATTCGAGTGAAAAATCCATATGACGACATGTGCGAGCGATGGATCGATCGACTTGCAGATGAATCCCGTTCAAGAATTCTCCTCCGCGCCGCGAGAACAACAACAAGAGTCGTGTTTGTAAAAGGCCGCTGGATGGGCGGCTGCTTTATAGTGGGGTTGTTTGGCGTCAGCGTCATCATTGCACGAAGCTTCGTGTGTGTGTGTGTGTGTGTTGTGGACTGATCATAATATTCCAATCATTATTGGCAATTCAATTATTTGCAAAGTCTCTTTTTGGCAATTAAGTGTAGATATACTTGGGGCCTGCAATTATTATTTTGGCTATTTGGATTCTCTCTCATCATTTTGCTGCTCTGTTGTCATTCCACTGCAACTATTGGCATGTTGCCAATCTAAGTTTGACTGTGTCACATGATGATTGAGGGCAGATTGACTTTGTTTTTTTTTTTTTTTTTGTGGTCCCTCTCTTTCTTCCCTATCCTTTCTCTTTTTTCTTTTTTTTTTTCTTTTTTCTTTTCTTCTTTCTCT
>Ga0116231_10003688_pt1 | contig 31597 bp, 24 predicted proteins | sample S1TSphgellanicum_2_FD_89695 | JGI IMG/M metagenome (GOLD analysis project Ga0116231, IMG submission 89695) | Host-associated microbial communities from peat moss isolated from Minnesota, USA - S1T2_Fd - Sphagnum magellanicum MG | ecosystem: Host-associated > Plants > Peat moss > Unclassified... | reverse complement strand
GTAGTTTGCTAGACGACTGCCCTGAACTGGAGCCAAGACAAAAGAATCTTGCAAAGCTGCTATACCCCCTCCAACTACAGAGTGCGTTGGAGGTTGCTGAATTCCGGCTTGACCTTCCCAAGCTTGCACTCTGTTTTTATATGAGGATTTTTGAAAGATGATATTTTGGCTTGTGTTGAAACTTGAGATTAGTTACAGATTTATAATAGCTTGAAGGATTTTGGTTTCTTTTAGAGGATTTTTTGAAGATTAAATTTTTGCATGGTGAAATATTTGAGTTTCCATAATTCTTCTTTTCCATTAAGATACATTTTAATGTAAATGGCAAGGCCACAGTGTGACACACCCCCTTGTTAATATCCTCACATCAATGTTCTAGATTTTATTAGTAACTTGGGGCCAAATGACAAAGTGAAAAATGCTCAACATTGGTCCCAAGTTTTTTCAGCCCTAACTCCTTATAGTCTAAAGCGAGCATAAGGCTAAAACCCAAATCCTTCCAATCTTTTATCCTAGAATGTTTGGAAGGCTACCTATATGCTTCTTCACATATTGTCGTAGAATTGCATATTCACATTCCTTGAGGAGGAGGCACTTGATGATTTGAAATTTGGCATTTACCATTTGTTCAAAAAAGATTTTTGTAAAAATCTTTTCTTCATTTACTCCTTTCTTGTTGATACCGTAGTAGCTTGGCCATTTCAACACATGTCCATCAAATAATTAATTAATTTTGGAAAATTCATTTCAACAAATGGAATATTCTTAAATATTCACTATTTTCCTTCACAATATTTTTTGATTTGGAAGAAATAATTTTTGAAAATTTTAACAATTCTGAAAATAATATAATTAGTGTGGAATTGGCCAAGGTACTAGAGGGTATGTCACCGCTGACCAAATCTATTGGAAGGGCCCATTCATCTGCTTTGTGCTTTCTATTGGCACTGCGCACATTTTTTTTGGATGGATTTTACATTTAATCTGTCAAACCATGGACATTTTTAGCATGGATTTAACATTTAACCAATTTATTAATAATTTTATTCTTGAAAATAAGGCCACTAAAAAATGTCTCTTAAAACCTAACTTACTCAAGCAATATAATGGGTGGTTCTCAAGGTGAGTACTTGGGAATCAAGTCTTATGCATAACATGAGATTATTAATTTTTAAAATCAAAATAATTAGGTAAACAGTGATATTACAGTGAATTGATAACAAGCATATACATATATATATATATATGTATATATTGATCCCGTGTGTGGTCCCCATTTTCTTTTTTTAACCTACCCTGCCGGTTATGAAAAAGAATGATATCACACCTAAGACTGATGTTTGGCACTTCTTTGTCAAATATTTATTTATTAAAAAAAACAAGGTTAGGGAACTTTAATTTTAGGTTTTTAAAAATTCAACAATTGAGGAACAAGTATGCAAAGCACACAATTTGTTATGTATTTGTAATAATAACCCAATGGATGGGACAATAATATTCTTTTCACAAATTGGGAGTTCATTTTTAGTCACCTCCATTAATTATAGAGTGTCATTTCAACTAAATAATTGTCCCATGAATCTTCCATTTTTGTAAGGATCCAAAAAATTGAAAAAAAAAATCTTTACACAAGGTAACAAAACTTTTTTCTTTTTTTTTTGCCTCTTCCCAAGTTTTTCTTAACTGGGTTTTTGCACCTAGCCTCAGGCTATTGCCTCCAGTTGGGCCCTCAAACCCAGGAAACCCTAAAAGAGCCTCAAAAATATTTTGTTCCCTATACTTTTAGAGCTCTTGACAAGAGTCCTCTAATGGGCACAATGTGACACTTGATATATTTGTTGTTCCCATCCTAGAATAGGAAATGAAGGGCATTAGATAACTTGGTTGGAAAAACTGGCAATGGACCCCATCATAGGACACAACATGGACATTACAACACAAATGATCCAATGGATCCTAACTAAACCCTAACTTCCATATCTAGTTTTTTTCCTTCAATTTTTTATACATGACCTCTCTAATATTTACTCTTCAACTGACTAAAAGATACCATGTGTGCAAGAGCAAACACTTTCCTCATATGTCATTTGTTAGTGGGTAAAATGCTAGTGTTGTTGAGTGGGTAGCTGCTTTGGGTGGATATTGAACCATGGGTTCTGGTTCCAGTTAGTAAAGAAACCAAATCAAAACAGGTCTGATTTTCACAACTGGAATCAAATTTTATTAAATCTAAAAACTGGAGTTGGAACCAGGTTCCCCATTCTATGTGTGGGACTGGAACCACAATTGAAACCAAGGTACATATGTTTTGGAGAAAAATAAATAAGAGACTAAAATCTGGGTTAAGTGGTGGTTAATTAGCAGTTAATCACTAGTTTCAGTCTGGGTTAGTAAGAATCAAACAGAACTGGGTCTGATTTTCATAACCAGAAATAGGCTTTTTTGGAAAAAACTTATTAGGCTATACCATGAAATATTAGGTAGACACCCAAGCAATATCCAGGCAACAAGTGAAGGGAGTGGGGGCCATCAATCTCTACAAATGCAGATCTTCCAAATCTTAATTCCCATTATGCACTACTTAATTACATCCCCAAGAAGTTGTTTCCATCAATGTACTACCCCATGAACTCCAATTTAAAAGCTTTAGTTGTTGTAATTGATGCTCACATGTTCCCATCAGTGTTGCCAAAGCTCCCCAAAAAGAGTTCCCAACTAAATGCCACTTTATTTATTGCCATACATGTCTCAAAGATTCTTGACAACATCCCTAATAAGTCCCAAAGTTTGTTGCTTGTGATTTGTCTAGAAAGTCCACCAGGATTTAATTTCAAAGGGCTCCAAAGTTATCCCAATTCCTCATCCAGTAGTCCATCCCTCAATGTCATCCAAAAGTCATTCCCACAAACAAGAAAGTTGTTTGATGAATGTTTCCAAGTCTGTTTTTAGTCCAAATTGCTCCTTGGAATGAGGATGAAAAAGGGTGGAAAATGAAACAGGATGAAAGATAAATCAATGGTACTCAATTTGCCCATGTTCTATTGTGGGACATTTGCCTGTCCATGGGGCATTTGAGTTTCAACTTGTGACATTTTAGTGGAGTCAACTTTATACAACTTGACATTGAGTATCATGTCATGGTTACCATATTGTTGTTGGAAATGTTGTGTTTATTATGTATAGAACATAGATTTACCTTGTAATACTTCTGACACGTGTATGCTCTTTCCAAAATGTTGATGATTTAATTGATCACAAAAAATTTAATAGGACGTGTTGGCCATTATCTTGTTACATATTGGCATGAATGATCTGCATGTTAAACCTTCATAACAAAAAGTTGATACAAATATCCTTCCTAAGTTATTTAGGTGCACACTCTTTTAAGATCATATCCATCATTCACTTGCTTTGCAAGATGATACACTATATCTAGTAGCTAGTTTGATGGGCAAAGTTATTGGATTGCAATCTCGACTTGATTTGTATCCCATCTACATAATTGTTGGTCGACATTTTTGGTTGCTATCATCATCTTTCTCACATTTCTTGTGCACAACCCATCTTGCATTTTTTGTGTTCTTTTTTCATCTCAATCATATTACACAATGCAAGCTACTCTTGTGTCCTTTTGTAGACTTTGGCATGATTACTTTGTGTAGTCACTTGTCTATAACAATAACTTATTTAGAAAGCCATATCACATGCAATGGAGTTTGTTTTTCCATGTGATTGAATTGGTTACTATTCATGACTTTTTTTCTTATCATAGAACTATGATACTTGCTACCAAATGGGCTTGTCGTCAAGCTCCAAAAGTGCATTGCACCAATTTGCACAATATGTTACATATGCTTGTGATGAATTTTATCAATTTAGAAAGAACACTTTATGTTGTTCTCAAAGAAATTTGCACATGAAATTCATGAGGTCTTCACAGATCAATACCTCAAACAACTAACAAAAGTTGATTTTCACTATCAATTTGAAATCAATGACACCAAGTGGTTTTTTTGACATGTTTGTTTCTTTAAATTATGTGCATTACAAGTGGAAAAAATGTGATATAACTTTAAAAGGTCAATTCATTGACAAAATTAAAGATAACTCTATAATCATTGAAACCATTACTAACAAGAGTCTATGTAATTAGCATTGTTTTTTTAAATTGCATTGTGGTAAGGAATGACTTGAATGTTTTGGAGAAGAGCCCACTTATTGTTGAATTGTTATTTGTTATAGTTAATGAGTTTAAGTTTAGGGTGAATTGTGTTTAATACCTTCAATACTACTTGTTGATGGATGACATTTACCTTAGGTGGATCATGTTTGTCATAACCATGGGAAAAAAAAATGTTATTTTACAAAACAATAAAAAGCTGGTAAAAATGACATTAAATGATATTTTAAAGTCTTACAATCTCATTGGGCAATCACAAAATCTTTAGAGGCTTTGAGATAGACTAACAATGGTAAATATCATGTATGTGTGCATAATTTACATAATATGATAATAGGGTGAAATCATGGTAAAGTAGATCACACATCTTCTTCATAGCATAAATGAAAAGTAGTTAAGAAATATGTTTTGATATATCAAACTTAAAAATATTAATTCAAGGGTTAATATGAACATTTTTTTCAACTTTGTTAAAAATTTAAATAAAAAGTACATGTTTAAAGTAGATTTAAATAGATTCATGGGAATCCAAGCAAATGTCATAGTTTATTTTATAGCCTTTATGTAGATTATAAGTAGATGAATATTACATTTTAATTGTTTTTGAATTAATGGGTGCCTAAAATGTACTTGTGGCTTTTCATCTTTTTCACATTCTAATAAAAATATATCTAGCTTGTAGGGTAAAAGTAGGTTTGAAAAAATTATTTACTAGTCAATTTCAAACCTACTTACCTAGTTTTATTATACTAGATTTTTTCAAATTTTATATTCAATTTATTATAGACTCAATATAGGCATGGATGTTTTCAAAATGAAGATAAAAAACTCTTTAATCTACTTTCTTGTGTTTTTGTAGAAAATTGTCATATTTTAAAATGGGATTTTAAATGGACTACTTTTTGGGCCAATTTTAATGTGATTTCACCCAATATAGAATTAAATAGATTTAAACTTAAAGGTTTTTCTTAATCAACAAACATTCACACGAAACACAAATTGACATTTGAACAATATGCAAAAGGAATAAATCATATAAAATATTTGGGCCATTTTAGTTTGAGGAATCATTTGATAAACCGTTTGTGGGTTATTAAAAACAACATTATTGTTATTGATTAATCATATTGAGTAAAAATTGAATTTTGCATTTGTTTTCACACATCTTGAAAATGTTTTCGATGCTTGAATTTAACTGGTTGTTTTTAAACAATTCATTAAAAAATCATCTTTATGTTGCTTGATTATTTTTATTACATTGAAAAATTAGCATTGAAGCTCATTCAAAAAAAAATTCCCTTTCTTTGAAATTTTAAAAAAATATGAAACATCAAAATGGTGACACCATTCAACATTTCAACAAAGCTTGATAAAGCTTCACATCATGTTTGATGTCTACAAATTCATTTGGTGAGCCCATGCCTCTTTTTTACATCATGTAAAGAATTGACGAATGAAAAGAATAAATATGTCGAAGCCTATAAGTTATTTAAAGCATAATATTATGGATGGAGTTTCAAAAAACAAAAACCCACAACAATATTCACAACAAATTTTCATTTGCAAGTAGTTTATTGGCAACGGTGGAGATGTTTTAACGATCCAAAACAAAATAGAGGTTTTAGATCTTGTCCCAAATGAACAAATATTCAACAATATGAAATACCCTTCTTCCAAATGGAAAAAAATAAATATTGGACATTTCACTTTATAGCACCATGATTCTATTGTGTACATTACAAAAAATATCAAAAAATGTTTTTCCAAGCTTTGGATTAATCCATTAGCATATTTACCAATAGGTGCATGAATGTTCACACATAGGTGGTGAATGATGTGAAGTTCGCCATCACATATTTTCACCTTTAAGGTTATTAATGTTGTGTTCAAGACCTAAGGGATAAAGACACTCAATTGGACTTTTGTCCTTTTCAAAATGTCAAATGTGCATTTGAATTATTGTTCACATGTTAAACATATGGTGTTAGTAACAAATAAAACTAATAAACAAATAGCTTCACTTTGGGGGTTTTAAATTTGCTTTCATTTTTTTTTTTTCCATGCAAATTTTATGGTGATAGCATAAAAAATAGCAAATGATTTTTATTAGTGTGGGAGCAATAACCCACCTATTTTATTATTTGTTAGACCATGTTCATTAAGATTACTAGGTAGGGATTTATTCTTGCATCTTGTGCAAAATCTTTAGCAATACATGTCCTCTTCATAGTTGTTATATGATGACTAAAAAAAGAAGTTTGCAAAATCAAATTTCAAAACTAAAGGAAGATAACCTTCATTAAAATTCACATGTAACATTTTAGGATTCTTATTGAATTGCTTGGATTAATGAGATTTCTTATTTTTTTAAAACATTGTAATCCTTACCTTTCATCATAATTTTTCCATGTGTGTTGAAACTAGGTTGATGATCTAGCCTTAAGTAACTAATATTTAGTCCTTAGTTGTTATGTTTACACAAAATGTTTTACATGACCAAATCCTCTAGTTTGGGTTTTGCTGGTATCCCAAGTTTAATTTATTTATTTCCATTCACAATGCCACTTGATAATATTCATGCAAAACCATCATGGCCTTGAATGAACTGACATGCATCAACACACCATCCATCACACACATGTAAGCTTTGGTAAAAATTATTTTAATCAAGATTTTGACCTATATCATTAAATAATTTAAACCATAGATATTTAATGACTAAAAAACAATTAAGGGGAAATCATTCTCATACATCATTATTTTGATTTTCAAAAGAAAATGAACCTGTCATTTTATTTTTATTGCACAAAGTGAAAAAAATTAGTTCAAATCAAGTTTCCACTTTCCTTCCAACTTTTTCAAATTCAACAAAAAAAAAGTCACTACTCAACTTTCCAGATTTTAAAGGGGAACAATATCACAAAAACTTTGCAACCTTATTAGTAACATCTGTTAGGTACTTGGTAATAATAAGTGTTATTAGGGTAAAACCACCCGTTACCAAGCATTCACACATGAGAACTCAAAAGATGGCAAATACCACAAAGCTAGTAATCATTCAATGGTAACTTAAATCAAATGATCGTTTTAAAAATCTTGGAGTTAGGATTTGTAAACTTTCAATTCAAAGACATTGTTTGAATTGTGTTTGTCAATATGTTTCAAAAAAACCTATGCAAAAATATTTCACTTGTTTAGTTTCTTTGTGTTTGGTAATAAATACTCACTTTTCATTTTTTCAATTTTTGAAGGGCAAATTGTGCCAATGGAATTATTTGAAATTGATTCCACATTGTTTTGTAATAATAGGGATATTGTTTGTGTACAAAGTCTACCTAGTTTAATTATAGAATGGATTTTGGTTGGACATGGAACAATATGTGTTCACATGAAATTGAATGAACTTTTTTGACCCCCCTATTTTGGGAGATTTTATTTTGTTCATTTCAAACCCAAACAAAGGTTTATAAACTATTGTAAAGGCATCAAGTGAAAGGCTACTTAGATCATTTGAACTTCCAAGGTTGATCATTTGATCCCACTTTCACCCCCAAAACCCAAAAGGAAAAAACTAACCCCCCTTTTAACCTTTTCATTGGCCATGGAATTTCTATTTCTAAAGCAATTTGTCACCATTTTCAACTTGGACTAATACCCCCATTATAAAGTGTAGGTATTTATTACTTATTGAACAATCCATGTAGTTAACATTTTTCATTTTTGGTACAAGGGGGGATGGCCCATTACAGAATTTTGATTTTTCAAGTTTGGATGACACAAATACATTCTAGATTGCAAGTTTTTACATTTGGTCTTTCTATGAAAGTTAAAATGGTAAAACTTTCTAATACATAATAGGGGACAAATAATGGTGCTATTGAGAACAATGTTATGAATAAATGGGAATATTGGGAAACAACATAAATGAACGTTGGGAAATAGAATATTAAAGAAATGTGTTTTTGGGAAATTAGAAAATGAAAATTGGACGGGATTTTAATGACATGCAATTCTCTTCATCATATTTTGATATTTGTCCAAGAAAAAAAAAGGTGTCACCTATTTAGTTATGACTTTTATCCATATTCATAAATATGAATGTTATGCGATCACAAATCTTTTGAATTACATTTGAAAAATAACTTCACATAATATTGGTCAACAATTTACAAAGGATTTTAAACAACAAAGATTTGACCAATTCATTCCAAAATTCTTCATCTATCAACACAATTAATGTTCAACATTTTATTTATAGTTGGAGATGGCAAAGATGGGTAGCACGGGGATTATACATAAAGACTTAAGCTGATACCTAGGCCAACACTATAATAACTAATCTACTTTTAAAATATTACTTTGCACCATAGATTGATTTACCCATGCGTATTTTTCCTATTCATTTTCAACTTTGAGCTGAATTTAGATCATTAATGTAGTCAAAATTCCTATTTAACCACAAGTTAAATTCCTAGCAATTGATTTTTATATTTATTTAATAAGTATTGTGCATATCCATCACATGTCGTCATCACTTGGTTTTAAATCAATTGAAATGGAACAATTTTTTTGCTTATATTGTGAAATTTAACTACAAGGTGAAATTGGAACCAAACAATAAGATGTAAACATAGTACACAAAGGTTTGAATTTGTAAAACAAGTTCCATTGAGTTTTCATACCATTCACAAGTTGAAGAACATTTCTTTGCTTTTGTTGCTAGCCTTGCAATAGAGGTGTCATGAATGGGTGTTAAAAGATGGCATATGAAATCTTCATGTAACCCTTTATGCAAAGGTGATTCTATTTAAATTTACAATATTTCATTGTTGTCTTACCATGGAGGGCAAGCAATCCCAAGTCAATCTTGCATATTTATCATGAGACAAGAAAACAATTGGGAGAGTCGACTCCTTGACAAATGCAAGAAAGAAGTCCATTGAGATCACATTCAAAAATTTTACAAATCAATGAGCTTGAGTATTTTGTTATCTATATGTTGAACTTGGGAATTTTAAGTGTGAGGGGTGGAAAAAATCATATGGTCAACTAAAGTTCATGTGTGCAATGAGTTCAAAGAACTTTTAGAAAGTGACATATGAGCTTGAAGGATCCCATTCACTATCTTTTGAACTTTGGAGTTTTGAGTGTGAGGGGGAAAGAATGATACGGTCAACCAAAGTTCATGTGTGTTATGATCTCAAAGAACATTTAGAAGATGACATTGTTTGACGATATTTAGGGTTTAAGTAAACAACATCATATTGAACAACATTTCCAGCTTCGGGCTTGAGGAGAAGATGGCCCTCTTCCAGTGAGGATGTCAAGTGTGTTGTGCATCTTCAAAGCAGGTTGAGGTTTAGGGTTTTAGCTTCTTTCTCCTTTTGGAACCCTAGAAGGAAGAATGAAGTAAATTTTTTCTTTGACATGAAGGTTATGAAAACAAATATGCACCCTCAATTAGGTCCTTGGGAATGCATCCTGATAATTTGTTATTAATTAATTATCAGCTCTGTTTTTGTCAGGTCCATAGCCAGGCTGATCTGTTCACTGGGATTCATTACTACCTTCAAAAGTTAAAAGCTGGAGTGAGATTGAAGTTACTTTGATGGATGGAAACAGAACCCACTTAAATAGTTGCCTTTTGGCTATGTTGCCAAAAGGTTGAATAATTGATACACAATCCCATCATGTTCCACTCGTTCCATATGAGCAATCCCTCCAATAATTGTCATAGCAAATTACCATTTTTTTCCTTTCCAGCTACCATTTTATTTATAATTTTTTTCCTGGGAATATTTTTTATTCCTTCGATGAGTCGATGTTAAATGGTTGGGTTTAGATTTTTTTCCCCCACTTGGAATTTCCTTTTTAATAAATTTATTTTAGAAAAAAAAGCTTTTGATATGTGTATTGAGTTTAGGAGGTTGCAAGACTATGGGATCAAAAGGCAAGTAAAATGGTCCCTCTCTCTTTGAGCCCATATTTTGTACCCCTTTGTACCCAGTTCTCTATGGGACTATGTATGGGGTAGGTGATCATTAATAGACTTCAGATACCATGAGAGGAAGGATTGATAGAGGTGGGTCCAAAAGGTTTGACACCTAACTCCCAAAAAAAAACAATTTGTGTATGCAGAATGTACTTGAGATATATTTATCCTGACTTTATATACATCCAAATACAAGAAGCCAAAAAGACAACATGACAAGAACAACATGCCAAAGACAACATCACTATAAGGGAATCCCAAAGGATTCAAGTTTCCATGCACCACCAGGTTGTATATTTATCATGCCTATCCATCCCAAAGTCCAAAACCTCAATCCAAGTTTCCATTCATCACAAGGTTGTATGTTTGTCATGCCCATCCATGCAAAAGTCAGAAACCTTGATCCAAGTTTCCATGCACCACCAGGTTTTGTATGTTTATCATGCCCATCCATCCCAAAGGCTTATGACTTGACTTATGGCCTCAACAAATTGTTGTATAGCACATCGCATCTCTTTCCTCAGGATGCAAAATGTCCATCCACAATTATAGAATGTATTGAAATAAAACCATCAGACAACCAAGTATTTATCTTGGAAACAAAAGCTTTTAAAGGTCCGCTTGAAAGATTTGCTTGTCCTTAGATTATGGAGGCGTAATGAAACCAAACACCTCACTTTGTAATAAGAGCTAATTACACAAGGCAATCAACCTTAAGACACGACTTAATAACCCAAATTGTCAATTTAATCACCAAAACTGCATTGATCGTCCTAGTTATAAGAAGGTGTCATCCACTTATGAAACTCCCCCACCAAGTGATAAAATGACTCAAGTTCACTTCAATCTCATTAGAGCGGAAGATCCATTAATCTTAAGAGTCAACTCCACATTAGAACAAAATAACGACCTAAATTCAATTTTGAGTCTTGATACCCAAAACCATCAAAGGAGTCAATTTTCTCATTTTCATCTATAATGAAGGGGGGGAGGGGGGTGGAGACTTTGGTGCTTAATTGCTTGACACCCTTTTAATGGCCCAGAAAAGAAAACAAAAAGAACTCATGAAAACCATAATCAATTGTAGTAAGTATTCACCAATGCTTACCAGTCTATTAGCACTATGTCTCATTATAGCTCAAAATTCATAACTTGTTGGTCCATTTAAAGTCTTATATGCATCCATAATCGAAGATTGGTGTCCCATGCCCCTTACTTCACTTGGGTGCAAACCAGTTTTTTTGTGAGAACTGTTGGGTTGGGTTTTGAAAAGAGCTTGTAATAATCACCCTGGTTCGAACCAAAAATTAGTCTACATGGCCATCACTCAACACTCAACCCAAGTTGGAAATGTGAAAAGGAATAACCATCTGGACGTTGGGATGTTAAACCTTGAAAACCAAATAGTTTTTCCCAACCCTAACTTAAAACCTTGACCCTTTTAAAATTTTTTTGATACCCTAATCAGGGTATAAAATATAAAGTAAAGTCATAGAGGTCGATTTTCAGAAGGCCAATTGTCACTCTACTAAGAACCTGGAGGTCGTGTTTCATGCAAGGTATCACTAAGAATGATACCTTATGATGTCCCATCATCTCATGGAGGAGGTACTGAGTTCAAACCCCATTCAATGCAAATTGTGATTCGTGAATATGTCACACTTAGTAACAATACCTTAATAGGGACATCATGGGTCGTTGTTAAATTGATCGGACTACTCATGCTTTGGGGTGGATTGCTTGCATATCCTGACTCCTTCATGAATCTCATGAATTATGAGTTCGTAACTTTGCATTAAGAATGCCTTCTTCTCTATGCAGGAATTTTTTTCTGTCTCTTGTCTGGAACTCCAAAAGAGAATCCACCGTATCTGTAAATAATTATATACTGATGAAAACTCAATGATTTTCTAATGATAAAAACAGGATGTGGAAATTCCCCTTGATCAATGAATATTCCTAAATAAGGACAATAATTAGACCCTCTTCTGGCACCTCAAAATGATTCTAATATTTTATAAAGTTAGAAAAGAATTGATTAAACATAGAAGTTACGACTTATGAGTAGTGCACTCAAGAAGTTGCTAAGCAAATTTGTTTTATTCACATTATCATCTGGCATTGCAATCCATGCAATCACATTTAGATCGTGTATTGAATCAACATATCTTTTAACGATATTTTATAAATACTAGAGTTATCTGTAAAGTAACCCTGTCTTCAACCTGTATTTGGGCCTCCGTTCACCCCATATCCCCTCTTTCAGTGGTATTTGCAAAGTAAAGACATTTTTATTAAATCTCAGTATGAAATGCTGAAACTCACTCAGCATTTAGTGCACAAGGTTCGAAACTAATAGTTCTACAGTGAGGACTCAGGAGCAAGTGAAAATATATTTAGCAGCACTGAAGGCGCTCAGGAAAAAGGAAAGACAGGATGAAACTCAGTTTTACCACGAAAATTGATGGGTTTTTGAGTTTCGTCCCCCGTTGAATGCTAAGGTACTTTTTTGCAGGTTTTTTTTGAATCTCACCCTCTGTGTGACCAAACTCAGGGTTCTGGTGCTGTGTTTTTCTTACTTTGCGGATAACTCTACCATCTTTCGTTTGTGTTTAAAAATACAGAAGAACTTAGGACCCAAAATTATGTTGCAAATCTAGTGTGTATGTATGTGCATGATGACTACTGCAATTGAAGTAATAAATTTTAAGGGGAAAGAAACTTTGCTAGAAAAATTTCTCCGAGTACAAAAATTAGATTAGATGGAATTCATCAGGGTCGGGCGGTTATCAAACACAGGGATAGACCCATGATGGTTATCAGACTGGTTCCTAGGGTTCATAACCATGCTTCTCAGCATTTGAAGAACCAGTTTCTGATATATAACCATGCATGGTTCTCCGCAAAATCAAAGAACCAGTTCTGATACACAAGGGTGGTCCTCCCCCCTCCCCAAATAAAATAACCTCCGGTTCTTTGATGGTTCTTTCATGAAGCCTGCAAGTTCTTTGAGGTTTTTTGAAATAAGTTGAGCTGCTGATTCTTGCGATTTGGGTTTTATAATTTCAATATCTAGAACTGATGGTTATGAGAAAAATCAAATACCCAGCTAACATGAGTATTTATAACAGGCGTTGTCTGTTGTGTGGCACGAGTCACCCATGAGTCACCCATGTTGATGGCCTTGATCATTGATGTAGAAGAATAACAACATGCATGATGACGATCTACTTAACTATATATGACCAATTTGGATAATTTAAAGCTTTGTCATAAATTACACTTGACTTTATGGAGGCTCACCACCAGACTTTGACACTCAAATGAATACTGAAAGAGTCTGAAACCAAAGAACGTACCAGGAATAATTTTAAAAAATTCTGATATATATGAAAAAATTGTTGAATTTCACCCCCAATTTCTTTCAAATTTTAGTCAAATTTAGAACTAGGAAAAAAAAATTCCAAATTTTTCTTGAATTTTCTGTCAAAGAAATGACAAAATTTTGTCAGAAAACATCACTGGCAATGCCACCCATAGCTTCAACACAAAGAGTATGTTTAAGGAAGTTGGAAGAGTGGACAGGAAGGAGCATGTAGCAGATGTTTTGGTTAACTTATTGAAGCTTTCCAAGCAGACCCCCTTATTGCAGTGTTTTGAGTAGTGAGAGATAGAGAAGGTTTTGCAACATTTTTCAGCTCTCCATCACTGTGTATAAGTTCCAAAGAGAATGACACTGCAAGTGCAGAAAGGTGATGAGAAAAGTAAGTAGATCAGAAAGTGCAGATTGCCAGTGAAAGAGCAACAATGGGACCAGTTGGCCTGAACTACTTACTGCGGAACTGGAATTTAACTGAACTGTTCCAGAACTGGGATTCATCTGAACTATTCAAGAACTGGAATTTAATTTTTGCGCAGTTGTGGTCTCCCTCTTAGACAGGTTTTTGACTGCAAATTAACAACTTTTTTTTTGTCGGGGCTGGTTCCCAATTTTGCCTTCTGAGGACCATGGTAGGTAAAGTGGTAAAGTTCTCCAAACCCCTTGTAATGAGTGTTTTTTTTAATAATCTTGTCTGCAACAGGTGATGGGTAAACAAGCTTGAAAGCGCATAAGGAAAGGATTAGCACTAGGTAACTGGTGAGAGCATGAAGGTTTTCATGAATAGTTAAGGTGTCTCGACTACTCATGGTTATTGGACATAGTCCATTGCATGTGAGTGCTGTGCTTACAACTTATTTGCCATAGAACAGTGTATGTTATGAGGTTCAGCCAACCAATGACCTGGACTGTGCAAAAAGGAGGTACTAGGAAGCAACAAAAATGTCAAAAGGCAGCATGATACATGATATGATAAGGAGGTGTTGTACGATGGTGTAATGCCACATTAGCACCCTTATGTTGAGAATGAGATCACTTTAGGAATGAGGGCCTGGTGTGAGGCAAGAGCTGAGCATAGGACACGAATTCCCAAAACCACCCCATTCAAGGTCCTTATGGGGTGTATAGGTCCAATAGTCTTTTAAGTGCTGCTATTTTGTTTGGCAAGGAGAGGAGGCGCTTTACACATAATGTTCCGCAAATCTTTTTAGGAATGTTACATGTAAGTTGCCTCCTCCATTGTGGCAGAAATACTAATGAGGGTGAGGTGCACTCCACAAACACCAAAAAGAATTCTACCAGTTCTTTAGGGGATTATGCGACCCAGTGTTGGCCACAGTGAACCATCCACCCACCAGTGCACCATCGAGGATGGATGATATGTGATCAGGAAACAGTTTTAAGGTTCCAGTTCCCTAGCTAACCATGGTGGTTAACTCAGTTGCTTTATTCACTACCTACCAACTAGGTAGGTAGGTAGTAAAAACAACCCCTACCTACTATGTACAAACTATTTACTTACCTATTAGTCCCCTATTTTGTTACCTACCTGTTTATATTTTAGACCTACTTCTTATAGAACGGGTTACCAAGATGAAACTGGGTAGTAACTCAGTTGAGGATCATACACAACTGAATCATAACAGGTATCCAGTGGATGGTGCACTTGTGGGTGCTGGTTCACTGTGGCCCCCAGTGTCCACCAGTACAACACCCATTCGGAAACCTGTGATGACTCCGTTGTGACTGGTTTCACTCAAAACCTATGTAAAGGTAAGTATCATAAGTATGTAGATAGAATGTCAGTGGTTACTATGTAGGAAAGACACTTGGTGACTACTAGGTAGGTACCTACTAGATAGGTACTAGGTAGGTAGGTCTCTTCTTTGGTTCCTGGGGGCAGTGCATCTTTTGGCCTTTCTTTGGCCTTCCCTTTTGTCTTCCATGTGATGGTTCCGGCCATCAGTTTTTTTTTATTGGACTTTTTGACGTTGGTAATGGATACATGTGGATGGTCAGTACATAGTTAACTACTGTGATTAGGTATGGGACACGCATACAATGAGAAAGTGTTGCCCATCCACATACCATCCATCCTTCATGGTGTGTTGGTGGGCGTTGGTTCACTCTTTCCTGCCCCACCCAGCAGTGAACCATCCATTAAAAACCACTTATGACTCAGTTGTGGATGAACCACAACTGAGGTACCGAGATTCTACTTTGGTAAACCCTCGTACTTGCAACTCAAACAAGTAGGTAACTATCTATGTAACGCGAGTAAGTATCATAGGAAGTGAACTCACCATCAGTGCACCCTCCAGTTATGTCTAGGTTGTGGGTAAGTGAGCTGAAAGTGCAGAGGTTTTCATGCTGGAATGATGATGGGTAGGAAGCTTAAAAAGTGTGAGGGCTCCTTCTTTCCTATGCTTTTGTAGCTCCTTCAACTCACCCCTGGCCTCTTCTCTTTTTCAATAAAATTTGGCATGGGGAAAGATAACCCTTAGAAATTTCTAGCAACTCCACAACATATATAGGCTACACATGTAGATATCACCAGGGCAACTAGTAGATCCAGTAATACCATACTCGACTGGAAGATGTTTTGGTCATAATAACAATTACCAAAGTCTTGATGGTAAGAGGTTAAAATGATATATCTTCTTCATATATACTCAAAGGTTTGTTTCAAAATTGAAATCAAATGTACATAAATCGTCCTACATGTTGCAGTATGCTAAAAAAAACCGTATGTTTTGTGTCATGTTTTTTCAGAAAGGATTAAACAAGTTTGATGATTTCATTTTCATGTTGCAACCATTACCCCTTTTCATTGTTTGGCCTCAGGTTTTTTCAACAGGTTTCAATTCTAAATTTGATGATTTCATTTTGATGTTGCAACATACGGTATTGAAACTTTAGATTTTTGGTTGAAATTAAAGGCAATGTCATCTTAGTTGAACACATTCATAGAGCAGAAAGCCTGCAACATGTTTCCACACCAGTTGCACTTTCATTGTGATTTGTTTCTAGGGAAAATTGAACATGAAGTGTGCTGGTATTAGTTTTTGTGCAGCTTAAGTATATTTTCTTTAAACTTTTGTCTTATATATGGGCAAATTAAATTTATCAAGCTTTGTTCACAAGCTTTTTGCACCTTTAATTAATGTGTTTATAATACATACTTTATTATGTCTTTTGAATTCTACTTGATATTATGAAGTTAAATATAACCCATTGCTTAAGTTGAAAATGCTTTAAAAGTTCAAGTTGAACTATTTATATTTTCTTTGCCATGCATTTTGAATAGATAGGTAATGTACTAAGAATGAGATTATAAGCTAAGGGGGTGAAAATAATACACTATCATTGAGCTACAATTTTATATTTTAAGTAAGTTTTAACGTGCATGTGTTTTGATTTTTCAATCGTCCACAATCTACTACTACACATATATTTCCATAACACATGAACTAATATAGAAGAATATGATAAACTCAAGGATGAAGCATACAGCTCCCAAGAAATAGAACTCCATTAAAACCACAAAGAAAGTTTACAACTTCGTACATAAGAAAATTTAAATGTACATATAAAATGATTGGTAACAAGATAAATGACAACTTTCACAACAATGCTGAACTTTGGAAAAAGGATTATAAATGAATTAAACGTAAACACACATTTATGAACACGAAAGACTTCTTGAATTGAACCAATGTCATAAAATTCATTCATTTTGTTGACATCGTGAATCATTATAATTTTGAAATACATATAAGTTGAATCTATGACATGGGTACATAAAATACAAATACTTTCAAATGCAATTTGAGTTGCTGAAGTACCCATTTAGTTTCATATCAACTCTGATTCCCAATCAAATATATTAGAAAAGAGTCATAATTGGTACCTTGGATGAAGAGAATTCAACACTATAAATTTTTTTCAACAAAATAATTTATGCATAGTCTCAACCATTAGTGGAAGTTTGGTTGATTTTACAAATCATAAATCATGCAGACAATAAAGGGAACACTTTTTTTTATCCTTTAAAGAAAGAGTTGTGTTGCTTCATTTAAGCAGAAACAAAAAAAGCATAAAATTTATCTACAAAGATCCTTCATCTATGATGGGATTTTGTGATTAGCTAGTTCCATCCTTATGTGTTGAAGCATGAACAATTTTTTTGAATAAACTCTAGAGGGTTCAGAAATGATATTACATTTAAAAAAGTGCATCCACAAACTATTAGAAAAACAAAATACACACAACACATAAGAAAAAACTGGAATCCAGGAATGGAATTATGGAAGTCATAATATTCTCATGGCTATGTTGTTTCTATTTAATTAGTCAAGTTCCACATTACAGTTCTTATGAAAAGTCCATTCCACATCAAAAATAGATCCACACACAGAGAGTCCCCCTTCTCCCTTTCTTAATGGGACTCTACCAATGTTCATTGCAATTTATTTTTCAACCCCAATCACAACACATGAAATTCTGGACAATTCACATTGCACAGGGAGGATCAGTTCAATGCCTCCCTTATGGGCTAATCATCAAGATTGTCCTATGAAAGTCAATCATATTTATTTATTGACCCTTTTCAAGAACCCTCTAACTTTGTAGATATTTAAGTGTTGAAACTTATTTTCATGTTATTCAAGCATGAACTTCATTGAAATTCATCCAAATCATAGATCACAAACCATTAAACTACTGCTGGTGGAGTTGCTTTTAAGGTCTATAATACTACCTGCAAACATGTTTAAGGGACCATTTGTTCTGATGTTTCAATTGTTTTGTAACAAGGGGTGTTTCACACTGTGGCCTTGCCATTTACATTAAAAAGTATGTAAGGCACAAGAAGAATTATGGAAACTCAAAAATTTCACCATGCAAAAATATAATCTTCAAAAAATCCTCTGGAAGAAACCAAAATCCTTCAAGATATTATAGCTCTATAACTAATCTCAAGTTTCAACACAAGCCAAAATATCATCTTTCAAAAATCCTCCCATAAAAGTAGACCTTATTACCTAGGGGCCAAAGTCCCTTAAGCTACTATACTCTATAATGAATCTAAACACAATACCTTTGTCAAATCCACATGTAAGAGTACTTGAAGCTCAATTTCAACTTTCACATGTTAAGGACTATACTATGTGGCAAGTGGAGTGCTATGGTGAAATATTTGGATAGGTGCCCTATAATGAATTAGCAAAAGATATTGTAGTGGGTGGAGGGCAAAAATGTGGTACATAAGGGAAATAATTCCCAAGCATTCCAACTGTACTATGAAATTGTGAATTTCAATATTCAATAATATCCCAAATCTAACTTGGCAATTTGCACATGTGAATTTGTTTGACCACTAATATCATATTGTGTTACAAAACACTAAAATCAAAAAACCCATATGGCACATCCTCAATTGGTGAGACGTTGCAGGCTTCAATGAGAAAAACTTTCTTGAATTCTGAAATTGCGAAATAAAATTGAAAAAATAGATTGAATTTGTTTGATTTTGGACACTACAAAATTCTTTTATAGCACTCTTTAATCTAATATATGTTATTTCATTTTTATGGAACAAATATTTTCATCAATGTCCATTTTCTTTCTAGTTAACAATAATGAGGTAAGTTGCTTGTAGTACCCATTTTTTACACTCTTTTGGATTCAATTTTTGATGAATATATTAGTTGGCTCGTTACATTTTTATGCGAACATTCTAAAGTTGATGACATACAGACGCTTTTCTTGAAGTTGTCGAGTGCTATGTTAGCCAGTAGCGTTCTTCATATATGTGATACACATTAAGTACACTTACAATTTGTCCTAAAATTCATATTTGATATAACTTTAAATCGTATCTTTGGTTGGTGAAATTTGCTTAGCCACTAAGAATTTGTGCTCACATTTTTATTCCGTGTCAAGAAACATCTTGGATGTAGCCTTTGCATGGAGGAACAGACATATACACATACATGATCAATATGTGAGGCTGATTTGAATGTGTAGTACCCAATACCCTGACCTGTATAGTGTTCATCAGACATGAGTTCTTTTAAAACATGTTAGATTCACTTGTTGTAGATGACAGTATGTTGTAGCCTTGAACTTGGGGAACGTGGTCTAATGGTAGAAATGTTTACATAAGTAGATTTGAAGTTGAAGATGAATTGAATTTGTGTGTTGATTGAATTTGAAGTGTTGTTTTCTTTTTTGTGGCACTCTTTTTATACTCAATGTGGGGTATAGCCTTTTGAATCTGGTGCAATGGTGTTGAGTGTAAAGCTTCCCTCAAACCGTTTTTTTAGATAATTGATGTATATGGAGTGGGTTTGTAGAAGGAGGAAGGTAGGTAGATAGGCTTGTATCTAGGTCTAAAGGCCACAAACAAACAGACATTACTATTTTTAAAAATATAAATGCCAGAAACAAAAAACAATGGTTTTAACCAAATTTTGTTCACTTTAGATTTTGGTGGCAACAAATCTTTACGGTTAAATGACACCCAATAAACCGTTTACAGCATCTACTTATAGAAGAGGTCAAGAATATTTGCTAAGGTAATTCATACGGCATTTAATGCGGTGCACATGGATGAAGTTTGTTTGTGAATGGTCACATTTCATCCATTATGGATGAAATTCATTATGTTTATGCATCAAGTTGGGGAAATATCTTTCATACTATTTTGGATGTTGTAGACATTGGTAGAGGCTCACAATCTGAGTGTGGGTAGATCTTCTCTTAATTACATTAAAACTATTGTTCTAGATGGAGTGTCAACCAGGTAGTAGGCATCCCCCAACTCATTAGTGTCACCTAGGCCTTTGAACTTCAAATTTTTTATCTGGTCTGGGAACTGAGTTAATAATTACAGCACTCAACCTAAACTCAACCCTTCCAAAATCTGTCTCCTAAATACACCACATCTAGGACATTATTAAACCAAGCTCATTTAAACAATGACCCAAATTATACTAACCACTGAAGTTTGTGTCCTTTGGTGAACCCACATGGTTTTTAGCACAATAACTAAGTGTAAAGCCCAAGTAGGTGGGCTTTACTAGTCGGAGCTGAGCATGGGCCCCAATCTGATCAAGCTCGCCCTTATGTCTTTATACTGATTAAAGATCGTTGCTCATTTTTGTATTTGTTACTTTTTTCTCTCATATTTGTTAGTTCATCAACTGGGTACCCACTGGGTATCATGGAAAGTAAAAACACCAAGGGTCAGCATTAAAAAAATAGAATGCCATAAAGGTAAGCATTCTGATATGGAGATGCCCTCATGTTTTTACACTCCATAAAGGTATCTACTAAAAAAGAATGCTGATACTTAAGGGGAGCATTCTGTTTTTTAAATGCCCATGAGTTTTGATGCTCTATAAACATATCTACAAATACAATAAGCAAAAATGTTACTACAGTGAATTTGAACCTTCCTGGTTAGTAGCATATTTAGCTTGGAAAAGCTAAACCTCGTAAGCTCATTGAAGGTGACAAGGTTTTTCCCAACTTTGGGTTTTGCACAATTTATTGCTTTCTAAACATCTTGGACTTAAAAGTTGTGGTCTTAAATGTAGAGTTTATAAATAAATTGCAGTGATTGATTGAGATTGAATTCAAATACTTTTTTCTTCAAGCTCCCAATCATAGGCGTTCCATAAACTTTAAGCAACACCCAATTGTGTCAATTTCCTTTTCAGAAATCTTCCTAAGTTATAGCACACATGCCCCGACTTTTACCAAGTGGCAAGATCCTAACAAACATCAAAAAGTAGTAAAGTTTGCACTAATTAGGTACTTTGGGGAAGAAGGGCTCATTTATGCTCTCATTGAATGGATTCTATTGATTGATTACTGGACTGACCTCTAAATTAGTTATTCTGTTAAATGCAAAGGTCAGGTAGTTATCAACGGACCCATTATAGGCCCCACTCCCCCAAAGAAACCAAATCATCTTGACATTTTGAAATTTGCTTGCAAGTTAAGAGTCTTTTGTCAGTTCAAAGTTTCAACCATTATGTTGTTTGAGTTTTTGCAGTTGGCAAGGTCCTCTGGACTCTGGAGCTTATGACCATCAAATTGGTTGTTGGTCATTTCCAGTTGATGGATAGTAAGATTTTATTAAAACACTACATAGCCATGAAATTGATTATCAGGAATTCCATTTGATGGATGGTAAGATTTTTTGAAAATACTACATAGCCATGAAATTGATTATCAGGAATTTCCATTTCTAGTATGGAAAAATCGAATTGCGCCTTATAACTATGAACCTTGTTATTGGTCATTTGCATTTTTAATATGGAAAGCTTTGAAAACACCTTATTTCCATGAAGTTTGGTAACACCTTACAAACCTTGTTATCAGTCATTTGCATTTTTAATATGGAAAGCTTTGGAAACACCTTATATATATATCCATGAAGTTTAATAACACCTTGTAACCATGAAGTTTGATAACACCTTATGAACCTCGTTATTGGTCATTTGCATTTTTAATATGGAAAGCTTTGACAACACACTATAACTATGAAGTTTGACATTGGTCATTTCCATTTGTAAGATGGAAAGATTTTATATCACCTTATTACTTATGACCATGAAATTGGATGTTGGTCTTTTCAGTTCATAAGATTGGAAGAATTGGATCACACCTTATAACCATCAAATTGGGTGTTGATCTTTTAAATTTGTATGATGGCAAGATTTGATCATTTTTTTCATTTGCCATTGGCAGACTTGGATGCAGCTCAGCAAGCCTATCTATAATCATTGTCTGCAGTAAGGGGTATGAGTTGATGACATTTATGAATTCCTCTGTTTGTCCATAATGGGTACCAGTTGAATAACAGTTTGCAGGGATATTTGGTTACTACATTGCTCCTTGAAGTTTGCTTTTTTTTCTTCATCTGTTGCAGTGACTGAATTAACCTCTAATTTTCCTCTGGAGTTGCACATCCCGCCAACAATGCCATCATCATACATGATTGACATCCTTGAAGCAGAACCGAATTTGTCTGGAAAGTGTTGAAAGCATTGACAGCTTTGCTGTAGAAATTTTCTCCAGTTATGTCTCACAGGAATGGACCTTCTTTGTTTATAGTTACAATCACTGACTAGAGCCCACGAGTGAAGGTAGCATAGTCTGACATCCAGCATCTTACCAAGCCTGTGGAAGCTTCGAAAGCTACAATGGAAGGTTTGCACTCTGCACAAGTTCCAGTTATCTTGCAATGCACTATTGTGTAGTGATCAAGCAGAAGATAATTATCAGAATGTGTGCATTGCATGCCTTAAATGTGGCCATTTGATGTTCTTCAACACATTCAGGAATGCTAGCACATCTGCCACACAGCCTAGAAGGTGGTCCACAACTTCTGGTTGAGCTTTTCTGCATTGCCTTTGCTGTTCTAGGTGCAACTCTTGAGGATTGCAGATTAAACATTGCAGGGCACCAATTCAACTCAGATGTTCCAGATTTAACACCCAGAAGGGTATCTCTAATCCTCTGTTTCTGGCATCAAATGCGAGAGCCTTCACTGTGACAACAAGCCTCTGCTGACATTCTCTGAATGTATCAAGTAAAAATCTCCTCGTTAACATGATAAAGTTCAACAGCACCATGGTATATATAGTTTGGAAATTGAGATATCACATGTCTGACTCATAAACTCTTTTGACTTGCAAAACCAGGGAGTTTCATGTCAATTATAAGGATGAGAACATCAGCTCATTAACACATCTGCATAAGCATGAGAGCTCTCCTTACAAATCAATCAACCTTACTGGAAATCATGATTATGTGCAGGATACTCCCCTAACAGCAGGTCATTTCCCTTTGTATACTGAGGGTGGAGCCCAAGGTCCAGGGTATAATGCCCCACTTCAAGGGCGTTACACAATGTAAAGCATGAGGTGCATGCCCATATGGAGGCACCTTATGCATGTTCAAAGGTGCCTAGGATATGTAAGGGGCCTCTGTACAGGCCCATGCTGTGCAGGGAAGATTATGCCATTTAAGGCATCCTGCCCATCCACTACAAGGAGATGGTGAGTGCTTTACAATGTAACAAGATAAAGGAGATTTCAGAGCAAATTTCAAGACACCATAACAGCAAACTGTGGGTGGAAGAGAAGAGAGACTAGCAAAGATAAGGAACCTAAGAGAATTAAAAAGTTGTATGCACATCCCTTGTCTCACTTACAATTCCTACGATTGCCACCTAAAATCCAACTTACAAACTTTCAGACATAAATTTCACTACTTCCATAATTTGATAGAGGGCAATTTGAAATTCTGTAATTTTCTTAAATCAAATCAGCCAGTGTATGATTAGAATCCAATAATCCCGTTCCTCAAGTTGACTGATGCATTCTACATTTATGGGAAAAAGACAAGGGAAAATGGCAGTGAATTTACAGATTTTTCATCTGCCATTGTTAGACTACTGCATGCAAAATACAATTCAAATATCAACTACAGGCAATAGGAGAAGTCACAATTATACAATAATTATGCAAACAATTTTACAAAAATACGAGTCCTGAGATTCTCTTGCTTTTCTAGATGCTACAGGAAGACTCAGTCATGATGTTGGCTATCACTCAAGAAACAATGCTGAAACATAATCTGCATTTTTGCAACAGGAGATGTTAAAACTCACATTACCCCACATTTGCCAAGGTGGGGTGGAGTCTCAGCTACCCTGAACACAATGGCAATGGTTTCTCTAAAAGGGCATGCTTCTTCATTTAGATTGGTCACGGCAGCCCTAATTGAAGAGATCTGGAAGAAGTGATGTAACACAAGTGCTGCAATTCAACTGGAAGCTGGAACTGAATCACTTGAATACAAAATCTTCTGCTCATCTGTACATGCTCCATCCCCTATGGCAACCCAGACTTCTTTGATCTTCTTCACTTCCCCATCATCAAAGTCCACTAGCACAAAATGCCGCTCAGTGATACCAATGCCCAAGTCCAGTCTGTGCAATGCTCCTGCCAATGAAGTGCCTGAATGCTCTGTATCATGTTTGCTTTCTACTTCCCTTCCAAACCTGCCAACTCCATCCAGTAAGTTATTCCTGTGCAAGCTGCCAGTTTGTGATATCATTTTGTATCGGACTCTTGGAACAACTGCAGCATTGAGATACACAGTCCTGTCTGATCCCACCACCACCATCGTGCGCTCCAATATCGGCCCCAGTTGTAGAGACTGGTGCATGTGGCCAAACACGACCAATGGTACTTTGAGTCCCTTCTGCTTCACAGCAGCTATTGCATTCTCCAAATCTGCCATCCAAATGGGAATTTCAGAGATTGTCAAATGTCAGCAGTTGGATGTTGTTACCTTCTCTGTATGGGCTGAACTAATATATTTACAATGGTCCAATACCTGAATCACCATGGTCTCCACCTTCTTGAATCCAGTCTTTCCCACAAATGTCATGAGACTGTGACCCTAACCCTGTAAATCATCACACAAAACTTCATTAGTAACATCTTCTGTAATATTCTGGCTTTGTTAGTATCATCTCCCAACTATCCTGGCTAACCTTTGATCTTCATATTAACATCCAGGTTACCCTCTGCTGGAAGCCCTGGCACACCCTTGAACCAATCCCTTCTCCTCAGGATTGCTGGCTGATCTGAACAGCTCCTAGAAAGTCAGTTGGGTAGACCTTAGAAAGCCGAGGTAGGGTGACCACTACATGCATGAAACAGTCCTAATTTACAAAACTTTGGAACTTCATTCACTTCCTTGCTATAGATTCAGCTTAGATGCTTTTCCCATGCAAATGTGAGCTTGCTGTTGTGTAGCTTGGAATAAAAATAGAAAACTGAAGAAGAGATGAGTACCAGCTGGACCATTGTGAGCCAGAAACACAAGGGAATGTTCAGGTGGTGCTTGCAGTGCAGCTGCCGTAATCTTCTCCGCACTTTCTTTCAGATTCCTTACAGCATATCTGCAAAGACTACCTATGACGCAGGGTTGGTCACAATAAAAAGCCTATGAGCAACCAAACCAGGCAACAATGGCAAATGGACAGAAAGCAAGGCAACCACATGATCAACAGTGTAGGTGAACCTTCTTTTGCACAGTCGGGGAGCAGACAATGATTGACCACCACTTGAGAAAGGTCGACCTCCAACTACACTTAACTTCAGTTTGGCAAAATCCAATCTACTATATCCCACATGTGCCTTGCCAAGCCTGGTGAGCACACAACACAAAGACTCAACAGTGACAAAGTATCTCATTGCTTGAGCAAGCATGATCATTACTTTACACACTCACAGTATTTTCTTTGTGCCTTAGGTGGAATGAAAAGAACATGTAAAGACTCTAGCAAATCTTCTCAGGGTACAGGACCAATTTGGCTTCCAACAGATACCAAGTGTTCTGTTTTCATCCCGTGGAATAGTGTGTGTATTCTAGATTAAGTTCTGGGTCAGTCAAATCCATCAATCAACACCTTTGAACAAAGAAATTCCTTCTACAGACCTGGTGTTTGCATTTCTCAACATGCAACAAACCTTTGACACCCAAACTCAACAAGTGAAAAAGGCTTACAAATCCAGCTGTGCCTGCACACCATCTCTCTCCCCTTCACTGCATCCAAGTTGAAGACTGTTAAACAAGAAACAAGGAGAACACAAAATAAGCTGGCAATCCAAGATCTCATGAACATATGCATTGCTCTCTGAAACACCAGATCAAAGTGAAGCCGTGAACAACTGGTCAGCTGCAGCTTTAAACCTGAATTTGGCAAGGAAGTTAAAAGAAAGTGTATTAACTTATAAGTTGACCACCAAGCATCATGGTTGCCTAGTATAACTGCTTTTGGAAAATCGAGATTGCTGATATCTCGCACCAGTTCAACATTCTCCTCTCCAAAATCTCCTGCCCTTACACAAGCACCATCACAACCCAAGATGCCAAATTGAGTTAGTAGACCAAAAACCCTAGAAACCTCAAAGGCGACAACCCACAGAACTCATCTGCATAGGAAGGAGTCATTGGAAACAGTGTCCATTGAGGAACATACCTGTGAATAGTACAAGATCTGGCTGCACATAAACAAACACCATTTGCATCACTCAATGGTATCTACACCAAACAAAGCTTGGTGTGAAAATGTGTGAGGTCATGATCCTGTGCATTGAACTGCATTCTCCAATTTCAAGCACATTCCTGACTTTGTAGTACCAGAAAACACTTCCAATTCTTTGTGCTCTAAACAACAGAAGATTGAATGTTGAATTCTACAAAGCTTTGATTCCTGTGACAATGGCTGTGAACTTCCACTAGATGTAATTGCAAGTAGTGAAGGTCAGGAGCCAGAATGCCATCACACATGATTGGTTTCATACCTCCAGAAATTGGAGTGCCTTGGCATCTTGGATTGCATTCCAGTCATCATGCTGCAACACAAACCGGTAAAACAATGTCAAGTAATTTCGAGTTCTTATGCCAATCACATCTGTTGCACTAAATTCCAAACAGTGATGCTGAAGAATTAATCAAGTTTCAATGAATAGTGGTATATCAAGCAGACATGAGAGGTGAATGTTGTGTATTCCAAGCATCTGACAATAATGCTGAAGTGAGAGGCAACCATGAATTCCAATCATCAACCATCTGACAATAATGCAGAAGTGAAGGCAATCATGAATTCCAAGCATGACACATCTGAGAACACAGAATTGAGGGGTGATCCAAGCATCACACATCGGAGAATTACAGAAGTGAGAGATATCTTGGATTCCAAGCATCAAGCATCTGAGAATTCACCAACAAAGTAAGTACAAAAGATGAAGCAAAAGCTTGCATCACTTAGCTACCTTGACACCAAAGCTGATCCAAAAATCAACACGACAAGAAACTGAAGCATGAAACCTTTGTACACAATGGCAGATACAAACCATGAGATACACTTTATGAATCCACAACTGAAAACCAGACTTGTGTAACCAAAATCGCACATTTGCAAAGGCATTCTGGCAAACTTTGACAAAGGATTTAGCTGTCTGGTTGATTCTTATGCAGTCGATACTGAGATCATAATGTGCAAGCAAGTAATTCAGAGAGAAAACATATCTTCTTCCCAAATCCATACAGCAACGATCGACCAAAGAGACTCTCAAAAACGAAAGAAAAATTTCACAATCATGTTTACGACGAGCTCAATTAGGAATCAAGGAGCAATTGTGTCACGACATCTCTTCTGACACCTGCGGAAAGATGTCAATGGCAATGGCCAGGGTTTCGAGACCGCAGAACAAGAGAAGCGGAAACAGAAAAGAAGACTAGAAAGCAAACTATTGAATTCGATCGTATCCTTGGACTTGCTTGATTCTTGGTGCAAGCGACATCTCTTTAAACACCTGCGGAGAGACGTGGATAGCGATGGCCAGGGTTTCGAGGCACCAGAACCAGAGAAGCGAAAGCACGGAGAAGGCAATAGAGCAACAAACTATTGATTGCAATCGTCTCCTTGGATTTGATTCTTTTCGTGCACGAGCGGAACAAGATTGCGAGTAGAAGAAATCTCGGCTTGTAGAGAGAGATGCTTACCACGTCCCCAACGATGGCGAGACGGAGTGGATGTGCCGCCATAGCCAGCGTGCGCTCGCAAGCTCGCAGCATCCGCGGATTTCTGAAGTCGAGAGAGAAGAGAGAGAGATGAGTCCCTGGTGAAGAAGAAGAAGAAGAAGAAGACGAAGGTGTGCTTTTCCGCAGAATGCGTTTGCGGAAACACGGACGGTTATGGACACGACGGATACACTATTCACCATCTCTGGCCGACGACGGACTCATGTCCTTCTTGCTCTTGCAGTTTCTGGCTTGCATTATTCCTTCCCTCTTTGAAGAACCTTTTGCTCCGCGTGAACACTAAGCTAATTTTTTTTGTTTCTAAGCTAGTGCTCAAGTTTATGTATGTAAATTAAGCTGCTTTAGGTAATTCAGAGCCTAACACTTTTGCTGCTTTGTGAAAGCAAAGAAGGGCTTGGCTCTGATTTGCCATGTAGTAGGGGATATTGCACAATTGTAGGTGTCCTGAATTTGGAGCATCAATCAATTTGTTGAATTGATAATGTGTAGTCTACAACTCAGTACTTAGTGGTTCAGGTTTTGATTCTATGATTAGCTTTTGTGACTTGATATCTTTGACATATCTTTGCTTAAGTTTCTATTTCATACCACATTGTTGGACAAGCAAATTTGCAAGGATTAGAAAGAGAGAGAGAGAGAGAGGAAATGCACTTGAAATACCTGCATAAGTTAACATTGATACTGGATGAGCTTTTTGAGCTGAAATCCTATAGTATGACTTCAAAGGTTGGAGAGATACATGGAAACACCAGTAGACACCTCTGACAAGCAAGTTCAGTGCAGAAGAGCTCCCAAATTTTGGCATTCAGAAAATTACAAGCTTTGTGATCAAGTAGTTAATCTTTAGCATCAAACCCATCAGGAGGAAAGTATAGCTGATTCATGTCAAAAGGAGATTTCTATACCACAATAATTCTCCTCCTCCATGTTTTCCAAACAATTGTGCATCCACAATTTCTCATGTCTTTACTGGAGATGATGGACAATGGCGTTCTGGTTTTTTGGGTGGTGGGATTTTTCAACCTGTTTCAATGGATTTTTCAGTCAATCAGCATTTCCTGTTGTTACAATACCCTCATGTTTTGTTTAGATGATTTAGCATTTGCAGCACAAGAGCTTCTTTGGAAAACCTGAAAACATAATTGCCGTGGTCAGAAACCTTAGTACTGCAATTCAAAATTTGATACCATGTGTGATTTCTGCTTGTAGTTATTAGTACTGCTTCGTGAGGAAATCAAGTACGTATGTGATTTGTAATTCCCTGTAAAATTAATCTCATACTCTTAAGATGTATTTCACACTCTGGTTTTTTTTGTTTTATGTGAATTTTTTTGATTTTGCAGCCTTGACTGATTTTTGTTGAATAAAACATGCGTGAGAGAATTCAGCAATTTCACTTAAGCAAATTGGCAAATGTATCAAAACTGAGAGAACTTTTTGCAATTTCAGTAAGCAAACAGCAAAAGCATCAAAACTGGGAAATTTGCAATTTCAGACGGCAAACAGCAAAAGCATCAAACTTTGGGAAAATTAGCAGTTTCACAGAGCCAACAGCAAAGCATCAAAAGTGAGAAATCTGCAGTTTCACCAAGCAAACAGCCAAAACAAAAAAGACATCAAAACTGGGAAGTTTTCCAATTTCACAAAGCCAACAGCAAAAGAATGAAAAGTTGAACAGCAAAAGCATCAAAACTGGGAAAATTTGCAATTTCTCCAACACATAGCAAAAGCATTAGAAGTGATTCGTGAGTAGATTGGAAAATTTGCAAATTTTGGATGCACACTGCAAAAGCATCAAAAGTGGGACTCTCTTGCAATTTCTGGAAACACACAGCAAAAAAGCATTAGAAGTGAAATTCACTAGAACTTTGAAAGCTTCTCTGTGCAAACAGTGAAAAAACATCAAAACTGGGAAATTCTGCAAAATGAAGACACAAAGCAAAAGCCTCAAAAGTTCTTCACAAGTCAGTTGGAAAGTAACTGATCATGTGTTATATCATGTTGTTATAGGTTGTTGGCCAAAATGACAGCAGAAAGGGGAAGCAAAAGAGTGGCCCCAGAAAAAGAAGATCACATTTCTAGCAAAAGAATGTCCAAAAATAAAGAGAAAGATCAGATTTCTCTTGTCATCTAGGAGTTACGTAAATAACTTTGCAATCATGTGTCACTTGATGAGCAAAAACAGAATTTCATGATGCTTCTTTGGAAACAAGGTGACGAAGTTGGTACCAAAATCTTCCCCCCCCAAAAAGCTTGCCCAATCTGTTGTTGACGCATGTGCAAATCTCTTCCAGAGAGCCAAAAGCACAATCTCTCTTTTGCTCTTTCCAGTTCCAGGAAGATTGATGGGTACCTTCCCAAGAAGTTGGGGAAAGAGGTACAGAAGGGACCCGTTCTCTTTCTTCAAGTGTTTTTTGTATGGAATTTTTTGGTTAGATGAACACACAACCAAAAAAGATTTTGAGTTGTGAAAATTGTAGGGAATACAGAGACTTGAAGGATCTAAATTTCGAGCAAAAGCCCATTCAAGGTTCCAGTTGCATGGACTGACAACTTTGGGTTATGAAGCTAAAACCTCTTTTGTTTGAAAAAGTTTTGCTTTTTGTGCATTGGAAAGCTTCACTGGAGCTGAATCTGAGGTTTTGGGTTTTGGGTTTTGAGGTGTTGCAAGAGCTTCAAAGTCTGTTTCTGAAAGCACCCAGTGCTGTCCTCTTCAGAGTCTGTAGCTGCAATGGGTGAGATCTTTACAACTGTCAAAGGAAAGGAAACTGTTTGCAGCTGAGCTTTGGACTAAGTTAAGTTCTGTGATTTTTCATTGATTCTATGATTTTCATTTTCTCCAATGTTCTGTTACAACTTGCAACAAACCTCTTTGAGATTTGTCATCAGTTTTCTGCCCAGCCTAATTCTTGGTGCTTGTGTAAATTGGCTATATTCTGGTCCCTTCCAAGAAAAAGCTAATGTGCTTTCTTGTAGCATACATGTCTGTAGCACCGTAGCTGAGAGAAGATGCCAGGCCTGGAGTGGCAAGGAGCTTCACAACCAGGATTAGTTAGTGAGGATACTCTGGGGAGACCACTTGAGAATGCAGTATCAGCAAGAACCGTGATGCCAGATGTAACTGGAAGCTTTGCAAAACCTGAGGAGGAAAGTTCTTTTGAAAAAGAACTAGATAGCTCCAAGGGTGATGACAAGAGTGCGGTTTCTTCAAATGGGGTCTCAGAAAGGTCAGAATCTGCAACTCCTCACAGGAGGAAGGTATGCATCTTGAGCATTGATGGTGGTGGGATGCGGGGTATTATTCCAGGTCGTGCCCTGGCATACTTGGAGGAAGCCCTTCAAAAGAAAAGCAATAACCCTGCGGCTCGAATTGCTGATTATTTTGACATTGCAGCAGGGACAAGTG
>Ga0116231_10003687_pt1 | contig 31600 bp, 15 predicted proteins | sample S1TSphgellanicum_2_FD_89695 | JGI IMG/M metagenome (GOLD analysis project Ga0116231, IMG submission 89695) | Host-associated microbial communities from peat moss isolated from Minnesota, USA - S1T2_Fd - Sphagnum magellanicum MG | ecosystem: Host-associated > Plants > Peat moss > Unclassified... | reverse complement strand
TTATATAAAAATAAAGAGACACGAGTTGTCCTAGATTATTGGAGTTATGAATAATTTTTTTATTTTTTCCCCCCCCCCCCCCCCCCCCAAGAACTATCATAGAAAAGCACACAATTAAAAGCATATGATTGCAAACAACCTTAGGTAAACTTGAGTTAGAGAGCTATATGATGGGTAACCATCTTGCACAGTTTAGATATCACTTTATTATATTGTAAGAGTGCACATGAAAACTACAACTTTGCGCTAGAATTTTCGACTCTATGTATTCAATATAACTCATGTATTCGTGTACAAAGCAGTGTAAACGAAATAACTCCAATTTGTTCAATAGTCAGTATATTTCCATCAATTAGATGTGGGAGCAAGAAGTGTGGGATATGTTTGGTGTTTATTTTTCCAACCCTTGACAGGCTTAAGTAAACACATTATATATTATAATGCAGAGGGGCAGCCAAAAGAATATTAAATACAATCATCACATTTCCATCGCCAATTTGGTTGTGCTTTGAATGTATTTTGGTCTGCCCATAATGTTGTCATCATCGGTTATTTGTTTCAGCACTATAATGTCCCCAATATAAATCTCACTATCTAAAATTAACAATAGGCCCTCACAACTAGGTTAGTAGGTTAAAAAGGCTTTGTATTAAGTTCCCAAAGGTTTATTGTTAATATTTTCCCTAGGCCGATAAAAACTACTATGACAAAATACATAAGAGTTTACCTATGGCCCCAATTTGAAAGTCTTATATAGAGAGCGTAGTACCTCTAGGTCACAGCCTAAATTAAAACTTTCCAAAATAAAATCCTAACATCATGTCCTCCCCTTAAGAAAAAGTTAGGGCATTTTTGGTCAGATGCTTGTGGAAAGAAAACTCGACAAGGTACCAAGAGCACAGCTTTTTTCCTTTTGCCAATTGAACTTTCTTATATATTACAAAATAATAATAGGGTAATTAAAAATAGGTTGGATAATTATGTAATTACCCCCCTAAAAATGGTCATTTGACACACATAGATCCCAAACTCTACACTAAGTGTGCCCCTCAGGGTTCGAAAGAAATGTTTAGTTATACACATCCTTCAAACATTCATTTGCATTTCGTTGAGTCTGTTTTCCACTTTGTTTTTGCATTTTAGCAAAGATGACTTGTAATAATATTGCAGTGTTCCTCCCATAACACATGGGTGTTCTTGGATAATTTTTTGGGTTACCTCTATGTTACCTTTGAACATTGATGTGCATTATTAGGTGAAGCAATTTTTCAAATAGGTGTTTCTCCAATGATTAGTATGAGTTCTTAGAATTGATACTCAAAGGTTGTTAAGTTTTTATTCATGTACTAAATGAAATATACAAGATGCAAAACAATGATGAAACATACGCTAATAAACCCCAAAACATTACATAAAAAAAACAAACACTAATGAGAGCTAAAACATGATTATGTATGAAACATGATTAATATATGTATGAAACTTGGATACCAAAACCTATCATCCTTACCTTGCAGGGTTGGCCTTGAAACAAAAGATTACAACAAAAACTTGAACACCACATAGCCTTTTGTATGCACTCCCAAAAAGTTGGGAACTTATTCATTTAATAGAAATTTATTTAAAACATTGAACATAAGAAATCAGATATTCAGGCATGGCTAGAAACAAAAAACCTAAAAACAAAACATGTGAAAAAGCATATGTAGGATACAAATAATATATGTTTATTTGCAAAAAAATGGTTTTTTTACATACCATGCAATGTATAAGACATAAAAAGACAAGATAGAAAACATTAAGAAATATTATGTCAATCAAGCAACAAAATGTTAAATAACAAGACTAGAAACATGATATAACACAAGAAACATATCCTAGGAACACCTAAAACATGGCTATTATCAATACGAAACTTGAATAATAAAACATATTATTTGAATTACAACGCGTAGCAAGCTCTGAAACATAAGATGAAATGAACAGAAACTTGAACACTATGGTATTTTGGTTGATTTACTAGAAACTTGGGAACTTGTACATTTCAATGAAACATATTTTAAAACCTTCATTGTCACTTCAGCAACACTGAATGCTGAGAAATTTTGTAGTTATTTCTTCAATTGCCTCTACACAAAGCAACCAAAGACTGATTATATTGACCTTGCCTTCATCACAAATCACATGGAGTACTCTGAACAAGAATATGTCGTATATGTGATATATGGACATGCAGCTTAAATAATTTCACGCAATTTCTGTAAATTGGATCAAACCCATTTTGCAAGATCATGAAATCTTTTGGACATGATCAGACCATCATGTATAAGACTACAATTTTTGTTTTGACAAGAACAATTTAGAATTTCAGGAAGAAAAAAGTTTCATAAGTTCTTACATGATAGATGTGTGCACAAAAAAAAAGCTAGAACTCCAAAACCCCCCACAAATAACACTTCAAAACATTTGTTGGGTAAGGTATCCTCCAATTACACTAAAGGTCTCAAAGTTTGAACTTGCCATAAAGGGCAAAGTCATTAACATGATGAGTTTGCTTGTTTGTGTGCAGGTCCTTGGTACCTACTTACTTTCAAATTTATTCTATCTCAAGTACATATTCACCCTTCTCTCTCCTTACAAACTTGTTTCTACATAAATATTTAATTTTTATTTCCTTACAAACTTACTATTCTCTCCTTACAAACCCTCCTTCACCTTACACACCTCTTTACATGCTTCTTGCTTCAAATTATGTCCATTTTGTAAGTAATATGTCTATAATTGAAATGGGCCAAACTTGTCAAATTTGCCTCCTTTAGCAATTTTATCCATGTTCAGCACACACCTTTTCACACCTACATATGGGAAGCACCTATCCCAGTAGCTTGTCCCAAAAACAAACACATTAGGATAAAACATGTGAGGAGTGCCAAGTGGGTGGCACCAACATGCCCCTAGGGATGTTTCTTATTTTTTGAAGGGGTAAAGCCAATTGGGTGGCGCAAACATGCCCCCCCCAGGGATGTTTGTTATCTTTTTGAAGGGGTGGGTGCTTGATTTCCCATTAAGTTCCCATCAAATTCCTCTTGTTCTCATCAATATCCCATCAAAATCCTTTTGTATCATTAATGAACATGAAAAAAAACCCAAACGATTCTCATCAAATTCCTCTTGTCGCCATCAATAACCCATCAAATTTCTTTTGTTCCCATCAAGTTCCCAAAAAGTTTTAACAAATTCCTTTTGTTCCCATTAATAACCCATCAATATCCTTTTGTTCTCATCAAGTTCCCAAAAAATTCCTATCAAATCCCTCTTGTTCCCATCAAGTTCCCATCACATTCTTTTCATTCCCATCGAAATTGTTTTGTTCCCATCACTATGGAGGATAGGCAAGTGAGCACGAAGGTGAATGGTGAGACTTGTGACAAATTTGGGCTGGGTGCTAAACAGAACACCACAGTCTGTGGGCAGGCCAAAAGGGGAGCTATAGTCGCAGGTAGACATCTACCAAGTGCAACAAAATAAAAAATTGAGATTTTCTGCCTACCAAGTTTTGTGGAATATCATGAGCAGATATGCTTCTCGCTTTGCAGTCTATCATGCTTCTTCTTTCATGTGCACGACCCATCCAACCCACTTGGGGTCAACGTCTTTTGCGCTACCTACTAATCACTCACGAGACTTACTTGCAGACAACATAGTTTCCAATGTTTCATGTAAATTTATTCGAACTATTGTGGTGCAGGCTTCTCTTATTTTCAATAATATTCTAGCCACTCTTCATAAGTTGTACCATATGTTCTCCCTGGCTCCCTTCTTCACTACATCTTTATATGTCTATGCATTGAACCATTAGATAAAGTGAAAAGGCTGGTAACCAAGGTTACAAATCAAGGTTCTCAATTGGTGATATTCTCTAACACTTTCGTTGGTGGATATCCATGGGGGAAATCCCTTTGGAAACAAATCAACCATGGGTAGTAAAAACTATTGCAAAAAGCTCAAGACATGCTCAAAACATGTAAAGTTTTGCAAGGTTGGCCCTTGTAAAGAAGTAGGTCTGGAAAACCATGTTTCAAAAACAAGGACTCACAACAACAATGGTTCTTGCAAGAACAATCAAGTATTTCACAAATTGTGAAAATGCCCAAACCAACAAAAACTCAGAAATCATCTAAGGTGAATTTATTGTCATAAGTTTCATGGCCAATGACCCCAGCCAGCTATGGCAGTTACCACAGGGGAAACTTTGCATCATACATCCTTGCAAGTTTCTGATGAAAAAAAGAACTCCAAACCTATTGCAACTTCATCCAAAGTTTAATGTAAAAGCAATTCTACTATTCTTGATGCGAATGTTGCAACTAGTGTTGCTAAATCCAAATTGGCCATGACCTTGCAATTATTAAAACCATGCAGAGTTCATTCATTTTCTCTCAAATTGTTTTCATTTTCTTACTTCTTACATGTGTGTTTTTTTTACTCTATGTCTTTTAGTGTTGGAAAATTTCATGTCACATTTTCCATTTTATATCTCATCACTTTCATTATCTCAACTTTGAAATGAAATCAATGATTTGTCCCTACACATATCTCTTCATATTGCCCTTATGCCTCCTCCTCCCACCAATGGAGGGCCCTAGGCCCCAATGCCTCATTTTAAATAATATTTTGGGGGTGAGGTAGGAAGTGACATTAGGCATGTAGTTGATAAAGGTGGTCACATTTTGTTGGTGGTACAATGCTACTAACTAGAAAAAATTCAGCTTTGAGCTATGCATAGGCAAGTAGAATTAAATCCATACCATTCACCCTCAATCTTAGTCATCCCTATCACTTGTTAATTAGATATGAGAAAATATATTTTATAAAATTCAATTGATTGTTAAACCTTTTTTATTCCAATTCTTTTTCTAAAATTCATTCTATGTTTTGCCACATTTTATTTGATGTACTTTTACGTGTGATTATCAATTTCGTAAAAATTAATGCAGAAATAATTTTGGATGCATGAAATTTTTCACTTGCAACCAAAATTCAATCATGCATATAGTTTTTGCATGCAACCAAAATTTTGATCAAATGTATTTTAGCCAAAATTTCATTTGTATGCTAAATATACACATTATTAATAGGCAATAGAAAATTAGAATGCAATTGAAACTTTGGTCACCTGTAGCAAAATGACACACTCAGAATTTTGGTCATATCTTAAATTAATTTACCTGTGTTGAAATGTTAGTTGGATCACATGTAATTTTTTATGTGTGATCAAAATTATATTTTCTTGTAGAAATTTGCCTGAAACTCTAGTTGCATGTAAGTATTTTACATGCAAGCAGAATTTTGATGACACATTAAAAATAAATACCCAACTGAAAAATTAATGAACACAAAATGAAAGTGGGCATTTTGAAAAACAAAAAGTGTGCATAAGTGAGCATTACATTTTGTAAAATGCCTAACCTTCATGGAGGAAAAGTTTCAGCCTTGTAATGTGCCCTCCAACTACGTTAATTGATGCAAGTCCTTATGAGACTATGAAACAAAGTTCTACTTTTTTCCAAAGAAAACACCAAGTTGAAGAAGACCCCTTCCTCTTGTATCCTCCTAACCAAAAGTTATTTTCATAACAATAATAACAATGGGTTATGTCAATGGATTGATTCATGGTAGTTCTCAACCTCCCAACACCCTCTTCCATTAGTAGTGTAAAGGAGCTCATAGAAATTTTCATTTGTATTTTGGGTGCTTTTAATGCAGGTAAAATAGGTATAGGCCCATTAACCCTAACATGTAAAGCAATTTTTCACAATTTTTCTTAGTGTATTTCTTGGATTCATTGTCCACCCTTGGCTCCACCTCACGGGCCCTTACTCCGGTGAAGCTCTGCCCCTTCAACTTCGCCCTACACTTACTTACAGAACAGAACAAATGTTCCAACACCTTGTGAACCAAAGGCCGATGCTGGAGCTCAAGATCGACCATCAGTTCCAGGGCATAATGCCTGCTGTGAGGCCATTACACTTCGTGTAAAAGACCTCAGTGGAGATTTCTGATGTAAAATGGATATGCACTGTAATTTCCCACAGGCGAAAGACCTGACATCTTTAGGGCCACTTTAGACGAGGGTCCAAGGTCCAGGGACCAATGAATTCAAACAATTTTATTGGTCAAAAGCTTTAAATTGGTCCCAAGGCCTTTAGATGAGGGTCCAAGACCAAAAAGTGGCAAATTGAGGCTAAACCTACAATGGCACCTGTTTTGGAGGGAAAATCAATTGGTTTCGGACCAAAAAAACAGTGCTAAAAGGAGAGCTCCTGATTTGGAGAACCAAAGAATCAGGCTAGGGACCAAGGTAGAGTCCAACTCACTAGTGCATGTGTCCACTTGGATGGTAAAGTTGGAATATACCCCTGGACAAAATAAGGGATGATCTTTAAATGGATGACATAATGAGAGGCTGAAAATTTATCTTTGATGATCTTTAAATGGATGACATAATGAGAGGATGAAAATTTATCTTTCCCCTTCAAAATGCTGACCTCTACACCCTAAAATGCTTTATTCAGTACAGCATGTTCTTCTTGGATGGTAAAATTGGAGTGTATCTATGGAGGAAAAGGGATGGATGATCTTTTATTGGATGACATAATGAGAGGCCGAAATTTTTCTTCCCTCTTCAGAATGCTGACCTATACGCCCAAAAACGCTATACACACACAATAGTGCTTGTTCCACTTGGATGGTAAATGGGAATACAGAATATACCTATGGGAGGAAAGGGATGATCTGTGAATGGATGATAACATTAGAAGGGGATGAAAGTCATCCGGGCGTGATGAAGCGACGGGTATAGCGAGCGGTTTGTGTGCCGTTTCCTCTTCTGTCTCGCCTGAGCTTCGCGTAGTTTGGAGAAGAGAAGAGAGATAGATGGTGCCACAAGAGTTGCACGTTGCAAGCAATGACATACTCCTTCTTGCTCGTTCACTCAATGGGAACCCATCGTGACAAAACAACAGAAGCCACTTCGCTTGCTTGGATTTAGTTGTGTTTTATTTGCCTTGCCTACCAAGGCAAGGACATTGTGTTTAGATTCATTATAGAGTATAGTAGCTTAAGGGATTTTGGCCCATAAGTAATAGGTCTATTTTTATGAGGATTTTTGAGAGATGATATTTTGGCTTGCGTTGAAACTTGAGATTTAGTTATAGTAGAGTTATAATAGCTTGAAGGATTTTGGTTCCTTTGAGAGGATTTTTGAAGATTATATTTTTGCATGGTGAAATGTTTCAGTTTCCAAAATTCTTCTTTTGCCTGAAGATATTTTTAATGTAAATGGCAAGCCCACAGTGTGACACACCCCTTGATTTCTTGATCCTAAATGGTTCCACCAGCTCCAAGTTTTTGTTTTCATGTTGGAAACCTATCCCTAAAAAATGATGTGAGAATTTTGGCTGGTCAGCAGAAGCCAGACACATGGTTCCATTCTTGAGCTTTCCAAAGGGATGTTGATTTTGATTGTGATGTTTGGTGATCTTCATGTTGACAGCATTTGGGAAGAATGGAAAAACCCATCACTAATGATAATGTCTCAAAGCTCCTATGTTGTGAGAATTTCGGATGCCTGGAAGCAGGCCAGCCGTGTTCTTGAGCTTTCCAAAGGGATGTTGCTTGTGATGTGATTGATCTTCACCTCAGTGTTTGGGAAGAATGGAGGGGCCCATCACTACTGACAAGGTCTCACAACATCTGGTGCAAGAAATGGGTGACAGTGATGATGATGAAGAACCACTCAATGGAAGCTTGTGGAGCAAACTTCCGGATGAAGTATTGGATCAAGTGTTAGCATGGTTGCCACTCACAGCTTTTTTCCGAATGCGTTGTGTGTGCAAGAAATGGAAAGAGATCATCTCATCACCAAGCTTCCTCGAGACATACTCAAGGGTGCCCTTCCACACTGCATTCTTCCTTCACTTGATCCGAGTGAATGGCGTGTTAATGGCTGCCTGCCATGACCCATCTGTAAATCGGTGGCAACGATTACCTCTTGACTCTGTACCTATCAATGCTTACATTCATGGTGGAGCTGGTGGCTTACTGTGTTGTCAAAGAGTTGTTAATGCATTCTTAGTGCTCTCGATTTGTAACCCTCTCACCAAGTGTTGGAGAGACTTGCCTCCAATGCCACGCTTGAACACAGCAACCTGCTTTGTCCGCATGGTTGCTGACAAAACATCCAATTCATACAAGGTTATCCGAGTAGCTCAATTGCAGCCACTTCCCCCAGTCCGACACAATGGTGCCCGAATTGAGTTATGTACAGAAGTATATGAGTCAAGGTGTGACATGTGGAAGGCGGTCACAAACACACCAAGTGATCTTCGATTCATTCAAGGATGCTCCATGAGTAATGGAGCTCTGCAATGTCGGACATCAACAACTCGCCGGATGATGACATATGACTTGGAACAGGAAGCTTGGGCCGAGCTCTTCACCCAAAATTTGGACTCCATTCTTGATTCGAAGCTTGTGGATTGTGCAGGTAAGCCTTTCTTAGTCACTCGAGTCTGGAAGGGCGGACTGGTTGAAAGTATTGATATCTGGGGTCAGAAGCCAAGGCAGCCAGTTTGCAATTCCAGAGTTTCAGACACCACCATTCGTGAGCATGAAGAAGAAGCTTCGTCTCTTTTGAATATTGAATGGGAGGAAGTTGACAGAATGCCACACAACCTGTTTCAAGAATGGAGCTCAAGTGCAGGCTTATTCTACCATGTTGGTGTTGGCAATTCCATTTACTCCACATGTTTGGCAAGGGGTGCTACCAAGCTTGTCACATACAATCTCTGTCAAAAGAAATGGCAGCTAGTTGTTGGATGCCCTGTTAGCCATATTAACACTTACCTTGGGGGCTTTGAGTTCTGTCCCAGGCTGGATGCAACTGTGTGAAGTCCACAACCTCCACCAAGTAGCTGCTGAACAAGCATACTGTTCCTGCAATGAAAAATTAATTTGTGGGCAAGAAAAACAAAAAGCCACAATATATTATTACGTAATGTGCAATCCTACTTTCACCACACACATAAGAAACTTGCACTACCCATCTTTCAGGTTGGGTATCTGAAGTTGTTAAACTCTTGGTTCAATGAAAATTTGCAACCTTATTTTACAATCTTGTTTCCCAAATCTAAGGTTGAAATTGAAGGTAAAAAATCAGATGCAAAACACATGGGATTGGTTTTGGCATTACATTACCAGTTGGGTGTCATAAAACGTGAGACATACTGCTGGATAGCATTTCTTGATTTCCCAAAAATTAACCAATTGAACAGAAATGGAGCTCCACCTGAACATTTTCCCTGTTTTTTAAATGCACAACTTACGTTAGATTTAGATATATATAACAATTTTTTGCTCAGAGGCTACACCTGAGGATGGAAAATAGTTGGTTGCACCACTTAAGAGCTCCATACAAAGCACTCTTGGTGGACTATGCCTCAGAGAGACTTCAAGCAATCTCTGGCATGAAAGCTCAAACTTGAAAGAGAGAAAAACAAACTCCCCACAATGGGATAGAAACAAATCTCCCCTGTGATAACACTATATATTGAACACCCCAAATAAGTGTCATAATGTTCTCACAGACACTGGTCTCCACACATTGTCAAATTTCACAGCAAATGTTGTACAATGCTAAACATGTAGATTTCCTTATGTGACCTTTTAAGTGTGAAGAGTCAAACCTGTAGCAATAGCTGTTTTACCAGAAACTTCAGCACAAAGAACAGGCAACATTTTGAGAATGCAACCCCATTTGCATATCATCTGTAACTGCATCCTCAGAGTGTACCCAGCTAACATGGCTTTCTACGATCAGCAAAGTCTACATACCTGTTAGAAGCGTGCCACCAGGCTCTACCCATCGAACCTTTGCCTCCACTTAAGTCATTGTTCAAAAATCCTCTGCATCTTCAGAGGTATAGCACTTCCAGAGCAGAGTCGTTCTTCCTTTGCTATGACAAAATTGCTGATATTCCATTGATCAAAGTTGCCATCTTAATTCACTGATCAACTGATTTCTCAGCTGTGATATAACGCTGGAGAGTGGACAGCATGCTTTTGGCTTGAAAACAAAACAATGCTGTTTTCCCCTCAAGCAGGAAGCAACTGATCATTATCAGAAATCCCACAATTCAAGAAAACATAGCTACATCTTGTCAGCAAACACAGGCTCTTCTGATCTTCTTGCAAACAACAAACATGAAGGCATGTCAACAACAGAGTACAGTATCAAGTAGATAGCTCTGGTAGCTTCCCACCCCAGTGACCTATTTCCCCTTCCAAATCACACCTCAATAATCCCTTCTGAGAACAGTCTCCAACGCTTGTGCTTCTGGGTCACCTAAGACAGACGTAAAAGACCAGCATTTGGGATCTTGAGCCTCCCTTCAGGGGAAACCTTATACTGTTTATCCCACACAGCTAATCAGAAACCAGTCCACAAGAGAACTGAGACCCATTACAGTGTGTTCACATCAATAAAGAAAGTGTGATCAAAGAGGAAAGGAATTGACTCATGGTTTAATAATCACAGCACAACAGAAGTCCCACCAACATTCAACAGCTGGTAAGAAGCAGAAAATTAGGTCACCAGAGTCACACGCAATACCTACTTGTTTCAGAACTAACACCCACAAAAGATAAACACAACTCTGAATGTCTCCAGACAGACACAAAATACCTAGCAGTGTTTCTGGTACTTAGAAAGAAAGAGAGATGGTACTCTTATAATGCAGTAGAAATGGCAGTATTGTGAGATGACAAAGGAGACATCTTCACCATCTGGTTTTGCCCTAAAGAGACAAAACCCACTCTGTGTCAGTAGAAGGGTCATCCTCATGATAATCCATCAAGGAAGAGTATAACAAAACTATTACACCTAATCTGCTACTGCATATTTCCAACCAGATTAGCTCTCTGAAAATTCTGGCTCTATAACACCACCTTAACCAGTTCATAGCAAGAATTCTTTGTGCAACGTGTAGGGAAATTCTCACAGAGACAGGAACCTGCACACATGAGATTGCTTTCTGCAGCATGGAGGATAGAACCTGCACCCAGTTTGCACAGAATGGGTGAAACAGAGAGAGAGAGAGAGAGAGAGGAGATGCAGAGGTGATTAGCATGCCAGTTTAACCATGGAGGAATCCAATGATACAGTGAGAAGCGCACACACATTGAAGCTTTTTGTAGATGGAAACCCAGTTTTGAAAAAAGGGAAACTAATTTTAATCATTGGACTTTGTCCATATGTGAACAAGATTCACAAGAAAGGCAAACAAGAGGGGCAGCCAAACAGGTGGCTACAGAAGAAAAAAGCACAGCAGCAAACCCATACTATGCTTCACTGTTATCGACACCCAAACCATACAAAACACCAGCATACTTTTCTATGGACCCATCAAAGAACCCATCTCTAAGCTTGTGAAATGTTCGAGATGTGAGCAAGCTATCAGAGCCAGCCTGATGGCAAGGACCAAACCGTTCAACCTCGAGAGTCTCCGCAAGCTTGTTCAGACCTCCATGCAGATTATCACAGAACTTCATGAGGTACTTGATATCATACAGAGTAGGAAAGTAAGTGCGCAACAAGTTGAAGAAATCAGCTTCTGAAGGTGGCAAGTTCTGGGATGTGACAAGCTTCAACAAGTAACCAAAATCATAGCCACTGTGGAAGGTAATCCAATGCACATTCTCATTCAACACAATCCCTGATGACATGAGAAGCTCGCCAAACCTTTCAGAGTCAATACCCCGCTCCTCATTCTTCTTGAAATCAATGCCACTCTGTTTGAGAAGCTCGATCGAATCCTGAGCGTACACATCCTCCCTGAGGTTGAACTCCCTGAAATTGAACTGCCAAACACAGTAATCTCGTGTCCCACAACATGGCAGTGTCCCATTCTCATCTGAGAACGTGAGACCCAACTGGATGAGCTTCAGCATGTTGACATTTAACCTAAGTGCTTGGTATTGGTACTCTGCACTGTTCTTGAAAGAGCTTCCCACTGGTCTGACCACCACTCCTGGAAACTCTGTGTCCATCGCTAGGTATGGGTACTCATCCACAATGTCCCTGATCAGCTCAAACTCTTCTTCAAGGTTATCGGCCCATACCTCCCGGATGCGGAGGGCCCCTCCCTTCGAAGCAATTGACATCTACTAAGAATCCCGCCGTTGTCTTATTTCTTCTTCTGTTGCGTAGCAACAACAAATGAGCAGCCGCTGGTTTTTCTTCTTCTTCTTCTTCTCGCCCTTGACCCTGCCCCAGTCCCTGCCACCTGTAGTTGCATCCGCTGCTTGTACCCACCTTTTCTTCAGCGAGAGTTGGACAAGCTCCTCCTCGATCTTCTTCCTTACTTCCTCGATCCAACATAAGCAAATATTCCACCTCTCCCACCACTTCCTCAAAACAAAACACTTACCCTAGTCCTCCTGCTGCTGCTCGTGTCTCCTTCTCCGCTTGTTTCTTCTTGATCTCTTTCTTCTTCTCCTTCTTCTTGCTTTTTCTTGGATTGGTTGTCTTCCTCTACTGGTATCCTTCACCCATCTCCACACTTCCCGAGGCAGATCCAACCCACAATCCAACCAAACCCTGACTGCTACAAGCAGCAAACAATGACTTTAAAGCATACCTATATTCCTACCAAGCACCAACAAACTCCACATAGAGACCAACTTCCAAAACCTTCAAAAAACAAAACAGGACAAGCAAAATCACTCTCTCACACACAAACACACATGAACACACAAAAGCAAAGCAAAGCAAAGCAAGAAAGAAAGCGAAGTGGGTGCAAAAACAAACTTGCTCTTAGACTGTTTCTTTCTTTCTGTACCAAAGCAAATGGAAAAGGATCAAAAAAGGTTGAAGGAAAAGGTATGTAGGTTAGAAGGAGTGAGGGACGGAGGGAGGGAGGGAAGGGGAGGGGAGGAACAGAGAGGGGAGTTCGCCCAAATATCACTGAATTTGGACACGATGGGTAGTCACGGACGCTAATGATGGCAATGGAGAATAAAATAATACAAAACTTCACAAAACAACAAAACTGATGTGCGTCATTCCAGCACAAACAAGGAGTGGAGTGGAGTGGAGTGGAGTGGAGAGGAGTGGAGTGGAAAAGGAGAGGGCAGCAGCAGGGAGCAAAAGGCCGGACCCACTCACACTGCAAATGCAAACGCACACTGTTCTCTTCCTCTTCTTCTTCTCTTCTTGTTCAAAAATTAGGTCAAAATTTTCCAGTGCTCCTCCACAACACAGAAATGCAAAGCAAGATCGGCAGTGACGCTGCCCGTCTCTAGAATCTTCTTCTCTACTGCCCGTCGGTGGTTCACTAGGTCCCTCCACAAGACCCAGTTAAAGGTCGCAAGCCTTTTGTGTAGGGTAAAAGCCCTCAGCCGTGGGGGCTTTACTAGAATAAGGGCCCCCACACAAGGCAGAAAGACCTGCTCCAAGAGCTTTACTGAGCATAAAAGACCTGCTTCGATTTTCTTTTTCTTTTTTGTTTTTCCTGTGATGTCCAGTTGATACCCGGTGGGTACCCACCGGGAAAACTAAAAAGGGGGTGTTTCGGAAAAAAATGGAATAGCCCATGGAGTCCCAAACAAGGGATGGAAAAATTGGCACCGGTCTTTCTGTAGGACCACTTACATGGATTGGCCAATTCAACATGAGTCAGTAAGTAACTTAAGGGCAGGTTAACATGCCAGCTGAAATGTCTTATAGCTTATAAAGGACCTGTCCCTTAAGGGTAGGAAGGAATTAGGAGCACTTAAAGGCTATATATATAGGGCCATTTGTAGGGTCATTTAGACAGATCAGCCCAATGCAACATGAGTCAATAAGTAACTTATGAAGGAAGTAGGACTCATGTTATTGGGCCATTATATTCGGTAAGGTCCTTGGTTAGGTCCTTGGAGTAGCTTGTGCCTCAAAGTTCTATACTAGAGAACGGGCCATTAAAGGAGGTGGGAAAATAGCCGATCGATTGAGGCCCTTTATTTTCCATGAATTTAGAGTCCACCCAACACCACATTAGGGGTCGTCCCTAAGAGATTGGTTTCTGAGTGGTGAGGTAGGGCCTAGAGGGTTTGTTGTAGGCCAAGGGTTATGCCTAAAGCACAAGGAGGTCCCCAGAAAGAAAGGGGACTTGCCTGGATGTAAAAGAGCGGGAAAAGATTTCTTTTTTCTGTTGCCCATTTCTTTTACTCATCTGAACAAGAAAAGATTTGACAACTTGTTCTTTCTTTCTCCATTTCCATTTCTAGTTTTTTTCTCTAAATGTTTGATTCCTTTGTTTCTATTTTTGATATTTTATGTGGTTTTTGAATTGAACCCTTTTTTTGAAATTTTTTAAAAAAAGAAATTGAAAAACATTTCTGAGAATTGCATTTCAATTTGAACTGATTTTGTTGATTTGTTTATATTTTCAAATTATTCAGGCAATATATTAATTCAATTAAACATTGAAAAATGCTTCAAAAAATAATAAGAAAAAAGAACATGCAACTGAACCTTTACCATTTGATAAATGAGAGTACAATTTTATTATAGCTGAAGAAATTGACAGTGAAAAATTACATTGTCCAAAAAAGACATGGATTTTGTCCTATTTTAGGTATTATTACACTTCGAAGTGTTAGTTCACTCAAGATTATTAAAAAACAATTTCAGACCACCCTATAAATTTTAGTGTTTGGTATTAAGGGTTTAGGTGAGCATATTTGTTAAAAAATTGAATAATTTTACAAGGGACTAGTTTAGTGATGGGCCATGAATTGATTTTCATTATGCAAGGAGGGGAACATGAGGAGTACTTTTAATGTTTGGCCATGAGAAACAAATGGTCTAATTTTACAATAGCTCCAAGTTTGGGGTGGGAATGAATGTTTGATGATAGGCAATTAGATTGCACACTAAAATGAACATAACCAGTTTGGAGATGGGGTGCAAAGGTCATGTTAAATAGCACAAATCTGACCATAAACAACGATTAAGGTTTACAAGAATCGAATGCAAGAATTGTAGTTACACATTACTACACATTAATTAGGGAAGGACTTCCAATTTTCCCCCCAAGTTCAAGCACATCCCATTCCCACCAAAAATAATATGCCCAAATTCACAAGGCTATGGTGTAGGGTTTGGATTCACAATCCTATTTTTCAAATTCACAAGCAAAACATTTCATCATGTTAGAGCTTCCAAATTGTGAAAGAATTAATCTAAAGTTTTTCATCAACATTTTGAAAGCATATGGGTTAAATCAACAAAGGGAAAATAACATAAGAGTTATAGAAAGTTCTAGATCATAAACAAAAGTCTTAGCATATAACTAGAACAAGGAGGGCATCTTAGAGTAACCAAAGAGGAGCTACAAGACCTAGAAATAGATCAACAAAATCTAAATAATAGAGTTGCCAAAAAAGATCTCCAACAACTTAAACATCAAGGATTAGATCTAATATTATCAAAAAAGAGATAGAAATTCAGGATTTGAAGGTGGATGTAAAGGGATAATTAGGTTAGCTTGTAATATATCAGTTTTATAACCAAAAGTTCAAAAAGTTTTTATATTACCGTTGGGTGTAAAGTTCTATAATTCATAAATACAATCTAGTTAATTGTAAGAGAGGCAAATTTTATCCAACTCCAAAAAATTGTAATTTGTTATACATAACTACTATTTATACAAAAACAACAAACCAAAATTTTGTTTAGGATGACTTTGAACAGTTGTATGCATTAATAATTTATTCCCAACAACTAGAGACATATGCATTTCAAACATACCCTAACTTGTCATACTTCCTTGAAAGTTGGGCAAAATTCAAAGAATTCGAATTTGTACCTTTTATAAGGCCATATAACACGCCCCCAACATGTTGGAGGTTGGGACCAAAAGGATCTAAATCATGATGATCAATTTGCCTTGTAGGAGGTGAAGTGGATTGTAGGACGTGCCAAGCCAATACAAGGATAATGTCCCACCATCTTCTAGATAAGAACCAATAAGAAAACAAAGAAAAGTTAATAGATGTCTAGTCTTCTAATCACTAAAGGCAAATGGACCAATGAAGCATTAGAGGAGGCCATGGATGCAATTGAAAATGGGACAACTTTATTAAAGAAAGCAAGTAGGCATTGGAACATACCTCCTACCTCATTATTTAATCATTTGTATGGGAAAACAAGATTTAAGAAACCTAGACCAATAGGTGTGCTAACAATAAAAGAAAATCAAGTTGTGGTTGCTTGGGTTTTGTTAATGTAGGAAGTTGGGTTGTCAATCAACCTACAACAATTAAAAATGAAAATGGTAGAATTGACTCAAACAAGGCCAACTCCTTTTCAAGGAAGGGTACAAGGACCTCTTGGTGGTACTAGTTCAAAAGGAGACATCATGAGCTTAACATTCGTCAAGTTGAAAGACTGGATATTAGCTAAGCACAAAGGCTAACAATTCAATCTTGCTATAGCTTCTATTAAAACTTATAATCATTTAATAACAAGCACAATTATGTTGTAAACCATATATATAATTTTGATGAAACATGCATCCAAATACGAAAACAATCAAGAGCAAGGGTTTTTACAAAACAAGGTTCACCTAAGTCTACGACACTATCCTGAAATATAGGGAATGGATGATTGTTAACTATGTAGATAATGCAATAAGAACAACACTACCAAGGTTTTACATATTTAAAGGACTAGAAAGGATACGTGATGATTACATATAAAGGTAAATCAAGAACTTGTATGGCTATGCAATCAAAAGCATGGATGACTACCTTCCTTTTCACAAAGTTTTTTTCTTTATTTAAAAGGCTTATGCCAAGTGGAATATCCTTAACAAATAGGCATCTACTCATCTTGGATGGGCATAGATCCCACGTCACCCTTGAGGTAATTGAACAGGTTAAAAAATTTGGGTTGGATATGATTACTTTACCTTCACATACATCTCATGCACTTTAGCCCTTGGATGTGGCTTGCTTTAAGCCTTTCAAAACTATTTTTAGAAATGAAAGAAACATAACAATGGTTAAGAGGAATTACACAAAACCAAATAAAATAACATTAGCGAGGTGGGTAGACAAAGCATTAAACCTAACACTTACAAGAAAAATATCATGTTAGGGTTCAAAGGTATAAGGATTTAACCACTTAACCCTAGGGCCATGGATTCAAAAACTAACCCTACTACTATATACACATTGTAGAATCAAACCAAGGGAATAAAAGAAGAATCAAAGCAAGAGGATGGTGAACAAGAATGGACAAAACATAGAACTAGAAAAAATCTCATTAACATCGGCTCAACAACAAAAGTTACAATTACTAATCTATCTAAATATCAACTAGGTATTATGTGAACATGCCTAGAAATCCTATAGTCACTAACCATGCATCTATAATAGAGTTAGTAAACATGGTTGAAAATTTGGCACAACCTTCATTGGATGAAGCTACAAAGCTTAGATATCTTGAAAGTTCAACTCAAGTGGCATTAGCATAGGGATGTCACAGTTTGGTGTCATTGCCACATATGCCTAAAAGAAGGATCAATGGAAGAAAACCATTAGTGGATTATTCTCAAAACCATGTTGTGACTTTAGAAGAATATTTGAGGATTATGTGACAAAAGGCAATGGATAGGGAGGCAGTAAAGCAAATAAGAGAAAGCATAATGAAAGAAAAAATAAGAAAAGTAAGTAAAAAAAACGGTAATGACTATAGCTGAAATATTAGTTGAAAGGCAACTTGTAAAACAACAACGAATCCATTTCATTACAACTTGGTCATCCTCAATAGTTAGAAAGGTAGGAGACAAATTTCACAACAATTTCAAGGCAAGTTTGCAAGCTCACCTTCTTGGATACATGGGTGTGAATCTTGGTTCAATAACACACGTGCATAAATAGGCTTAACATCGATCCTTGGCTCAAATGTGAACCAAAAGGGAAGTTGCAACATCCTTGCAACAACCACAAATACACAATTGAAATTGGAATGTGTTGGAGGGGGGGGGGGGGTCTAATTTTCAATGAAATAGAACAAAGTGAAAATGAACAATAGGGAGTTGGACTAAACATGAACCAAATTATTAAGAAAAGTAGCAATTGTTACAAGCAATGAACAAAAAGATAAAGAGGAGGAACAACTATTATTGGGGTTGAATAACTAAAAGGAAAAATAGTTGTAGCTAAGGATGAACAAAAAGTTATGAGGAATAATTATTGTTGGGATGGAATAAGTAAAAGGAAGAACAATTATAACTAAAGATAAATAAAAAATTAGGATGAATAACTACTACTAGGGTGGAATAGCTAAAAGGAAGAGCATTTGCAGTTGAGGATGAAGGATAAGGTAAGAGGAAGAGTTGTTAAGGTGGATTAGTTTAAAAAGAAGAATAGTTATAGCTAAGGATGAACAAGAAGTTAGGAGGATGATTAATTGTTGGGGTGGAATAATTAAAAGGGAAAGTAGTTGCAGTTGAAGATGAACAAAAAATCAAGAGGAGCAACTACTATTGCGATGGAATATTTTTTTTAAAAGTAGCTAGAAATTGAATATGAAAAAAAAAATTAGGAGGAGCAACTATTATTGGGGTGGAATAGTTGAAAAGACAAATAGCTACAATTGAAAATGAATAAAAAGTTAAGAAGAATATTTGTTGTTAGGGGGGCATAACTAAAAAATGGAATGTAATTACAATTGAAGATAATAAGAAATTAAGAAAAATGATTATTTTTGGGGTGGAATAACTAAGAGGAGGAGGAGCTGTAGTTGAAGATGAATAAAATGTCAAGAATATCAACTAATGTCGGGGTAGAATAAATAAGAAAAGGAACAACAACTTCTAAGGTGGAACAACTAGAAGGAACAACAATTATTACTAGGGTGGACTATTGCTAGGGTGGAATAGTTAATAGAAAGAGCAACAACTACTGAGGTGGAACAACTAGGAGGAGGAGCGACTACTACAAGGATAAAATAGTTAAAAGAAAAAATAATTGTAGGTGAAAATGAACAAGAAGTTAGGAGGTGTTGTTGCTAAGGTGGCACAATTAGGAAAAATAGTAGCTAGTATTGATGATGAACAAAAAGTTACAAGGAATAGAAATTATGAAAGGTCCAAACCAATGAAAGGATGAAACTAGAACATGATGAAAAACAGTAGTTGTGAGAGGTTCAAACCAAGGAGAAAGGATGAAAAAGAATGTGATGAAGAGTAGTAGTTGCGAAAGGTGTAAACCAAGGAAAGAGGATGAACAAAAACATCATGGGAGATGAAGAACAACAATGGGGAAACAAAAGTAATAAGAGGGCCATAAACTGAGGAATAACAATAACATAAAAAGTCATTATGCAAGAGGGCCATGAGCTAAAGAATAACAAGGAGTTTGAACCAAAGAGGTTCAAGCTCCTTTGAAGACTAGTTGGAAGGTCATGGGGTCACCAATAATGGAGCAAAAATATGAACTGCCACAAGCTAGGAAAAACAATGGAATAAGAACATCAATTTTTGTTGTGAAAATTGAGGATGTTCAATAAGAAATTTGAACCAAATGTTTAACAAGAAGCTCAAACCATAGAGCTTCGAACTCCATTGAAGATTGCAAAAAAAATAAACGGGATCACTTGCAATGGAACAAGAAATGAATTGCCACAAGCTAACAATAACAATGGTGTAAAAACAATAATTATTATTACAAGAATTGAGGAGCAACAAAAAGCTTGAACTAAAGAGGTTCAAACTCCTTTGAATTTTAAGTGGCAATCATGGGTTCATTGATGATCCATAACATTCACAAGCCAACATGCACAAGAAAAAGAAAAAAATATGCATAAAATGAGGAATAGTAATTATTATTTAGCACTAGGAGAAGACCTTATTCAATTAAGAACAAGGGGTCACGTTAATGCTAGCGCTTGCACAATGCACACACAAATAACAATAATTTATGCCTTGATGCGATGATGTGTGCCAACATATGCACACACAACAACTTGGAGTTAGAACATCTAGGAACTTGATTTATACCCTCATCACATTCTAAGAACACTAGAGGACAACCCACGAACAATGACCATAAAAACTTCACGATGGGAAATCACTATAACCACATGAACTTTGCACATTAAAAAGAAACTAGATAGGTGAGCTAGAAACAAGTTTACGAGAATCCAACTTGTGCGTTGATGGGTTGAATGAACTTATACTTAATTAAATATGTAATAGGGTTTGTGAGAATTGTGAGAATTCTAAAGGATCAATGGAAATGTTAAAAAGGACCATTATTTTCAACATCTTGTAAAATATGGTAAATTGGCTAATCATAGTACACTTAAAAACATAGAGGAACTTTATGATCTAAACATACATCAGTTGCCTCTAGGGTCCAAAGATGAATTATAGAACAGTTGTGGGCACACCTAATGTTTTTTAGATTATTGGATAATAACTACAAATGCAAAAGATATGGCTTCTAAAAGTTTTTGGTCTCATCATCCAACAAAAACAAATCATGAAACATTTTTTCTAACTATGTTCAATCAATGCAAATCCTATCAACATACATCCTTACATTGACACATGTCACAAATCCACCTTATTACCGAACACTCTCAAATTCAAACTAATCATGTTCCTTGAAAAACCCAAACATTTTTATTCAAGGGTTGAAATCAAAACCCTAAAAAGGGCAAAACATCGTTTGGTTATCAAACCTTAAGTTAACTACTATTCTCCGATGTGGTGTTGCTCCAAAACATATATTCATTCAAAATAACTAGAAAAAAATTCAAACCATCAAATCTAGTAATTTCATTTGGTCATAATCAGCCTATTCAACACCTTTTTTATATTAGTGTTGCAATATTATAACCTCTTTTTAATACAAACAAGGTTTGAATTTTGATATTTTACCTATAGCTAGGTATGAATACATGTTTTACGATCATTGGCAGATCATAATTTTTTAGCATTACAACATTATAACTTTAAAATTATAAACAAAGTTGGGAACTATTTTTTATCCTTGTTAAGATTTAAGATTTATTAATGAGTAGTTTCATGCCCTTTAATGGGAGCCTACACCCCCACAACTAAACACTATATTTTTTATTTTCATTTTGTTTAATTGGTTCTCTATTAAACCCACCTTTAAAAAGGTTTAATGCCACCATATTTGTTTTCAAATATGTGCATTACAATGTGATGGTATTCTCCTAGAACTAAACATGACTACATATAACATTGTGTTTTTTTTTTTTTTTTAAATGTTTGTTTCCATGCCCATAACCACACAAAAAAATCATTTGGATTATATAAAAAAATCAAACACATTTTTTCAAGACTGGGCATTTGATCATAAGGTTGCATTCAAATGCTTGCACATAGTGTTACAACCATTCACCAACATTAGTATGCACAAAAAGGGTGTCTGGTCATCAAATGATGTTTAGTTGACGACATGTTTACTCTACTTTAAAAAACCTACCATTTTATAATGAATGAGTATTATGAATTTTTTGAATAAGATATTCAAAACACCAACCCTTATGCATAATATGCAAATATTGCCAAATATAATATGTGACCAAATTGATAACCATGGGTATTGTTTAAAGATACAAATTGATATTACATGGGTCCATTAAAATTTCAAAATCTAGTTGTTTGACACCTAGTGTGACATAAATTTATTTTTTTCAAATACCTTACCCAATCTAGTATTGAAAAAAACCATTGTTCAGCCAACATTTGTAAAAATTAAAAACCTATGATATTTGTTTTCCATTTTTTTTTGCATTATCATAGAAAAAAAGAGGATGGACATTTCAAAAGAAAAATGCCCACCTCTTGTGGATGAAAATTTTCATTTTACAAGGTTATCTCCAAATTTGCTAGAAGCTTTTGCTATGGCTTTATAAAAGGCTATAGGAAAACTTTCATAGAATTGAAAGCTATAAATTTGTGTTGGGTAGGTAATAGGCTAGAACCTTGGTATATCGATTGAAATGATCTTGGTATCAAAGAATTGATTAGACTCTTGTGAACTAAAGCAATATAACCAACCTTGTACCAATGTGTCCCTAGTAAGGACATGCAATAATACCAACTTGGTACTACTTCTTACTTGGCAAAGACTTAAATAAAATACCAATTTAATTTTAAGGCTTTATTAATTTAAATATTTAGTATATACCTACCACATACTGGCCAAAAACTAGCCTTGGATCATAATAATAGGACCAAGTTGATGTGAAAGTTGTTTTTTAATCCCATACCAATAATATTTTCATATAAGATATTTAAAAAGATGCAATATTAGTATTATATTTATATGATTTTTTAAAAAATATTTAATACTACTATGAGCTAAAATGTTCAAAAGTTAATACATGCCCAACCTTGGCACTAACTCCCAACCCCTTTGGGATAGTGTTGGGTAGGGAAATAATGAAAACCATCCCATGTAGAAGAGGGCTTTTTGCATCCATTTTTTGATGGCAACATGAAAGGGGGGCAATGTGCCTTTGAGCCACCTTTGAACCACCTTTGAACCCCCCTTGAACTGCCCATGAAAATTAAAATAAATTCTTGCGAATGTTTTGACATTATTGCCAAGATTTTTGCAACTAGGTTATAAGAGTTTTTGCCCTTCATTGCAAGATAAAACCAAATCGGGTTCATTAAAAATAAGAACATTTTTTATAACATATTCTTAACGAGTGACACCATGGAATGGGCAAATGGTCAGTAATTAGAAAATTAGCATCACTCCTTCTCAATTTTGAAAAAACTTTCAATAAAATCAATTAGAATTTTCTTTTTTCAATTCTAAATGTTTTAGGTTTCAACAAAACCTAAGTCAAATGGGCATGGACACCCTTCAAGTAAGAATATCTTCTTCAATGAAATTGAATGGTGAATTGAACGAGCCCTTTCCTTTATCCAAATTGATCAAATAAAATTTGTTTGTTATCTCATTACTTGTTCATTTTGGCAATTGATGCATTTGGGGACATGTTAAACTATCCTCACTTTGAGGTTAAGGGTTTCATTTAGCCCAATGGAAATATGGTGTGGGACCAATCATTTGCTAACAATATTGCACATTTTTTAGAAAGGTAAGTTGACAACAAGCAAAATTTATTTTTTACATTTTCTACAAAGTAGTCAATGCTAAAATCAATTAAACAAAGTCCACGAGCATATTGGCACCCAAAACACCTCAAAATTTAAGCTAGGGCAATAAGGATAAAATGAAATGGGTTTCAAATAGCCAAGGCATAAGGTAGTTAAACATGCTTATAAGGTTCAAATTGCTTAGTGCAACCAATTATGAATGGTTGACACAAATGATTAAGGCAAAGTTCATTAATTGGTCAATTGAAAAACTCCCTCTTGTAGGTAGGGTGTTAGTTGCAAACCAAATCCTCTTAGTAATTGTCTAATTTAGAATAGCTTATTGGAACCCAATTCCCAACATGTGCATTCAATTGAAAATCTTGACCCATTTGAAATTTTATTTGGTATAGCCGTAAGGAAAAGGTGAGAACCAAAGTGAAATGGGATGTTTTTATTGCTTTTAATGGACTTGGAACCATGGACCCACAAGCCAAAGCAAAAGTTCTTTTGGCAAAATTATTAATTTGAAGACTTCCTTCTAATGAAAAGCCTTGGAAAAGCCTTGTTTTTTTGGAAGGTTAATCAAACCCAACCAAATGGGAAAGCGTGGCAACAAATGCCTCAGGATTGCACTTGGTTCTTTTCAATAAACAAATTCAAGCTTTCAAATTTTGGATAACCATTGTGGATGTTTGATAGAATGTCAAAGAGGGCAAGATAAAACAAGACCCAATTAGACTCAAAAAGGTATTAAAGTAGTTGATCTTCAGTAATCTTCATATCATGTATTCAATGACATTCCTTTTGACCTCAAGGATACCAAATGAATGGAAGTTGATGAACTTCCCAAAAATTGGCCTAGTGAACTTATTTGGTTACACTATGAAAAGAAGGTACAAAATTATTTTGCTTGAAAGGTAGCAAACATATATGTGGATGCAAGAGATGATTGATGTTGGTTTTGACTTAGACCATTTGTAACTTTTGTTGAACCAATTATGGCATGTTTTACAACCAAGGAATTTGGTTACTTTAATCTAATTCATTTTGAACAAAAGATTGTTAACATGCTCTTAACTCACTAAGTTGCATTTGGATTTTACTTGGCCACATTGTAATGATGGTTAAGTGGAAACCCATTTGCATTATTTAATGGATTGTAATGGAATTTAATTCACATGGCACACTTTTTAGCAAGTCATTTCAACTTGTAGTGCAACAATTAAATTTTCAATTTTTCTTGAGTGCATTTCTTACATGATGAGACAATTGATTCATTTGATGTTGATGGGACTAACAATAACTTTGTGAAAATAAATGTGAAGAAAGAAATGAAATCATGTGAGGATAACAAAAATTTCGATAAGGTAAGTTGGTTAATGTTTGAACATTAGTTGGTAATTGAACACACTGGTTATTTTAGATGTAGTTGGTAAACAATCATGCACAATTGCATGAATATTCACATGCATGCTTAAGACCAAATGCATAAATGAAAACATGTGTGCTAAAAAATAATTTAAAGTGTTAATCATTTTGTAATTTTTGTGTTCATCTATGGGTGTGTGTAAAATCCAAAAAAAAAGATCTTGATTTCCCCTTGTATATGGATATGTTTGGTGATGGGTTGTCAATTGTCTTGTTTTAATACAAACATTTGAATTGAAATCCAATATTGCACAAGGGAATGGGGTTTTAAACATTTGGTTATAAATGCTTTTTAAATCATTATAAACAAAATTGGCTAAGAAGAGGAAAATAAAATTTGAACACGATACCCATTTTGGACCATATTTATGAAGGTTTTGAGGACACACAAGTTTGTGGTTCTCATTTGGGGGATTTCTTACAATAATTTCAACAACACAAACAAACAAATATTTGGTTTTGGCTGTTTAACTATCACATTAAAAGGCATGGAACAAACAATTAATGAGCACAAACTTCCATTAATGCATAAAGATGTTCAACAATTAAACAATCTTAACACAATATTGTTTTAAAATCCTACAAGTCAAAGAAGTTATCAAATTAGTAGCCCACCTTGGTCTTTTCCTGCAAATTGAACATTTTGGGTTCTCACCAAAATTGCAGATTTTGATTCCTCTTAGAAAACAACTCATGTTAGCACCACCTCATTCATGTTTGACAATCTCATTCCTCAAATATGTTTTTCATATCAACTAGTATAAAAAATGACTAACCTTGGAAAAAAACTTTTATGTCCTAGTGTAATTTTGTCTTTAGGCATGGAATATAATTAGGAAATCCAAATCTAAAAATAAAGTAGAAATAAGGTTTTTTTTTCTTAGTTGAGAGAACAAATGGCATTATTGAAATAGGGATTGATTTCATAAATAAGCTTTACAATGAAAAGTTCAAGCAATTTTTGGACTTTCGTTGAATCCAACAATTAGTCCCACATTCTAGAATTGAAAGGTCAAACGCCAACTCTAAATTACACACATCAACCACACATGTTGAGATTCACTCTAACAACTTGCACAATAACATCAAATGTTAGTTTAAAGTGGGAAGACTTTGAAGACTTCCATGTTCTCCTGTCCTTAAATGGCAATCTACACTAACATGCACAACAACATTTTGTTGACTTAACTAACTTTTTTTTTTTTTTTGGTTTGATTTCAGAAATAATAGGGGGATACCTTTAACATGTATGAAGCTTACACCCCCTAGTTCATGGAGGTTGGGCAAAGAGGGGTTAAACCATCATGAATTTAAACGTGTTTTCCAAGCAAAGAAGTGGTATGTTGGACGTTGGACTGACCAACATTCAACAAAAAAAACCTTCCACCACTATTTTCATTAGACAAAACATTAAAGAAAACCAAAAGTTAATAAACTCCCACCATAAAAAAACATAAAGAAATGGCAAAATCAAGCATTGGAGGAGGTTGTGGATTTGATTTTAAAGGGGGAAATATTCATTGAAAAAGGTCGTTAAACAATAAATTATACCTTTTATTTCTTTTTTGGATAATTTGAATAACAAAACAAGATCCAGGAAAATAGGGCCATTCAAAATACTAACAAATGAAAAGGTTGCAATAATAGTTGAATGGATTTTAAGTATGCAAGAATTTAGATTATCAATAAACCTAATACAATTGAAGAGGAAGGTTGTAGACCACAGACCAAGCCAACACCTTTTCAAAATGGAGTACATGTGATAGTTGGTGGTATTGGTTCAAAAGAGTTGGGGGGGTTTGAAACAAGGATCGAACCAAGAAAAAAAACATCATGAGTACGAGCACCAACACTAGGAAAAGGAAGATGATCATATCAATAGTAAGGATTGAACAAGGAAAAAAAGTTTTAAAAACATGAACACCAACACTAAGAAAATAAAAATGATCAAATCAACAGCTAGGTTTCACTAGGAACTAGAAAAAAAGCTTCATGAATAGGAGCACCAACACTAAGAAGAAAAAGAGCTTCATGAATAGGAGCTCACCAATGCTAAGAATAAAAAGATGATACAATTAATAGCTAGGTTCAACCATGATCTAAAAAGAAGAGTTCCATGAAAAAGAATACCAACACCAAGAAGAGGAAGAGTTCATGAGCATGAGCTCACCAACACTAGGAAGAGGAAAACAATTAAATCAATAGTTATGTTCAACTAAGAACAAGAAGAAAGAAACCTTAAGTTCAACTAGGAAGAGGAAAAGCTTTATGAACAATAACACCAACACCAAGAAAAGGAAGATGAAGCTTGCATTTTCCAACAACGTCAAGCTACTTCACAATTGCTTTTGCAAGATGGAGGAATCCTTGACAAAATTTTCACGCAAAAGATTTGGAGAGCAAAGGGGGCTCCAAGGCATGAGTGTACAAAATGGAGGCTTTGAAAAACACAACCATCACACCCACAATTTTGGGTGCCACAAATGCATGTTAAGAATTTTAAGGTTTAACAAACACAAATATGCCCATGTCCATTGATTTTCTACCTTATTTCAGTTTCATCAGAACCACACACGAATGTGAACATTTATTTAATTAAAAATGTTCAAATTACATGCTCATGGTGTTTGATGCTGCAATAGGTGTGGATAGTTGCCAACTTTTGGCTGTCGTTTATGAGAGAGATAAGGCACATTTACAAGGTTTCACATGTTTCAGGGATTTTCATTTTTGACCAAGAACTCCCCCCCCCAAAACTTGGTAAAAAATGAGCCCATATCTTGCTCATTTCTCCATGAATTTCAACAATTCAACTTGGGTTGGATGCATCAAAAGGTAAGCTACAAGTTTTCTTTGGACATTATTGTTATTACTTACCTCCCCTAGAATTCTGAGACCACTGAGCATTATTGTTATTACTTCACTCCCCTATAATTCAGAGACCGCTGAGCATTATTGTTATTACTTCACTCCCCTAGAATTCAGAGACCGCTGAGCTGCTATTCATTTAGACACTGGCCAGCTTACCCTAGTGCTTTCTATGAATTAGTGGTGGGTGCATTGAAACTTAAAAGATCTCTTTTTCACGAGCCTCTTCAATTTGCTCACCTCAAAGATTCTCAAAACTGTACTCTTCCAAGAGAAGAGATATATTTTTCTCTTTTTTTCCACCACCTTTGTAGGCTGAAAGAGCAATAGTTTGGGCGAGGAACGCAAGCGGAACTACGAGAACAACATAGTAAACATAGCATATGGGATGACTAAAGAACAATCAAAAAACAAATCAGGAACATCATTGAGAACATGTGATTGAGCAAAACGCTTGAACTCAAAAGAATGTTCAAGTTTCCCTCCTACCCTTCCCTTCCCTGAAAAAAGGGATTTGTACTGGATAGGAAATACTTTGCTAACTGGAATGTGGTCAAGTGATTCAAATACTTCAATGCTAGAATATTACTCTCAAGAATATCATAAGCTACAATGTAAATATCTGAAATTGGTCAGCTATAAAATTCAGACATGTTTTGTTCTGCAGACTTTCAATGAGGCAGTTATAATGTGCATGCTTCAAATAGTTGAGAAACTTGTTACTGTGTGAGGGACTAGTCCACAATTTGACGAGCCTAAGTACCAGCTAACCATTAAACTAAATGAGAGGTAGGTCTTCATACCCTGTTTTATCTTTTCGACGGATCAAATAATATGGGTTATCCAACAATTGATGTTTCAAGGTGCAGTTTGAATTTCCTGAAGACAACAAACATATTGCATTATATCAACAAATCAGTAAATCCAAATAACTCATTACTTCTGACTGCTACTGTAGACCTTTTGTGCCTGGAAAAAATCCAAAAGTTTCAATTGGATCAAAGGTTCCATTGAGAAAGGGAGCTTGAATCATCACCTGATTACTCTAAAAGTGAGTTCAGAGTTGCAACCCCAACTGCAGCTGCAATATGCCAGGCTGCATGAATATAAGGTGTGTTGGGGTAGATGTCATCAGCTACAAATAATGCACCGCCTACCAAAGTTGATGCAGTGTGCCATGTATAAGCCTTTCTCAAGCGTGGCTGCTCCAAGACTTTACGAGCGAATGTTGCCTGCCAGAGAGCATGAAACTCAAGAGTGTTCTTTAATGAACTTGTGAATATGACAGCAGGACCTCAGTCATGGAATTCAAAAGATCTTCATCCAAATTAAAATAAAACTCTGCATGCCAGCTAAAAAGGAGAGGGTGCAGGAAAAACTATGAATGGATAAAACATAAGCTGCTTGTTCTTCAAGAACTGTCTGAACAAAATTGAGCACACTGGGGGATAGTAAAAGCAGATAAAAAAACCTCCATGAGAGATGTATGGAGAGCAGTCACCAGCAATGGCTGAAATGGTATTGCCATGGCTGATGAAAGAATCAACATCCTTGAGAAATTACACTCCCTTTTTATAGCTGTTGACAAACACTGTCCGAGACAAACAGTGAGTAGTCAGTATGCAGAGGCGAAACTAATTTGATCAACACCTCTCTGCTCAGGACCTGGGAGGATGGTGCATACCAAGGTTGAGGCTGCAATCATAGCATAGTCACCCCATCTTGTGTACTTCCTGGCCTCTCCCCGGGAAATATGGTACATTGTTGAAGCCATGCCCACTCCAATGACTGAGTTTGCATAGAGACTTGTTGACAGATTTCGCCTGCAGAAGTAAACATTTAAGACCCATCTCACCAGAATGAAAAAATCAAACCTCTCAGTCATTTTGGTCATCCTTGAATGTTGGTGAGTTATAGAATCCCTAACTTCCAACCTTTGCAACTAATTCTGACGTGAGGTTATGATGTTTTGTGGGACACATTCTCTCAGAAGACCCACATGTAAAGTGTATCCAAAATATTGTCAAGAAAACTCCACAATAACACATTGAAGGCCATTTGTCCCTTCCATCAAAACCCAATCCAACCTGTAAGGAATGAGTGTGGTCATAACCTTTCTCTGTGAGTGTTCACTCTTGAGGAATCAGAACATCACTGTATAATGTACAGCTGTGCCTAGCTGCCTTTACTACACACTACAAGGAACAACTAAATGTAAAATGCTCCCTTTGGGACTGAGAGCTCCAAAACCCAATACCAGCTCTTGAGTGTCCTGCTGGTGAGTACTGACCACACATGGCTATACGGTTGAAAATTGGTTACCTTGGAGTGTGAAGGCCAATGAGGACAAAGGGTATGGATGTTGCAACATTGGCGATGGTCTCCAATAGATTGCGATCTCCTGGTTTACATGAATGCCTATTTTAAGAATCAATATAATCATGAAAACAGTTTTTCAATTTTGTGCAAAGGTGAAGTGCAAAAGAAAGCAGTTTTCTCCTAAGCCAACCTTCATTGCCAGAGTAGACAGTTCGAAGACATGCTGGTCTTTGATTCCACAAGGCTTTCAAGACATGTGTCTCCTGCTGCTGCTGAACCCCAAAAACCACACTTTCTTCAACCTGATCAACCCTGCAAAGTGTCAACAACAACACCACCCCTCCTCTTGACAAACATTCTTCTTCAATGAAAATAAGGGCTCGAGAGTTTCTATTTACATACAGCTTTTTGTGAGAGTTGGAAAACTAATGAAAACACACACTTAGGAAAAACACGCCTCGCTTACTTACTTGCTTACTTGCTTACTTACTTTAGGGCAAGTCTTTCACTCTGCTGTGTTGGAGCAGATTGGAGACTCTGTGAATCCGCTACAAGCCGGTTCTGCAGCAACCGTACTCCACGAAGCTCCTTCCAAAAGCGTCTCTGCCTTGCATCTCCTCCCAAGGCCATCTTCTACCTCGTCTGTCCTACTATACTATCGCACTTTCAAACACCCATCTGAGATATGGTCAGATATGGTCACGCCCATGTGAGATATGGTCACACCCATCTTAGGTATGGTCGCACCCATCTGAGATATGGCGTGAGTGATGCAGATCCAGCAAGGAAGAAGCTCCAATCACTTTGAGGATGCAGTGAAAAATGAAGTGGTGACTCAGGACAAGCGTGACTGATGATTGATTGTCTTTCACCCTTACGCCTCCTCGCTCCTTGCAGACATTATCTGGAGGCAAGAAGCGAAGCGGGGTACAACAGAAGAGGTCACGCAAATCTCTCCTCCTCAAGGAACTTTTTCCATGCGTCAGATCAGTTGACACAATGACCTCGCAACAAAGCGGGGCTGACGATCATCATGGGTAGTATCAAACATGCGTCTGGCAGGATTTGAGCCCACCACCACCACCACCACCACCATGGCCAGACTTTGGCATTAAAACCATGGGAGAGACAGGATCCAAAACATCCATCTCTCACAGAGAAGGAATTACAGACCACCCATCAAAAGACACGCTTGAATGTGGCTGGCAACCAGTTATAAGAAAAGTGCAGCCAGAAGAAAACAACCTCCCACCCCACCCAAAAAAACAAAAAAAAAAAACAAACAGAAAAAGCAACCGTCACTATACCTCCAGCTGCTGCATCCTGACAACGGAAGTCTCCAATTTATGTATTGTTTATTATTGCAAGCAGAAACTTGATTCCCAAGAAACATAGATGCCTTCTTCCAAAAGAGGACACCAATAATCCCCCTTACAAATACCAACGACCTTACAACCAAATGGCACCCATCTGAAAGAAACCAAAAAGAACCAAAAACTCTTCCAATCCTCAACCTCTACTTTAGAGAATTCTTCCAATCGTGAAAGAAATTGTTGGATTCCCTGGTACAAAACTAAATGCTCCGAAGAAAAGGAGACAAACAAGAGCGTGACAAGGACAGAGAGCCGCCGCTTTTCCAAGGCCAGCGATGATCGCTCGTTGTCACGCCAGCCAGCTGGCTTGTGGGGTTTTTTTTTTTTTTTTTTTTCCCCCCCGAAAACCAAAGTGACCGATTAAAAAAAAAAAGAACCTGTTCTCAACCTGTAATGGGGAGAAGGAAT
>Ga0116231_10003686_pt1 | contig 31603 bp, 26 predicted proteins | sample S1TSphgellanicum_2_FD_89695 | JGI IMG/M metagenome (GOLD analysis project Ga0116231, IMG submission 89695) | Host-associated microbial communities from peat moss isolated from Minnesota, USA - S1T2_Fd - Sphagnum magellanicum MG | ecosystem: Host-associated > Plants > Peat moss > Unclassified... | reverse complement strand
CCGCATCGATCTCAATCCCCTCCAGATGCTCCATCAGGGTCGGGCCGGCGTACCAGGGGCTGTGCTCGCCGCGGATCGAGATGTTGTCGCCCTTCAGGCCGGAGATCGGAATGGCGACCACGCCCGATGCGCCGATCTCGGCGGCGAAGGCGCGGTAATCCGCCACGATCTCGTCGAACCGGCTTTGCGACCAGCCGACCAAATCCATCTTATTCACCGCCAGCACCAGGTGACGGATGCCCATGAGCTGAGCCAGATAGCTGTGCCGTCGAGTCTGGGTCAGCACGCCCTTGCGGGCGTCGATCAGGATCACCGCCAGATCGGCTGTCGAGGCGCCGGTGACCATGTTGCGCGTGTACTGTTCGTGACCGGGCGTATCGGCGACGATGAACTTGCGCTTGGCGGTCGAGAAATAGCGATAGGCGACGTCGATGGTGATGCCCTGCTCGCGCTCGGCCGCCAGACCGTCGACCAGAAGCGCAAAGTCGATCTCGCCGTCTTGCGTGCCGACGCGCTTGGAGTCCGCCTCCAGGGTCGCGAGCTGGTCTTCGAACACCTGCTTTGAATCGTACAGGAGCCGACCGATCAGGGTGGACTTGCCGTCGTCGACCGAGCCGCAGGTAATGAAGCGCAGCAGCGACTTGCGCTGGTGGCCGAGCAGATAGGCGTCGATATCCTGAGCGATCAGATCGGCGTCGGCGCTCTCATAGGCCATCAGAAATAGCCCTCCTGCTTCTTCTTCTCCATGGAGGCGGCGGAATCGTGGTCGATCACGCGGCCCTGGCGCTCGCTGGTGGTGGTCAGCAGCATCTCCTGGATAATGGCCGGCAGGGTGTCGGCCGTGCTCTCGACGGCGCCGGTGAGCGGATAGCAGCCGAGCGTTCGAAAACGGACGCTACGCAGCTCCGGCGTTTCGCCAGGATTGAGCGGCATCCGGTCGTCGTCGACCATGATCAAGGCGCCGTCGCGCTGCACGACGGGCCTTGACGCGGCCAGGTACAGTTCTGGGATCGGGATGGTCTCCAGGTGGATGTACTGCCAGATGTCCAACTCGGTCCAGTTGGACAGCGGGAACACCCGGATGGATTCGCCCGCGTTCTTGCGCGCGTTATAGAGGCTCCAGAGCTCGGGCCGCTGCGCCTTGGGGTCCCAGCGGTGGGCGGCGCTGCGGAAGGAGAAGATGCGCTCCTTGGCGCGAGACTTTTCCTCGTCCCGGCGCGCTCCGCCGAACGCGGCATCGAACTTGTACTTGTCCAGCGCCTGTTTCAGGCTCTGGGTCTTCATCACGTCGGTGTGGACGGCGGAGCCATGGGTGAAGGGGCCGACGCCCTGGGCCAACCCTTCCTGATTGATATGAACCAGGAGCTCCATACCGGACTCTCGCGCCATCCGGTCGCGGTGGCGGTACATGGCCTTGAACTTCCAGGTCGTATCGACGTGCAGCAGGGGGAAGGGCGGGACGGCCGGATAAAAGGCCTTCTTGGCCAGATGCAGCATGACAGCCGAGTCCTTGCCGACCGAATAGAGCATGACCGGCCGCTCGCACTCGGCGACGACCTCCCGCAGGATGTGCAGGCTTTCGGCTTCCAGCCTCTGCAAATGGGTCAGGTCGGGCGGGGACGTCACGTCGGCCGCCCGGTCAGAAGTCCGGGTCAACATGGCCCTTACATAGGCGACACCTGACGCGCTGTCGCGGTTTGGATGTCACGGTGACGGACTAGAAAAACTGACTCGGCGCCCACTTCACCGCGGGGGGCTTCCCGACAGCCAAGCCGTGGTTCACAGAGGCGCCATGCAGATCGACGCGAGACAGACCCGCACCATTTGGCTGGCCGACGACGGCTCGGGCGACGTCGAGATTTTGGACCAGACCCGGCTGCCCCACAGGATAGAGATCGTGCGGTTGAGGACGCTGGACGACGCGGTGCGCGCCATCGCCGACATGCAGGTCCGCGGCGCGCCCCTGATCGGGGTGACGGCGGCCTATGGCGTCTGCCTCGCGTTGCGCGAGGACGCTTCGGATCGGGCGCTGGCGGACGCGCAGGCGCAGCTCTTGGCCGCTCGGCCGACGGCGGTGAACCTGGCCTGGGCGCTGAACGAAATGGCGGCGGCGGTGCAAGACCAGCCCCAAGCCGCAAGACCCGCCATCGCCTACGCCCGCGCCGCAAAGATGGCGGACGAGGATGTGGCCGCCTGCGAAGCCATCGGCGATCACGGGCTGGCGGTGATCCGCGCCCATGGCGAGCGCAAGGGCGGCGACCGGGTCAACATCTTGACCCACTGCAACGCCGGCTGGCTGGCGACGGTGGATTGGGGTACGGCGCTGGCGCCGATCTACAAGGCCCACCGGGCCGGCCTCGATATCCACGTCTGGGTCGATGAGACCCGGCCGCGGAACCAGGGCGCCAGCCTCACGGCGTTCGAGCTGGGGCAGGAAGGCGTGCCCTACACCCTGATCGCCGACAACACCGGCGGCCACCTGATGCAGCACGGCATGGTGGATCTGGTCATCGTCGGATCGGATCGCACGACGCGCACCGGCGACGTCTGCAACAAGATCGGCACCTATCTGAAAGCGCTCGCCGCCAAGGACAACGACGTCGCGTTCTACGCCGCCTTGCCCGCCTCGACCCTGGACTGGACCCTGACGGACGGGATCATGCAAATCCCGATCGAGCAGCGCGGCGCCCACGAGGTCACCCACATTACAGGTCGCACCGCGCGCGGCGAAATGGCCACCGTCGAGATCGCGGCCCCCGGCAGCCCCGCCGCCAACTACGCCTTCGACGTCACCCCGGCCCGGCTGGTCACGGGGATCATCACCGAGCGGGGGGTGGCTGAGGCGAGCGAGGTTGGGTTGCTTGGGCTTTATCCAGAGATGGCTGGGGTTTGATGCGCCCAAGCCGCGGTTTGGTTTCATGAAAGGGCGGATCACGGTCCCTGATGATTTCGACGAGCTCGGTCGAGAGGAGATCGAGGCTATGTTTAATGGCGACTCGTGAGGCTCTGTTCTTCGTTTGCTTAGGGTTGTGTCCTTGGCGCCATTAGAGCGCCAAACGAAGCCCTTCTCTTTTCCGTCTTGCCCGGACTTGTTCCGGGGAAGACGGAGAGTTAGGAGCGGCCGCCGACAAACAGTTACGCCGCCGCCCTCGCCTTGTGCGCCTCCACCTCCGGTTCACGCACCTTATGCGAGTAGAACGACGCGTTCTGCCGCCCGGAAACCGCCTCCTGCGCGAACGTGATCAGGTGATGGGCGACGACACCCACGGCCACCACGCGCTCGATGTCGCCGACCTTGATCAGAGGCCACGCAAACCGCCAGAAGGCGCGGCGATACGGGCTCAGCACGCCGACCGCGATCAGCAAGCGGAAAATGACGCCGATCCCCCGCAGCACCATCTTGGGCGTTACGCGTCGCGGCGGGTTCAGGCGTTTCGCATAGGTGGCCTGGAGCTGGTGCTCGAAGCGCTTGAACAGCGCGTCGGGCGCATAGGCCTTGGCCATGCAGTCGCGCCACATCTCCACCACGTCGGCGTAAGGCAGGCGGAAGACGACGTTGGACTCCAGGCCCTCGTCGTCGCGGATCAGCCTACCTTCCTCCATCAGCCGATCCCACAGCTTGGTGCGCGGCAGGGCCTGGAGCAGGTTGATGGTCAGGACCGGGATGTGGGTCTGTTCGGCAAACGCGGTCACGCCCTCGCCAGCTTGGGGCGTATCGGTATCGAGGCCCAGGATGATCCCTGAGACCACCTCCATGCCGAAATCGTTCAGCGTCTTCACACCCTCCAGGATCGGAACCATCATGTTGTGGCTCTTGTCCATGGCTTTCAGAGCGACCGGATCGGGGGTTTCGATGCCGCAGAATACGGTTTCGAACTTGGCCTCGCGCATCGGACCCAAGATCTCCGGCCGCTTGGCGATGTTCAGCGTGGCTTCGCAAGCGAGGCTAAGCGGATAGCCGTTGCGCTTTTGCCAGTCGATGAGGGCGGGCAGCAGCTCCCGTACCGCCCGGCGGTTGCCGATGAAGTTGTCGTCGACGAAGTAGACCGCGTCGCGCAGGCCGCACGCCATCATCTTATCCAGCTCGGCGACCACCTGCGCGGGCGTCTTCAGCCGGGGGTTGCGGCCGTACAAAGCGGGGATGTCGCAGAACTCGCACTCATACGGGCAGCCGCTGGAAAACTGGATCGAACCCATAAAGTACTGGTCCAGCCGGCAGAGCTCATAGGCGGGAATCGGGAAGTCCGACAGCTCGCGGCGAACCTTCGTGGTGAGCACCACCTGGCTTGGCGGGCGGCTGGGATCGTGCTCCAGCCGAGCGATCAGCTCGTCAGTGGCGTCGCCCATTTCGCCGACATGCAGATAGTCGAAGTTCGGGTAATAGTCGGGGCAGGCCGACACGGATGGGCCGCCCAGCACGGCCGCCTTGCCGGCGGCGTGGGCGCGGGTGCAGAGGTCGTCGATCCGCTCGCGCTGAACATGCATCCCGCTGACGAACACCACATCCGCCCAGGCGAAATCGGATGGCGTCGCGGGCGAAATATTCTCGTCCACAAAACGGACCTGCCAATGTTTGGGCAAGGCGGCGGCGATCACCAGAAAGCCCTGGGGCGGCATGAAGGCCTTCACGCCCACGATGGGATAGGCGTACTGGAAGGCGCCGAACGATGGGGCGTAGCGGGGGAAGGCCAGAAGCACGCGGCGCGGCCGCCCCTGTAAGCAAGGGATCTGCGCGGGGGTGGTCGAGCTATCGGCTCGAACAGCTCTCGAAAGCCACTGCGCCACGTGACATCTCTCCGCCGATGACGCCCCCCTGCAGCGCCCAAGGCGGATAATTCCGTTATGGAGAAGGCGTTCCGCGATATGGCCAAGCGGAGCCTCGGCGTGGCGTCTGCGCCGCGGCTATTTGGGGGACGCCCCCTCTTCCACCACTGGCAAGCTGACGAAGCTCGCATCAGCGCCGGCGTCGTAGATGCGCATGGTCTCCTTCTTATAGTCGCTGGGCTTGGCCCAGAAGATGTTGGGGACGAAGGTCTGGGGATTGCGGTCGTAGAGCGGGAACCAGCTCGACTGGACCTGGACCATGATGCGGTGGCCGGGCAGGAAGACGTGATCGACGTTGGGCAGCGCCCAGCGATAGGGCAGGACGGCGTCCGGCTTGATGGGAACCGCCCTTTCGAAGCTTTCGCGGTAGCGGCCGCGGAAGATGTCGGCGGCGATCATCAGCTGGTAGCCGCCGAGCGCCGGGGTCTGCGCCACCTCGTCGGGATAGACGTCGATCAGCTTGACGACCCAGTCGGCGTCGGTCCCGGTGGTGGCGGCGAACAGGTTGACGCCCGGCGCCCCGGCGATATGGACGGGCGCGGTGAGCGGAGCCGTTTCGAAGGTCAGGACGTCTGTCCGGTCCGAGAAATTGCGCTGATCGTCGGCCAGCCACACGCTCCAGGTCGATCCGGTGGAATAGGTCGGACGGATCGGGCGCAGCCGGTAGGGTACGGGCTTGGCCGGGTCTGAGCCATACTCGGCATAGTCCGCCCGCTCCTTTGGCGGCCGGGCGAAGGTCAGCGCAGCGTCAGGCGCGAGGTAGATCGGCGTGGGCTTGGCGTCGGCGAGCGGCCAGGCGTCGTATCGGCGCCAGACGTTGGTTCCGGTCTCATAGGCCGTCACGGGCGCGACATCGGCGGCGGGGGCGGCGTCCTTCAAATGGGCGTCCAGGAAGGGCAGCAAGACGTTGCGCCGGAACCAGGCGCCCGTATCGCCATCGAACTTGATCGCCCCGATCGCGCTTCCATCGCCGTTGGCTTGGCCGTGATACCAGGGCCCCAACACCAGACGATCCAGGCGACCGGGATCGAGCGCCTTGCGCGCCTCATAGACGGCGACGGCGCCATACATATCTTCCTGGTCCCATTGGCCGGCGACGAACAGGGTCGGCACGGTGACCGGAATCTTGCCGAGGATCGTCTCCAGGGCCTGGGCCTTCCAGAAGGCGTCGTAGGCGGGGTGGGCCGCGAGCTTGCGCACAAAGCCCAGCGACGTCAGGCCATATTCCTTCGTGAAATCCCCGGCCGACCCGGCGCGCAGGAAGGTGTCGTAGTCGTCGTAAGCCCCGCGCCAAAGATCTTCGCCGCCGCCCCGAGCTGTGTCCTGGCTGTAGTAGTAGTCATAGCCGATCAGGCGGAAGGCGCCGCCATGGAAGTCGTCGTCGTTCATCCAGGTATTGCCCACCGGATTGATCGGCACGGCCGCCTTCAGCGCCGGATGGGGCGCGGCCAGCGCCATCAGCACCATCATCCCGTCGTACGACGTGCCGATCATGCCGACGCGCCCATTGCTCTCGGGCGTATGTTTCACCAGCCAGTCGATGGTGTCGTAGGCGTCGGTGGCGTGGTCGACATCGGTGGGGTTGATCGGGCCGCGTAAGGGCCGCTCGTTCACATACTCGCCCTCGGAACCATACTTTCCGCGGACATCCTGAAACACGACGATGTAGCCCGCCGGCGCCAGCACATCGTAGGTGCTGGGCAGGATCGAAGTCATATGCGTGCTTTGGGCCCGGCTGGTCTCTTCCGAGGCGCTATAGGGGGTGCGGTCAAGAAGGATCGGCGCGTGGGCGGCGCCCTTGGGAATGACGATGACCGTGTGCAGCTTCACCCCATCGCGCATGGGGATCATCACATCGCGCTTGATATAGTCGAAGCTGTCGGTCTTGGGCGCGAAGGCGGCGGGCATGTCGCTGGGCAGGGTCGCAGGCTGGGCTTTGACTGCGGCGAGGCCAAGGGTGGGCGCGGCGGCCAGGACGAGGCCGACGAGGCCGCAGAACGGACTACCGATCCTCAGCCTACCCGAAGTCGTCGCCATGCTCGTTATCTCCAATCGATCCGCCCAAGGGCTGGACCAGATGGAAGGCGCCCGAGTCAACAGCCGAGCGCGCAAACGACCGGCGCCCGCTGCCCGATCCTACGGCTCCTGGCAAATAAGGTTCGCCGAACCGACACAATTCAACCAGACTTTCAGCCCCGCAGCGACAACATGAACAAATTTTTACGATCCTTTAGCCACATTAAATTCATGTAATTTTCAATATTCACCGGGCTTGCCACATTAATAATTCTTCATAACGGCGCCATTACGAATCCTTCACTTGATAGATATGCCGCTTTCCAAGAAAACACGTCTGCGCCCGGCTTGAGGCCGAAGGAAAACTTCGAAACATTCGAAGCGCAACCCAAATGCTCGAACGTCAACAGAAAGTGAGCCAAACAATGCTTCGCACTCTCCCCCTCCTGGCGGCCGCCCTGATGGTCTCCAGCGCCGCCCTCGCCCAAGCCCCGCGCGAGCCGACGCAAGTCACCGTCTCGATCAAGGGCGTGAACTTCGCCAACCCGACCGACGTCGCCCAACTCTACCGACGCCTCAGCATCGCCGCGGACAAAGCCTGCGACAGCGATATCGACACGCAAAGCGCCCATGCCCAGGATCGCACCTGCGCCGCCAAGGCGCTCAACGACGCCGTGCAATCGACCCACCAGCCGGCGCTCGTCGCCATGCTTGGCGCCGACGCCAACCTGAAGGTCGCCAGCAATCGTCCGTGATTTGAAGATGACAGCGAACGGTCGCTGCCGGTGCGGCGGCCGATTCGCGCGGTCGATACCGGGCCGGCGCCTCTTAAAGGGCGGCTGAGGGGAGAGCCGACGACCGAAGGTCCGACGGCGCCATCAAAGCGCCGGTCGGATCATCGCGACCCGAAGGTCTGAGGCGACATATACACACAGGTCATCTGCGAAGAGGCGGCCGTTGGCCACGGCCATCGCGGTCTGGCCCCGCCGGGCCTGGCGCACGTTCAGTTCGTACCGGACCAGCCGGGTCTTCGGCGTGATGTCGCCCTGGAACCTGACCTCTCCACCGACTGCCCGCCCCTTGCCCGGCGAGCCCGACCAGCCCAGCCAAAAGCCCAGAAGCTGCCACATGGCGTCCAGCCCGAGGCATCCGGGCATGACCGGGTCGCCTCGGAAGTGACAGTCGAAGAACCATAGGGTGGGCGCAATATCCAGCTCGGCGACAGCGTGACCCTTGCCGAATTCGCCGCCGTTAAGCGTCAGCTCGACGATCCGATCCATCATCAGCATGGGGGGAGCCGGAAGCTGCGCGTTGCCCGCTCCGAAGTACCCGCCTTCGCCGGAGAGGATCAGATCAGCCTTCGTGTAGCTCGGCTTTGGATTATGAAATTCGTGTGGATTGGCCACGGCGCCGATCTCCCTTGTGAGTATGGGATTAGCGTTGCGTTCAGGCGCGGCGCTCGCCGTGCGCGCCCCGGTCCACCACGACGGTAGTGGGCAGGCGCAAGCCGCCGGCGACGAAGAACCAAATCCTGTTGGTCAGCTCCGTGCGATCTGGCCTATGGCTGCTGGTAAGTGCGCCGATCAGCGCCTGACGGATGCCGCCGATCATTAGAGCGATTGTCAGTCGCGGATTGAGGTCGGCGGGAATGACGCCATCCCGCTGGCCCGCACGTATGTTGTGAGCGCCCGCCGTCAACTGACGTTTCGTGAAGGCCTGCTCTACGTCGAGAACTTCAGCCGCGCGGCTCAAAGCTCCGACGACAAGCGGCGCGAACGGGTGATCGTAGTGGAAGGAGATGTAGCCAGCGAGCCGCTCCTTCTCGCGACCTGCCCAGTCCGGCGAAATCAGCTTCGAAGGGCTGAAGGCGGTTTCTTCCAGCCGGTTGTAGAACCGTTCAACGACAGCCGCGATGAGGCCCGCCTTTGATCCAAAGTGGTGATAGGCCAGTCCGACCGAGACGTTCGCTCTCTTCGCGACGGCCTGCATCTCCAGCAAGCCGCGCGTTTGGATAAGCTCCTCCTGGGCGGCCGTGATCAATCGTTCTGACGTGCCGATCTTGGTTGGCGTCATGAGGGAGCCTTAAGCTGAATTGAATTCAATTCAATATGAGAGGGCGAGAATGTGCAAGCCCTGGATTTCAGGCGCCCGCCGCGGTCACCCTCTGTTGTGGTCAACCTCTGGACAAGCGTCCGAATCCGACGCGATAACACGCACTATCCTGCAACCTAGAAGCTCAGGCCGGCCCGGTGGAAACGACCGCCTTTCGCGCGCCTGCACCCCGCCTGCCGGGCCTCGACCTCATCCGCGCCGTCGCTATCGCATGGGTTATGATCTACCACGGCTCCTTGTTCGGGCTTACTTCTGAAGATCGCTGGCTTGTCCGCTACGGCTGGTTTGGCGTCGACCTGTTCTTCGTCCTCTCGGGGTTTCTAATCGCGGGCCAGCTTCTGCGGCCGTTCGCACGCGGGGAGCGCCCAGACTATGCGCGGTTCTTCAGCCGCCGGCTGCTGCGGACCCTGCCCGTCTACCTGGTTGTAGTAGCCGCGTATTTCGCCATCCCCGGCGTGCGCGATCGCCCCAATATCGCGCCGCTATGGCAATTCCTGACCTTCACAGAGAACGTGCCGCCCTGGCCGACGCCGGGTCTGGCTCTCTCTCATGTTTGGTCGCTGTGCGTGGAAGAGCAGTTCTATTTGGTCTTCCCAGCCGTCGTGGCCCTGATCGCGCTCAAGCCGAGCCCGTCAAGAGTGACGCTTACTATCGTCTTGGTCCTGATAGTGGGCATGGTTCTGCGGGGTTATCTGTGGCTGCGCTTCGTCGCAGAAACGCCGTTCGATATGGCCGCTGATCCGCACGGCCCCTTCATGCAGCTTATCTACTACCCGACCGATACCCGCCTCGACGGCCTCCTGATGGGCGTCGCCGCCGCAGCGATCCAGGCCTTCCGCCCCCAAGCTTGGGCCAAGCTCACCGCGCGTGCGAACCTGTTGCTGGTCGCAGGGCTCGCCGGCGTCGCGACCTCAAGCTTCGTCTTCTATGACGGTCAGAACGCGCGGTTCTGGCCCACGGTGCTCGGTTATCCCTTCCTGTCCTTTAGCATCGTGCTGCTCGTCATGGCCGCCGCGACGCCGAGGTCGCTGATCGGCCGCTATCGGGTTCCCGGCGCGGGCGCCCTCGCCGCCGGGGCCTACAGCCTCTATCTCAGCCACAAGATCATCTTCCACTGGATGCAATTGGCGAGGCCGCACCTGCCGCAATGGCTCCAGCCATTCGCGTTCGCGCCGGCTTTGCTTGGCGCGTTCGCCCTGGGCGCAGCGCTTTATTTGGCGGTCGAGCGGCCGTTCTTACGCCTGCGAGACCGGCTGGATGGACCCTCGCGCAGTTCACTGGCCGTCGAAGCGACGGTTAGCGGCGCGCAGTGAGACGGCGGGTCTGCAGAGGGTCGCCATCCGTCATGGCCGCCTGGTCTTTAGCCGATCTGGCGATGGTCCGCGATACCCGTATCTCTGAAAAACGCCTTTGATCCAGGCGCCTTACCGCCATTTGCAGCCGCCAGCCGTTTAATCTCACTGACAATATGATCTTTCACGACCGCCTTTAACCTTCCGGCTCGCTTAACGTGAGAACAGCTAAACCAAAAATCTAAAGCCCTGAGTTCGACGCGCCGCAAGCCATCGAACTTCTTTAGAGGACGCCCCGCGTCCAGACCCGTTCAGCGAGTCGTCGCGCGCAGGGTTAGTCAAGGGCGAAGAGCGAAAGCGCCCTTGATTAACCCGAGTACGGCGGCAGAACCGCAGCTTAGTCTGATATTTAGCAAGCACCGCAGCCATCTCAGTATCGCTAGCGAACTCGCCGCGGCGCGCCTCTTCTAGACCAGCTTTAATCTCGGCAATCTGCCAAGTGTCGCGCATACTTAACTCAGTGGTGGGATAGTTAGCCACGTCAGACGGCGACCAACCCGGAAAGCCAACCCTCACTGACAGGCCAAACACTCCTCATAATCCGTCTTCGCCGCCGCCTGGGCCGACACCTCGACCTCGGCCGCAGCGCCAGCCCCCGCAAAGGCCGCCCGCTGGACGGATTTGGAGCGCAGGTAATAGAGCGACTTGCAGCCCCGCTCCCACGCCGTCCAGTGCAGCATATGCAGGTCCCACTTGTCGATATCGCCGGGCAGGAAGACGTTGACGGACTGGGACTGGCAGATTTCCGGCGTGCGGTCGGCGGCGAGCTCGATGATCCAGCGCTGATCGATTTCAAAGGCCGTTTTATAGACGTCCTTTTCGTCCTGGCTCAGCATGTCCAGATGCTGGACCGAGCCTTCCTGCTCCAAAATCGAGCTCCACACCTCGTCGGTGTTGGCGCCCTTGGTTTCGAGCAGCCGCTCCAGATAGGGATTCTTGATGGCGAAGGAGCCGGACAGGGTCTTGTGGGTGTAGCAGTTGGCCGGGATCGGCTCGATGCCGGCGCTGGTCCCGCCGCAGATGATGGAGATCGAGGCGGTCGGGGCGATCGCCAGCTTGTGGGAGAAGCGCTCCATCACGCCGCGCTCGGCGGCGTCGGGACAGGCGCCGCGCTCTTCGGCCAGGACGCGGCTGGCGGCGTCGGCTTGCCGGCGCAGCGTCTTGAAGATGCGCATGTTCCAGGACTTCGCCAGGGCCGATTCGAACGGCACGTTCTGGCTCTGAAGGAAGGAGTGAAAGCCCATGAGGCCTAGGCCCACCGAGCGTTCCCGCTCCGCCGCATAGATCGCCGCCGACATGGCGGTGGGCGCCCGGTCGATGAAGTCTTGCAGCACATTGTCGAGGAAGCGCATCACGTCCTCGATGAAGGTCGGGTGATCGCGCCATTCCAGGAAGGTCTCGGCGTTGACCGACGACAGACAGCAAACGGCGGTGCGCTCCTGGCCCAGGTGGTCCTTGCCGGTGTGGAGCATGATCTCTGAACAGAGATTGGACTGGCGCACCGACAGGCCCAGCTCCTGCTGATGCTGGGGCAGGGCGCGGTTCACGGTATCGGAGAAGATCAGATAGGGCTCGCCGGTTTGCAGCCGGATCTCCAGGATCTTCTGCCAGAGCGAGCGGGCGTCGACCTCGCGCACCACGCGCTGGTCCTTGGGGCTGCGCAGGCCGAACTTGGCCCCGTCGCGCACGGCCTCCATGAACTCGTCGGTGATCGAGATGCCGTGGTGGAGGTTGAGCGACTTGCGGTTGAAGTCGCCGGAGGGTTTGCGAATCTCCAGGAACTCTTCGATCTCGGGGTGGTGGATGTCGAGATAGACGGCGGCCGAACCGCGGCGGAGCGATCCCTGGCTGATCGCCAGCGTCAAAGAGTCCATGACGCGGATGAAGGGGATGATGCCGCTGGTCTGCCCTGCGCCCTTCACCTTCTCGCCGATGGAGCGCACGCCGCCCCAATAGGTGCCGATGCCGCCGCCGTTGGACGCCAAAGCCACATTCTCGTTCCACACGCTGACGATGCCATGCAGCGAATCGGGAACGGCGTTGAGGAAGCAGGAGATCGGCAGGCCTCGGTCCGCCCCGCCGTTGGACAGGACCGGCGTGGCGGGCATGAACCAGAGCTTGGAAATGTAATCGTAGATACGCTGGGCGTGGTCGGCGTCGTCGCAATAGGCGGTGGCGACCCGGGCGAACATGTCCTGATAGGACTCGCCGGCCAGCAGGTAGCGATCGTTCAACGTCGTCTTGCCGAAATCGGTCAGAAGCGCGTCGCGGGAGCGATCCACCTCCACTTTACGCACCAGTTGGAGCTGGGGGCGTTCGGACTGGCGTGCGGGCTTGCCCTGACTTGTGCGTCCCTCGACCGTCTTCAACGCTTCAGCCATCACTCAAACCCCCTACATCTAGTGGACGGAGGCCATCACACCCCTAAATGCGGGGTTCGTCAACGGCTTCAAAGGTCGCTGGCGCAACTAAATTTCTTCGCATTAACCCTGACGATTCAGCTTGTAATAACCCTTCCCGCTCATGGCCGATAGCGCACCGATTCTCTTGGCCTTTTCCGCGTAAATTGGGGCCGCCTCAATTGAGCCCGATGCGGTACGGCTGCGTTAGCGGCTCCCTAGGCGCTCGTGCCTGTGGCGTTCCCCTGCCCGTCACGCCATATAGCGCCCGATGCGATTGAAACTTGAGCATAGGATCGGGATCAGGGCCCCCGCGTCGGAGATATGGCGCGTGTTGGCCGACCTGGATGGCTGGTCCGCTTGGAACCCGATGTATCCGCAGGCGGCGGGGACCTTGAGGATCGGCGTCAAACTGAGCTTGACCGAAGCCGTTCCCGGCCAGCCCCCCGAGCAAATTTCCGCTGAAGTCGTGGACTGGGTCCCCGATTCGCAAATCCTGTGGCGGCACAAGACGCTTGGCGGCTTTGTTCGGCGGCTCCGCTATCTGGAGATCGAGAAGCTGACGGACGAGGGCTGCATCTTCGGCAATGGGGAGGTGTACGAAGGTTTCGGCGTGCGCTTCATGTCGAAAGGCCTGAGGAGCGCGCTGCGCCGGGGCTTTACGGGGCTCGGCGAGGCGCTGAAAGCTACGGTGGAGAGCCAGGTCGCTGGGGACCGCCGGCCGTGATCGACGACCTCTACAGCGCCAAGATCTTAAGCCTCGCCGCCAACATGCCCTGCGCGGGGCGCCTGCCTCACCCCCAGGCGACCGCAGAGCGGACCTCGCGTTTGTGCGGGAGTCGGGTGGTGGTGGATGTGGTGGTGGCCGACGGCAAAATCGTCGCCTTCGCCCAGGACGTGCGGGCCTGCGCGCTGGGCCAGGCCGCCGCCGCAATTCTGGGCGACCAGGTGATTGGCGCCGAGATCGAGGAAGTGGAGGCGGCGCGCGACGCGCTGCGCACGCTGCTGAAGACCGGCGCGGGCGCGCCAGAAGGCCGATTCGCCGATCTGGCCGTGCTGGCCCAGGTCAAGGACTACCCGGCCCGCCACGCCTCCACCCTCCTGGCGTTCGAAGCGGCCGCAGACGCGGCGCGGCGAGCCGGATCGGCCTCACCGCCCTAAGACTCAGCGGAAAAACGCCTGTTTTCCAGGCGCCGGGTTGGCGCTCGCAACCGCGCGTGCTAGCTCTTCGACACGTCGTGAGCGGAGGAGCGGTGTCGTCCTTTTTCGAACGCTCCGTTGTCACAGCATGGCGCCTTTATAAGGCGCTGGTGTCGCCCTGGTTGGGTGTGCGCTGCCGATATCTTCCGACCTGTTCGGCGTATGCGGCTGAAGTGCTGACAACTCATGGTCCCTTAAGGGGCTCGTGGCTCGCGGCGAAACGGGTGTGCCGTTGCCATCCTTTTGGGGGATCGGGTTACGATCCTCCGCCTAAGCGGACGGCCGGCGGATGGAAGTGTGAGGCATGATCGAGTTCCTGTTCCCCGACGGCGCGACGCGACAATACGCCGATGGCGCGACAGGCCGGGACATCGCCGAAAGCCTGTCCAAGTCGCTGGCGAAGAAGGCCGTACTGGTCCGCGTGGACGGCCGGCTGTTCGACCTGGACCGTGCGCTTGTCGCCGGCGGCGAGATCGAGATTCTGACGCGCGAGCATCCCGATGTGCTGGATACGCTGCGCCACGACGCGTCGCACGTGATGGCGCAGGCGGTGCAGGAGCTGTTCCCCGGCACGCAGGTGACGATCGGGCCCGCTATCGAGGATGGCTTCTATTACGACTTCGCCCGCGACGAGCCGTTCAGTCTCGACGACCTGCCCAAAATCGAAGCGCGAATGCGCGAGATCGTCGATCGGGACGAGCCGATTCGGCGCGAAGTGTGGGACCGGGACGCGGCCATCGCCCATTTCAGCGAGATCGGCGAGATCTATAAGGCGGAGATCGTTAGCGACCTTCCGCCGGACGAAGAGATCAGCATCTACCGCCAAGGCGCCTGGAAGGATCTGTGCCTAGGCCCTCACCTGCCCTCCACCAAGTTCGTCGGCAAGGCGTTCAAGCTGACCAAGCTGGCGGGCGCCTATTGGCGGGGCGACCATCGAAACGCCCAGCTTCAACGGATCTATGGCACCGCCTGGGCCAGCGAAGCCGATCTTGCGGCCTATGTCACGCGCCTGGAAGAAGCCGAACGGCGCGATCACCGCAAAGTCGGCCGCGCTATGGACCTGTTCCATATGCAGGAAGAGGGCCGGGGCATGGTGTTCTGGCACCCAAAGGGCTGGACGCTGTGGCGCACGCTCGAAGCCTATATGCGCCGCCGCGTGGAGGCCGCGGGCTATGTCGAGGTGAAGACGCCCCAGGTGCTGGATCGCACCTTCTGGCAGCAGTCCGGGCATTGGGACAAATACCGGGAAAATATGTTCGTCTGCGAGACGGCGGAGGGCGAGACCCTGGCCTTGAAGCCGATGAACTGCCCAGGCCACATCCAGATTTTCAATTGGGGCCAGCGTAGCTATCGCGAACTGCCCATTCGCATGGCGGAAATGGGCTCGTGTCACCGTTATGAGCCATCGGGCTCGTTGCACGGGCTGATGCGCGTGCGCGCCTTTACCCAGGACGACGGTCACATCTTCTGTCGCGAGGACCAGATCGAGGCCGAGACGACGCGCTTTATCGAGTTATGCCGCTCCGTCCACGCCGATCTGGGGTTGGAAGCGGAATATATCTCTTTAGGTACGCGGCCTGAGCTTCGCGCCGGCACGGACGAATTCTGGGATCGCTCGGAGGCCCAGATGCTGAACGCGGCGCGGGCCGCTGGCTATGAGCCGGTGATCTCGAAAGGCGACGGCGCTTTTTACGCGCCCAAGCTCGACTTCATGGTGCGCGACGCCATCGGCCGGCAGTGGACCTGCGGCACGATCCAACTCGACTACGTCCTGCCCGAGCGGCTCGGCGCAGAGTATGTGGCCGAGGACGGCGCCAAGCACCGTCCGGTGATGCTGCACCGGGCGATCTTGGGGTCGTTCGAGCGATTCCTCGGCATTCTGATCGAAAACTACGGCGGGGCTTTCCCGCTCTGGTTGGCGCCCGTGCAGGTCGTGGTTACGACCATCACGTCCGACGCGGAAGATTATGCGCTAGACGCTGCGGATCGGCTGCGGGCGGCGGGCCTGAGGGTGGAGACGGACCTGCGCAACGAAAAGATCAACTACAAGATCCGCGAACACAGCCTGGCGAAGATTCCTGTGATCGCCGTCGTGGGGCGTAAGGAGGCCGAAACGCGCCAGCTGGCGCTTCGCCGGTTGGGATCGGATCGCAATGCGTTTGTGACCTTGGGAGAGGCGGCGGTCGGGCTGGCGCAGGAAGCGCTCCCGCCCGACCTCGCGGCGCCGACCGGGCGGTCAGCCGAGCGGACGTTGGAGCCCGCATGAATACCTATGTCCGACCGCTGAACGGGGGCCTGGTTGAGCGGGCCAAGGTCGTCGCCGCCGCTGCGGTGGACCTGTCTGTCGTCATGGTCGTATTCCGCACGGGGTCGGCCCTACAGGAAAGCCTGGCGCGCGTGCTGGACGATCCGACGCCCGACGAGTTTATCATTGTCGATAACGGCTCGCGGCCCGAAGAAGAGGCGTGGCAAGATCAGGCGGCGGCGCAGGACGACCGCGTGCGGGTCATTCGCGGCCATGGCAACGTCGGTTTTGCGCGCGGCGCAAACATGGGCGCCATGGCGGCCCATGGCAGGGTCCTGGTGTTCCTCAATCCGGACGCTTTTATCGACGGCGACTGTCTGAGCGGCCTTCGCACGGCAGTGAACGATGCGCCCTCTCCCTGCGTCGTCGGCGCACGCGTACTGAACGTGGACGGCACCGAGCAACGCGGCGCACGGCGAGGAGAGGTTACGCCGGTCACCACCCTGCTCAGTCTGACGCGTTTGGCGCACTTTCGCCCGCTGCGCGGGTTTGAAATCCATCATCAAGACGATCCCACGCCCGATCGGCCGATCACGGTCCCCACCATCTCCGGCGCCTGCTTCGCCATGACCCGGTCGGACTTTTCGGCCATGGGCGGGTTCGACGAAGGCTATTTCCTCCACGTCGAGGATGTAGACCTGTGCTGGCGCGTTCGCAAAAGCGGTGGCGTCGTTTTGTTCCATCCCGGCGCGCGGGTCGTGCATCTGGGGTCCACTAGCCATACGTCGCCGATGAAGGTCGAGTTCTGGAAGGGGCTCGGTCTGGTCAGATACTTCCGCAAGCGCGCGAACAATCCCGGCCGCGCGGTGCTCGCCAACGTCCTGGCGCCTTTGATCATGTTGGTCTCGGTTCTGCGACCCCTGGTCGGCCGTCGCATCCGATAGCCGCCCCAGGGACGCGTTCGGATCCCGCCACAATTTCAGAGTGCATTGAGACGCGAATGGGATCGCGGGAGGACGACGGCGCGATCGAAGTCCTCGCAGGTGTCCATAAGTATTAAGGCTGCAGCCTCAGCTGGACTGTTGCAGATAGATCGCACTCCGAAGAATGGCTCAAAAGCGTCGGAACTGAGAAACGTCCAAACGCATTTGTGTCGCGTAGCTTGTCGGGGACGGCGGCGTGGACCGGTAGAGACGCAGGCTTGCGCTGCGGCTCAACCGTAAACCCCAGCCGATCGCAGATCGGGCAAAACGACATGATTGGCGGCGTCACCTCGGGTCGTCGACCTGAAAGTAGCGAAGTTAATCGTGAGACGTAAAATTGCTGCCTTGTGGCACATGCGACACTGTGTCTTTGGTTGTGACTTGCTATACGAACATCAGGCCGAGGTTCTCGGCGGTAGCTGAAGGGCAAAAGAGGGTCCTTAATATGAAAATGAATCTTCTCGCAGGGGCCGCAATGGCTGCGGTTCTTGTAACCGTGACCGGTGCACATGCCCAAACGGCTCCGGTCAACGGCTGGTACGGCGGCGTTGACGGCGGCTGGCACTTCCTGGATGCCAAGGGCGGCATCTCGACCACCTCGTCGAACGATGCTCCAGACGGCTCGCCGTTCGGCTACCGCTTCAACGAGAAGAAGGGCGGCGACTGGATGGCCGACGTCCGCCTCGGCTATCGGTTCAACCAGCAATGGCGCGTTGAGCTCGAAGGCGGGTATCGCCACGGCGATCTCGGCCCCGTCGGCGGCTCGACCAACCGCGCTCAGCCCTATGCGGTCTGCGCAAACGCCTTCACTGGCAACTGCGACAAGCCGTCTGGGCAGTTCGACGATTACACCGTGATGGGCAATGTCATCTACGACATCGACGTCCCCACGAAGTACATGGCCGGCTTTCCGATCCATCCCTTCATTGGCGGCGGCGTCGGCGTGCTTCGGCAGAACAGCCGCGTGTTCGGCGAATTCAGCGGCGAACCCGCTGGTCAGTTCGGCTATCAGACTCTGACCGTTCGCGACGAAAATACGGCGTTCGCTTATCAAGGTATCGCCGGTCTCACCTATCAGGTGTCGCCGCGCATCAACGTCGATCTGACCTATCGGGCGCTCTATACGGCGAACATCACCATGACGGGTACGGGCTCCGGCTCGATCCAGCCTGGCACGTTCAAGGGCAACTACGACGATCAGAGCTTGACGGTCGGTCTGCGGTACGCGTTCTCGGCTCCGCCGGCGCCGCCCCCGCCGCCTCCCCCGCCGCCCCCACCGCCGCCGCCCCCACCCCCGCCGCCGCCTCCGGTGGAAGCGCCTCCGCCCCCGCCGCCGCCCCCGGCCGTGCAGGAGTTCGTGGTGTACTTCCCCTTCGACAAGTCGATCCTTACGAGCGACGCCCAGGCGGTCGTGCAGCAAGCCGCGGCTTACGCCAAACAGGGCGGTACGGCGACGATCGCAGTGGTCGGCCACACCGACACCTCGGGCTCGATCAAGTACAACCTGCGTCTGTCCGAGCGCCGGGCCAAATCCGTCGCCGACGCTCTGGTCGGCTTGGGCGTGGCTCAGGGCGAGATGAATGTCAGCTGGGTCGGCAAGACCGATCTGGCCGTTCCGACGCCGGATGGGGTGAAGGAGCCGTTGAACCGGCGCACCACCATCACCATCACGCCAGAAGGCGCGATGGCGAAGTAAAAGGTCTTCACCGACCTGGTAGCGTTAGAGAGAGCCCGGCTTCGGCCGGGCTCTTTTTTGCGTTGAAGGCGCCTAAGAAGCTATGTCACGCGAAGGCGCGAAGGCGCGAAGAAGAAGGAAAAAAGAGGTCTGATGCCGGCGACGCGTTCAGATTGGGGCCTTCGCGCCTTCGCGTCTTCGCGTGAGCCCTCCTTTACCCTCGATCGGCGATCGACGGCGAAAGCGGCGTAGACATGGCGCATTATCTGACCTTAGACGCCCTCGCCTCGTTCGCAGCTTTGACGTTCCTGGAGATCGTCCTGAGCGTGGACAACATCTTGTTCGTCGCCATCGCAGCCGACCGTCTGCCGGCGGATCGTCGTGTGCTGGGCCGGCAGCTTGGGCTTTGGCTAGCTCTGACTCTGCGGGTCGCGATGCTGGTCGGGCTTGTCTGGTTGACGCGGCTCGACATCGTGCTGATCAGGGCGTTTGGCCGCACACTGACGATCAAAGACGCCGTGCTGGTCGCCGGCGGCGTGTTCCTGCTCTATAAGAGCGCTACGGAAATCCACGACGATCTGGAGCCCCACCCAGCCGATGCGCGCGCGGGGGCGTCTGCCGGTCTCGTTGCGGTGGTCGTCCAGATCGGCTTGATCAACGTCGTATTTTCGCTCGACAGCGTGATCACGGCGGTGGGGCTCGCGACCCAACTTCCGATCATGGTCGCCGCCGTAGCGGTGGCGACGCTTCTGATGATGATCGCGGCAAAGCCCGTCGGCGACCTGATCGCCAGCCGTCCCACCGCCAAGATGCTGGGGCTAGCGTTCATCCTACTGGTCGGCGTGGCGCTGATCGCAGATGGCCTTGGTTTTCACGTGCCAAGAGGCTTTCTCTATTTTGCGATCGGTTTTTCGCTATTTGTGGAATTTCTGAACTCGCTGCGCGCCCGCCACGGTTGATTTGCTCAAACTCAGATCGACCTTTGCCTTTAGTCCTGGTTGCGGGCAGGAAATGTGCGTGCTATCTCCCGCCGGCTTCGAGCGGGGCGGCTCGCGCGCTAGCCTCCTCGTGCGCAGATTTTTTTCAACGCCGTCTCGCCCTTCGAGCAGTCTCGGAATATTCCGAGGCGGCGGATCAGACATGTAAATTGGACGGTTCAAGGCGTGGCGGACGACTCCAGATATACGGACGTGGGCGGGCGGTACGCGCAAGCCTTGTTCGAATTGGCCGACGAAGCTGGCGCGCTCGCCGCCGTGGAAGCGGACTTGAAAACGCTGCGCCAGGCTGAGCAGGACCATGCGGACCTGCGCCGCGCCCTGGCGAGTCCGATGGTCAGCCATGAGGACAAGGGGAAGGTGCTGCTCGCGGTCGCCGACGCCGCTGGCTGCTCGCCCTTGACGAAGAACTTCTTAGGGCTGCTCGCCGCCAACCTGCGCGCCGCCGCCCTTCCGGCCGTGACAAAAGCGTTCGCGAAGCTGACCGCCGCGCGCCGCGGCGCCATCGCCGCCGAAGTGACCAGCGCTCTACCGCTCACAGCGGCGCAGGCCGATGGCGTCGCCACCGCGCTGCGCCAGGCGCTCGGTAAAGATCCCGAAATCACGACGGGCGTAGATCCTGCTATTCTGGGCGGATTGAAAGTCCGCGTCGGCTCCCGCCTCTTCGACTCTTCGTTGAAGTCGAAACTTGACCATATGAAGTTCGCCCTGACGCGCGCACCCTGACATCCAGGGGTCCTGAACTCAATTCAGGGCGACCCAAACCGGGGAGCGCAACTTTGGGCCTTAACCTATAGAGCTATATGACCATGGACATCCGCGCCGCCGAAATCACGGCCATTCTCAAGTCCCAGATCGCCAACTATGGCCAGGACGCCGACGTGTCGGAAGTCGGCCAAGTTTTGTCGGTCGGCGACGGCATCGCCCGTATCTATGGGCTGGATCATGTCCAGGCCGGCGAGATGGTGGAATTCCCCAAGGCCGGGGTGAAGGGCATGGCCTTGAACCTGGAGCGTGACAATGTCGGCGTCGTGATCTTCGGCGACGACCGTCGCATCGGCGAGGGCGACGAGGCGCGCCGACTGGGCGAGATCGTCGATGTGCCGGTGGGCCGCGGCCTACTGGGCCGAGTGGTCAATCCCTTGGGGGAGCCGATCGACGGCAAGGGTCCGATCGCCACAACGGAACGCCGCCGGGTGGACGTCAAGGCGCCTGGGATCATCCCGCGCAAATCGGTTAGCGAGCCGATGCAAACGGGTATCAAGGCCATCGATACCCTGATCCCGATCGGCCGCGGCCAGCGCGAACTGATCATCGGCGACCGCCAAACCGGTAAGACCGCTGTCGCGGTGGATGCGATCCTGAACCAGAAGAGCGTCAACGCGACAGACGACGAAAAGGCCAAGCTCTACTGCATCTATGTGGCCATCGGCCAAAAGCGCTCCACCGTCGCCCAGATCGTGCGGACGCTGGAGGAGCGCGGCGCGCTTGAGTACACCATCGTCGTCTCGGCGACGGCGTCGGAGCCTGCGCCTCTGCAATTTCTGGCGCCCTTCGCCGGCTGCGCCATGGGCGAGTGGTTCCGCGACAATGGGATGCACGCTCTGATCGTCTATGACGATCTGTCCAAGCAGGCCGTCGCCTACCGCCAGATGTCCCTGCTGCTGCGCCGCCCACCGGGCCGCGAAGCCTATCCCGGCGACGTCTTCTACCTGCATTCGCGCCTTCTGGAGCGCGCAGCGAAGCTGAACGACGACAACGGCGGCGGTTCGCTGACGGCGTTGCCGATCATCGAAACCCAGGCCAACGACGTCTCGGCCTATATCCCAACCAACGTCATCTCCATCACCGACGGCCAGATTTTCCTGGAGACGGACCTGTTCTATCAGGGCATCCGCCCCGCCGTGAACGTGGGCATCAGCGTCAGCCGCGTGGGCTCCTCGGCCCAGATCAAGGCGATGAAGCAGGTGGCCGGCGCCATCAAGGGCGAGCTGGCCCAGTATCGGGAAATGGCCGCCTTCGCCAAGTTCGGCTCCGACCTCGACGCCTCCACCCAGCGTTTGCTGGCCCGGGGCGAGCGTCTGACCGAGCTTCTGAAGCAACCGCAGTACTCGCCGCTCGCGGTCGAGGAGCAGGTGGCGGTGATCTACGCCGGCACCCGCGGCTATCTCGACAAGCTGCCGGTGAACAAGATCGCAGCCTTCTCCGACGCGCTGCTGTCAAAGCTCAAGACCAGCTATCCGAAGTTCCTGGAAGGTGTGCGGACCAAGAAGGCGCTGACGCCCGAACTGGAGACGGAGCTGAAAGCCGCGCTCGACGCCGTCGTTCCAACCTTCACGTCGTAAAATCCTGGTCCGTGAGCAAAAAGGTCTAGCCCATGGCCAGTTTGAAGGAGATGCGCAGCCGGATCTCCAGCGTGAAAGCCACGCAGAAGATCACCAAGGCGATGCAGATGGTCGCCGCCGCAAAACTGCGCCGCGCGCAAGATGCGGCGATGAGCGCGCGCCCCTACGCCACCCGCATGGCCAGCGTCATCGCCAATCTGGCCTCCAGCGTGTCCGGCCCCTCGGCCCCGCCGCTTCTGGCCGGCACAGGCGCGGACAAAAAGCATCTGGTGGTGGTGGCGACCGCCGACCGCGGCCTCGCAGGCGGCTTCAACTCCGGCATCGCCCGCGCCGCGCGCGACCGGATCGGTGCGCTGCTCGCCGACGGCAACGACGTCAAGATCATTTGCATCGGCCGCAAGGGACGCGATCAGCTCCGCCGCCTCTATGGACCGCAAATCCTTGAAACCTATGAACTCAGCGCCGCCAAGACCCTGACGCTGGAGTTCGTCCAACCGATCGCCAAGCAGATCCTCGACCTGTTCGAGGCGGGCGAGGTCGATGTCGTGACCCTGGTGTTCAGCCGGTTTCGCTCGGTGATCAGTCAGGTCCCGACGTTCCACCGACTGATCCCGGCCGAAATCGACGCCGAGGCCATTAAGGGCGCAGCCCAGCCGGACCTGAAGGGCGCCGTCTATTCCTATGAGCCCGACGAACAGTCGATTCTGGAAGCGCTGTTGCCGCGCAACCTGGCCGTACAGATCCTGTCGGCGCTCTTGGAAAATCAGGCCGGCTTCTACGCCGCCCAGATGAGCGCCATGGACAACGCCACCCGCAACGCCGGCGATATGATCGCCAGCCTGACGCTACAATATAACCGCTCCCGCCAGGCCCAGATCACCAAGGAGCTGATCGAGATCATCTCCGGCGCTGAGGCGCTTTGACGACAAAACTGTGCTAAACATCGATCTGCATCTGCTTTTGTCGAGGGAGGAACCCTAGATGGACGCGGAGCCCCCCGGATCGCCGACCAAATGACCAGAAGATCAAACGATCAGACGAGCCCGAAACCGATATGACTATCCAACAGCCCATCGCCGCCGATACCCGCTCCAAGGGACGCCTCGTCCAGGTCATCGGCGCTGTCGTCGATGTGGAATTCGACGGCTACCTGCCGGCGATCCTCAACGCGCTTGAAACCACCAATACCGATCAGAAGACCGGCGAGCCCTTCCGCCTGGTGTTCGAGGTGGCTCAGCACCTGGGCGAAAACACCGTGCGCGCCATCGCCATGGATACCACCGAAGGCCTGGTCCGCGGCCAGGCGGTGATCGATACCGGCGCGCCGATCACTGTGCCCGTCGGGCCGGCGACGCTCGGCCGGATCATGAACGTGATCGGCGAGCCGATCGACGAAGCGGGTCCGGTCGACAGCCCCTTCCACTCCGGCATCCACCGCGAGGCGCCGTCCTTCGCCGAACAGTCTTCCTCTACGGAAATCCTGGTCACCGGGATCAAGGTCATCGACCTTCTGTGCCCCTACACCAAGGGCGGCAAGATCGGCCTGTTCGGCGGCGCGGGCGTCGGCAAGACCGTGACCATGCAGGAGCTGATCAACAACATCGCCAAGGCCTACGGCGGCTATTCGGTGCTGGCGGGCGTGGGTGAGCGCACCCGCGAAGGCAACGATCTCTATCACGAGATGATCGAGTCCGGCGTGAACAAGGCCGGCGGCGGCGAGGGGTCCCGTTGCGCCCTGGTCTATGGCCAGATGAACGAGCCCCCGGGGGCCCGCGCCCGGGTCGCTCTGACCGGCCTGTCGATCGCCGAATATTTCCGCGACGAAGAGGGCAAGGACGTCCTGCTCTTCATCGACAATATCTTCCGGTTCACTCAGGCCGGTTCGGAAGTGTCGGCGTTGTTGGGCCGCATCCCCTCGGCGGTGGGTTATCAGCCGACGCTGGCGACGGAGATGGGCAATCTGCAGGAGCGGATCACCTCGACCAACAAAGGCTCCATCACCTCGGTCCAGGCCATCTACGTCCCCGCCGACGACCTGACGGACCCCGCGCCCGCCACCTCCTTCGCCCACCTCGACGCCACCACGGTGCTGTCGCGCGATATCGCCGCCCAGGCTATCTTCCCGGCGGTCGACCCCCTCGACTCCACTTCGCGGATTCTGGATCCCCAGGTGATCGGCGACGAGCACTATGGCGTCGCCCGCCAGGTCCAGGAAATCCTGCAGCAGTACAAGGCGTTGAAGGACATCATCGCCATCCTCGGCATGGACGAGCTGTCGGAAGACGACAAGCTGACCGTCGCCCGCGCCCGCAAGATTCAGCGCTTCCTGAGCCAGCCCTTCTTCGTGGCCGAGCAGTTCACCAACCAGCCCGGCAAGTTCGTCGAGCTGGCGGATACGATCCGCTCGTTCAAGGCGATCTGCAATGGCGAGTACGACCACCTGCCCGAAGCCGCCTTCTACATGGTCGGCGCGATCGAGGAGGCTGCGGCGAAGGCGGAAAAGATGGCGGCCGAGGCGTGACCATGACTATGCGAGGCGCCATGGCCGGCTTGGTCGCCGCCTCGCTGTTTGGCCTGACGGCCGCGGCCGCCTCAGCGCAAGCTCCGGCTGCGGCGCCGCCCGCAAGCGCGGCCGCCATGAAAGCCCTGTTCGAGGTCTGCCGCCAAGCCGCCCTGAAGATTTCGACACCAGACGCGTTTGCGGAACGGCTTGGCTATGTGCGAGAGCCGTTGCCACCGGGCCTTCCCATGGTCCAGGCGGGCTCTGTGAGCTGGCGCGTGCCGTCCAGCACCGGCGAGGTGCATGTGATCAGCGGCGCCATCCCCGAACCAGCCCAGGCCTCCGCGTGTTTGGTCGCCATCTACGGCGATCCCGCCACCGATTTCGAAACGAGCCTAACCGCTCGGCTTATCGCCCCCGACGTCGGCTTTGAGCGGGACGCTAAGCAGAGCTTCACCACCGATCGCTTCAAGATCACCCACTACGACAGCAGCCAGGGCTATCTGGTGCGCAACGTCATGGTCGTGCGACCGCTGACGGAGACGCCCGACCACCCGACCCTGTCGATCATCACCTACCGCGTGGACTACTCATGGCTAAGATCCATTTCTCACTAGTGGCGCCCGAGCGAGAGCTGTTCGCCGGCGAGGTCGACCAGGTCGATGCGCCCGGCGCCGAAGGCGACTTTGGCGTACTCTACGGCCATGAGCCCTTCATGACCACGTTGCGCGCCGGCGAAGTCGTGGTGCGCACCGGGGCGGAACGCCGGGTCTTCACGATCGAAGGAGGCTTCGCCGACGTGACGCCGGACAGCTTTACGCTGCTGGCCGAACACGCGACCGAAGCGGTCATCAACGGGTAGGCGCCAAACCCTCAAACGCCGCGATCACCTTGGCGTAGGCGTCGCGCTTAAAGGGGACGATCAGCTCGCCCGCCTCTGTCAGCGTGGCCCAACGCCAGGCGTCAAATTCCGGATGGGGGTGGGCGTAGAGGTCGATCTCGGTGTCCGCGCCGTCGAAGCGAAAGGCGAACCAGGCTTGGGTCTGGCCCTGGTAGCCGCGACCGACCTTTGAGCCATGAAACTCCGACGGAAAGTCGTAGGCGATCCACCCTTCCGCCCGCGCCAACAGCGAGACGGAGGTGATGCCGGTTTCTTCCTGAAGCTCGCGCCGGGCGGCGTCCAGCAAGTCTTCCCCAGCGTCTACCCCACCCTGAGGGAACTGCCAGTTTCGCGGTGGGGCTGCGCCATGGCGGCGACCGAGCCAGACCAGGCCGTCCTTGTTGAACACGACGATCCCGACATTGGGGCGATAGCGGGCATGTTCCGGCGGCGGGCGTTCATGCGTCATCGATGGGTTATGGCGGAAGCGGGCGCCAGTTGATAGCCGCGAGCGGCCAAACCTTGAGCCCAGCGTCCGACCTGTTCGATCGTGACAGGATAGGAGAACCCGGCGCCCAGCGCCGAGCCATGCTGTAGCGCCTGAGCTTCCAGGCCTAGCAGCGCCTTGTCGATCCCATCCGCCGACAACTGCTCGTCGATCACGGCGCTGGCCGAGGCCCGAGGCACGCCTGCGCCGCGGCGAGCGCCGGCGCCGTCGTCGATGAAGCCAAGGCCTCTCGCCTTCAGCACGGCCGTGAAGGCTCCCACGGCCGCAGGCGCATTCAGGAACCGGCCGCCTAAATAGTTGGTGACCGCAAAATAGCCAGCGCCCCTGGCCAACAGCCACTCCAGCCGCTTGCCAGTCTCCGACGCCGAGGCGTTCGCCATCAGGGCGTAAGGTCCAGGGTCGTTGTTGGGATAGTCCAGGGGCTCCATCGGGATTTCCAGCATCACCTCATGGCCTGCCGCCCTGGCCTGATCGATCCAGGCCTGCAAACCGTCGCTGTAAGGGACAAACGACAGCGTCACCTCCGGCGGCAGGCGCTCGATCGCCGCTCGGGTCGCCGTCGCGTTGAGGCCCAGGCCGCCGATGACAAGGGCGATCTTGGGCTTGCCATTGTCGTGAAAGGGACGGGCGTAGGCCTGGAATGGCGTGCGGCCGTCGGGCGCGATCACCGGCAAGGGACCGCCAGGACCCGGCGCGAACAGGCCGGCGATCGGCGCCGGCGCCAGCGGCTGGCCGACTGTGTGCACGACCGGCGCCTGAGTGGCCGATGTCGAAACGCCGCCGCCAAGGCTCGCGCCTTGGGGCAAGGTGATGACCGCCTGCCCCTGGATGGGCGCATCGGCGCCCCCCGGCATCGTCAGCTCCTGGCCCGGGGCCAGACCGTCCAGCGGCACCGTCCCAGGAGCCCCTTGGGGTGTGGCCGGTCGCAGCAGACGGGCGATGGAGGGGTCGGGGCTCTGCAATGGAATGCGCAAGGACGGCGCACCGGCGCGGGGGTCGCCCGTAATGGCGATGAGGGCAAGCGTGGCCACCACGACCAGGGCGGCCGCAGCACTGGCCCCGACATAGGGATTGGATAGGGTGGTGAGCCAGGCCGGCCCTTCAGCCGCAGGGTTGGGCATGGGACTAGGCGTAGCAGGTTTACGAGCGAACATCGGCAAGAGCACCCGGCCACGACGCGCACAGACGCGTCAGCTTTCTCACTCAATCATGAACGGACGCGGTTAACAGGGCGCAAACGGCGCGGGCGAGACGGGAGCGTTATCCAGCCGACCTCGGCGACTTCGGATGCCCCCCGCCCGCCTTACTGCGGCGCCGCCACAGGGCTGGCGTTGGCGGGACCGGCTTTTCCGGCGGGGAACAAGCTCGGCGAGACCTTGGCGGGAGGCGGCGCGGCCTGAGCCGTGGTGAACTTCGGCGTCGGCTTGGCGTAGACCGCCGTCGGCTTCATCTGGATGGCGGCGGCGACAGAACCATAGCGGAGCACATCGAGCGCCCGTTGCAGTTCGAAGTCGGCCTTGTCCTTCTCCGCCTGGGTTAGCTTGGCCGCAGGCGTCTTGGGCGGGACGACTGCATCGTCATCGTCGTCATCGTCGCTGAGCGACGCTTTTTGCACGCCAGCCTTGGCGACGGCCGGGATCTCGATATCCTTAGGCGTGATGCGCACCCGGCCTTCTTGGGCGTCCAGCGCATTGCGCAGAGCGCCCTCAGTGTATTGGAAGGCGGCGTCGTCATAGACGGCCTCGGCCTGCTTCTTCGACTGGGCGACAAACAGGTCCGGTGCGATGCCGGTCCTTTGGATCGAGCCGCCTGACGGCGTGTAGTAGCGATCCGTGGTCAGCTTGAGCGCTCCATCGGCGCCGCCCCGCAGCGGGATCACGGTCTGGACCGAACCCTTGCCAAAGCTGGTGAGCCCCACGATCGTCGCGCGCTCCCGATCCTTCAAGCAGCCGGCCACGATCTCTGATGCAGACGCGGAGCCGCCGTTGATCAGCACCACCATCGGCAAGCCATGCAGCTTGTCGCCATCGGCGCGCGCGTTGTAGCGGGTGATGTCATGGGGATCGCGACCGCGCTGCGACACCACTTCGCCACCGTTCAGGAAGTCGCTGGCCACGTCGACGGCCTGATCGACCAAGCCGCCGGGATTGTTGCGCAGGTCGAGCACCAAGCCTTTAAGATTGGGATCCTTGGCCTTCAGCTCGCGTAGTGCGGCTTGCGTTTCCGGCCCGGTCTTCTCGTCGAAGCCGGACAGGCGGATATAGCCGTAGTCGCCCTCAAGGCGGTAGGTGACGGACTTGATATCGATCACTTCGCGGGTCAGGCGGACTGTAAAAGGATCGACCTTGTCGCGCGCGATGGTCAGGCTGATCTGGGTGCCGACGGGACCCCGCATCGACTTCACAGCGTCATTTAACGATTGGCCGATTATGCTCTGGCCATTGATGGCCGTGATGTAGTCGCCGGGCTGGATGCCGGCGCGCGCTGCGGGCGTATCGTCTATCGGCGAGATGATCTTGACCGCGCCGTCTTCGGCCGTCACCTGCAGGCCGAGCCCGCCGTATTCGCCACGGGTCTGATCGCGCATGTCGCTAAAGGCGTCTGCGTCCAGATAGCCGGAGTGGGGATCGAGCGACGTCAGCATACCGTCGATCGCCGCCTGGATCAGCTTCTTGTTATCGACCGGCACGACATATTGCTGATCGACCGTGGTTAGGACGTCGCCAAACAGCTCCAGCATCTTATAGGTATCGGCCTTGCTTGGATGCGCTTGCTGATCGGCGTAGGCGAAGGCCGCCGCGCCAAGCGCAAAGGCCGAAACGGTAGAGATGCCGATCAGGAAGATTTTGCGCATCGGATCCTCGAACTCACAGGCTTTGCGACCTAACACCGGAACGCTCCGGTTGGCGCGTTCCTACTCTATTCCACTCTCGTCGGCCCGCAACCGTCTCTGCGACGAGACGAGTGCAGCTTGCCGCCTCAGGGCGCAGGCGCACGCCCGAACCACCGCCCCGGATCGACCGGTGTAACGCCGTGGCGTACTTCAAGGTACACCTCCGGATGGGACGGGCCGGCGCCGACGCGGCCCACCGGCTCGCCGGCCGCGACCGACATGCCGGTATCGACATCGACGCGCGACAGACCAGCCAACACCAGATGATCCGGCCCGGCTCTTAAGATCAATACCAATCCCCAATCTTTCAAGGGGCCGGCGTAGTCGACGCTGGCCGCCGTTGGGCTCACCACCACCGCGCCTGGATCTGCGGTCCAGGTCCAACCCTTGGCGCGGAGCGGATCTGCGCCGGTTTCGCCGAATCGGCGCGCGACCGGGCCCGTCACGGGCGGTGTGAAGGCCGTCGCCATCGCGCCCGAGGGCAGGCCTGCGGCCAAATCACGCGCGTGGGCGTCATGGGCGTCCAGCACCGTCACCAGCTCGCCCAAGGAGCGGGCGCGGGCGGCCAAGCGGCGCACGTCGATGTCGGCCACCTGAGCATCGCTGCGCAGTTGCGACTCCAGCGCCCGCTTCTGGTCGATCAGATCCTGAATCTTGGCCTGGCGGTCGGCGAGGTCGCTTTCCGCCTGAAATAGAGTGCCGCTGGCCGCCGCCGCACGTCGGCGAAGGGCCTTGAGCTGTTCGGACGCCGCGGCGAACTCATGGCTACGTCGTTCGAGCTCAGGCGCAATGGCTTTGATCAGGATGGCGGCGCGGACGGCGTCGCGCGCGGAACGGGGATCGACCAGAAGCGGCGGCGGGGGATTGCGCTGGAACATCTGAAGTGCGCCCAGGAGCTTGGTGAGGGATTCCTGATTATGGCCCATCCGGATCTTGAGCTGGGCCTCCTCCAGATTGAGCTTCTCCAGTCGCCCCTTGGCGCCGCCGACCGTCCGTTCGCTGGACGCCTCGTTACGTCCCATGGAGACAAGCTGACTCCGCAGCGCCTCCACCTGCTGCTGCAAGGCTGCTGCGCGCGCGCGATCGGCGTCGCGATCCATCGCGCGGGCCTGGCGCTGGGCGTCGACGCTAGACGCCGGCGTCGACGATGGGGCGGCTGGGGGCGTCGCCGGGGCCGGCTCCTGGACGTTGCCGCCTGGATCGGGGGGCTGAGCCGCGGCGGGGGCGAGGCCCGCCAAGATCGTCAAGGCGAGCATACCGGCCAGCACGCGCGATCTCGGCGATCCCCCCCTCATCGCGGCAGAGTCTCCGGGGACAGGGCGAGCACTTCGCCCGCCAGATAGAGCGACCCACAGATCAGCACGTGAGGGGCAGGCCCCTCCCCGCTGAGGGCCAGGCGCACCCCGGCCGTCACATCCGAGCACGCTCGCGCGGCCAGGCCTAAGGCTCTGGCCTGGTCGGCTAGAGCTTGTGGATCTGCGGCGAGGTCGGACTGGAAGGACACGGCGATCAGGGTGCTTTGAGTCGCGGCGAGGGCGGAAAAAATCCCCGCGGCGTCCTTGCGCGCCAGAAGACCCAGCACAAACACCACCGGCCGGCCGTCGCGAGCTGCGAGGTCGGCGGCGGTCCGCGCCAAGGCTTCGGCGGCATGGGGATTATGGCCGCCGTCGAGCCACAGGTCCGCGCCGCGCGCCGCCGCCATCTGCGCCAGCGGGCCGGCGGTCAGCCGCTGCATACGGGCGGGCCAAACAGCGGACGCGACGCCGCCTGCGATGGCCGCCTCGTCGATCCGACTGTCCTTCAGAGCCCGCGCCGCAGCGATGGCGACACCGGCGTTGTCGTACTGATGCCGACCTAAGAGCGCGGGCGGCGGCAGGTCCAGTAAGCCGCCCTCGTCCTGATAGACCAGTCGGCCGGCGTCGGCGTAGGCGTCGAAGTCCCGTCCCGCCAGGATCAAAGGGGCGCCGACGCGGGCGGCTGTCGCCTCGATCACGGCTAAGGCCTCTTCGGGTTGGCGGGCGACCACGGCGGGCGCGCCCTGTCGCAAGATGCCCGCCTTTTCGCCGGCGATGGCGGTCAGCGTGTCGCCCAGGTGCTCCTTATGGTCGTAGTCTACCGGTGCGATCACCGTGACAGCGGGATGAGAGAAGACGTTGGTGGCGTCGAACCGGCCGCCGAGCCCCACCTCGACCAGGCACAGGTCGGCCGGCGTCTCCGCAAAGGCGGTCAGGGCGGCGGCGGCGGTGATCTCGAAGAAGGTGATGGGCTGGCCGGCGTTGACCGCCTCGACCCGCGCGAGCAGCTCGGTCAAGCGATCCTCGCCGATCAGGTCGCCGGCCAAGCGGATACGCTCCGCGAAGCTCACAAGATGGGGCGAGGTAAAGGCGTGAACCCGCAAGCCCGCCGCCTCGCCGATGGCGCGCAGAAAAGCGACGGTCGAGCCCTTGCCATTGGTGCCGGCCACATGCACCACCGGCGGCAGCCGAGTGTGCGGCGCGCCTAAAGCCGCCAACAGTCGCTCCACCCGCCCCAGCGACAAGTCGATCAGTATGGGGTGGAGCCGGCGCAGGCGTTCCAGCGCGGCGTCGTGCGGACGAAGGTGATCGGTCATAGTACGCCTCGCCTCCTTCTTCCGACTTGCCCGGACTTGTTCCGGGCATCCATGGCGCGACGCTT
>Ga0116231_10003685_pt1 | contig 31606 bp, 26 predicted proteins | sample S1TSphgellanicum_2_FD_89695 | JGI IMG/M metagenome (GOLD analysis project Ga0116231, IMG submission 89695) | Host-associated microbial communities from peat moss isolated from Minnesota, USA - S1T2_Fd - Sphagnum magellanicum MG | ecosystem: Host-associated > Plants > Peat moss > Unclassified... | reverse complement strand
GTAAGTGTGCGGGGCCTGCTAGCTGCATCTCTTTTGTGCGGTGGAAGGGCGCGTCGTCGGCGTGCCCCCCAAGGCCCTTCCCCCCCCCCCCCCCACCCTCCTCTCATGAAATTCCCTTTGGAATTCTGAACTCCTTTGTTTTGGTTCCCAACTTTAGTATGTTGGTCACCTTTTCTCTCCCTCCTCCCCACCCTCCCAAAAAAACATTCTAAGCTGGATCTGAAATTTAGGGTGGTTTTGGGTTCTTTTCAGATGATCTAGTTATGTTCATCTCATCTAGATATGAAATTAGGGTTTTGTAAATTAAGGAGTTGAACTTCCCATTTTCTCAACCATAGTGAAAATGATCAACTTTTTTCAATTTTCAAGGATGACTCTCCCTCCCACATGTGACTTCCTCCTTAAGCTACCATCTGAAATTAGGGTTTGATGTTCCTACTCTCCAATTGACAATTGAAGATTTCTAATGAAGTTGAAATTTTGGGTTATAGTTGATGACAACGGATTAAGGTGTATTTTAAAATGGAGGTGATGCAAGACGACTAGTGACTCCAAGCAAAATGGGTTAGGTATTCTCTTGTTTGGTATGGCAACATGATTGGTTTCATTAAGCCAATAATTTCAATTTTTTTGATTAGGTACCCTATACTCATGAAGACCCAAATATGAGGAAATACTTGTAGTAGTGCCTTGGCAACTATGACACTAATTACATTATTTGTATTAAAAAAAAATGTTAAAAATAATTCAAACTTTACCTTTTTTGAAAGAAATTTTTTTTTTGAAGGAAAATATAAAATGTTTTTAGAGTACTTGGGATTTTTTTGGGGGGGACATTTAATTTTCAAAATTAATTAATTTATTCTACAGAAGTGTTTATAATTTTCAGAAATGCTGAAATATTCCACACAAAAAAATTCAAATAATTTTTTTATTAAACAGTAAAATATTGAACCTTCAAGAATACTCTATTTATCGAATTGAAACTTTCAAATTTAATATTAATTATTCGACAAACATGTGTCAAAGCTGTGAAGGTATAGTACCCATGTCAAATTGTCAATTGAGTGACAGACGCATGGCCTTTCGAGCCGATTCCATGTAGTAAAAGCTTGGAAAAATTGGGATCCCCAGATGTTAAAAACTCATAGGGCTGGCCAATGGCATGGTGTTTTTATGTTCGGCCACCAATTAGATCTCTTGTTGTTGTGGCGACTTTTTTTTTTTTCCCTTCTTTTTTCCAAGCAAATTATCAAAATGCCATAAAATCACTCAAAAGAAATTTCCTTATGTATTTGGAGGGCACCTAAACCCAAAGAAGAATGGGATCTTACGCCTAGTCCTTTAGAGTGAAAAATGGCCTTTACTACACCTATAACATTTACTCCTCAACTGCCTAAGAGTGGGAGGGATCTTATGCCTACTTATATAGTATAGGTTTTAAGATCCATCACACTCTTAAGGAGTAGGCCTAAGAATCCTCCCACTCCTACACCTCATGATCTACTTTTATTTGCGTTCATGCTTTAGGACGGGTTAAAGCCTAGGTGTGGGGCCTTCCCCAAAATAGGGGGCCAGACTTGTCTTCTCGTCCCATGCCCCTTATTTTGGGACCCGGGCCCCCCCCTCCCCCTTTCTCTCTCTAGTATGAAACCAACCAGCCGCCCTCCCCGCCCCCCAAAAAGGATTTTTTTTGGTTTGGGTGGGGGGGGTGTGAATTTGACCTCAATTGATGGGAGCCTGACAATGGGTATTGCAAAGTCACCCTGTCTTTGAACCCTAGTTTGATCTCATATCTACTGTAGTTCATCCCTAGTTGAAAGAAACCTAAAAAGTGAACTAAATGGAGAGTATCATTTAATGAAATTGGATATATCAAATCACAAATTTTTAAATTATTTGATTTTTACAAGATTTGATTTAATGGAACTATATAACCAACAATGAAAACGCAAATAAGGCAAATAAAAAATTTGGATTAGAACTTTGGAGCAAGCCGTGGATTTTTTAAACATTTATTTATTTATTTATTTAGACAAAATATTTGGGATTTTTTTTAGTCTAAATTCGACTTTATCATTTCTTTTTTGGGGGAAAATTCGCCAAATTTTCGATATCACAAAATTGGAATGTTTTAAAACTTTATTTAAAAAATGAAAATCCCCTGCTCTAGACTAAATCTAGATTCCAAAAGTAGTTTAATCCCCTATTTCTACTATGGGTAACACATTTTTCATCCTCACTTTTTGGCTTCGATCCCCAAATTTGACAAAACTGAGGTTACTACTGAGCCCCAGTTTCAAGCATTCTACTAAACACTTTTAAAACACCTGACTTATAATTTCTTAAAACAAATTCCTAATTTCGGGATAGGCAGGTATGTATGTAGGTATTGAGGTATCTACGATAGGTACCGCGTGGCCTTATCTCCAAAGCTGTGGCGTGGGGCGGTTGACGGACCTAGTATCAGGTTGGGTAGGAAGGAACCGTGTGCGAAACTTAGGTTCGGTACGTAGATTTCATTTCCGAACCTGAAGATTCGTTTGGGAGATATCGTGGCGAAAAATGGAGGTTCGATTTGGAGGTACCGTGGCATAACCTGGAGGTTCGATTGTGAAATTGCGTCGCCGAGCCTGTAGGTTCGGGGAGACGCCCATTGGTTTCTTCGTCATGTGAAAAGCGACTCGTCTGCGGCGCTTGTTGTAGGAGGAGTCGGGACGAGGACGAAAGGGCGCGAGGGACGGAGCCTTGTCGTCTCTTCAATTTTGTTTCTCGTGTCGAGCTCCTCTTCTGTGCTCGGTGGATTCCTCCGGAATTTCCAAGCCGGTGTCCGGAGGTTTCTTTTGGTTTTTACGGTTTCGACAACGCTTGAGTGTGGAGGGAGAACGAGGGCGGCAAAGAAACGAGAGTGAAAGAAGGAGGTGCCGACGAAGAAGGAGCTCCTCTGTGCGGGGGCAGGGAAAGCAGAAGCAGGCGGTCTTTCTCGCAATGGATTTTACTGTGGTGTTTGTGGTGACGTTGCTGGCAGCGGCGTGTTTTCTGGCGTCTGTTGACGCCGAGCGCGCTGCTGCGGAGAAGGAGGAGCGGTCATCAATCCTTGGATATGCACCTGAGGATTTGAGCTCCGAGTCGCGCATGTTACGGCTGTTCGAGAAATGGCAACAGCAGCACGGGAAGAAGGACTACGGCGGCGTGGTCACGGAGAAGGAACGCCGGTTCCTTATCTTCAAAGAGAATTTGCGGTACGTAGACGCGCACGGCAGGAAGAACTCAACGTATTGGCTGGGACTCAACAAGTTCGCAGACTTGTCGAACCAGGAGTTCCGCGCCAAGTACACGGGGACGAAGATCGATAGAAACCGGAGGTTGAAGAAGAAGCAGCAGAAGGAACAACGCAAGTCTTCAGGCTTCCGCTATGCTGACGCCGAAGCTCCCGATTCCATCGACTGGCGCGAGAAAGGCGCCGTTGCCGCCGTCAAAGACCAAGGCTCATGCGGTAATCATCTTCCTCAATTCTCTCTGATCGATGTGCTTCTTCGCCATTCTTTGTCTCCTCTTTCTTCAGCTTTCTTTGCCGGTCTCTTCGCAGAGCAAGCAATTCCGATCCACCGCTCTGTCTTGCAATACTTCTTAGTATCCGCAGCCTCGACGTGTTTGTCTCTTTATCTTTGACACTGTAAGTGCTTCTTTCCGCACTCTGTATGAATGGGTCGCTACTCTTAGACTCCGCCCCGAGGTGAGGACGACGAAATTTGCGGCTTCAGCCCCCAAGAATTCTCATGGCGAGAACGCGCGAAAGGTGAAAACAAACAAACAAACAAGCTGATGGCTTGCTTTCTCCAAGCATCTTCCAGCCACAGCCACGAGACAAGGAAGCGATGAGAGCAGAAACTCCTCGAGATAGGCTGTGTGTATGTCTCTTCTAGATGTGAGAGGAAAGGGAAAACAGTTTGTGTAAGTCCTAGAAAGCTGATGTGAAGATTGTTTGTTTCTGTTGTGTTTATGGCCAGGGAGATGCTGCCAAACTGATGTGAAAATTGTTTGTTTTTGTTGTGTATTTTGGCCAAGGAGATGCTATGGGGCTGATGTGAAGATTGTTTGTTTATTTTGTTGTGTTTATGACGAGGAATATGCTGCTGGGCTGATGGTGAGATTGTTTGTTTTTTGTTGTGTTTTTATGGCACAGGGAGTTGTTGGGCTTTTTCGACAATAGGAGCAATTGAGGGTATCAATGCAATCAAAACCGGTGAACTTATTACGCTCTCTGAGCAAGAGCTGGTGGACTGTGACCATGCGTACAACCAGGGATGCAATGGTGGACTCATGGACTATGCCTTCGAGTTCATCATCGATAATGGTGGTATTGATACAGATGAAGATTATCCGTACACAGGTTTTGATGGCCGCTGTGATGTGAGAAAGGTGAGAGAAAAGTTGTCTCCTCGCCCTTATGAAAGAGAACCATGTAGTCTAGAGCTTCTCTTCCTCTACAAAGGAAACTGTTCATGTGGAGTTTAGCCAAAAATAGACAGGGTTTTGCAACTTGTCAGCATCTTCTTGAATTGAGCATAACAACCTCTCCTCCTCCTCCTCCTCCTCCTCCTGGATGTGGGATTTGACAAGAAGCTTTTGTAAGCATATGGACTGCTGCAATTGTCATGTCTTCAGTCTTCTCCTCTCTGACTTCTTAGAAGCAAGCAGCAGCTGCAGGCCTTCATTCCTTTCTCTGAGTTACTTACGATTAAAGAAGCAATCTCGTGTCTTCAGTTTTTTTTGTCTGAGTTCTTACAATCAAGAAGCAACTGCGTGTCTTGATTCCTTTCTCTGAGTTCTTACAATTAAGAAGCAATTGTGTGTCTTCAGTCTTTTCTCTAAGTTCTTACAATTGAGAAGCAGCTGCTGCAGGTCGTCTGTCTTTTGTTCTCCAAGTTCTTACAATTGAGAAGCAATTGCAGCAGGTCTTTCATTCCTTTCTCCAAGTTTGTCTTATATTTAAGAAGCAACTATGTGTCTTCATGAAATGAGAAAAGAATGAATACACACAGTTGCTTCTTACAAATATGAAGCACGTGCTGACAGTGTATTGTTGTTGGACTTTTGTGTTCCAGAAAAATGCACATGTCGTTACTATTGATGATTATGAGGATGTGCCAGAAAATGATGAGGAGGCTTTGAAGAAGGCAGTTGCTAACCAGCCCGTCAGTATTGCTATTGAGGCTGGGGGTCGGGATTTCCAGTTGTATTCAGGGGTAAGTAACAGGGATTTGTTTTGTTGGAGTGTCAAGACTTCTTTCGCCCTTTGTTTTGAACTGAGATCTGGGTTTGTTTGTTTTCCTTGCTTTTGTGGGTTTTTTTTTAATTGGTTTTTCGTGTGTGTGTTTGACCTTGGGTTGGGGTGGGACTGTTGGATTAGGGTGTTTTCACTGGAGAGTGTGGCACTGATCTCGACCATGGAGTGCTGGCAGTCGGCTATGGCAATGAAAATGGACTAGACTACTGGATTGTGAAGAACTCATGGGGTGACTTTTGGGGTGAGCGTGGTTATCTACGCATGCAGCGGAATATTGGTGCTAATGACTTTGGTTTATGTGGCATCAACATTGAGCCTTCCTATGCAACAAAGGACAGTCCCAATCCCCCAAATCCTGGTCTTACTCCACCATCCCCAACACCCCCTGAAGTGGTTGGTACTCCTCTTTGTTATCTGTCAAATGAGTTTGCAAGCCCCCTTGGTCTTCATTCCGCTGGCTCCTGCCAGGCCAAGTGTAGTGCTTTTTGCAGGATCAATTTTTGACAACATGAAGTGGTTTGCTTCATGATCTTACTGTTAGCTTCAAGTGTTCTAGTGACACCTTGATTGGTTGTAATCTTTTGGCAGGTTTGTGACAACTGGCGTACATGCCCTGCTGAGAGCACTTGCTGCTGCACATTTCCCTTGGGAAACATGTGCCTGGGATGGGGTTGCTGTTCCCTTAACTCAGCCACCTGCTGTGATGACCACTATCATTGCTGCCCTCATGAGTATCCTGTCTGCAACATGGAAGCGGGCATGTGCCTCAAGGTCAGTGATGTGTTCTAACCACCTCCTGCATGTTTGAAAGGATGTCTATGCATAATGGTCATGAACAAGGTGCCAACTCGGCCTGCATGCAGGCTTAATCTCACATGTACTAATTTTGCTGATTGTCTTTGGAGAGTCCCCAGAGAGAGATCTGAAAATACATTAAGATATCTGCTCACATCTGTCTGCCTATCAGTGGGGTGATGAGACGGCAGGCGTGGCGTTAATGAAGCGCACACCAGCACGTATGAACTGGCCTGCATTACGGCAGCAGATGGGACGCAAATCAGGCACCTCCAGCAGCAGTGGAGTTCCATTAAGTACCACATCTAAGCAGATTGCATCTCAGTGAAAGCAATAAACAGTCGGAGTTGATCACAGCATCATGCCACTGCTGACGAATTCTTTGGGAAAGGTCAATAAGTTCGAGCACAAATGCCAATAGTGGTACAGCAGAATGGGAAGGGGGAATGACATTTCGGGCAAGCACAATTCAAGTACTGATATATCCACTTTATGTCATAAGCATTTATATAGTCGTGCTTTATGCCCTTAGGGTAATGATGACTGCAGTTAGTACAGTACTTACTCCAAATGTCTTTCATTGCTACTGTGTAGGCATAGTTTACAAACCCTTAGGTTCAAATTAAGCTGTATGTAGTCTTGGATCAAAGAATCTAGAAAGAGGTACTGGCACTTTCTGTACATAGGAGAGGTTGAATCTGAGATACAGGGATGGCATCCAGGATGTTCAGGTAGTTGGATGTGCATCCATTTGTGCATGTTGGATTAGCAAAACTGTGTTACACCATACAGCAGTATGTGCAATTTATAATGAAATCTAGAGTTTCCATCTGTCCGTTAGAGAGGTGTTGTACAGGGTTTCCATTGGTCTGCAGTCAGTCAGTCAGTCAGTCAGTCAGTCAGCCTTGTGATGTTTACGAGAAGAAGAGTAAGAATCTACTCTCATTTCATGTGTCTGTCTTATAGTGGTGGCTTATGCATGTGAACAAGACATGTGGTGGTGCATTTTCATAAAGGAATTTGAGGATTTTGTGATGGAGATGTTTGTCATTGTGTGTCATAGCCTCAAGTTTCTTGACAAAGGTGATAACCTAGACAAGAAAGTAATACAATAGGATATATTTTTGTGGTAACACCTTTGTCTAACAAAGTGTTAATATGACTGAATAAAGCCTAATCAATTGCTGTAGCTTCTTCTAGCTTATGATTAGGGTCACTAAGCTGTGAACAAGTTCAAAGATTCAATAGGAGAGTTGATTTTGCTGACATTACTGTTGCAGTTTATCTTCTCTGCAAATGTCCACTCCTTGTCATGTGTGCAGGAGAATTTGGATGTGTGGATTCGCGGAGGTCAGTACCATGCGGTAGTTCTGTGAGATGGGACTGGGTGCACGACAACCAAAGTGCTGGTAAGAGTGCTGCTTTTGCCTCTCCTCAAAGTTCAACATTTGCACTATCCAGTATGGCAGTAGCACTGTTAAACATACTGCAATAACCACCCACAACACAACAACAACAAACACTTCAGGGTTCGTTGTTCGTTGTGTTTTGTTGTTATCACTAATAGAAACACAAAGGGTTGTAAGCACCACTGGAAAAGTTGGATGAATTCTTTCTGATTGGAGTATATAGACTTGCTGTGCAGAAAATACACTAGAAAAGAGTTGCAGAAATTCGGTACCAGGTTTTTGTTTGTGTTTTGAGCCATTTCCAATGTAGTAGTGTGGGAGAAAAACCCCAGTGCCTCCAATGGCCTTCTCATCATGAGAACCACTGCATCGAAGGAATAGTGCAGGCATGTGAGAACCTCTGCTAGTAGTGGCTTGGACAGAGTTGTAGCTTGGGTTTGCTGCCATACTTCGAGTTTGATTTTGCCCATGAATTCCATTATGTTTCTTGTTTTGTGCTGCTGCTGTCTTGTTTGAATGTGCATGTCGTACAAATCGGCTGGGCTTCATCACTTGCTGCTGCTGTTCAAGGGAAAAATTACATTGATTATCAGATTCAGACATGGAAATAGGAAAGAAGATATATATGTAGACTGCAACAAAAATTTTGAGGCTGTTTTTCTCTATTTCTCTAGAGCATTGAAGCTCTACCATTCCGAGCAGTCACATTTTCACTTTGTCATGTACTGTCAAAGTATTTATTGCAGAATATTAGTTTTTGGTAGTGTTGTTGTCAGAACTTAGAACCCAGTTCACTGTGAATGAGATTTTAAATCTTTTGTGTCTTAAAGAGAGGTTTTTGTGCCTCGTAAGTAAGGAATGTCTCTAGTCATTTGTTGTTGGAACCCAATTGAGTGTGAACAAGATTTTAGATTTGTGCGTTTCTTCAAGAGGGGATTTGTCTCTTAAGAAATGTCTCTGAAATTTGAAACACACAAAATTTGAAGTGTGGTGCCAACAACAACAACAACAAAAAAAGATTATAGAAAACTAATATACTGTAATTGAATATATTGTGTTCATGTTTTTATATGTGTGATTTTGTTGGATGAGTGCTCAGTATCCGACCCTGCAAAAATATTTCTCACAACCAAGTTTTAGTTATTTACTTTCTTCCAACCTCACCCATAAAAAACTAAAACTGGGACTGCAAATAGGTGGGAGGACTACTAATAGGAAAGCACTTGGACAAATCATTAGGTGGGAGGACTACTAATGGCAAAGCACTTGGACAAATCATTATGATTGGACAATCAAAACAAGGAGCAATAGTCGAATCATATTTATTAATCTCTTATATGGAAGATGATTGGCTTTGTTGTGCCTTTTTTACCAGCCTCAGTAAACTTAGCAGAAATGCTGTGCCAAAACAATTTTGCTGAGCCAAACTAGTACTTGTGTTGTGGCTTTTCTTCATCCAATTTTAATTTGTAGGGTTTCATACTGAGCACCAGTGGAGTTGCTCTTAGTTTTGACAATGTTGGGTGCTGCTGGTCTACTAGCTACCACAGGAGAACTTCCAAATCGGGTCTCATTTTTTTTGGGTATGTCTTTGGCTTCTCTTTGGTTCGTGAAAACAACAAAAAAAACCTTACGAACTAAACATGAGTTCAAAAACAGGTAACTCAACAATTGAAAGAAAGAAAGAAAGAAGTTGCAAAACCACCATAAAAGAGCAAGAAATCATGATGCATGACAAAAAAGAGCAAGAAATCATAATGCGTGACAAAACCCGAAGTTAAAAAGAGTGGTAATTCACCTGATCATTCGATGATAACTCAATGTTGTCATTTTGGCCTTGCATACTCCAGCTATGAGGATTATTAGATTCCTCTGGTGCAAGATTGTGCATTTCCACATTTGGGTATTGGTCAGAACCAGTGTTGGGAGGACACCAAGCTGGAACCCTGGTATATAGATTGGTACTGCTCCTGGTATCAAAGAAGCCACGAGCACTCGATGACCCAAAATTATCTATAAATGCATTGGGACTCAGCCAGTTGTGACTCAGGGGACTCTTTGTGGCATGGGCTGAAGGCAATATTTGAGGAGGAAACAGCAGCTGCTGCGGCGGCGGAGACTCCAAATCATGAACATTTGCACCTTGATTATTTGCCCCCTGTTGCTGTTGGTGAAAAACAGAGTTGTGAAGAATACGTAGTGGTTGTATCAATGGTTTCATCTCATCATCTATAGCCTTCACACTTGCACCTGCGTCTTCTTCTGTTTCATACAACATTTCAGGCCACCGAATATCATGCAGAACTTTCATTATGGAGGTGGAAATTTTTAAGAAGGGCTCACAACTTTTTTGGGCGATTGTGAGGACTTGTTTTTGAGCACCAAAAGTTAAGTTTTGTGTGTGTGTGTGTGTGTGTGTGTATGTCTAGACCAACTCCACAACACTTAATTGCCTCCAACACACCACAAAAAAGTTGATGGATTTCTAGAGAAAACACTACTACACATCAAGGAATTATATGATCGGTTCAGCTGTCCTTCTATGCATAGCTTCGTGGTTGTTAATTCTGGTTAGACAGGCAGAAAAAAATGGGATTTACTAATTTTATTGCCAGCGCAATGAAACAAAAGACCTGGTTCTCATAATTAGGAACAAGTGTTGTATTCTCTAATCTCTCAATTTGATCAACTGTATTTGAAATGGATTCAATGGGTTCCTCAATTGTCATTCACTTCTCTCTCTAGTACAGCAACAACATGCAATACACCAAATCAAAACTTATTCCTTTTGAGATTTGCTTGATGACAATCTCACACCAAATGCAAATGACTTAACAAGATAGTTTTTTGTGTTCAAAACCTTTGTCCATTCATTCAGAAAACACCAACGACATTGTTTAATTGGTTAATTTGATCTACTTTATTCATGAGGACAATTAGCTACTGGATTGCAACTTCTGCTGTGTATGTTGAAAACAAAGCTTAAAATTTCATAAACAAAAAATGGGCAAACATTGAGCACAAAAAAAAGTTGCTGATATGTCCACTCTTCAACAATCAGTTCCAATTTCAAAATACCTACAAGAAACTGAAAAGTAGCTCAAAGAACTTCCTTGTACACAATTTGGAGTCAAGTTTTCATGTAACGAAAAAATGGAAGATCTCAAAAACCCCCACAAGACAATCCTCACACTAACAACATCAAAGCATGAATGGCAAAACCTTTCAAAACTAAAACACCCATTTCTCCCCCCAGACAAACATCATGTACAAATGGTGCAAACCTTTCAAAACTAAAAATACCCATCTCTCCCTGAAACAACATCATGTGCAAATGGTGAAACCCATCTCTGCCCCCATCAACAATAAGGGAAGGACATGGAGATCCTCTAAGGTTCAACATTTCTGGCCACCCAAATCTACCCTTTTTTATGTAGTCCAGAGATGTTGAAGTGCACAACTTTCCCCAACATCAACTTTTTACATTATTGGGTGGACTTGGAGATTACTCATAAGATTCTATTCAAACACCAAATCATCCTTCCTGGAACCAAAGGCAGAAGATTGATCTCATGGGGAATCCAACTACAAGCTATAATATTTGCCATAACATAAATAATATTATTATATATATATAATCTTAAATATATTATGTAGAATATCTATATAATGTTGATTTTCAAATTTTATGTTGAGCTGCTTTTTATTAAGTTTTTTTTTTCTTTTTTTTGTTAAAATCAAGGTTTGGAACTTTGGGAACCTTTTTTGGCATATTGCCTGGCACTTTGGCTTATTATTGTGTGCACAAACCAAATATTGGATTCTTTTCAGAAACATGGTCAAGCTTACCATTTGGAAGAACTGGAAAATTAATAATAGTAATGACAATAATAAAAACAAATGAAGAGATTTTAACAAAATTCCAACAATACAATTGTTAGTAAACTTTATAAAAAAAAAATTATTTTTTTAATTTTATTTTTTTTGGCAATTAGATAAACACTCTTGAGAATCCATGTATGAAGTGCACCTCCTTTTTGCAAAATTTGCAAACCCATTTTAGAAATTTGCTCATTCATCAACTTGGGCCATATTGAAAAATGGATGTCATTGTGGCCTAAATCATCTTGGAAAATAAAATAAAATAAAATAAATGGCCCCCTGGCCCTCTCTCTCACCTAATAATAAGGTTCAAGTAACAAACCCCCCCAATCCCCAATCCCAACCCATCCCTCCTCCCTTTTAATTGATGATTGCCCTAGTCTGATGATTGCCTAGTGTAATTGGTCTTCATAACACTAGGCTCACTCACTCACTCACCCACCTCACCTTACTACAATTAAAGCTCAGTTGTTTGATTGCATAGTCCAGGAAGAACAGCTTGAAAGGAGTTCAATCAAAGCCATGGGGCATGGTTGAATTTGAAAGCAAATCATGGAATCCTAAACCCTTTTAACCTCTCTATCATGACCATCAACTCCCCTTTTTTTCTTTTTTTTGGGTTTCCCACTAGAAATGTAAGCCTAATCCATTTGGAGGAGTTTTTTTTTTCAAGTGAAAAGCAATGTGAAATGGTGGTGAAGAACACCACCCCAAACAAAATTTAGCACAAAAGGGAAGGTTCTATATCATCATGTTCTTTGCAAGCTCAACTACAAATGGATGGAGGTCACTTGGTTTTGTTTGTTGTTGGGCAATTGCCTTTACAAAAAAGGACTTAAGTGCTCATTTGGGTCTCCTACAAACACCTCCCCTCAATGCTACAAGTAGCTTGGACCTTGTGGTGAGAAATAGGTGATCTTCAAGCACACCCTATGAAAAGTACTTAATAATTGAGAACTAGCTTAAAAGGCTATATAACTTAATACTTCTAAAAGCATATATAATGGGGGAGAGAGAGGGGGGGGAAGCACAAATACCTCCTCATTAGCTATTTGCCTTTCTCTTACACACCACCTCCTTTACTATTTGGAACAAATATTTGGTACTTTATTTATTTTCAAGTAGTCATTCTAAATAATAAGTTAGCTATTTTATTTTATTTTATTTTATTTTTCTTGTGCAATTTTTGGTTCATTGCAATTTTGATGATGTTTTGTTGAGTAATCTAAGATCTCATACATTTTTTAAATAATGTAAAATTCTGAAATGTAATTGTAATTAATAAAATTAAATCAAATCAAATAAAATAAAAATCATGGCATGACCTTCATGCAGTTTTACACCTTTATTGTGTTTCCTACTCTTACGACGGTGGCATTAAAAAAGCTCCTTTTTGTTTTAATTTGTGACTCTTTTTTGCTCTTGTTGTTTACATATGATTGTGGGATTTTTGAAGGTTGGTCTTTTTAAAAATAAAGCAAAAAAAGATGGACTCTAATATCTCCACCACATGTGCTAAAAAGAAGTTGAACCAAGCAATAATTTTTAAGAACCAAAAATATGAAGAGAAAAAACCTTTTTTTTTTCGGTGTATTTGGCACTATGCATCAATTTTTACAAATGAGACAAATCCAACTCATTTTGTTCCCATGATTCTTTAATCTAAAGTAGGATTTTTATTTTTTTAAAATTAAAACTTTAACCCAATGAACATCAAATCAATCAATATATAAGGCACCCAAGATATAAAGGAATCGTGAACCAAATGCCCATACTTTGATCTCCAAAAGAAAATAAAAAGACACATAATTAGCCATATCAAAAATTGGTTTACCAATGCACACAATAATTATAATCGATATTGTAAACTATCCACGATTTTTGAAAAACCTTAGGTTTGGGTTATCTATATATGTCTTCTTTTTTTTTTCTTTTTTTTTGGGGGGGGCCACAAATGAAAGGAAAATTCATTGCAAAGAAGAACACAACATATCAATATATGTTTGACATGGTCTTATATTATTTTTAAGCTTTTTAAGAGAAGGTAAAAGCACTTGGAGAAAATTTTTGATGTATGTGAAGGGCACCTTATATTCATGACTTTCACTCCTAAAAAGAATGAATGGGTACTCAACTATAAAAGTTCAGCATACTTATTTTACTTGATTATCCAAAGAACTTTGATCTTATGTTCAAAAAACCAATTTCATGGTTTTGATTTTGGATCTACCAAAAGACATGTTCCATGTTCCCTTTGTTTGTCCCAATTTCAAAGAAAGGGTGTCATCTCAAGTCTAGGTCACAAGAACCTAAACATTCACCCTAGATTTAACACTCCAAATTTGATATACCTTGGCCATAACAAGCATCTAATGGATAGCACATTGTTGGTGAGTATTCATTCAAATTGGCTACCTAATTATTGATATGGAGCCAAAAAAAAATGATGATCATCTCTAATGCTTTTAGACATGCTTTTCATTCCGACTTAACTAATGAAGAAAACAGTTTGATTTCTATCCAAAGAAAATCCAAATTTTGGCAATAAAAAACCAGGTGATATTAGTTAGAGTTATCCAGAAAGTTTCACGATTAGGGGGGCGAGAACGACCAGTTTCCGCATAATAAGGCATTAAAATGCATAACTGGGAATGAAAATTTTACAAAGCGAAATGACTGGGACCCAAACTAGTTTTCCACCAAATTTGGTAGAAAACTGAATTTCATCCTGTCTTGTCTTTCCTTTCTCTGGAGCGCCTCCACTGCTGCTACATATATATTTTTTCAGTGCTCCTACCTAGACAATTACTATAATTACTCTCGAACCTTGTGCATTAAATATGCTGAGTTTCAGCATTTCATATTGAGATTTAATAAAATTTCCTTGCTTTCCGGATACCACCACCACTGAAAGAGGGGATAGTGGGTGAAAACAGGCCCAAAGACATGGTGACTTTATGGATAACTCTATTATCATTGTTCAATTTTTAGATTTCCCACATATTCCAAATTCTACATTTTTTTTAAAAATCATTGTGCAACCGTTGATCATTGATGTCTTAAGCATGAAATCAAACATTAGATAAATCTTTTTTTTTTAATATTTGCACTAGCCATATGAAATTGTTCCTTTCAAAAAGGGCATAGTTATTTGCAAACTAAGCACCATGGCTTATGTGCAATACTTGAAGACACCTCGTACTCAATTTTTTTGAAGGCCATGTATTACAAAACTTAATATTGCCTCTACTGAAACATTCAAAACCTGATAATAGGCCCATTATAGCGCTTTACCCCCAAATTGCCTTCACTTATAGGCCCAAAATGTAGGAAGAACCAAGAATCACTTGTGTTGTAAGGTGTAAGCCAAAAATGTACAAAGAATGAAGAATCCTCAATTGGGTTGTTCACAATTGAACTAGACATAGGCAAATAATTCACATATGCTATTTTGTTAACCAATTGGCCCCACCTACCCATTAGCTCTTAAGCCTTCCTAGGGGTCCAACATACCTAGTGTTTGTAACTAGGAATATGAAAATTCAAACCACATTGTCAATGGCAATTGGTGTCCTAATACATCTCACAAGTTATTATATCAAATTACATTTAAAATATGGTGTTGGTATGAAGTTGGCATCAATTTTTTTTTTAAATTTTCATATTAGGCAAAAACTTGTACCAAATCTTTTTTTAAAGTTTTCAAACCAATAAGGTATTGGCTATTGCCCTTAGGTTCTACTAAATATCAAGACCAATATTAGCCTATATATTCAGGTTTCATCAATATACCCACCTAATATTGATATATATACGTTTGCATGTTGTTTATTGTGCTTTAAATAAGCATGTATGTCCATTGAAATCTTGTAGCATCAATTTGTTTGTTTACGCATTTCCTTGGCACCATCAAACCTAATGTCACACTTGGCTATGTAACATTTGTGAATCTTGTGACGTGGTTACAAAATACTTTTAACAAACTAAGAAACAAACATGAATGTTCTATTTGGAACAAGAGACTTCAATACAATGAATCTTGATTTGTTTGTTTACTATGCCACAATAATGCTTCATAGCTAACATATGATATGTAGTTGTGCATATGTTGGAATTGACCTACGTATGGGGCAAAACTCACATCCACAACCTAGTTTTTTTTTTTTTTTGCCATTGGTAATTTATATCAATATATGTTGGATTCATAACTTCAAGATTTCAAAGTATACATTGTTCCACAATGTTGAGTAAGTTTGACTTGTAAAATAAGAAAAATATACAGACATAAACTTGTAGAACATGTGTAGACATCAAGTTGCCTATGTTGTGTATAAGTTGACTTAAAATGTCAACATGTTGGAATGCATCAAACTTTTTGCAATAAGCAACTATATCGTGAGAGTTGTTTTGCATGGATTCTAATTATTATGTCCAAAAAAGTTGATGCAATGGCCTATTGGAAATAATATATGGTGTTTGTGATTATAAATTTTGGCGACTTAGTTGCCATGGTGCAATTAACATGTCACACTTCAGAATAACAAAACTATCACACCCTTTTGCCAAAGATTATACTATCATGACAAAAGTGGTGGTCATTACATCATTTGCATGCAATTGTCAAACCAAACAAATAGTCTTGAACATTTTTTTATCTTCCCCAACTTTATAAATGATTTCCATACATTAAGGATATTTAAGAACAAAAATATGGCATTGAACTTCCATTAATGCATCAAAATGCATTAATTTCCCTCTTTGTTTATTTGTGTAATTACAGTGAGTTCATACTAATCATTCTAAAAGAGTGATGTTAAACATTATAATTTAACACAAATTACCATCAATCCCACCCTATACTAAAACCATACAAGCACCATACATGTTTGCATACCAAGACATTCACAAATTAATGCATATGACGTTTTTAACATCTGCTTTTAAAACTCTTACACAAAACTTTCACCTTAGTTGAAAAGAGTTAGGGAATGTATGTGCCTTAAAAAAATTCATGATTTTGGTTGTCATTAAAATTATGGAATTCACTAATAACATTGTTTGACAAGTTTTTGAGGGCATCATCATGGCCTCTTTTGATCTTGAAAAGGTAAACAAAACATCCATCCATACCTCTTTTGCAACAAAGGATATCCTTTATTTTCATGAACTACATGACACCCCATGATTGTGAGGATGAAGCCAAATAAAATGTCCATCCATGCATCTTTCACAACAAGGGATATCCTTTATGGTCATGAATTACATTACACCCTATCATGAGGGTGAGCATGTCATGTTAGAAGAACTTTTCAATTAATTGTAGGTCACACAAATGAGATGAAAACATAATAAAAAATAAATTTGATATATTGAAGAAAGTGTTTTGTGACCAACATGAAATACCACAATGCACTTGATTCTTGTCTCAAATATGTCAAAATGTTATTGTCATCTTCATAACTTGATCCTAGAATGTCATTAACTTGTATGACATGGAGAGCATCCATGTGACATTCTAGGATAGTAGGTTGTTATCAAGGAACTTTATGGCTAAAAGAAGCTTTAGAAATTGAAGGCACACTATACACACTAATCATTCAATAAAAAGAAACACACAACTAAAAACAAATGATGACATGGAAAATATTTTCATGCAAAATCATTTCAAGCATAAATTATGCAATGTGATATAAGATTTACAAGGCATGATTCAATACTACAATTTTTCAATTGAATATTACATTAAAACCATTAACTTATGACCTTTCATATTTTAAAACCTAAACCTTTTGCTTTCTCCCCATAAAATTTGTTCTTACAAAAGTAAAATGATTAATGTGGGTGTTTATTCCTTATAGTAAAACCACAACTTTTGTACAACAATTAGGTTGTTTAAACCCCTAGCATTCTAAGACATTATTCATAACTACATCATCATTTGATGAGTGAAAGATTTTATTTGTTATAACCATTACCTTTGTCTTCAAATTTTCACACCCATAAGTTATGGGGTATGCATTTTTAGAATTCAAACATTATCTTTATTGTTCCTAGATGTGCATTTGCCTTGGCTTAGTGGGATAATAAATGACACCTTTGAATATAATATGTTTCTTCCATTGTGTTTTTTGGGTGAGATAATAGTTCCATTCAATCCTTGTAACCTTCCATGTTATCTTCCCTTCTAGTGCCCTTACTAACTTTGTTGTGCACAAGTCTTCTAGGGGCATCCTTTCACCTACTTGTATAGAAACCCTAGTACATAACTAGTTCCTCTACCTTGTTCCTCATCCTAGACCCCCATAAATTTACCATCCTTTATATCAATAAGGTTCATTGCAACATTACCTTACACTTTGGGATTCATCTTGTTTTTGTTAGTGGCTATATAGAACCTTTTTTCATACCTCTTTAGAACTATTAACCTCTTAAATAAGGGGTTGGTGTTTTGCCTAATTCAACAACTTGGGTACTAAGTCCTTTTTTATTTACAATCACAAGATGTGCATCTTGATGCATATGCATGGACCCCCTTCCTCATGCAACATAACTTTTATCACCTTTAAAAGGAGGTAAATATCTTAGCTTTCCTTTTAGCCTTGTAAGATTAAGATAATTTTGGACACAATATGTAAATTTAAAACAAAAAACCTTGTGGCAAATGAACAAGTTTTCATAATCAACAAACAATGTAATGCTTTCTCCTATAATCTCATTCATCATTTGCAACGAAGTCTCTTAACCTACTCTGCCTTTTAATGCCATGCAAAATATTTGTTATATTGTGTGAATAATTTCCTTGTCACACCTTAACAAGGAACTTAAATTAGATGTGATTTCCCATCCCACACCACAAAATTCAACTAATGGTATCCACAAGGCGACCCAAGTCAAGATATTCATGCCCTTTGGATTTTCATAATTCAAACTTCGCACCCACCCTTGGAAAATGCACATCCCTTAACTTATCTCTAAAGGGGTCAACATTAGGATCTTCTTCACAATATCAACTTAAATATAAGGAATCTTCTACCCAAGGATATAACATTAAATAATATATTTCCCCTCCAACCTTGTGACTTAAGTTAACAAACCAAAAGCTAAATGCAAAGGAGCAAGTTTGTGTAAAACCGTAAATCCAACAACTTAAAAACTATCAAGGAAAAGGCTATGGAATAAAGAAAATAATAAAAAACCTACACATGAAGGTAAAACATGTTTTATGTATGCCTACCATTTTATAATAATTATCGTTTTGTAGTAGCTTATTACCTTCTGCAAATTTTGAATCTAGTAGCTACCTCCTTGTTGTTGCCCTCTAGTGGCAACTACCATCCCAAGTGGTAAAGTGCATTTCCTACTTTAGAAATAGAACAAAAAGTAAATAATATTTTAACTTTATAAAAGAAAAGAAAAATTAATAATAAGAAAATACACTTGAATCCATACAATCTTCAACCATTCTTCATTACATAAAGACAAATACAACTTTCTCCCATGTTCTTTTATTCTTTCTCACACAAGATTGTCACATACAAACATCCTTTTAATATTAATGATCAATGAAAATTAATGAATCTAATCATCTAATGAAATTATTTGCTTTTCCAAAAAAACAAATAAGAAACCCAAGAAAAATATTCATCACACAAGGGTTGAAAACGTATCTTCCTAGATCTCTTTATTCTAATCCCTTCCACACATCCTAGTTAAAAGAAATCCATCCATCCATTTGGACTAATTAACTTAGACAGTTTCACCCCTAATGAATAGAAGATGATAAGTATGATAGTTACCATTAGTAATTAAATAGTTACTTGGATGGCCTTTTAAATAAACTAAATTAGGATATTATTTATAGTAATAATTAATATTATTTTATCAAAATCCTCCCATAATTAACTTTTGATTATTTTGCTTGATGAGGTAGTTCACTATATTAACAGTCCTACTAGCAAAAACCACTTTCATTATATAATTTTCATGTGACTGTAATTACCATATAGTGACATTATTACCATCTCCTAACACCCATGGTTTTAACCAACATAAGAAAATTTTCCATCATTAAAAGTTTAATTCACACAAAATTTATGAAGATTTATAGAATGTTCACATAAGAATGTCACTCTATTTTTATCACATCTTAATTTATTTAGACAGATGTTTCATTGTCTTTGAGAAGGAAGATTACATAATTATGGGAGAATCTCAAAGGCGAGATTTTTCTTGGTGTAACTTTTGTAGAGTTGAAAAGTGAGAATCTCCCACATCGCCTCCTCCAATAATTGCCCCACTTCAACTAACATTAATCAATTCCAAGACTACATTTGTTTTGTTGCACATAATTGGCAAAATATTCACCACCATTGAACGTTAGTGCCATCCAATGCCCAAACTCACAATTGAACCTTGTCTCGATTCTTAAGCACAACCATTTCCCCCTTCAAGTTGCATAACCACCACACTCTTCACATGCATTGCTTCCACCTTTGAACTTTCCAACAATTCAACCTTAAAACTAGCCACACCCACCCCTTGCAATGACCATTGCTTAGAGCAAACCTAAAAATACACCCTAACAATATATCAAGTTGGAAAAATTGCACAACACTTAATTTAAAGATGATAGAAAGCATTTTCATCATGCTTTGGAATTACAAGTGTCCATTAAATTTTGTTAAAAGCCAATGAGTGGACAATTCAAACCCTAACAAACATTTAGGTATAAGAAGCAAAAAACATTGACTTATTTTGTTAGGGAAAAGACAATTGCAATATTTTTGGGTGTCTTTTTTTGAATTTTAATTGATTAAAAAAAAGTCCTTTATTCTCATTTTCATATAAATACTTGAATATTTTTCAAGCTGTTTACAAAGATGATAATATGGCTAATAATACTACCTCTACAACGACCCATGTATTTACGTCATACAAATGTTGAAATTTTTATTGAATGATTAATTAATTAATCAAAATGAAGAATTTGGAGGCAAAAAAAATGGTTGAATATATATTGTAAATTGAGAAAAACCCCATTCAAAGTACTAGAGATTGGAGTGCCCTAATTATGGGTCAACATTGTTAAAATGTTATACTTATAATTTTATCAATTTCTTATTTAAGAAGTCATAAAAAATAATAATAATTATATATATATACTTATGACTTATCTAAATGATAACAATTTCACATTTAACTTTTTTTTCATATATTAATGTTCAAAACACAACATTATGAAACATTTCCATTTTCCAAAATTTCCCCTCAAAAAAAGGAAAATAAAAAAGAGCCCTATTTTGGGACATGTGACCATTATTTAGAAACTAGAATCCATAATACGTTCTAGAATTTCCTTTGGTGTGGTGGTTAGACAACCATTCCGCCTTTTAGGGATCATTAGATATGACAATTATGTAGAAGCCATAATTTGTTCTGGAAATTGCTTTGGTGTAGTGATTAGAATGACCATTCTACGGTTTTTTAGCGACCATTACATATGACAATTACGTAGAATGGTTAGATAACCATTCCACCTTTTTAGGGCTTATTACATATGACAATTATGTAGAACCTATAAAAACATTGCAGAATTTTCCATTATACATCCATTCCACCTTTTTTGGAATCAGTCCATATGACAATTATGTAGAACTTGTAATATGCCCCAGAATTTCCCTGCGGTGTAGTGGTTAGACGACCATTCCGCCTTTTGGGGATCATACACATGACGGTTATGGAGGACCGGTTATAGGTTCCAGAATTTCCTTTGTTGTAGTGCGTAGATGGTTATTCCGCTCTTTCGGGACGATTACGCGCGCGGAATGACCCTTCGTCTCCCCGTTCAAAAACCCCTCAGAAGCCGTCCTTGTGTCCGTTTCCCGCTCTTCGCGCGCGCGCGCGCTCGGGCGTCTGTCTTTCCTTCCTTCCCATGCGCTCTTGCTTCTCTCCTTTTGGATTTCCATTGTTTTTTTTTCCTCTCTTTCGAGCTTCGATTTTGGCACGTCGTTCTGTGCTTTCATTGATTTCGTTTTCTTAGTTTTGATTTTTCCAATTTTTTTCCTCATTTGTTTGAAATCTACTGTCCCGTTTTTGCCTTCCGTCTTTTGGTCATATCTGCGTGTTTGCTTGTGTTTTGCGAGTAGTGTTTTCCGTTCCGAGAAAAAGAGGGAGAAGAATGGGAGCGGCAGAGAGTCGCGAAGGGAGGATCGAGTCCGACAGCGATGAGGACGAAGGAGGCTCCGAGTCGCCCGTAGGATCGGAGAACAGTTTCCAGTCGACACTAGATGATGGAACTCCAGAACCGACGCGGCGGACGAGAACAACTCCACCATCATCTGTCAGCAGCAAGCACGAGAATTCCCTGGACTTGCAGATGGAATCTCTTTCTCTTCGCAGCACTACAGCAGCGTTTACACCAAGCAATGGCAGTAAGCTTCTTCCTGTCGTGAAACTGTATCAACATCTTGGAGTGAGCGGTTGTTCAGGAGGTAAGTGGGTCTTGGCCGAGAAGCAAGCGCCTTGGGAGTTCTTGAGAGAAGGCCATGATGATGATGATGACGACGACGACGACGACGACGACAGTGACGTGAAATGGCGAAGTGCTACACTCGGGAAGAACAAAGATTACAAGGATTGGCTTCTCCGTGTTGGGAGCAAAGTGAAGTGTAGAGTTGACGATGGCTCGGGGATGCACTTCTTTGATGAGCAACTCAGGGTAGATTTTGTGGCCAGAGGCGTCTGGGCCATGAAGTTCCCAAGCCAGCACGACTACCGCAACTTTGTGATCGACTTCCAGAATTGCAGGTAAGATGTTCTCTTCAGAACCTCACAGCTTCACTACCATGAATGCCGGACTGAGGCAGTTCTCTATGCAAAGCCTGCAGGAGAGTGAAAGAGACAGACAGAGAAAGAACCAGAGCAGCATCTGTTCTTTCTTCAGAACTCCGTTTGTGATGTGATCTTCAACAGGTTTGAGAATACTTACTTCCTGGAAGCGACGGAGGCGAACAAGCTGAAAGTGTTTGGCAAGGACTTTATGGTGTGGTCCAAGGTGGAAGGGGAAGAGGAGTCCATTTGGCAGGATGCAGAGGATGTGCAGGAGCCAACTCCACGCAAAGCCAAAGAGCTGAGGGAGACGCATCGTGAGCAGTCGAAGCTCAACAACATACAGAGCTTGACTATGGGTGCACTGGACCACAGCTTTCTGCTGACAGATTCAGGATTGGATGTTCTGTCAAATCGTGCCACAGGTCTACAAAGCAAGGATGTGACGATACGATTCCAAGATGGGGGGGGAGGAAGTGGGGTCCGAGGTGCAACGCCTTTCTCAACCCCAAAGAAAGGCATGCTCATCAGAGGGGAGAGCAATATGATGTTGCTCAGTCCGTTGAAGGATGGGAAGTCAAATGCTGGTGGTGTCAGCCAGCTTGATATTGGAACAGGTAAGATGGTTGCTGAGTGGAAGTTTGAAAAGGATGGCACCCCAATCACAATGCGTGATGTGACCAATGACAGTAAGGGATCTCAACTCCAGAGTGGAGGATCCACCTTCCTTGGCTTGGATGATAACCGCCTCTGCAGATGGGATATGCGGGACCGGCATGGTGTTGTACAGCAGCTTGCTAGTCCTGTGTCACTGAGCTGGGCTGAAGGCCACCAGGTACCACAATCGCAGCCCTGGACTGCTCGGTTTCCTTCATACAAGAAACCTGCTTTTTTTACATTGGAAAGTTAGAGGTGGTATACACCTAATATTGTAATTTCTCAAGAACTGAAATAGTGATCATGTCATGTATTACAGTTCTCCCGAGGAACGAATTTCCAGTGTTTTGCAACAGCTGGAGATGGGAGTATAGTTGTCGGCTCTCGAGATGGCAAAGTGCGGCTATATGGGATAACATCCATGCGCCAGGTGCATATGGTTTTCTCATGCACAAATGCAATGTGGTATGTATGTAATTTCTGGTTGTTTTATGTTATGTGTATTCTGATTATGTTGGCATTGAAGCAGGAGCAATGTCTTTTATTGTTGACTGACAGTCCATCACATTGCAGGCTAAGACTGTGTTTCCAGGACTAGGCTCTCCCATCACACATGTTGATGTTACATATGATGGAAAATGGGTACTAGCAACCACAGATTCATACATGATTCTTATAGGCACTGTCTTCAAAGACAAGGATGGCAAAACAAAGACAGGCTTTTCTGGGCGCATGGGAGGCCGCATTGTGGCCCCACGGCTCTTGAAAGTCAACCCAGTGGATTTTTATGGAGCTGGGAAACAACAAAAGTTCCATGAGGGGCAGTTCTCTTGGGTGAGCTCTGTTCTTTTGATGTAGAATCTTTGGTACAGTAACAATTTCAGCACAAGACTTATGTCAAATTACTCACCTTCACTGATGTAAGAGAATTAGCAGTCTTCTTGAGCAGAAGAAGAGTGCTGAACCCTGTGTTTGATTTGCAGGTTACAGAGGAAGGCAAACAAGAGCGCAATCTTGTAGTATCAGCAGGAAATTATACTGTGATCTGGAACTTCATGCGTGTTAAAGACAGCAACCATGATTGCTATAAGTATGCAGCTGAAAACTCACATGCCATGAATGGGAAGTGGGAACAGTGGGGAAATTTTGGTTTTTGCACTCATTAATCTGGCTGTTATCTTTTGCAGATGCTTGGATATTAGAACACCAGAATGTAATTTCTTTTGGAATCTGCAAGCTCCCTTATGCAACAAGTGGGAAGACATTAAATCAGCATTGGGTACTTACGGAAAGCAGTACAAAAGTGCTGCCTGCTTCATTTTCTCCTTGTCTGCCCTTGACTCAATCCACCTTTTTTTCAAAAAAGATGGATGATTCCCATGCATACTTTGGGTCCATGTTAGGCATGTTTTTGGCCTGTAATACATACTAGGTGTCCATTACAGGCCTAAGACATGCATAATAGGACCCGAAGTGTGTAATTGGCCAGCACTGAAATGTGCCTGGGCACCTACAGACACATCTCAGGGCAAATGGGCAATCAAGGAAAAAAGAAGTAGCCAGTACTTTTGTACTGCCTGCAATAAGGATCCAACGCTGATTTAATGTCTTCCCAACAAGTGTGTGTCTTTTAACTGTTCGGTTCCCTTTCTAATATATTTGATTTCTTCTCTGTTGTGCAACTGTGGCCACAGACAGCAAACAGGCCTCAAAACCTGCTACTGCTACAAGGTGCTGGAAAAGGACTCATCGGTTGTGCACAGTAAGTTTATGCACGAGAAGTATGTTCAGTCTTCAGACGAAGCTCCTTTGGTGGTTGCAACTCCAAATTATGTCAGCTCTTTCAACATGGACTTGTAGGAGGTATTGTTGCCTTCTTCAGCAAATGTGTAATCTACAACTCGTGTAAGCTATAGATTACTCTTTCTCCTTTGAAGCCCACCCAGTCTCTCTGCTCTTTGGTCTCTCCCACCTCAAAGCAGTACATCACATTCTTTAAATGTACTGAAAAGGCCCTCAAGCCTGACTCACCTCTGATTTGAGATGAGTTCTACAATTTATCAAGACATCTGAGCATATATGTAAGCTGACAGTTCCATTGCTAGTATTGATAGGAAAAGGGAACTGGTACATCCATTGTGGTGCAAACAGTGAGCCTATGGAAACCAAGTTCATGATGGGAAGAAACAGCTTGTGCTTCTTTTATGTAAAATGTGCTACATAAGAGATGTCGGGTCACGGGAATCAAACACCAGATATGTGGTGTCAGGTTTATGCTTGGGTCAATGTGCATTAATATAAACATGTATATTTCAATTTCACACATTTTTATGAAATTATATAAGTATGTAATTTCATTCCGTCATTCTATAATGAATATATTATGACATAATGCCCTTTATATAATATGTGAGATTGTATGTCAAAAATTAAGATATAGTAGTGTAATTTAAATAGTTTATTGCAAATCGCATGACATTAATCTCACATATCTTGAAATTTCCTAATTTCATATTTGTTATTACTCTTTAATTTTCACCATGTAAAGACATTACATTATGTACATAATTCCATTTATAATTAGTTTAAATATAATATGTATTATTGTTTATGAAAATTGGATGAAAGCCTTTGTTAAACTTTCTTTCTTGATACAAGAAAAATGAATACATAAAAATTAGAATACAATTCACATAAATGAACAACTTGGACATCATCAACCTCATCCATGTCGTACAGAATGGTCTTGATGTGAGCTTGTTGCAACAAAGATTGTGGAAATTGCTCACAATGATCATGATGGTTTAGTGGTTCTTTTGTAATCTTTATGAACTCAAGACTCATTAATCTATATCCTTTGTGTACAAATGGAAATGATGAATGACACACATGACTAAAGTGGAATTGTATTCATCGTTTTAGCCTTTGACCATGACATTTGCGACTATTGCAATTGGTGAAACTATCAATAAAATATTTTAAAATAAAAGGTTTGACAATGAGTTTGTCTAAAATTTGGACATTAATCTAAGCAGGTTCAACATTGAATCCTTTTAACATATATATAGTTGTCTTGTTTGTTTGTTTTTCCTAGGGGAATTCGATTGCATCACTTTAATTATATGTGTGACAAAGGTGATGGTCTTGATCAACTGTTGAATCATGTAGTCATGTGTCACATATAGGTACAAATCATAGGACCTTTCGTTGTCTTCATTGAACCTTAAATTGTCACCTATGGGTGAAAGCAAGAAAAAAGGAATCACTTGATGAGTGTGCAATGCTTAAAATCGTAGCTTGAAAAATCACTATGCAAACATCATAATTTGAAAACTTAGTTTGTTTTCGGAATAGTTTTCTATACTTTCAAAGTTGCGACCACAAAATTTCCTACAAATTTATGACATTTCAACAATCCTTTTTTATATTTAGAACATTCAAAATAAAGACGCGGATAGGACTTTTTTAAATTCAAAAGTCAATTTTCATTATTAAATGCACATGAAATATTTTCAAAAAGTTTGCGAGCTCTAACATACTTCGCAATAAAGGCAACATGTGTGAACCATTCAAAATTCTTTTTACATGCACCTTATTGGATTTTTATTTTCAAAAGTCCTTAATGATTAAAATAATTTACAACTTGTGATAATTGTTCAAAGCAAAGTTGTACATTTGATTATAATGTAAGCCTTCATGCGAAAACTTTAGAAAATTATTATATTATGGGTCATATTTGGTTTTTAAATTGATATTCAATTTGAAAAATTGAATGAAAAATGCATGATAGACCAACACATGAACACCATGCATGTCAAGTGTGTTATGTTAATTGCCTAGTGAAATCATAATTAGGTTAGTTTTAATTTGGGCTAGTGTAATTATGTGTGTTAATTTAGAACTAGTTCATGTGTGAATAAGGTTTGAACTATTTGGTGTTTGGGATATAATCCCTTGGTGTGTGTTCTCAAATCACTTTTGGTGATTTGAAATTATAGAGCAAACCCTTGGATATGTTTGCAATTTTTTGTGTTTATACAATTTTGTTGAAAATTTTGACACAAGTGTTTGTGTGTGTTTAGGTGTTTTTTGAGGCTTGGATTACTATTTGTTGCAAGTGAATAACATTTTTTTGAGTTATCAAAAGTTGATTTAATTTGCTTGTGTTACATCCATAATTGTTTTGTTAAACATTCTTTCATGTTCATGTTTTGCATAAGATACTAGTTTGTTTTTGGAAAGCTTTGCTTACAGGTTGCATGGTCTGTTACTTGTTCCATTTTGGGTTTTTCCATTGATCATTCCCTAGGGACCCTAGGGAGTTGAACTCAACATACTGTTTTGTGTACCTCAAAATGTGGCAAAGTTGGGAGTTGTGGAAAAAAAAAAGAAAAACAACGAAAAGTACCTTTCTACCATAAAGGCCCCTCCTCTTTCAATGTGTTTCTCTTTCCGTATGTAATGCATGCCCAAAAGAATTAAAGTAACCTAATATTGACAACAATAACACTACCATCACCATTGCCAATTGAACTCCAAGTTCAACCAATTTGTTTATGTTAGTGACAACAAGGCCAATGGGGGGCCCTTCCCCCTTATTGTTGATGGTTGTTGATCATTAAAGTGCATCAACATGGTAGCAACAATAGTAGTTTAAAGTTGTGTTACCATCATTATTGCCAAAAGCTTGAACTTTCACACAAATTTTGAATTTAGAAACAACTCTTTCCAAGTCTTTTTTTTTTTTTAATATAAAAATTTTCATTGCCTTTGTCAAAGTTGTCACATGCACTACCAACAAGAATTGAAGTCAAATGAAGGAAGAGGAATAAAGGTAGTGGGTGGAACTTGGAGCTCCATCACCATTACTAGAAATGTGATCTCCTCCTTGAACCTACATGGTTTTCCCTTTACATTTAATTTATTTCTAAAAAAACCATCCATGTGAAACCTTCTTCATCCATAATTTGGACATTACAAAATTGTTTAACTTTCATCCAACTATATAGCCAAGCAAGAATTAGTTATTGAACATGGATTTTTTTGGGACATTTTGGGCCTTATGATTGGACACATTATTTTTATTTTTATTTTTGAAATTCCAATTAATTGGTCATTTGCTTCAAAATTTTATATAGAGGCATACAAAGTTAGATTTTTGTGATTTTTGCATTGTTAAGTTCATGGAGAAGAGGATCACATGTGTGGGAAGTTTCAACCCATTTGGAGACAAAAACTTGAAAAAGGTTTTCATGGGCGTGAAAAAGTGGTGTGTGGAATTAGTTTTTGCCAAAATTTCGACAACTCAACTTTTATATTAATAAGCACAAATAAATGTAACTCATGAGTGGTGGAATGTCATGCCATTAACATTTTGGAATGCCATGCTCTTGATATTTTTGAAATTTCTACTTTGTGTTTGTCATAAGTTTCAAGCTAGAACCTATAGAAGTGGAGATTTGTGTTACATTTGAATTATGTCATCTCCACTTGTGTTATAACAACGGAATGTTAAATTTTAAACCTTATTTTGGGTTTGTCATTTTTTGACAAACTTGCAAGAGACGAGTCATTGCATTGGGCTTTATTAATCAAACCCAATCTATGCATTTTCCCACTAAACAAGGTTGGAAGTTAAAGAGAAAGAGATAGGTTAATATAATATAGTTTTGGCATTGTTGCATGCATTTTTGGATCTTATCACAAAAATTTCTCATTGATTGTTGTGGTGGTGAGATCATGTTGATGGATGAAAGACCACATTTGTTGTGTTCATATTGAGCCCAAGTTTTGTTGACCTTGTGAAACATTTTGGTGGATAAAAACACCCTTTTAGATCTGATATAAATTTATTGTCATATACGTTTGACATTGTTTTCGAGGTTAGGGTTTGGCACATCAAATTTAGGGTTTAAAGATAAGGCACATTTGGTATCATGAATACCAAGTGCTTGTGACATCAACAACAAGCCAATATTGTCAAAGAAAGGTTCAACAAATCAAAGGGTTATTTGGAATGGAATGCATTTTTGTTTAGTTTCATCAACTTTTAGTGATGACTCACAAGTTGGGGAGGATGAAACTATTGGTATTGCCAACGGGAAAGTCATTGTAGGTTTCAATTTCTTTGTGAGTTCTTTTTATCAATATGGATGACAAAACGAAAAGCCTTGGTTTTGTCAAAGATTCGTTCTTTGGATGGGTGAGAATTATTTATGTCAAAGAATTGAGGTTACAATTTAGGATTGGATGTGAGCAGAGAAACATAGGAACCCCATGTCTAATATGTGGTAGGCATTTGAGTTCTTGCCCCAACATTTAAAACATGAAGTTTGGAAACATATGAAAGTTGGTCTAATCAAGTTGTGGTGCAAGTAAAGCTCCTAGTGGTGGAATAGTTTTGGACTCATCACATAAAGTTGATGACAACTTTAAGAGAGGGAATTGCAATTCTAGGTGCCATTAAATCAAACCTAGCCCCAACTTAACACCAATTATCAAGATTTAGAGGAATCTTATTATAAAAGCGTAGGGAAAATGGCATGTGTGGATCCAATTGATCCAACGTCATTCATGTCATAGGTTTCTTAGACAACATTAAGGGCTATTGTTTGGTTTGTTAGCTTTTGACCCATTGAATCAAAATTTCCAAATGTTGGAGGTTGAGTATGGGGGGCACCCAATGGGATTGGATGGAGAAGATTCAAAATCATAAACTACTATTATTGGGAAAGGTTAGGGTTATAGGATTTGAGAAAGGATAGAAAGGGAAAGGTGTGACAAATAAGGGGTTCACCACCACGACCATTCCAAGCCAACTCAACACCATGGGTATATGATTTGCATGCTTGGAAATTCTAGTAACAAATATGGTGGCACGGGTGAAATATAATTTACATTTGTTTTAAACAAAACAAAAGAACAAGAACACACATTGTTTTCTAGCCCAGATGTTAACCTAATGTATTTTTGTGGAGCTATATTGTTAGGTCCATTGGCTTTAGAGAATTATGTCGAATATTCCAAGAAATCAACAATCAAGAATAGTAAGAAATGGAAACTAGGTTAAGGTTTCAAGTCTAATTGAAATGTTTTTATGTTTGCAACCATGAAAAGTGTGAAGGTTCAAACATCAAAACCATGGTTAAACTTTCAATGTTGTAAAGCCCAATGCCATGTTCACTTGCCAGAATCATTTGTGATTGTAGACATAATTTAAAACTCTATCAAGTAGTATTAGTGACGTTGAGGAAGATTCTTGTTCCATTTTTGGAACAAGGGCATCAAGTAGTTTATTAGGGGGGGTGGTGGTTATGTTGATGGAAAATTCACTATTGATTATAATTCCTCAAAATGTTTTCAAGGCCACCTAAAAATAACTTCTTGAGATTCAATTTTAGCATGTAACTATAGCTAGGCTTTAAGAACTCTTGACACGTCCAACCATTGATAGGATAGGCATTATCTTTGGTTTGGTTGTAGTGCATAATGAAAAAGATTTTTTATAGTTGAAAAGGGTGTTGGCACAATAAAACTAACCTTGGAGAATTTTATTAGATTTAAATGTTGTCAAGGACAAAACAAATACACAAATTGGAATAAAATTTGAATTTGACAAACAATGAACTCAATAATGAACAAGAAGTAAATGAGTTTGTTGTTTGAATAAGGTGTGATGTAAGTTAGGCTTGAGATAAATTAAAAGTACAAGGTCACAACTTGCATTGGTGATATTAAAAGGGGCACCTTCAAATCCTTTTTTCTTATTATCTAATGGAACATTATAAAAGATCATATCAACATTTTGGATAGTTATGCCAACCAAGCCTTCAATAAGTTTCTACTAGATAACCTTTAAAAAACTTCTTCTAACTACAGTTTTAAGAACTTCCATTAATTTTGAAAAAAAAATAATTCCAACTACATTTTCCAAAAATTTCTATCAATTAATTTTTTTAGAAACTTCTAAACATATTTTTGAAGGATATTTTTGAAAAGTTCTAAGAACTTCCAAACATATTCTTCATGATTTTTTCTTAAAACTATTAAAAACCTATAAACATATTTTTCAAAGGTCTTTTTTAAAAGCTTAAATTTTTTTGAAACATATTTCTTAAGGGTACTTATATAAACTTCTAAAAACTTCCCTATTGTTTATTGTTTATGGAAAATGGGAGTGTTGAACAAAGAAATAGTGGAAGGTTTTGGATTGACTAATGTCGATTTTAAACCATGCTCATAACAAATCTTAACATTGATGGGCAGGTCAAAGGCTAGGGTAAATTAAACAAAAGATATTAATCTAAGTTGATCCCAACAAACTCATAGATTATACCATAATGTGGGCCCAAGTGATAATTATGCATGTTACATCCTATGACATATTGGTTGGAAGAATAGTTTTATACCCTTTAAGCTTATGGGAATAAACCACACATTATCGACTAGGGTGGTAGACAAGAGATAATTGTAAGGTTTTGTAAGAAAATCCTACAACTAAAGTTTATTAGGGGGCATGTAAGAAAATATAGTAAGCCACCTATGTTGGGTGGATTTAAAAATCCCCTTGGTTTGAATTGTTGGAGGGTAACATCCTTGATTGATCATCACCTTATATTTGAAGAAGTTATGTTTTGATTAAGGGGGTGGTACATGAACCATAGAGGTGGAGGTCATCATGGGATGGGCCAAGTCTCACCTATCATTGGGTGGAGGTGAAACTACATATGACATTGTGGTAATACCT
>Ga0116231_10003684_pt1 | contig 31613 bp, 19 predicted proteins | sample S1TSphgellanicum_2_FD_89695 | JGI IMG/M metagenome (GOLD analysis project Ga0116231, IMG submission 89695) | Host-associated microbial communities from peat moss isolated from Minnesota, USA - S1T2_Fd - Sphagnum magellanicum MG | ecosystem: Host-associated > Plants > Peat moss > Unclassified... | reverse complement strand
TTGGTTGGGATTCAATTTCTGTTTGTGTTGAAATTGTTTTCATTTGAATCAAGATTTTCATTTATGGTGTTGACTAAGCTTTGCATGTTGAAATGCAGGCATCTGAGGGTGAGAGTGAGAGCTCCGAGGGCAACAGTGATGAGGAGGAGAGAGCAGGTAGCACTGCTCCCAATGTGCTACCTGCTCCGAGTGCTACCACTAGTAGTGGACCCAGTTCATTTGCTAGTCGAAATGAAGGTTCTGCATGCAAGGGCCAAAGATAAAGAGAATAGGGAGGAGGAGTAGGAGGAGGAGGAGGGGCAGGGGGATGATGAAGAGAGGGAGGAGGATGAGAAGCCTCCCCCTCCACCAGAGAACACTAAGAAAAAAGATTCAAGGAAGAAATCTAAGAGGGGAAGGAGGTGTAAATAGACAGCTAATGTGTTAGAACCCCAAGGGTTGCAAACCCTTTTACATTGTAAATTTTGAAATTTTGATATAGATTTATTTTTTTGCGGCCCAAAGTGACCCAAATTAACCCTGCTTCCAAAATAAGAATACAATGCCATGCTCTTGCGATACACAATGCATCTCAAAAAAAATTGCGAGTTATAATTCTTCGCACTATTGCAAAAGCCAAAAGACCAATACTACCATGTCATCGCTACACTCTTGGGGGTAAAATCATTCCAGAACACGTTTGCGAAATCATAGATTTCGCAAACTTTTAGCGGCATTTTGAGAATCCCAAAAAGTTTTCGTGGTTTCCGATATAAGATCTAACACAAACTTGTTGAGATTTTCAAAATGCCGCTAAGGGTTTGCGATGGACCTTACTTCGGAAACCGATAGACTTTTGAGTCAATTCACCAAGTTGTTGTAGCGATGGGTTTGTTGCAAATAGTTTCCGATGTAATGTCAATCGCAAATGGTATATAAAAACAGTTACAATCGTAAAAAATTTACGATTGTGTCAAGTTCGGGAGTTGTGAAGGACTTGCGATTGTACGGGTGCGAATGTTATAGTATAGCAAAGGCTTAATAGTTTGCGAGGAGTTATGGTTCGCAACTGCGGGTTTTCGGAATCTTCTTTCTTTGTTGTTTGCGATGATATGTGGATCGCAAAATAGCCCCCTGTTGTTGTAGTGAACCTCTTATAGCCATAGATGTGGCCGTATGCCACATTTTTTGACGTCTTCCCAAATTGTTGGCATGTCCTTTGCACCAAATATTGTCTTCATCACATTTTCACATAGATTATTTTCATAGTGCACCACATCCAATGTGTTATGGATTAACAAACCCTAACCAACAAGAAAGCAATGTGTGAGATTACATTCAACACCTAAAATTCATTAGATCACCATCCCTTAAAAATCATAATGACATATATGTCCAATCTAGGAACTATAATTTATAAAAATAGTTCAACATTAAGGCGTAGAAATTTATTTACTTCTCGATATGGCAATTGAAACATGATGTTGACCCTCTTGATGCCAAGTTTGTGTACAGGGTCAAGTCTAACACCAATTCTATTTCTTGGACCTTGTAGCCATGATTTTCGTTTAATGCCCCATTGGATTATTTTTACAATAGTTACTTGTTTAGGCGCAACCCTGAATTATGTTTCCCCATTGAAGGTAGTTTGAGCTTTCCAATATAGATGGTTCATTGGCAAATAACGTCAACTACCACAATATAAAATCTTTTTCATTTTCCTTGAAGACTAGGATTTAGTAGCTAGACCGCAAGATGGGCATCCCACATGCCCTTTGGTTACACAACCTACAAAAAGCCCATAAGCTAGAAAGTCATGTATGTTCCATATACACATAGTTATTAATGTGAATGTCACCCCTGAGTATGCATCAAAAACTTGTATGCCTTGCCACAAGACTTTAATTCTTCAATTAATGGCTATAAGTACACATCCACATTTACAAATGTTATTGATTATTTGCCAAGAATAATTAAGGCCAACATCATAAAACATCATTTAGTTACCAGTAGAGGCAACAAATTGTAGTTTAGTAAAATCACAAGCCATGTTGAATGGCATGAACTCAAATCACCAAATGGATTGACCTCATCAAGTGCCAAACCTAATTTCAAATTCCATGAATCATTGGCAAAATTTGGCCATTTATCATTAATGTGTTTCCAATTCATGGAGTCTGGAACACATCAAATTAGACCATCTGAACTAGCTCCATCTTTGTGCCAGGTCAACAACTCTGCCAAGGATTTGCATCTATATATGCATAATAATTGTGGGATTAAAAGGAAATGTCGAAGCACCTTCATTGGAGTTTCTTGCAAAGCTTTCAAGAAATCTACTAACACCACATTTTGGAGATTGTTGCACATTAAATAAGGTTTTTTTGAAAAGCACACACCCATTTGTGCATGCATGAATAGACTCATAACTTAATCCAAACATCTTGATTGTTTTCATTACCTCATATGTGGTTGCAAGTAGCTTGTTCCCCTTTGGTGGCAATTCCTTCTGTAACAAAGAAAAAAATTCATCCATGAAGCTATTTTAACCCCATGAATTGTCCTTAAATTCAACAACAATAATAAAGTTGACAACATACTTATGGATGAACCTTCATATAAAAGGGTTGAAGCTTTTGTGAACATTGCTTCCATCAAGGCTTCATGATGTCTTTGGGGAGGAGGGTTATTAATGTCATCTATAGGACCATCCAAGGGCTGATTGTCTGGTGGGTTCTACTCTTCACATACATGTTGCAACCCATTGATTGTTGCAAAGGCTTCAACAACCATCCTGTAAAGTTCAACTTATGGGTCAAATGGACGCAAACCAGCCAATTTAGATGTCCTTGGGTCTCTTAAACTCCCATATTCCTCTTTTTGATGATTGGTATTCCTTGTTACATGTCCTTCTATGGGCCTTTATTTAATCCAAGCAGAGAATTAACTTCAATACAACAATAGATCAGTGACACATTTCTTTCCCTAAATATTTACAACTCATGAATACATGTGTATATTAGAAGAGCCAAAGTTGAAACTAATGTCCATGATTGAAGTGGCAAAAAATAAGAATATATTTTGATTTAATGTACATTAAAAAAAAGTTCAAAATCCTTGCAAAAGTTTAAATGTTGAAGAATTTTCCATACCACCATTGGCCACTAGAAATACAGATCACGCCCATGTAATTTCAAACGTTTCTTAATTGTGTTACGATATTATGGCCTTACACCATGGCAACACATACATGGGCATTCATAGCTTGCTAAACCCTGCCAAGTTGCCTCCAAATCTTCAACTTCAAATAAGGTTTGAACATTTATAGAACCCTACATTTTTGCTACATCTATTAGAGCTCCTACAACAAATTACAAGATGGTATTAATTCATATCATGCCAAATCAAAGATGGAAAAACATCAAATCAAAACCCATCTCTTCTTGTTTCCTAAATTAGATCAATTTAGGCAAATTTTAGTCGCTAATTAATGTTAAAGGGGTAGGATGATTACATGATTTGGATGAACAGGGCATTTAGGACAAGGATTGCTCATGGAGGATTATAGTTTTGAATTTTGAATTTTTATTAGTTTTGAATCATGATGATGTGACTTGGGATTGCCCAAAGAGGGAAGATATGGGGAAAAGGATCTTAGACACAATTTGGAGGAAGTAAGGATAATTATAGGTACTTTGTAGTAGAAAACCACATATTTTGTTTTTGGATAAATCATAGATTTTATTTGTTGTTTTAATTTCATTCCCAGAGAACATAAAAAAAATTTGTAATTTGAATGGAGTTTTTTTCAATAAAACCGATAAGTATAAACTTCTGCAATGATTTCCATGTTCATATTGTTGTGTGAATTTTCTATAGTATCCAAAATGTAATGTACTAAATTGTAGTTTTGTTTCTGAAATTTTTGGCATTATACTCTGAAATGCAAATTCTGGTTATATGAAATAACCATGAATCTAGTGTTTTAATGAATTACATAGTCAAATGTGTTTTGAATCATAGCAAAAATTGTGAATGTGTGCATATTGTAGTGCAAATCTATTGTTATAGTAGTGTGAAATAATTATGTAGGGATTAAATTTCACTTCTATCAATTAAGTTCATAAGGAAAATTATATTCAAAGTACCTTGTCAGACTAAATTGTCATTCAACAAGTAAAACTCCATTAGATAGACCTAGAAAAACACATATCTTGATGGCCATTTCAAAGTGTTCGATGGGTCAAAACTCAAATACACCCTCTACATAAGAAATGGTGCATCAAAGAAGGTGACCCTAATTTTGGAATTACAATTGCAAACAAAGGAAGTAGGATTAACAAGAAAAGCAAAGGATAAAATGGTATAGTGATCACCTATTCATGAATAACTCCACATGACTATGGGTCATGCCTTAGATTTGTCCACCTTGATAAACAATTATAATTTGACAATTATGCACTATAAGCAATGGACTTAACACCAATATTATAGGTCCATCAAGTTCCAATGCATTACATTAAGAAAATTAGGGATATAGTAGTTGTAGGTTGTTTGCCAATTTTCTGGATTTTTTTACAATTGACACAAATTTTTCCATGTAGAGAAATAGAATCTTGTTCATGGGTATAGTCAGGCCACAATGTCAAAGCAAATACGTAGCTAAACATTGTGTCAAATGAAGAAAATTTGACAAGGCTGAATAGATTTCATAAAAGATGACATAATTCCCAAAATGAATGACATTCAAAAGGCTAGCTTGAGAGAGCAAGTTCTACCCTGGATATTGATGCACAATGTCATTGGGTTCCAAAAACAATTCAAGACAACCCAAATACAACAATAATTTCAAGGTGGGGTGCTTGAAAATAAAAACCTAAATTGAAAACCTTTAGTAGTAATTGACCTTGCATTTGCAACATGGCCAAAATTGAGTTGATTATAGAAGCTCAATCACACTAATTTTGCCAAATGAATGCTTCAAATCTAATTATGAAAATGCCAAAATTAAATGAACAAACATCAACAAATGGGTAATTTTAGGGCAAAGGCCATAATTGGTGAAAAGCAAACATTTAATTATATGGTAGATTAAGAGAGGTTGGCATCATACACTATGTTTTATCTACTACAATAATTTTTGATGGGATAGTGTTTAATTACAAATGGTAGACATAATTGAGCTAGGAATTTAAAAGCAAAGGTGAAGATTATTCATATACATTTTGGTAATTTTCAAATTGTGCAACTATGATTAAATTACTTAACAATTAGTTAATACCTAAAGTTGTACATAAATAAATGAGTGCACTTGTATTGGGAGGTTTTGGATCCAATTCATGGTCATTATATGAGATGTAGACAAGGGGAATGCAAGCCACAACAAATGTCTAAGAGTTGTTTAGGAAGAGCTAAAGTGCAAAGAGTAGTGGAGCTCCAACTTTTTTTTCAAACTTCAATAAACAGAAAGTAAGCAACATCATGGATGATTACACTTGCCAATGTATAGAGTGTAAAGGATGCAATGTTAGTTTTAGGTGGCAAAGTTAACTTTTCAACCAACAAGAAAATGGACAATGGGAGAGCATTGTCATGTGGGATAAAGGATGTTGCATACCTCATGGAGTAACTTTTGCAATTCGTCAAGACTAAGAGGCGATGGAGGGCACAAAACACGATGAAGTAATTGCAATAGAATATGAAGAACTTAGGCAATGCACCATCATTTAAAATCAAGAACGTCTATAAGAAATTTTAAGTCGAGGATGGAAGTAAATGCTTCCATCTCCCAACACATATAGATAATTCTTTAGCTCATACATCATCTCATTTTTTGTAGTTTGAAATCAAAGTTCATGATTTCTATAGTAATTGAATGACTGAGTAATAAGTTTTCGACCATGGTTGCCACCACAAAGTTCATTTTCTCAAAATCTTTATTTGTTCAAAGTTCAATTTTCATTGAATTATCAAAATAAATTGTGGTTAATGATTGTAGGCCATTCAATCATCTTGTAAACATAATCCACAAACCTTTATTATTTTTCTTCAATTTTTTTTTAATTTTTTTTTACAATTGTCGCTTATTTGATACAAATTAGTCACATTGCCAGGTGGGGATGTTATCCAATGTTGATTAATAGAGTCCTAAATAATCTGGGTCATTGATAGAATTTTTAAAAAATAACTAATGTAACTAAAATTAATCATATGCCAATATAAAATGTGTTCATTTCTAAGCTTGAAGTTCCAATTTGAATATCTTTTCATCCATTTCAGCTAACATGCACCGCCTTCTTTCCCATTCTTCTATTACAAAGTTTGTTAGTTCACATAAGTTTTCTACCTTCACATGTTTTCTCCTATTGTCAGTTCCTCTCACATGTTATCTTCCTCACTTTGTAGGTATCACACATTCACAATGTGCTAGTTGTGTTTTAAAAAATTCCTTTAAATGCTAACTTTAGTTTAATCATTTGTATTGTTACAAAAATAGAGAAGTTGCAAGTGAAGCCATCCTCGAAACACTCCTAGAATGAGTGTGAAAGTCGAAGCTTCGAGTTGACAAAACTTTGAGGCCTTGACACAATGAATGGCTTCGCGTAAACAAAGTGCAAATGGTTGACATTAGTTCAGAATCAAAGGAAGGAGAAAAGGGTTCAGAAACAAATCATTCATTGAAGGTTGACTAGGATTTTGGTGAGGATGTCTTGGTAGATGAAACAAAAGATCAATCTTTAAAAAACATAGAGAAAGAGCCACCAAAGATAGGTATTTTTCATGGCCAACATTTGTTCACATTTTTGTTACAGGCTAAAAATTATTTTTAGTTATGGGAAGGAAATACGGTCTTGCTTTTTAGTTTCTAGGGTGACATTATCATTAGGATTAGGGTATGTGCAGGAAATTTCTATCTTAGCATCTATGATTTGTCTTGTAGATTATTGTCGTCAACTATTGAACATTTCCATCACTTTGTCATGAAATCTAGTTTTCTTGTTTTGGTGGGTCATGTTTTTCAATACATCCGAGGTGCAATTCATGTGAACTATCAAAGTCCATCTATAATTGCTACTAAATCTTATATTAATAGTTTCTTACTTGTTTTCAAAAAAAAAAAAATCTATAAAACCTTGAGTATAATAGTGGACAATGCGGAAACAACCTACAACCCTAGTTGCAAAGAGACCTGCAACCTTAGTTGCAAAAAAACTTGTAACCTTAGATGTAGAAGGCAATTTAAAGGGTTGGATCGTAAGAGTAACTCTAGGTTCTTCTTCACACCAAAACAAATCTATCTCTAACCACAATGAGGGAAATATTTCTAAACAACCAACTACGGAAAATGGTGGAGTAAAACCAAATGTGATGGTTGCCCCACCAAGCAATGTTCATGGTCTTCCATACCATCCTATTTTAGGGTAGGGTGCAATTGCTATAGTTAGAGGTTTGAATGTCCTCTAGCATTTTTATTTTCTCCAAAATAATTTCATGTAATGTGTAAATTCTCCAAGTTTTTTAAATTGATATTTTTTTTTTTTGCATTTGTACGTCAACTTGCAACTACATTTGGGGGAGCACCTCATTCTAATCCCCAAAACTAACTTTTTCCTATGATGCCCCAAAACCAATCTCCTATTGGCATGCCCCAAAACTAGCTCCTAGATGCAATGACCCAAAACCAATTTCAAGCTTTTACAATGGCCCAAACCCAACTTCAACTAGAAAAGTCCCAAAGCTAGTTTCTTGTTGTAATTCCCTAGAATTAGCTTCAACCTGAAATGTCCCAAAACCAATTTCCTAATTTTACAATTCCCCAAAATTAGCTTTAGCTTGAAATGTCCCAAAACCAACATCCTTCTACATTCTGGCCTTCGGGATGCTACCAACCCCAAATGTAATACCTAGTAATGTGGCCTCCAAGTTAGTCGGTGCTTCAAGTGTGGATGTTCCCTAGTGATCTTAATTCTAGAACTACAAGTGGACAACCATGTGTTGCTAGTTTAAAAGAGCAACTAATATTTTTTTTGAAACTTACAAACCTAAATAGAATGTTGTTGAATTCCTTAGTCAATGATAAAGACCAACATTGCAATGTGGTTAATGTGATCTAGACATATGAGCTAAATAGACCACCCACTTTGGTGGAAATCCAAAGGGAATATGATAGAGTGAAAAGTTGCAAATGGAAAAGGCTCAAGGTGGAAGGGGATGAGTTTAGCTTGAAAACCATGGCCCATTATATGGATCGATCTTATTTCAGTTATAGTGTTAATGTGGTGGTTGAACATAGATATATGTTATCTATTATGGATGGTTTAAAGATGATGTAGGTGAAAATGATAGCTTGCAACAAGTGATTAATGATGGCCATTAAAATTGTGTTGATTTTTTGTTGCCCTGATAGGAAGGTGATGGTATGGGTTATGATGGTGTCGATAATGCAATTAATGGTTTTAATGAGATTGAACTTCAATTAAAGGCTATGAAGAACAACCATGAAAAGATGAAATCCACCCAAGACAATATTATTGAAGGCCAAAAGTGGATATCAACAATGGTGGAAAAATTGTTGGTGTATATGGAATCATTAGGGATTGCTCAATGCCTTCAATTTGAATATAAAGGGCATAAAGAAACAAATGATGCCAAGTTAGGATCATTTGATGGCAACATAGGAATGGTAAGGCATTATATTTGGTAGAAAATTGCATCATCTGGCAAAGTTGTTGAAATTGCTTGATTTACTAAAGTTAATTTAAAGACAACAAACAATTGTTGGACTCAAGTTATTTAGGGTATCTTTGATTCATTAGGCCTTTTCTAATGATGAAATTTTGTTTAATTTTATTTGAAATGCATGAAATTAGGGGGGTGCCTTGACTTCATCACTTGAGCAGACTAATAAGGAGGATGAGCAAACACCAATGGAGCAAGGGATGAGGGTGGTTGTGCCTTAACTACATATGCTCCATCAACCAAGGAGACTATTGTTATCAAGGACGACCATGTGGTGGGAATGGTACAAATGTTTGAGTCATCTAACGATTTTGATCTTTATGTAAACTCAGACATGCAAATTTGATTGCATACACAAGCACAAAAATTGGGGAGTGGATCCAAAATGATAGTGTCAACAAGTATCCCCAAGGGTGGCACAACAAATTCTCAACATATTATTGCCCCTAGAGAGGTGAACTTTTAGTTATTGGTATTGGACATCTGTAATCCTTTTTCAAACCGGCTAGTAATTAATAAGACCTGTTATTTACTTGTGTTAGATGTCAATGGATTGTTATGCGCTACTTAACATTTGAAATCTAAAAAAGCATGGAAACCCTTTGTTCATGCAATATGGCGTGGAAAAAAGTTAGTAAGCCTTCGGCCAAATTCACTTCAATTTTTGCAATTATGTTCTTCATGATTTGACATTGGGATTTGGTCATCAACTACACAACCTAATCTTGTACCTATGGTTGAGCTTTTGTTAGGAAGTAGTTTAGGGTTGAAACTTGTGTTTATATGGGACAATGAAAAGTGTGATGTGACATGAAATAAACATCCACTAAATCCAAATAGGGAGCTTGTACTGAAAATATGAACAAAACATTTTCAAAAATCAACCCTGGATTTCGAGAACTAAGTTTAAACAATATGTTGTTGATAGATGACTGTTTTACAAGTGTGTTGGCAATGTGCCATTTTCATACATCATACCCCAACCATTTGATCTAAAAGTAGAGGATAACTATTTGTTGGCCAATCTATGGCCATACTTGCTTGGGTTGTTGAAGGTTCCAAGTACTTTAAAGTACATTGGTTATAATCCACATGGGCAACAACAGATTACAAGAAAACACCCACATTGGTTTGCCATAAAGGCTTTTGCATGGTCTTTTGATTTTTCTTAGCTGCATGGTAATGAACCTTTAAACCTAGGTATCTATTTATTTTCTTGCATTTATACTTCAAATTTTTTGTATTGCTAAACTTTTTTAAAATAGATATAGTTATGTTTAAGACCAACATATGTAATTTTAATCATGTGTATTTGATGTGCAACAATCAAAGGCTATTAAAAACACTTCAAAAACATGAGGAACATCAATTTTGCCCCCCCAAAAAAATGATAAGCAAAACTCTATAGGTTATTAACTACATCTAAGGTCAACAACAAAGGAGGCAGTTGATAGATTGGTTGAAAAAATTCACCCAAATGTAAGTCACTTACATTTTTGTTTAAATTCAGATTTTATAATGAGTTGTTGATAAAAAATCTATGATTGTGGGTTTTTGATCTAATTGGATTGTGCATTTGTGTGTAATACAAAAAAATCAATGTGTTGTCCTCATGACTGTTCATGGACATAAGGATTGTGCGATCAGCCATTTTGTCAAATTTGGAGGTGGAGATGGAATGCATCATAATTATACCATGCTTGAAGAGTATTTTTGTTGCTATTACATCTTGTGTCTTGGCTGGTGTTCATTTGCTATATCAAGAGCATGAGCATGATCTTCCACTTTGCATAGCAAACAATGCAATTGGGTATATCATTTTGTGGCCTCATAAACTCACCACAAAATTTTAGTAAGCATATGCATTTTCCATCTTTGTAACCTATAGGTCTTATGCTAACAGTTCATACTTTGTGCATTGTAAATAAACTTTCCAACTTTTTGGACATATTAATATATTTCAAGATGCCCTCATGTGTGTAATACGTGGTGCATTTTAAGATGTTGCAAGTGGGTGAATGTTTTCAATGCCTTATGTTGTGTGAAGATCTAGATTCCCTTTCAAAGTATATGTGACTATAACTATGTGTATATATATCAAGTGAATCATATAGGAACTAGGGTTAGGGGTAGGTCAAAATATTGTTAGTTAATTAAATCTAGTCAAAACAAATCAATAATAGATCTATATATCTATCATTGGCCACATAAATATACAAATATTCATCTCAGTCACATTATTAGTCAACATAGACATGATATTTGGCACCTACATTAATTGCCATTTGGCATCATGTCATCTAAAGTACAAGACAACTTACTCATAATAGACATGATAGTTGGCACCATGTCAATTGAAATTTCAATTAGTTTAATAAAAAAGCCATGCCACTTGACACCCACATCAACTGAAATTTCAATTAATTTAGTCAAAAAGCCATGCCACTTGGCACCCATGTCAATTGAAATTTGAATTAGCTTAGTCAAAAAGTCATGCCACTTGGCAGCTATGTGACCATTTTTTAGTCACCTAAAACACAACATTTGTCACACATGTCAACTATGAACTAGGTCATTTTTGTCATAACGAACAACTATACATCAACATAAACTATAGTCACTTTAGTCAATTCAGACGAGACATCACTAACTTAAGTTGACACATACTCACTAAACATTTAGTCACATTTAAGGCCTAAATCATTGGTATGTTTTGACTATAGTCAAATTTGTCTTGTGTATGATATGACTGAAATTTTAGTCATAAAAACCAGCATAAAACTTAGATTTGTAGTAGTGTTTTCCATATTCTTAGCTAGTTTTCATCTTTCAAGGTTTTCCTTAGGGTTCTAACTAAAGTATGCTTAAACCCCTTGAAGCAAGGCTTCAATCTTCATCATAATGGGAAGATTAGATAAGGTGAGGATTACCAAGTTAGTCTTGTGAGTTGCACAATGAACTAGAATGCAAAAAGGAATGTAAATGTCAAAGCATGTTAAGGCATTACAATTCTGGATGTATTTGCAATACTAAAAGAACCTTGCACCAATGTGATTTTGCTTTCAAATTAAATGACTAAGATGCTAAAACACATCTTTATTGAGTTTAACTTCATTTAGTACCATGTTGACTTGGATTTTTAATGAAATTTACATTGATTTATTTAAATGAAGGCATAATTTGGAGCTCCAAACCAAATTCATTTTGAAAATTTCAAGTTAGTCCATTATACTTATGCATCTTTTTTCAATGAATCTAGATACATCTTTTTGTACATGATATTTTTGGATCATGACTTAAGGCATGTCAAAATTTGGGTTAATTTAGTGTAAGTGTCAAGACACATGAATTTTTTAAAACAATTAGTCTATTATGCTTATGAATTGAAAATGTCATTTCAACCAATGGATTTGAAAATTTTAAAAATCCAACAACATGATTCCCTTAAGCATAGTTATAAAAACATTTCATCTTCACTTCTAATTGAAAATATTGATTTTTCATGTATTCCTTTCAATGGACATTTTTTTAAATACTTGATTTTGGCCAAATTATCCCAAATTAATATGATGTTTCATAAGGTATTTTTTTAGGTTTTTTCATACATTAAGGTGTCTTAATTAGTGGAAAATATTATTTTTTAAAAATCATTAAATTTTTATAACACTAATTCCATGTGATGTGGTAAAATATTCTGGGACATTTGTTGAGAAGAAAAGAGTACAATCAAAGTACAATATGATTGTATCCAAATTCAAAATGTTTTTAAAAATAGGAAGGTATGTTCATAACCATTATGATTTTATCATTTAATTTGCATTATATTTTTATATCATTGTGGTGTTGAGTGCTTTGTTAGTGATAGTACTTTGCCTCCCCCAATTATATTGTCACCTATATATTTCTTTCTTAATTGGGTGGAAACCCTAGTTTTGATGCCCTAAAAAATGTCCAGCCCCATATGCACCAAAACAAATTCATGGTCTGATATTCCCTTAAAATTCATAACATAATTCTTGATTATGGTTGTTAGGTTATTTCATGTGCAACCTTCTCTCACCCATTGAAGATTCACCAAAATCAAAATCCTCTTGAAATCCTCAACAACATAAACATGCATTGAAAATTAAGACTGGTTATCAATGTTGGTAATCTCATCATAATTATTATAAATGTAATTAACCTTTTGAATAACCACCTTTGTGATTGTCAATACCACATTGTTCTTACATTTTGCCATGCCCCAACCACTGTTGTTAATCTAATGTTTGTTTGATGTGTTCTCCATTTTCAAAAATTGAAACAAATGATTCATGCTTTCAAAATCAATCATGGGCCTCCCAAAGGAAGAAAAAACGGAGATTAGTGACAAATTGTAGGTATTTGTTTTTCTTTTTTACCTTACTATGGTTGACAACTTGGAGCCAAATTCCATCACACCCAATAATGCAATAAATCTTCTCATTGTCCACATGTTGGTTATCCTAATCAACATGAAACTACCCAACCACCTTGATAGGTCATGAAACTGTACACATCCTCCCTAGACCTCCCACTCTGTCTCTTCAACCCATTTAAATTTGGGATAAGTAATTCTCCTTATGTTTAATTGTGGAGCAAACTTTGCAACGCATCATGAATGAGTTGCCATCTAGGGACTTAACATGCTTAGCCTAGGGAAATTTTGTAGGGCTCCCAAGAATCTTGGAAATCCAATTCAATTCCCATTCATTTTCTCATTTCCTCTTCCTAAAAATACCAACACCAACAAATCTTAATCCATCCTTTATAGTTAAAGTGACCTCACATTGGCTACAACTAGGAAGAGACTAAGAAATAAAAGCCCCAACAACATCATCTACACCACAACAAACACAAACCAACAAATTAAGGACCGAGGGTTCTTTCAGCTTATTGGCAGTTGACAAGACATACATGGGTAGAATTCGAAAAGGCAAAAACTTCAATGATGGTAGGCCCAAAAGCATTAAAAAAAACTTGTACGTAAAACCTAAAGGGGGTTTTCAAGAGGGTTGCCATTTTGCACTATGATTATATGATTTATCAACTTAAAAATTCACAAGAATTAAACCAAATTATAATTGTGAGTAGGTGGCAAGTTATGAACAAAAGAAAATAAACAAAAATGCATTACTGCACATGATATGAACAAAAAAAAAAACAAAGATGCACTAATGCACAGGTTGCAAAATATGAACAAAAGAAAACAAGTAAAAACATGTTAGTGCAAAAGATATGAGTAATAGAAAATAAGCAAAAAACACACTAATGCACATGTTGCACAATATGAACAAAAGAAAACAAGTAAAAACATGTTAGTGCAAAAGATATGAGCAAAAGAAAATAAGCAAACACATGTTATTGCATAGGATGTGAGCAAAAAATAAAATAAAAATGCATTAGTGCAAACAAGTGAAAATAAGGAGAAGTCAAAAAAATGAAAATAAACAAAAGAGCAAAAAGATAAATCTTAGTACCAAACAAGGGCACAAAATTGTTTTAAATACTCTTAAGACTTGCATACGAAGTGCATGAAACTCTCTCTTGTGAAGTTCTTTCAAGTTCTACACCCATTCCAACAACTGCACCATAACACACCTCCATTTTGTTGGACCACAAGTTCATTCCCCATTTTCACAGTAGAAAACACATCAATGCAAGATCTTACAACATGGATGATATGGAAATCAAATTGTCACCCATAAAGCCCAACACACTACTAAGTATTCTATCCATGATGGATTAGTATGAATGATCGAAATTGTTGTTTGATGAATCATTGTCACAACAACCCTAAAGTGCAACAACAATCTATTCAATATTTCTCACATAAAATTTAGAGCAAAATGGAAGTCTCCTCTCTTCTTTATTGCTATAAGCAACAATTACAATCCTAATGACCATGATGGGAGTGGCGGTAACAAAGGAGACAATCTTGACATTGTTTTTTTTGGCAACCCCTCCCTATAAATATAATATTTTTGTAACTTTAACATCTCAACTATTAGACATGGGTGGCAAACTAATCCTAGCCATTGGTTAAAAATGAAACAATTGGAAAACTTGCAATTGGCAGCATGTGTTTTAGGTAAAATCCTTAATTTTTTCCCTATGTAGTAAGTCATTCACCCAAAATGTAGCTTGCACATATGTGAAATTTCACCACAAATAAAAAATGATTCACAACTAGTATTTTTCACATCCAAGTTTTTTCTAAAATTTTAAACTCCACCCATAAAACTAAAATTGGGATAACAAATAGGTGGGAGACTACTAATAACAACCCACCTAAACTAACCATTATGATTGGAAAATAAATAACAAGGAGTAATAATCATGTCATTTTTATTACTGTTCTTTAGTAGGTGTTAGGTTTTGTTGTGCCCCCTACTAGCTTCAGCAAAGTGTGTAAAAATGTAGGGCCAAAACCATTTTGCCATGCCAAATTGGCACAGTTTGATTGTTTTTCATCCCATTTAAATTTCTAAGGTCACATATAAAGCACCAATGTAACTACTTGGTGTTTATTTGGAGCATAACCCACTCATTAGCCACGCCCCAATATTATAGGGTATTGAAATCATCCTTTTCAATTCTTCTCACCAATGTTGTTTTAATCAAGGTTTTTTTTAATTTTAGAAAAGTGATTAATACTTTTTCAATTCCAATTTTTTTCAAGTTGGAATCATAATTAAACCTTACCCTTTATTTAGCCTTGTAACCTAAGGTTCCTAATAACATTGTTAACATTGGGACCCAAGGTTCCTTGCTTAACCTATAATGTTTGAACAAATTTGGCATTGATTAAATTATTTTTGAAAATGCCAAAATTTTAAAATAATTAATGTTCCAAACACCAAAATCTAGGAAATTTTTAGGTGTCCATTGCTGAAAGTTTTGAAAACTTAACAAGATTAACAAGACCACCGCAATACTATTTTTTCATAAGCATGAGGTCACTTGTGAAGTAAGTCAATTGCTTCAAGTAGTTTGCCCATAAATTGCAAACTTAACATACTTTTTAACAAGCAAGTAATTTTGCACCTAGAAGGTTAAGGGCATGGGATGCTAGTAATGTATGTGTTGCAAAAGATGACAAGTTGTTGTGGAAGACACCGATATGTGCACCATAACAAAGAAATAGGCAATACCAACTTGAACACCTTTTGTAGTCATTGCTTGGGCTTCTTGGAGTTAGATCAATTGTCAAAAATCATCAATTGTCACAAGTTAGAGGTGAGATTCATCAAAAGATGTGAGGACAAGGAAGTTGATTAAGAGAGGGAGAATGAGTGACTAACTAATTGTCTCTTCTTGCTTTTTGTTGAACCTACCTGAGGTGTTTAGAAGGTCTAAACATTAGAAGCATTTTTTAATTTTTGTACTTGTCATTTCTTCCTAAGAGCTAACTGCATTAAGAACATGTGTTTTTTCTATTTTTTACAACTTGATATATTTTTTCACATTTGCACCTTTTTATTATTGAAAGCTTGTTGTTGTCCATCATTTTGAATTTGATGTGGTTTTAAAAAAAAATTAATTCACATTACTACATTACAAGCAGAAGTATTTGGATGTGGCTACATTAGATCCTTTAAAAGCAATTCAACAAATACAAAATAGGCAAACCGTGCTTCAAGGTGTTGCTCAAATAAATCTTTGTGATTGTGGAAGTTTGTTTTGTTTTTTCCCTTGTAACAATGTGGAGTTATATGTTTGATTTCTTTACTCTAAAAAGCTCAAGCAATTGAATCTTCCACCATTTGATCTTTTGTTGCAACAACAAACACGAATCAAGATTTGGGAAAACATGTAGACATGACCAAAAAAATGTAACAACCAAGTAATGCAAATCAAAATGGATGAAAATTATTCATGTGTAATCATTTTTGTCAAAAATATAAATAATATTATACTAAATGCTGAAAATTTGAAGAACAAATTTGCCAAATTTATTTTTATAAGTAAATAAATTATTCAATAGTAATGTGCTAAATTTGTTGAAGTACTATGATATATTTGTCATGTTCAAGTGTCATGGGAGAATGTAGAAGTGAAAAACACACCCACCTCCCCTTAATGCTTTTTAAGAATTTTCATTTGTAATTAAGGTGGTGATCATCCATGAACGATGTAAAAAAAATGATGATCATCCTTAAGAATATTTAAGGAATTTTAGTTATAAGCAAGAAATAAAGTGAAAATATTTAATCACGTATTTTTTGCTACATGATGAAAACTAAATATTTGAAATTAACCAAAAAAACCCTTCGCTTCTATCAATTGAAAACCTCCAAAATCACTTCTTTTATGAATTATGAATTATTCTTTTTAACAAAATTTTGCCAATAAAACAAAGATTGTGATTCCTCTTGCCACACTTGGATGATAGGCCATTGTGGGCATTCAAAAGTAATATCAACATTGCTATTGAATTTGAAGGCAAATGTGCAACATGTTGAAAAACTTGTGGGTGTTTTTTTTTCTTGATATGCATGTTTACGTATTTCATCAAATAAAGGTGCTTTCAACTACATTAATGAAATTCTCGGATGTTTTAATGTAACTTTTATATGCATGATTATATTAGGTTTGATAATTTTGAGGTTGATCTAGTAGCACACAATAAACATATAGGGGGTTGAAACTATGTGTTGATTTCATTATATTTTTAAAAGATTGATTGACATCCCCATCAATAAACACAAGTTGATAATCATACATTATTCATATATATTTCATTTTTTAGCATAAACATATTCACAAGGTTTGAAAAGGTTTGGCAAAATGTTTAAAGTTTGATATTGGCAATAGTTTGGATTTTATAATTGCCATGATATGGTCAAGTGATGGGTCAAGCTAGGTTTGATTGAATCTATTGCTACTTGTATCTCATACTAATGTTGATATTGGTCTTGGTAACATTAACTTTACATATGACCATTTAACTAAGGTATGGCAATTGTTGGATAGTTTCATTAAAAATGACATTACATACTTTTTAACATGTGGGAAAACAACATGAAATACAATAATATATATCAATAAAGCCCCTTCAAGTGGGTAATCAAAGAGTGGGTTTTATTTTATTTTCACAATTGATATGCTTAGAAGATCAATGTCACATGGGACTAGTGGTAAATTCAAATTGGTGGGACTAATTTGGTTCAAGCCAATGTTGTTATGGCTCAATTGTTCAATTGTTTTTATTTAACTTGATACCATGTATATGTCACAAAAACTTGTTTCAAAATTGAAATAGGGTTCCCATTTTAATTTTTTTTGTCATTTTACAAGTGAAAGTTGTTACTTTGTGTACAAGATGCATTGGCCACAAGGTGAGGTGGTTGTGGTTTGGTTTGAAAACAAAATTGTGTTATTATGTTTTTTTGTTTTGGATCTTTTTATCAAGGATAAGACAATGATATAACTTGTAAAAGATTAAAGGATTTGACAAATAAGGAACTTTGTAATAAACAAGAATAAGATGACTTTATTGCTTGAACAAGGCATGATGTAAATTAAGCATGAAATGCACTTTGAATACAAAAGTCACAACTTACATTGACAAGATTGAAGGGTGATGCTCCCCATACCTCTTCTTATTTTATCTAACAATTTTTTTCAAAAAAATCATCAACATTTAAAAGAATAAATTCAACTAAACCTTTTATAAATTTATGTTATATAACCTTTTTAAACTTTTGCCAATCACATCTTTTAAAAAATTCACCAATTTTTTTTTTCAAAATTATATATTTCAAAAATTTCTATCAATTATTCTTCAAGAATTTTCTTATATACTTTTAAACATATTTTTCAAAAATAAAAATAAAGATTCTAAACATATTTTTCAAACATCCTTTTACAACATTCTAAGCATGTTTTTCAAGGATTTTTATGGAAGCTTTTAAAAACTTCTAGAAACTTCCTTTATAGTTTATTATTTGTGACACTTTCTATTTTTTATTTAGTCCAAAATGGGTGAATATGTGCATCAAACATTGATCAATTAAATCGAAAGCTTCCCATATTCACCATTAATTTCAAGAGAATATGAAAGTGGTGGATGTCTAAGATTAATAAATACACATGCCAAAACTCAAGTGTGGCATAATTATTTTTGTTTGTGGTTGACAAAACACCTATGATAGCTCTAATTTTGCACAATGAATAACATAAATATAATCAAGATGTAATTTTACATTGAGAGGATCAAATTTTGGATCAAAAAACTAATCAATTGCATTGAAAGTTGATGGAATGGGAAGAAGAATGGTTTTTCTAAATTGCAAGGTTCCCACGAGAAGAAATCTTGTCCATTTCAACCATATGGTTATAATTATAAATGTGACTAATGTCCAAATCAATTACTTTTACAACTATAAATAGGTTAGTCCTACCTGTCATTTTAGTTGTAAATGTGTGTAGTCATATATGTGATTATTGTAGTCACAAATGCAATTATAATTTGTGACTATTACATGTTTGGATGGAAAAGTAAAATGAAAGCGCATTTTTTCATCCAATATTGTGAATGGATCCTTGGATGCATGAAAACCTAATTGTTTTTGCAATTGGTCATAATTGTTTTGGCAACTAGGGTAAGTAATTTTTCCATTTACAATATTTTGATGATTAAAACATATGTGGCATCTTTGGAATTACAATATTTTTTTGATAATCAACTTGTGTCTAATTGTTTATTGATATTTTGTACTATTTATGGACATTAACAATAAAAATTATATTTAAAATATTCGAGTGTTGATCTATTTATAAATATTACATATGATGATTATTTAATTACATATTATACACATAATTTAAATTTTATTGGTAAAATTACAACTTATTATAATTATAATAAGGAATGATATATATTTTTAATCAAATAGAGGTTTAAGATGTCTAAAAATTATATAATTTATTTGATCATAAACTTTTTACCATAGTTTTAGAAAATAAAATAAAATAATATTTATAAAAAATTAAAACTTAAAGTTCCATCAAATTCATAATTATCTAACATTAGATGAAAATTCAAATTATAAAAAAATTATACATCATACATATTATAATTAATATTTAGATAAATTATTATTATTTTGAAATGTGATAGATATATTATCCATTTATAAAAATTACATATGAATTAATTGAAATTATGATATATTATGATCACATTGTATATATATATATATAATGAAATGAAAGATTAATATGTGGGATATTATTTATTTATTTATTTATTATTAAATATTTCTCATTTATAAATCATGTGCTTGAAAAAAAATTCCAATGAATCATCATCGAAATGTAATTGAATTTATCAAAATTCAAAAAAACATTATTCAAATTAATGTACATTTTGGGAAAAAAATTAAAATTAATCATGTATGTCATTGAAAGTACTTAAAAAATCAACTTCAAAATTTTCCATTTGGACAAATATCAATAAAATATGAAATATTGAAATTGGTGTTTGTGCAATGTTTAAAATCAAATATAGGGTAAACAGAATACATTCCATTATATTTTTCATATCAAGTGGGGTGGTTTGATGACAAAGGTGTTGATATCTATCCTTGGGGTCTAAAGATCAAACCTCACAAGTGACATATTTGTGGTCAACAATGGTATGTTGACCATATGTACCCTACATAGTTAGGTTACTTAACTTAGGTAATGACACATGTCAACAATTCATAGGCTACAAATTTATGAAATTATGAATAATATGAATTATTATGTTACATTATTTATATAAATATAAGTAATGTACTTAATAAATGTCATTTAAAAATATATTAAATCATTTAAATTTAATTATTAAAAAATATTGCCCAATATTTCATGTAGTCATATAGTCCTATGACTATTCAATGGATGAAAAATCCTTGTAGTCAGAAGTGATATGCAACTATAGGGGTGATTATACATGCCGCATGGAACTTTTTGAGATTGGTTGTCTTTTGCCACTTGTTCAAAGTGATTTCAAGGTTTGTAGTCACATGTGTTCATTATGATTAAAATTTTTTCTTCTGCAATTAAAATTGTAGTCATTTATTTCCAAATTTCTTTTAGTGTCTCATAATTAAAATCATAAGGTTAACATGACAATGTAGGTTTTGGGTGATGGTTTATGCATGGTGGTGGCAATTGGGATGTATAATTTGTGAAATGGACACACATCATGAATGGGGGTGTAAGCAATGCAATCATGTGTGACTAAAATGGGAGTCAAATCTAGTGTTGGCAATTCTCATAATAATTATTAAGTTAATTCTCCTAATGAAAATTGTTGGTTTTAATTTAAATGATAACTCTTCAACAATTACCTTGTAAATCATTTGGCCCTAACTTTTACTATACCTAAGGTAATTATTAGGTGGACCATTTAGCCTAATTTTCACCTTACTAAAGGCAAAAATCCTAATAAGTTGAAATAATAGATATACACCTTGTCAAATGGTAATTCAAGTTCAAGACCTTTTTTCAGGTCAAAGAATTCATCTACCATTATGTTACATCATCATTTGTGCAAAAGACCATGGGACAATTGTATTTAAAATATGAATATGTCAAGGCCTTTAATTTTAAAGGCATTAAAACATTTGTTGTTTTTTAATAAATATAATCATATCACACATGGAGGTGTAGCCTAATGGTAAAGCTTGTAATCACTCCATAACAAGTCTTCGGATCAAACATTCATGAAACAAGAATTGGGCAAGTCTTGGGATCAAACATTCGTGAAACAAGAATTGGGCATGAAATCCAATGAAGTTGAAAATCGATGACTATTTTTTTGGGAATTCTACAAACTTGTTGATTCTCTAAAACTTGGGGAAAAAAAATCTCAAAGAACTAGACAATTCAGAAATTATATTTTAAAAATTGAAATTAATAGTTTTAAAACAAAAGTGAGAATTGTCCAACATTGGTGAAATTATAGTGATTTAAAATGTATGTCAAAATGGTTGTTATAACACATACCATTATATATTTCATGGGTTCACCCAAAGGAATAAGATGAAATCATCGAAAGATCAAATTAGGTTTCATAAAATCCATAGGTGGGGTAAAAATAACTAGAATTGAAGGTTTTTTATTTTAAAATTTTCAAAAAACTAAAACCAAAGGTTAATAACAAAATCAAAAAATCACCCAATATTTGTATGGACCAATGTTGACCATTTATTGAGTTTTGATGTGACCCAAGTAATTGACCAAGTTCGCAATTGGGTATTAATAACCTACCAACCAGTTATTGAATTTTCAAATTTTAATAACCTTCTTGGATGATTGGAATTTCATAGAGGTAAGTAATCAATCTTAAAACTCTAAACATGTTTATGATACAAATAATAAAATATAATATAACCTATTTTAATTATGTAATATAACTAACACTTTTCAAGGTGGGTATTTTAAAATTGACCCTTATGCATAATTATTGTGTTTATTACCAAAAACATAAGAAAGGGTAATTGAAATTTAATGGGTATTACTTTAATGAAATTGATATATGACAAGTCTGAATTTTTAATTTTGTTTGTAACTAACATATTCGGTTATGCGGCAAAAACAATAACAAAGCAAAATTGGTATTCACCAATGTTGATAGGTCCTAGGATTTCAACAACTTAAGGTCAAATTATAAGTGAGGTTCGATAGTCTTTGGATTGGAGGTTTCAAATTTTTGATGGAACCATCACTAGAACCTAATTGGGTAATTAACATCCTTTCAAAATTGAATTAGAACCTAAATTGATTGTTGTCCCATTTTAAACATTTTCAAGTCTTCTACAAAGATAAATAAAAATTTATTTAAAAAATATATAAACTTGACTTCACATTACATTGGCAAGTTATTACATTTAATTGATTGTACATAATTAATATTACATAATCTTTATTTTGAACTATGTACACTAGTTGAACAAATTAATACTACATGAATCGAAATTGTTTAATTATGTGTAATGGAGATGGAGCTAGACCTGGTCTCAAACTAGACCCGCTCAAAATTCCTTGTGAAAGGAATCAAAGGTTCAAAAGATCTGAAGAACAAAAAGGAAAAAGAAATGAGTTAGACCCAGAAATGAAGGTTCTTTGTGAAATCATGAACTGATCAACACCAGTATGGACTATTGACATACCCAGAGGTACATGTAAATCTGATTTGAATATACAGTAGGAGCTCAAAATAAGATTTTGGAGCATAGTGGCAAGCGAAAATCAGTTGCATCCACTAGGTTTAATAAAGCCATTATTATGTAACTTGCCATTGCACTAAGTTCTTCACCAAGGTTCCAAACTCTAGTCTGAAATTGGAATTTGGAACAATGATCTATTTATAAAGCAAGCTAGTTTGTTTTGTTTTGTCAAGCTAAGATCTCCCAAACCACAACACTTCATGTTGCGCTCTTAGTATCTTTGGAAAGCAATCAATAAGCTCTCAATAAGTAGTGCACCAACTTGGTTTGAGATTGTTTGGAGCTACGGTGCAAAAGTTATTGATTAATGAGTCATTTCTCAATGAAAACTCAATCAAATTGAAACTGAAAAACTGTATTGGAATTTGGGAGCAATCTTGGTGTTGTCGGCAAGCCCTGGGCAAGTCAGATTTAATAGAGTTTGTTTCAAAAATATCAGAACTAAGGTGTGGAAGATATTGATTTTTGAGTGGATTTTGTTGCTAGAAATTCAAACAAATTGCAAAAATTGGGTTTGGAAAGAAAAATCAGTTGAGCCCTCAATGTGTTCACACTTGGGCCAACAACACAAGCTACTTAATTTTAAGTGAAAAATCAGATTTCATATGGGATACATGTTAGGGTCAAACGTGATTTTAGCTCATTCTTGTCTCAGGTAGACAATACTTGAATACAAGTAGACAAATCATATTCTAGCCCAAAAGCACTGGTTATAAGACTTTAATTTTTGAACCAAATTGGGTTTTGATATAGAAAAATCATGAGGACAAATGGTTCAGCAAAGATAGTAAATTCATAATTTCCATTTAAAATAATTTTTCACTAACATCATGATGATCAACCCATTCGTTTCCAGTGTAGGATCATATTTTTTTGAAAGGGTTTGCATGTTGTAAAAATCTCCTTGAAGGTAGTTAGTTGCCATTGCTAGAGTTTATTAAAAATTGAATTCTAACTTTGAAGTTGTCTACCACAAACTGGATACCAAGAGCTCTGTCATGTACAAGCATCACTATTGTTATGATAGATTGGTAACAATTAGAATTGTAATGAAGGATTTATATAAAGACTAGAAGAGCTCATCTATCCAAACCTCATATGTAGGGCTTTACAAGCATTTCCACATGCAATATAATGTGCAAGTTATTTGCATTGTTGAATGGTTTTCTGGTTATGGGAAGAACCTCTAGTTCTAATTCTAACAAATAAACCAGCATTGCCTCAGTTCTGATTCCGTAAATTAGACCTGATTCCAGTTAAGTTCTTATTCACTTCGACTGGAATTGACAGTTAACTATTAGTTAACCTTAGTTTTGAAAATGAGACCCAATTTCAATTTGAATATTTATTAATTGAAATCAGAGTTAACAATTATAACTCGAACAAGTAACCATGTAACATGGGTAATTGCCCAATCCCCATCTATGAACATGATGAAATCATGTAGAGTGTGGAATGAACATCAATTAATCACTTGTATATAGCCCATTCTAAGGGGACCCTGAGACCTCAAAGGAGACTTGGGGATGAAATGGAGATCCTTAACTCTGTTCCGTCGACAAGCATCTTTGACCATGATTCTCTTCATCCTAGAGTTTATTGGCCAATTTTTTAAATATAAAAAAATGAAATTAAAAATGGTGAAATGCTGAAATGAAATGATTTTTTTTGAGATCTTCAATTCTCATACTTCCAAAAAATATATTACCAAATTTCTATGCATTATTTAAGTAAACTAGGTAACCAAAAACATAACATGATCTTCAAATATTTTTATGTTTATATCTCGTTTATAACCAAATTTTACTAAATCTTCCTATGGATGATCGCCACTTGGACAACATCACAAAATTGACCCAACAAAAGCAATATCCCAGACTTGCAATATCCCATGTCTGTGTTAAGTTTTTAAGGGATTCCCCCCCCCCCAGCTTCAAAGGGGATTTGTTTACTTTTATTTTCATATAAGGATTTATGCCTGGTTTCAAAAGGAATTTATTTACTTTACTTGTAAAGGCGATTTTTGCCCACCAGGTGACTGGGCTTTCCCAAAACTCTGTGTTAAATTTTGATGGATTCAACCCAACCTTCCCAGAAACCTCTTCCATGTCGATCGATGTATGCACCCACATGTGCTATAACTCAACTTCAATGTATGCATCCACATGTGCTATAACTCAACTTTGATGTATGCATCCACATGTGCTATAACTCAACTTCGATGTATGCATCCACATGTGCTATAACTCAACTTCTTCCCATTCAACTAGAATTTTGTCTCGTGTTGAATTTTGAATAGAGTGCCCGAGATTCCTAACATGCTTGGCTAAACATGCCCAAGAATCCCAAAGCCTTGATCATGTAGCAGACTTGAATTTGTGATCCTCTGTTGAACATTTCTTCAACTTGCTTGAGTGAACCATACCTCTAAACCATACCTCTAAACTGATCCATTGGGGGCATCCTCCACCTCTTCACACTCATCACCTGGAATTTGCAAATGTTTAGGCATAGTGACTTTTCACACAACTGCTACTAAAAATCTACTTGGAGGTGCCCAATTAGTAAGGTTTGAACAACACCAAGTCATTTTTTTTGGAAATGGGGGACGACACCCTAGTGCCTTGGAAAGTAACAAGTGTCTTCTCACCACAAGATATATAAGCAATTGCATCCATTCTTCCCACAATAGGATGGATCATGAATATATGTAGCACGATATGGATGGGTTGGATGTCATCGCCTAGGACATGAATGGGATTTACATGTAATACATGCATTTGTAAAATATCAAAATGTAACTAATTGTTTTGACTAATTGTCCCATTTTTAGGAATTTTTGTTGAAATAATTTTACATGAACAAACAAGTTGTAATGACCCATGAATTGATGCAACTTTCACTTTCCATGTCCAATCTCTTAATGTAGGCAATGAATTGGTACCTCCACATATCATCTGCTCTTATCAAAACCAAGTTCCCAACATTATATCTTGTTATGTTAAATATTACATGGGTCGTCTTTTCAAGGGTTTCTTCAAAATAAAATTTAATGTCATCGTGTAGGAGCCCTTGTTCAATCCAATATATCTCAAGATATTTCATTGTGGCTCACAATATCTTGCTCGACATATTCCTTAACTTGGAACCCATTATAAGGCCATTTTTTACTATTATTTCTTTGCATGGATATTTTGGCATGAAGCCCATGAATTTCCACATTTGCCTCCCTTTTTCCTTAAAAGGCATTTTCAAAATTTTGAGTTTTTGATTAGAGGACATGTTGAACTAACTAAACCTACCTCCCCCAACAATAACAAACCTTGTTGATTTTCAAGCCAAATAACTCAACTTTCTTGTACTCATTACTATTCAAAGTTAAAGCAACACAACCAACCTACAATGAGCAATACAACACGATCTTTTGGTGCAAATTATATGCACTAGAATCAAGCAAGAAATTCATGCATGGTATCTTGGACCGCAAATTAAAAAAATGCAAAGCACACAAATGCATCAAAATGACATTGAGAATTATCATCACATCTTTGATTTCATGTCATCAGCCATCGATGGAATGTCTAGCTAACACATTGATGTGATAATAAACCATCTATATTGATTTGTAACTAGTTTTTTAATGTTGTGAATGTTATTCATGCATGAAATTTCATTGTCTTTCTTGTTGGTATTAATATTCACATAAGTTGATGTTTGTCATTCACATCAAAGTTTCAATATGTGATGAATTAATAATGAAAATTATGCAAAGTTCATTCATTCATAGGTTCGTACATTTTACACATGAATATCATGTGTTGAAAAAACATTTGACACATTGATAAATGTGTTGATGGATGTAATATGAACCTATAATTGAGCAAATGTCACATCTTCCTATAAATTTGTGTGTCAAATGTGTTTTCAATGCATGATATTAGTACATGAAACATACAAATTATGAATGAATGAATTTTGCACAATTTCCATTATTAAGTTGTGAGATGTTAAGTTTGTGATACATAACCATGAAATTAATAAACATGTCCACCATATCATCCAACATCATCAAACATTTCATCATTTCTTACACACCCAAATTTAACAACGGATTTAATGACAATATTAAAATATGTAACATGTTATTGGGGCTTTCAATTTGCATCAACAAATTGTGAGGTATAAATGATATGAAAATATTTTCATTAATTTTGGCCCTCTCATGGTGCATTCCAAAACCTTAATTTAACCAAACCAAAACCTATGGAATACTAAAAAAACACATATATTGTGCAAAGGGAATTTTTTTGTCATATGTTGTTGAGCGTACAAGGTGATCATAAACGCCTAAAAAAGAAAGAGAATATTTGGGGGTGCAAAACCTACTTTTGCAACCTTATTTTTTCACCTCATTTGCATTCTCCCAAATCAAGTGCAAAATTCATATTCAAAATTCCCTTTTTTCTTTTGTTGTTGTGATTTTGTTTGTTTCTAAAACCTAAAATCATCAACACAACCTACCCTTGTCCAACCCTCCCCCCCCCCCACCCACACAACATTTTCTCCTCCCAAAATTAAATGCAAAATTCATATTCAAGGTGCCTTTTATCTTATATTGTTGTCCTTTTATATAGTTAGGAATAAAAACTTTAACACAAAAGTTTTATTAAGGCTTATCTATTTGCAATTTTATGATTTGGTTATCTTGTAATTTTCACTAATTTTCTAGGTCAATAATATATTCAAGTATGCAATCAACAAAAAAGAAAAAACATTTGAAAAGAAAAAACCACCACAACCGTGAAGAAGAAATCGGCAAATTGGATTGATCATATGAAATGGTGAAGCAACTATAATGATGACATTGATTTTTGTGTTCTATTCATTTAGATCATGAAATGTGTGTAAAAGCAAGCAAACATGTATTAGGTTATAAATAGTGGTGCTTTATTCATTAAAACATGTAGTACTGTTACATAGACAAATTTTCAAACTCTAGGTTTGGTAATTAAAAACCTTAAATCTTACATTCCAAACTATAAAACTTTAGACCTAAAGCTCAATAACAATTAATCATTGATTTTTTTATTGATCAATAAAAATAAAAATTTGATTTGTGATACCATGTTTTAGTAAAACAATTTTGAGTAATTGTACATCTACCATCTTCACATGTTACACATACATTAAATGTTTGTGAATAGTTTTAATTTTGTGAATGGTTTCAAACTTGTTTGATAGATTTTTTAAATCATGATAAAATCATGCACTCTTGTGTAGATGTCATCCTTTACTACATTAACTTAATATGGAATGTTCCCAACCGATAGTCTTTTTGATGTTGATAAACATTGAGGAACTAGTTAGTGTACTATCAATAGTAGTTGGCACTCCTCACTTCCACTTTTGAATGCCAATATTTGGAGGATGCAAGGAAAGTGCAATCATTACCTTTGAATTTCATAAATTCACGAACTAAAATTTTCATGGATAGTGTTTTAAAAATGTTTACCCTGATGTGAACATTCTTACAAAATCATGGTTTTTTTTTGCTATTAACATCACGACTAAAATTATTATAAAATCAAGTTCATTTGCTCCAAATGATTGACTCTGTTCAATTCAATTAAAATCAACAATAAGGATTTTTGTCCAGTATTTATTATGACTAAAAATTTAATCAAATAAACCAACATATATTAAAAATCATGTTATGTAATATGTTGTTGGAAGAAATTCAAGGACTAAAAATGATGGTGCTATGGATAATGGCACACATGATCAAGATGGTGTGCACTCTTATGGGCACATGTTTTGTTGTTGTTACTATATATTTGTTTTTGTTAAATGTTCTAATGAAAAAGTAAGTTTGAACATTGTATATTGATAAGTAAATTCCAAACATACTTGTTATCAATTTTTATTATATTAAAATTATTCAAGATTTATATTTAACTTATTTGCATAAAATCAACAGAACACAAAATGATTTTATAAACTTAAAGACATTTTGAATCTACTTTCATAAATGTTTATGTCAAAAATTGTCTCATTTTTAAACATGATTTTACAACGCATATACATGTTAAGAATATTTTACCATGTTGTCACCCTAGAACAACATAGCCTAGGAAACCAATGATCATAGATTCTTATATTCAAACTAGTAAAATAATATAAAAATGTACTTTTGAGGCTATAATCTTTTGGGTTGAATTGGAAATTTCCAAACCCATGATACTTTTCATGTGAGGGATGCAAATAAAAGGGAAATGCTAAAAGCATGGGCCACAAGCCATATGAGCATTGAAAACCCATATGAATCATCAAAAGCAATCATGCAAGGGTTTATAAATATGTGAAAGGATGAAGCTTGGTTGAATTGGGTATGGTTCATGGATGAATGGGGCATTGATGGAAGCTGTTTTGGATTATGTCTTTTCTTGTCCCCTTGTAGTTAACTTTTGCAATTGTTTTCATTCCACTAGTAATTTATTCAATATTCTTAGAAATGCACATTAACCTTAAAATTGAATCCAACAAGATAATCATACATATAACCTAATTTCAAACAACAATTAACATGTGCGTATGATTATACAAAACACGAATACATATTTGACACCTAGAACATAATCTTCAAACCCACATGTGAACACGGGATTGACTTAGCCTTAAATCACACCCATTCCCCCTATCAAGGAGACATGTGTTCTTTCTAAGTTTTCTAGAAAGGTCTTTACACATGAAATATTCCTAACGTTCGTAACATTAATTACATGCATATTTCTAGCCCAATCCCAAATCTTCAATGAAAAGTGCCTATCCATACAATAAGAAACAAGGCTCCATTTTAGTAGCTTTGTATTAGGTTGTTGTGATCAGAGCATACCACAGTTCTATAATGGTAAAACATATGCACTTTCACTCACTAAGTGAGCCATTGAGTGAGTGAAAGCGCATTTTTTTTTACCGTTAATGGGCTTCAACAAAGGACTACCTAATTTACGAAAACGACGAATAGAACAAAACAAATATTCAAAATCCAAAACATTAAACAATGTTTATAATCAAGATGAAGATTGAAAACTTAACAAAAGCCTCAAATTTCCCAAAAGAATTTTTTTTTAATGAAATCATTAGGCAACCTCTTTTTTTGCTACATAAAAGTTTTTTGGAGTGGGCTTTTTACCATAAAGTTACTTGCTTGAAGTTCTGTTAATGTGTGTTCGCATGAATACATATTCTATTTTACCAGAAACTTTGGTGGAAAATAACTAGAAATTATAAAGCAGAAAAAAAGGGAAATTATTGAAAATTTTCACAACAATAAACGTAAGTAATCACTACTACCAAAGTGGGGTGTAATTTACTAACTTAAATCACTATGCGACCTTAAAAATGAAATAACTTCATTGCATTTTACTGATTTCACCTAGTGAAAGTTATTTCACTATAATATCACTATGTAGACATCACGTTTCATTATTATTTAACATAGTTCACTATTACAATTTACTATAGCAAATAGGTTTATTTATATGTTTTTAAAAATATTCTATCTATGTTAGTTTATGATATGCCCTATATTATTCTAAGTTACTTTAGTTAATATAACTTATATTTTATGTTATTATATGTTATTATAAATTATTGTACCCTAAATTATTATATGTTATTTTACCTTAAAGTATCTTAACTAGTTTATTATAAGCTTTTAAATTATTTTAAATGAAATTATTCAACTAATTTTAGGCTATACTTTAGGTTATTTTATTTAAAATTAATATACGTTATTTCAAGTTATACTTTAAATTATTCAAGGTCATTTTATTTTATGTTATTATAAATTATTTTATCCTAAGCATAATAACTTTAAAATAATCTAAAACAAAATATAATGACCTAAAGTAAAAATAACTTAGAATAGAAAATAATAACCTATGAAAAATAATTTTAAATAACCTACAATATAATAATTACTAATAGCTTATGATATTATAACATAGAATATCAAAAAATAATTTATAATATAATAATCACCAATAGTTGTAATATAACATATAAGAACCAACAATAACTTATAATATAATAACCATTAATAACTATTTATAAAATAGCCACTAACAGCCATTAATAAAATAACCACTAATAGACATTAATAGAATAGCCACCAATAAGCCATTAATAGAATAGCCACCAATAAACCATTAATAGAATAGCCACCAAAAAGCCATTAATAGAATAGCCACCAATAAGCCATTAATAGAATAGCCACCAAAAAGCCATTAATAGAATAACCACCAATAAGCCATTAATAGAATAGCCACCAAAAAGCCATTAATAGAATAACCACCAATAAGCCATCAATAAAATAGCCATCAATAGTCATTAATAGAATAACCACCAATAGCCATTAATAGAATAGCCACCAATAACCATTAATAGAATAGCCACCATTAACCATTAATAGAATAGCCACCAATAAGCCATTAATAGAATAACCACCAATAGCTATTAATATAATAGCCACCAATAAGCCATTAATAGAATAACCACCAATAAGCCATTAATAGAATAACCACCAATAAGCCATTAATAGAATAACCACCAATAAGCCATTAATAGAATAACCACCAATAAGCCATTAAT
>Ga0116231_10003683_pt1 | contig 31613 bp, 24 predicted proteins | sample S1TSphgellanicum_2_FD_89695 | JGI IMG/M metagenome (GOLD analysis project Ga0116231, IMG submission 89695) | Host-associated microbial communities from peat moss isolated from Minnesota, USA - S1T2_Fd - Sphagnum magellanicum MG | ecosystem: Host-associated > Plants > Peat moss > Unclassified... | reverse complement strand
AGTACTATTGCCATTTATTTTCGTTTTTCGACAAATATTTAGAAACCTCACTCACTAAAACTTCTTAAAAAAAATTTAAAAAAAAAAAAAAAAAAAAACAACAACAACCCTGGGATGGAACCAGCCCTTTTTTTTCTGGCTATATATATATATAGCCAAAAAAAGATATGTTAAATATAAAAACTGCTAAAATCAAGTGCTTTTTGAGACTTTCAATAGTAGCCAAAAAAATTGATCAAAATTTAAGAAAAATCGCCAGATTTCTATACATGGGTTTCAGTATGGTTTTTAACTAACCACAAAATATTGAAGGGTGTTTTTAGTTTTTTTTTTTTTTTACTTACACATGTATCTTGTAGCCAAATCTGGCTAAATCTTCCTATGGATTATCGCCATTTTGGCTATATCACCAAATTGACCCCAAAAAATAACACACTGGAATCATGGAACAACTGTGAACAGCTGTGCTGCAAAATCAATGAAACAATTGAAAAAAAATCAAATTCCCACAAAATTCCCACAAAGACACATGCTGTTGTAGTAGTACTAGTACTAGAATGAGAGAAGAAGATGTTGGGTGTTTGTGACTTGGAGGAGGAATGGCAGAAAGCAAGCATAGATAGCCATCTGTGTAGCAGAAAGCACAGCCATCTGTGCTGTAGCAAAGAATGTGGATCCCAGCTGGTTTAGGGTTTAGGGTTGCTGAAAACAACTATATTTTATTTTATTTTTGCTATATCATCACCATGATTTGATATCTCACAGGAAATCAAAGATTATGTTTAAGAGAACAAAGGGTTCCAAGGTTTAGCAAGGGTTTAGGGTTTAGCTAGGATTTAGGGTTTATAGAGCAAGGAAGGAACAAGCAAGGAGCACACATCCAAAGCAGAGCTCATCTGAAGGTTCCTTGCTTTGTTGTGCAGTAGTTAGCTTTGAGCTTCTGCATCAGCTTTGAGAATGGTGATGGTACAGCCAGAGTTGCTGTATGACCCAAATCAAACCCTAAACATCTCTGAGAGTTTAGCACAAGAAGATTTCCCTACAGCTTTCAGAGAGGTTTTTCTTTGGTTATGGTGAGAGTGATAGCACAAGAAGATTTCCCTACAGATTTCAGAAAGGTTTTTTTTTGGTTATGGTGAGAGTGTGACAATCAAAGCAAATCAAATCCGTCCCCTGTTGCTTTATTAATGAAGAATGGTAGATGTTGCAAAAAGAATAACATGGTGTGTACTTTTGTCAAAACTCATCTGAAAGATGGGATGAGGTACCAGTAGAGAGAGAGGGAGTACTGCTGCTTGCTGGCCGCCCATGATAGGGAGGCAGTGGTCAGACCAGCCCAGCATGATGCACAACCACAGTAGTGAGGCAGTGATCAGATCAGCCGAAGATAACTGGCAACTGGGACTCTCTCATAGTTCACAAATCCCATGCACAAGAACAGATGGCCTCATGTCCGTCATATCCTCTAACATCAATCAATTGATTGTTTGATTACTGCCACCTTTCTCTCCTCCATAGGCAATGCTAATGATGCTGACTTGTGTGATCTTCCGTACTTGTGCCAGATTGGGATAACTGAGCTCTGCATCAAAAAAGGGGGAAAAGGAGAGAGAGAGAGAGAGCACCCAACTCTGGCTGAGACACAGACCACCCAACTCTGGATGATGATGATGCATTAGCTTAAACAAGAGACAACCTTTCAGATAACAAGGAATGGGAAGCTAGCTGAATAGGGTTCAAGGTTCATCCCCCTGCAAGAATGTGAAATAAGTGTTACGTTTTCAGGTCAGCAGTGTTGTTGCTATTGACAATTAGACAAATGAATGCTGGGATCCATCAAGTCAGAGTTATACAAGGGCACACACACCCAAAGGGCTGGCTGCAGCCTATTGTGTGTGGAAGAAAATGATAATTTCTATAGTTTTTTTTTGCCTAATCAGATGAGTTTGGATCATCCACACGAAAGCGGGGACCAAAGCAGCGCCTGCGTGTGGGACTACTGCGAGGTCTTGTTGAGATGGGATGATATCGAATTGGACTTCGACTGCGGCCCCGCCTTTGAAACTCTACAAAACGTGCTTGTGCTGTTCCATTACTGCTCAGTTCAAGGAAACCCGACACTGCCAAAAGCCATTATCACAGACAGAATCAGATTACAATCTTACCCATTGTAGTCTATGAACAGCAGCAGCAGGCTTCTTTTGTAAATCTGCAATTGAAGACAAGAACTCAATACTCATACTACTTTTTCCAGTTCTACAGAAGCCTCTAGAGACAATAGTTTGGAGGTCACCTCTTGCTTTGGGAGCAGGTCGGTGAAGCTCCTGTGCTGATGTGCTTGGAACACTTGGTGGGGGAGCTGCTGGGGGATTCTCAACATTTCCCCCTCCTCCCAGACTCAAAGAAAACCATGCATTGTCCATCTCCTCTTGTTCAATGGGCAATTCTACAGGAGGTGGGACCTGCACACGTGCAGGCTGGGGAGGCAGAAACAAGTGCAATGCTGACTCTGATGGTGAAGCAACCCTGTCATTGTCATCAATCCCTCCATTGTGCTCCATACTTGAATATGGTTGAGCAGGCAAGTGTTGGCCTAGCCTTGTCCAGCCTGATGATACCCTTGCAGGTTCATCTCTAAACAAAGGTGAAGGTAGTCCATAAGCAACTGACAGCCCACCTGCAATTGCTGTTGGTCGCACAGGGCCAGGATGGTGTTGTTGGCCCATAACTGGTGGGTCTGGTCCAGAAAAGAAGCCATATGGGAGATCTGGATGATCTTGAAATGATGCTGACCAGAAGTTATTATCTTCCATTTGCAGGCCAAGCTCATTGCCACCGCTGTTCCCAGTGTCAATGGGATCCGCTCTTGTTGCCTCTGTGAGGTGGTTAAATTGCAGGTGACCAGAACTGGTCCCCATTCCCATATCACTATCTGTACCAAATGCTAAAGATGGTTGTAAATCATCTTCCTGCAAATCACCAGGTATGATAACACCTGGAGACGGGAGTCTCATATGGCCAACAGCTTCAGTTCCCAAGTATGCTGATACTGAAGATGATCCTAAAACAGGCTCATCATCGTCACTGTCACTCAGCACTACAACATCTGCTATGTTTGGGATTTCACAACCAGCAGTCTGCCATACTATGCCTGGTACAGGATCACTTGCAGTAGTTTTGGGGAATCCAACTTCACTGGCATCCTCTGTATAATCAACATCCCTTTCACTGGGTTCTTGGTTCACACTTTGGTTGCCATCTTCTTGCTCTTCATAGCCATCAGTTGCACTGCTGCTTTGTGGTAATTCGGGTATGCTCTTCACACGTTTACTGGGGCCTGCATCTGCCCAACCATTGAGAGCCTTGTTGGAGCCATTGACAGTCCACACACCATCAAGAGTTCGCTTGATTCCCAGTCTCAGTGAAACTCGCTCTTGCAAAGATGCAACTTGCTCCACTTTAACTGGCTTGAGTGGTTGTTGTTGTGGGGCTGCACAGTTTGGACGGCCACTCCCATTTGCAGTTGGAAGTACTGTGCAACAAATCGTTTGCCACGGTTCATGAAGCCTTGCATCCCCTTCCAATTTGGGACGCCATAAGCCCTCTGCTTTCAATTCAACTTCAGTGACATCTTCTCCCATGTCCTTCATCTGCAGCAAAAGATTATCCAGAAGCCAAACACTCATTGTTCTTCCAGCAAGTGTGATTACGTGTTCCCTGAGATGGAAAAAAACAGATGCAAAAGGAAGGAAAACACAGATTCTGTCATGAATATGGATGTTGTACTTACGGCAGAAATGATCTTATTAAATAGAGGATCCCGGATGAGACTGTCAATTGAGTAGTTCCTCAAGCAAATCGGGCACTGCCACTACATTTGGAACATAGAAAACAATCAAGTTTGAAGGTGTCTGAAGGTGCCAAGTGCTCAGCATGTGAAGCATGGTTTTGCATTTACCATTGAATAAACTCAAGGATTTCTGCCAACCCAAAACTCTGAATGTCCAGAAAAAATATAGAATTATTAAACTCCTAACCCAGCAATGCTGCTACTGTGGAGGAGCAAGGTGAGAAGAAATGACTGCTGCAAGAAAAGCATCCAGAACAATATTCTGACATCACTAGACCTACTGCTGCTACTACAAGTACAAATATGTAGACCACATACCTTCCTTGCTCGCTGATTGATCTCCACAAAAGTATCCAGATCAAAGCAGCCTATATGGAGACAAGGTTTAAAACGTCCAGCAACCTTGATGCGCGATCCACTCATCTGTGATCTCATGCATCAGTTGCACCATTCAAATGAGAAACCAAAGATCTTTGGATAACAGCCTTTGACACACCAAAAGAAAAAACAGGGGTATGAAAGCAGAGAACTTCCTTATCAATGTGGGGATGTTCTTACAGGACAGCGTAGATTGACAGTGATTGATTCAGCCACGACTTCAAGGTCACTATCATCATCCTCATCATCGAGCCCGCCTCCCAACCCAACCCCCCCATTGATGCACCGGCGTAAACGTGTCATTGCATCTTCAAAGGCTTCACCCTCTGCCACTGCTGGGATCATTTGCATCACCTATTGCACACATGAGTTAATACCTTGCATGCCCGAAGTTCACTGCCAAATTGCACCTGGTTAAGTACCACAGATCTCTTCTCCAAACCTTACTTGGTGATGGCAACAGTAGAGATGGCCATTTCTATAGTGCATCACTTTATGTAATAAAAAAACACAACCTTTTTGTTTGTGATCTTTTTGTAAATGCTTGCAGTAAGTTTGCAATCTGGTTGAGAAACAGAGCTGCAGACAGTAGAAAAAGAAATCTACCTCCTGCAATGACCTGCGCCGGACAATGCGCACTCCCAGACAGAAGGCTCGTGCATCATATGCTGAGAATGACAGCCGATTCAATCCTTCCGTGGTGTATGCTGTGATCTGCAAACCCAACCAAGAAAGTCTTAGTGTTCTAAGTGCCTCTGCTAACTCCCATACATCTGCAACAGTTGACTTTGATGTATAGACTGCTGAAAATAGTAATGGTAGAATTAGCCTAATAGATCCGCCAAGACATACAAGAAGACTAAATCATACCCCTGGGCCTTCATCACGACCATTAGCCCCAAGCAACTGCTGACCTGGTCGGTTGGTCACCTGAACAGCCCCTCCTGTTGCAACACCCAAGACAAACAGGAAAAGTCAAAATATCACAGAAACGCAACTTCGACTACCCACACATACAACATAAAGCCACCAACCTGAACCCACAACATCATAAGCTTCTGCATTTCTGTGAAATGGAAATACACAATCACTGACTGCTACTCAGCTTGTTAACATCTGATCTAGATTTTGATTCTTCACAAAAAAATCATCTAGATGTAAAAACTTCTTTGCCAGCTGATGTCATCAAGAGAAAAGAAGTTACCATTGATTCGTAAATTAGAGTAAGCAGGCCAATGCATGCGGAATGGGACCTTATCATTGAGGAGCACACACCACACCTGCAGAGCAATCTCTCCACTAACATCAACAGTGAGAAACCGGGCACATGTGAAGTGCTTCCAGCTTCATCATAGATGCAAATGTGTGACAAAAAATTACCACCCAGGAAACAAACACAAAGACTTGGCTCTCCTTTTCTTTACTTGAGAGCATGAGGAACAGGGGAACAATGCACTTTTGATGCATAGAGATGAACCCTCTTGGGTGAGAGACCAACGATGAAAGTGCATTCACCTGTAAGTCAGTATCTTTTTTGAGAAGTAAGTCTCGATCTCCACGTGTTAACGTGAATGACTTTTCCACATTTTGCAATGGATTTGAGCTGAAAACCCAACACCCAAATCCCATTTGTCATTCCCCTTAAGCTTGTTACCTCCCAAAAGTAAAGCTCTCATGTCAAAGCTCATGCCTCCAAGACCTACTATCTTGAAAAACTTGGCAGTTCAACCATGACTTAGTTCAATATCCGTGACAGCAGAGATGCAACTGCAAATCATCTCTTGGAGATGACCATGACAGATGCCCTAATCAATCCTCAATTGCAAAGCAGTGGCAGCTTGCTTAATCTGCAAACTGTCCGTTCAAAGTACACCATCAAAGGGAAGAATCGGACAAGGGGGCATACCCCTCCATCTTAGAAAATGATGTAGTCAGCTTGGTTGGAAGCAACGGATGTGAAAGTGCTACACAGAATCTGTACAATGCACACACATGAAAATTACATCACTGTCAAACATGACAGTGTTATGCTGAAGTACAGCCTAAGAAACTAAATAAGCAGAAACTAAAACTGCATGTAATCATACACACAAACACAAAAATTGTGAAGATTTTGGAGCATGATTGTAACAAGAGCTAATCTTTTGGTAGGGCACACATAGTAGGAAAACAGGGAAAATTAAAGCAAAGAAGAAGAATTGGAGAGATGTTCATACGGATCACAGTGTGTGATGCGGCAAAGATCGCAATAGAATGAGGAAGGGATTTCAGGTTTGACACCCTCAGAGGGTTTATCTGAAATCACAACACACTTCAGGTGTTGCCACACTCCACATGTTTTGCTGTCACACTGCTACACAATGTCAACAGTTAGAAGTCGACACCACAATGCACACTGCTGTGTCCCCTTCACAATAATGTGGATACCAAGGAAGCTGGCAGCTTGAAGTTTGTATCTGCCTGGCTTATATCTATGGCAATTGCAGAGAAATCTTCACAGCAACAAATCATAACAAGGGCAGTCATAACCTTGTGAGGGTTGCTCACAAAGTGTCAGACTATCACCTTCATCATAAGTAGAATAGCAGTGATGAGCTGCCATGACTGCCCACTGACTTCATCAACTCCTGACAATAGGTTCAGATAAGTATAAGATAACGGGCCCAAAATTCTGGGCAAAACATTGTACAAATCTGCATTCCTGAATTTCTGTTCCATTTCCAGACGCAACAGGAAGACTCAGTCATGATGCTGGCTAGCACCCAAGAGACAAACTGCCACCCTCCTGGCATGAAGAGAGAGATTACATTCACACATCCTGAATCCACAAAGCTATCCTGAAATAAACTTGTCATCACAACTCTGAAGCAAATACATCAGGAGTAGACTAGGGGGAGAACAAACAGCAAACTGGTTGAGAGATATGACCTGGATCATGGTTCCAGTATCCACAGTGTTACCACAGGGGCAACGAGTCTTGGCCTCATCCCAGCCAACAACCTCATCTTGCTCATCAGAGTGGGCCAAGCTGCTGGATCCACCTATATTATTACTGCTTCTCACTGCAGATGCCAAATCAGGGGCCACTGATCTTTGTACTTTCCTGCATCACATCCCAAGACCACACAAGTCATTGATGAACTGGCTGCTGCTAGTTGGTACCCAAATCTGCAACAACCGGACTGGCACATTCAAAACTGGCCGAGCCAGCTTCTCATCTTTGTCCTTAGACAGACCACCCTGACTGCACTCTCACCATCTACCGAGTATAACAATCACATGCAATCCAGAGAGAATCTGCCAGCAAGTAGACATACTGAGGTTTTTGAATCAAATGCATACATATAAAACACAAACCTGTACATATCATTAACAATAGTTGCTGCGTCCTCCCTGCTAATTGCATTCTTTGTCGTCTTTAAGCCTGTGTCCAAAGGAATCATCACCATTTCACAAGTGAGAACAACTCCCTGCTTCAAATCTCCAAGAAAAAAATGCCAAGTTTTTGGCCATTTCCTAGATCTAAAAAAAGAACAGGATAGAATTGATCTTGTGACTCACAGCCCTGCTGGGGGGTTACTAACCGTAAAACTTGCTCTGGAGTGCCATAGAACATAGTGGGTAATTCCAGATGCTTACATGTATGCTACAGTTCATAAAAAGGTACTTCTATTGTGAACTGAGTACTGGAATGGAGTGTGTGTGTGTGTGTGCTTTCCAGCATAAATGACCTCCTAAGCTGGGTTGAATGTCCATGAAGGGACCCACAATCATCCTCAAAAACCCAACTTTGGTTACCCTAACTTGGTGTATGACCAACCCCAAAATTTGAATTTCACTTGACAAACTGAACAAACCTTTCACTTTTGGTGGCAGCACTTCTGCAGGTGCAATCACTCCCATTATCTTCTCCATCAAAACCTGTTCACAGGGACCAAAAAACACTCACAACGTGTGAAGGAATTCTTATGCCCTTGACCTTGCAATCTATACATGCATCCCCTAGTAAGACTGAATGCCACACATACACCACATGCTTGAAAGATATGCTGAGCCAGTGAAGAGGCTCCAAACCACAGATTCAGCTGCACTCATACTAGTAGGATAGATAGCAAAACATAGAGAGGAGAGAACAAATCGCATTTCCCATCAAGCTGCAATGTTGACCTCCTGTATAACATATCACATCAAATTAAGGGAGTGCACGTGTGCACTCCACTTCATTGTCAAAAGATGGTCTAAAGTCAAGGACCTGTTCCAGACAAGTAGTTTAGTCCTGAAACTTGGAGGAACACGAATCTTATGTCTTCATTTGCTAACCAGAAATGTATGTAACAGAAAAGAATCCAACGTATGCTATATTTTTACACTTCTCCAGCTTCCTGTTTGTAAATGGCTCACTCTTTGTGAAAGGGTGTGCTGCAAATTAGCCACCAGAGGCTTAGCCAAAGTGTGTGTATGCCAATGCAGAAACCAGTATACAGCTGCTGTTTTTATGGGCTCATCATGGACTAAAGTTCCAATTCTGTATTTTTTTGGATATTTATTGACAGGGAACAAAAAGCAGAGGAAGTGTGCACAATGAACTGAGGGAGCTAGCAAACTTGGCATTGTCATGCAAAACCCACCTCCATGTCACTGACAGCCCTCACAGCCTTGGGAGGTGAAGTTCCAAGACTAGGCTGCTGCTCTGACTTTTGTAGCACAACACAGGAAAGCCTAGTGAGTTACATGACACTAAAAGCAACAGACACAATGGCACTTCCCCAGCTTCCCTCAATAATTACACACATGGCTGATGTCCAGAAACCCATGTGTCATCTGTTTTCAGAAAGACAGTGCTATACACGTTGGGTGTTGCCATTGGTGAGCTAAGCTTACAAAAGACCAACAAACCCAAAATTGAGGAAAAGCACCACATGACACAAGTCAGCTGAGCTTGTCCCTTAGCCACTCAAGATACAACATTCTTCCAACTTGCAGTTTATGGTAGAAACTTTTGACAATTGTTTACCTCATCTAAAAAAGTCAATTGGTAGAGTTCTACATGTGTTTCCACTTAGATACAAGACCTGATGCACGTAGAGATACATGCTTGCACTTGCTTCCATTTTGCTGATTTGAAAACTTTATGGTTGCATGAACAGCTGCTTCATGAACTCCTTGATAAAAGGGTGTGAGTTTCAACAGGTCTCAGAATCCTCAATCGCACTCCAGCACATGTGCCAGAGAGCTCTTGGAAAAAAAATACAAGCCTCTGAATGTGCATAAGCTTTCTTTTTTATTTCTTGGCTGAAGGATGTGCACAATCATGACATTTCTGTGCTTGTCTCTGTTTTCAAAAGCTCAAATTCAGCACAGTAGTGCTGTTGTTTTATGCTAGGTGTACTAGAGATTCTTCCTTTGAAAAACTCCACCGCAGAAGAACAAGAACAAGAACAAGGGCTTTTTTTTATCAGGGGAGGTCTGTTATTCAAAGACAAAGTGCAAAGCAGCTCCCTCAAAAATGGGGGGACAGTGGCCTAACCTGCTTCTTCCCCTGTTTGGGAAGACCAAGGCGGCTAAGTACATCTTTCAGCTCCTTGATACGTAAAGACACCAACTGATTCTGCACACCCATCTCCTCTTAGAGCAATTTTTTACAGTTTCATCTGTCAATTTCCGGGTTATAACATTGCTGTGAAAAGAAGCAGCTGCCAACTGTCGATGTGCAGCAAAATCCCACAAGCTGCAGCAATTTGTGTGGAGGACAACATACTCATGCTCTAGATGATACAACTCAAAGGGAGTAGTTTTTTTTCTTTTTGAAAAAGATACTCCATCTCAACAGAATGTGAACACCCCCTCCCCCCCAAAATACTTTCTTTGCAGAAATTCCCTGAAAAACCATTTTGCACTTTGCATTTCAACAAAGTGGCTCTGAACATGAAGAAGAAGAAGTTCCTGGAGCTCTCTCTCTCTCTCTCTCTCTACAGTGTAGGTAGAAAAGGAAATTTACCTGGCACCGAATAGCCAGATCATCCATTGCAAAAAAAGGGCACAACAACTTCAACACCGCCTGCTGCTTGTCTGTTCCAAAGGCTTTCGCATCCTCACACATCCCCCCGCCACGGCCGCCCTAAATCCACATTTTCTTTGCGAAGTGAAGTCTACACTAATTCCCCTGTTAAATCACAATTGGGGCGCGCCCTTCTCCCCCACACACACACCAACCCACCAAAGAAACAGCTCTGACGAGCGAGCGGCACTTTAGGGTGTGGGTTGTTGACAAGCAAATGGCAGTTTTTCCCCACTAACAATACACCTTAGATCTTCCTTTCTTCTGAAGAAAGAGTAATGAACATACACTCCCATCTCAAACTCAACTCCGAAGCACATAGTTTCTAGAACTACTCTGCAAATCAGAGAAAAAGCTAGCAGAAAGGGATTCAAAATGTTAACAACGCAACACAGTCATACCCATCTATCACCACCATCGCCGTCATCATCATTATCATGTCCTCTCAAGCACACAGCAAATGTCTGTGCACAGCAAGCAAACAGAAGACAACAAGAATTTTGTTTGAGAACAACCTGGTAACAAAACCCATAGCTCCTCCTCCTCTTCCTCTTCCTCTTCCTCTTCCTCCTCTTCCTCCTCCACCTCCGTTTCACAAGAGACGGAGACTGAACGAGGCATGAAGTGAAGCAAATTCAGCAACAGCACACATGGGTGTGGTGTAAAACCTTTGCAAGGCAGCAGGGGATGTGGAGAGATCAAGCGATCTTCCTTCCTCCTCTACTACCTCGTGCTCACACACACACACACAAGAAGCAGCAAAGCAGGGGAAAAAAATCCCCAAGGGGATAATCTGTTATGAGAAAACAAAGCACAAAAAGAAAAGAAACGGGGATTTGAACATATCACAATGTCAAACAGTTAGAAGACTACAATCCACACCCACAAGTGCAACCCTCTCTCCTTCCCTCCCTCCACTCTTCTTCTACCACAGCAAACCCAAACCCAAAAAACAAGCAACAGTAGATTATTCCCCCCCCCTCTCTGTCTGATGCTCAAAAAAGAGAAATTGGCCGTCACTGCCAGACCCTCACAGCCATCCACAACGGCACAAGAACAGAAGCGAATTGCGTGCAAGAGAACCAACGCAAGAACAACTCGCTTGCTCGCTCGCTCTTGCGCAACAGCACCCACGAAACACGCACGCACGCACGCACAGTCGGAGACGCGCACACAGACGAACGCGAGAGACGGTAACTGGGAGAGCCGGTCGTCGAGGGTTAGGGTTACCGGATTCTGCCGGTTAGCATTCTGGGCAAACGTAACCGTGGAAAATGAGAGCGGAATTTTGTTGGGGGCAGGGGCAGGGGCAGGGGCAGGGGGGGGCGTGTTCCCGTATCAACGGCTGGGCGGATGCGATCCGTAATGGGCTCGGATGGACGGCTTCGATGATGCGTCGTTAACATGGTTTTGGGATTTCCTCTTTGTTATTTGTTTATTACTCTTGATAGTATTGTATTTTTATTTAAGGAATTTTTTGGTTTGTAGCCAAAGTGGTTGTCATCTATAGGAAGATGTAGAAAAAAAGTGGCAATCATCGCTAACAAAGATTTAGCCAAATTTGGCTATAAATCAAATATGAAATTAAAAAAATTTAATCATCCTTCTATGTTTTGGCTACACATTGAAAACCAAGTGTAGAAATATTTCAATTTTACCCTTTTTTTTCTTCTTCTTCTTTTCTCGTCCCTCTCATTTCTAGCAATTGAAAATCTTCAAAATCACTTAATTTTGGTGAAATGACATTTTATGGGATGGAACGAGGTTTTATGATTTTGATGTTCAATAATCCAACCCATTTCTTTTTTCTTTTTTTTATAGCTATTTCAATGGGGGAGTGTCAAAATGGGTGTAATTGTCATACATAATTTTGGTTTTGTCATTGTGTTTATTTTCAAATTTTTTCACCACACATATGCAGAACTTTGATGTGTTTTTTTCTTTTGGTCAAGTTTGTATGATTGTGCTTATTGCTTGTTGCTTTGATCAACGAGAATAGATTTCATAAGCAAAGTTGTTCAAAAGAATAAAAAGATTGATATTTGTGACAATTGGTTATGGAGTTTTATCACAAAGTTGATGACAATGAAGTCAATTTTGAAACATGTAATGTATTGTAGAGCGATTTCAAGGTTTCATTATGTGTGCTTCATGAAGAAGTAAATGCAACTCCAAATTTGAAACATGCAATGTATTGTAGAGTGATTTCAAGGTTTCATAGTGTGTGCTTCACAAAGAAGCATATGCAACGATCTAAACTGAGTGTGCACAAAACATGAATGAGTTAAGCACAAAGTTAGTCTAATTGAAAATCTAGTTAGTGAAGATGCAAACGTTTGGTAGATGAAAATTGTAACACTTGTTGACAAATCTAAATATTTACCCATCATCAAAATTCATGAATTTGACATTTTTTTCATTTTGGATGAAGGTGGATTTGATTCTATTGATGATCATTTTCCTCAAGTTAGTTATGATACGTTTATAACTTTATGCCAAGTACTTGTCGTTTGCACAAGACTGCATAGTTCAAAAAGGGTATCGTATTGCTTGATATAATTGAGTTTATAGCATTACTTCCTTGAAAAGACATTTGAAAAATGAGCATTTGTTTGACCTATAAGGATATGAAATAAGCTCAAAAGGCACAAACCCAATAAATATAAATGTGATTCAATAAATAATCATCAAGTATTTTAGTTTTCAACACCACTTTAAACAAAATAACTCAAATTAGTTACCATTTGTAAAGGACTTAGTTCTTTTGATGTTTAAAGCTTTCATGACTTGTTCATGGTTGGAAGTTATTTGAAAATTATAGTCTTCGAAATGTAATTTTGCATTGTGGTTCAAGTTGGGTTTTTATTTGAAGGTTTTAATCAATGAACACATCTAGTAATCTACCCCAATGAATGTCATTAAAATACATTGGGATTTAAAAACTTAATGGCAAAACTAAGATATTTCATTTTAGTTAGCTCGTGATTCATGGATGAAATTTAATTTTCATCCACATTGATTAAAATACATCCGCCATTGTTCATAATTCATCCAATGGATGAATTCATTCACCATGGTTCATTTTTCGTCCATGTTTAATTAGTATGATGTTCAAAAACATTCCTTATCTATGGTGGGCAATGTGAAAACTTCTCACCATTTAACAAAATTTCTTGAATTAGGTCCTTAAATATAAATAAATAAGGTAGTTATCATTCATTAACCTAAATTTGTTTCAACATTGGTTATATATATGACCTTATGTCATGGCCTTGTTCTCAACAATTCCATACTATGGATAAATTTGAATGGAATATTTTCTTGCATATTTTGTGGCCTTGTTTTAAATCTATTGAATTTTTGAACTTAAATGTAGTTTCATTTTTGTTTCAATGCATTTTAGTTATGCATTTTGCAAACTTTTTGAATGTGATAATTTTCATGCCCACGACATCCCCAACATCCTTGTGAAGACAATATAACATTATGTTCTGCTAACCTTTGCAAAATGCTAAAACTTGAACATTACATTTTGTGAATAAATAAAATTAAATTTGGGGCAAAAATATCCTTGGGTGGTACTAGTTTAAAATCACACATTTAATTGGACCCATCAAACTTTAGAAAAAATATAAGAAACATTTAAATATGGATTTTTACTAGAACTTGTTTTAGTAAATGTATTAGGTTGTTAAATTTCCAAATTTAATGACAATTTTCTAAATAATATTTTGATGTGTTTAATTATTGCATTTAGAAAAAGTTCCAAGGATATAATAGTGTGTATTTTCCTTGAACTTTTTGGTTAGGAACACAAGTATGAATCATATTTGATTTTTTTTGGGGATATATTTTTGTTTGACCAATTTTTTTAATTTGCCCTTATATTTTTGCCCTTTTACACTTGCATTTTTGGTTGATTTTTGGAAATTGTTAGGTTCCCTAACATAATATCAATGGTTTCTTTTAAACTTTAAACACTATTAAAATTACTTTAGCAAAAAATCATGAATTCTTATAATATTGAAATTTTTAAAGGATTGGTTATTGTAATACCTTTTCAACTTATGTAAAAATTATATTTTTTGTAAATGCAAAATTTTTAGAAAATTAAGGTCCCTCCATGCTGATTTTATTTAAAATATTGTTTACTAAAATCAAAAATTCATAAGATTCTTGAGCTATTTATAAAAGAAATTGTTTTGTTGCTTAAAACACCCTAACAAGCTTTGTCCAACACCTTTTATGGGCTTGACATGTAGCCCTACAAAGAATTGTGATGTTCTACTAAAAGGTTTTCAATTTTTTTTCCTTTTTGATTTTGTGTATGCAATAAATATAAAAAATAAACATTGCTTTTCAATGCATGATGGTATGCTAGTGGTAGTACCATATTTCCTTCAATGGGAGGATCTAGAATCAAAAATTGTGCCATGAAGCAAAACATTTGAACAAAATATTGGTGATGAATAACATGTGGATATTTTTAATTTAAATAAAAATTTGGCAAAAATTCCCAAAAAAATAATTTTGTGTCGAAATCAAAATTTCAAAATAAAATGATTATTCTACAATGAGATGTCAAACTTGAAAAGGTATTACAATATGTGATGGATGAAGGGTCTCATTTATGAATATTCTTGAAACAACTTTAATTAGTGTTGTGAGTTTTTAAATTTGACACATTCATATGTTGACTTTTTTTAGGGCCTTTCATCTCCAAAGTATATTGGTACACCATATAAATTGAAACATAATGTGTTAACTTATGAAAAAGGTCTCCCTAAAAGAAGTTCAAATAACATTAACAAAACCCATAATACATATGAAGCAATTGGGTAATGCCCACCAAGAATGGGAAAAATGCATGTATTGAAACTAAATTGCTACTAAAAAAACTTTAAACACATTGAAGATGAGATTTGCCATCAAGTTGGTGTTTTTTCAAAAAACCTTTTTATGATAATGTGATAAATATTTGTTACCATTACTAATTTTTCAAATGCAAACACATGTTTTTAATAACTTCACATAGGCAATTACAAAAATAGTTATAAAAACTTTCAACTTGGTTATGGACAACAATATGTGTTGAACCAATTAATGTGCGTGGCTATTGGTTATTCTTTGATGCATTATTTGCAACAATGATCATCTCTATCTATGAAGGAAGGTAGTTTGTTGGCTCTACCCATAGGGAAAAGACTATAGATCTGTGCAAGATTTGGACTTAGGGATAATTTTTTTACTCATTCATTGGCCAATGTGGAGATGACAAGTGTTCACAAAATGAAATTTTTCTCATGGATGTTATTTTCCATGTTTGGGTGGATGTAACCCAAAGTATATTAGGTTTTCAAGTAGTTGAACATTGTAGGTTTTGATAACCATTGCTGAAGTTGAAAGGAATCTTTTCTTCAACCAAACTTTCTATTATTGGAATTACAACTCTAGTTAGAATGGCGATTGTCAATAACCTAGATCAAGGAAATAACTAACTATGGGTTTCATATTCCTCTTCATGTTTAATGTCAGTAACTTTGGGTGTCATGTTACTAGCTTCCTAATATCCTCTAGCTGAATTTGAATGTTTTCAAGAAACTTCACATTTGGTGGAAGCTTACCCTCAACACTATAAGCTAAAATAATGGACTTTGTCTTCAAAACCTTGAAAAGCACAGGCCTTTTCACTCCAAGACTATGCAAAAACTTGATTGTCAATACCATATTTTCTTTTACATTGAAACCTAAAAGCTATGGATCATAATAGATTACCTTGCCAAAAAAATTCTATTTGAACCCCAAGTTCAAAAGGAACATTGTTTTCAACTCAAAATTATGGCAATTTTTTAGTAACTATGGGTGATGTCTAAAAAGTTTCCCCATTAAGGCTCGACTCCTAAACTCTCAAGCTGCAATATTGTGGGTCAAAAGTCGCATTCAAGATCATAGCAAGACAACCATGGGAATGATGTCATAATCTTGTCAATGTCATTTGTGCTAACATTTATGTTTTTGAGGTGATCACTAATTGGACCCAAATCCTTCTCCACATCATTGTTAAATAAAATAGGTTTCCATACTAGGAGGCTGCCAATGTGTTTTCTTTGGACTCCAATATGTTGTAAATATTCCATTTAAGAGCCCAAGTTTTTTTTCTGCCTTTTTTGTGAAGAAAGTTGGAACCCTCACTATTAACCTCTTTGCATCCTTGAGTGATATACCCATATTTTCTAGGAGCATGATTGTTGGATGCAAATCCTTTGATACATCTTGACTTAAAATCTTTGGGTACTTTGTGACCAGCTTCCCAATTTCTTTCAATGTGAACCCGATGGAGGTCAAATACTCAACAACTAAAGCTAGCTTGTCACATTTGTAAGAAATGAACTATGGCCAACTAGAGATAATGCCAAGAACTTGTTCATATATGTTACAAAGAAGGAAAAGAAAAATTCATCCTCACTTTTTAAAACATGATGGTACATCTATTCAACATCTTCTATAAAAAAATGATCCATTAGCAATCAGACTTCTTTGGCATTTTGCACAAAAAAAAAAAACCTTACTCCAATGTTGCACATGAATTCAACCTTTGCCATTATGACATTTATCGACCAACCAACAAAAGGGAGCAGCTTGGGGATGTCAATAGCCTTCATGCTTATGAGTTGGAAGTAAAATACTAGCTTTACCAATCCTTGTTGTTTTGCACACATGGACATTCTTGCTACACATGATGGGAAATCATCATCATCATCATCATCATCATTAGCCTTTCCTCCTATTGTTGGTCCATGTGTTGCCTAATCCCATTCTATCAACACTCCACCCCCAACATCAAACTACAACTTTTATCTTTGAATGTTTAAAATGATTCACCTATTGTGATGACTTTCTTGTTGGCCTCTGAATGTTGCTAGCATTTTCAAAGTTCTCTTCTGATGACATATTGATAAGTGTGGCACAACTAATTTTTAGGGTTTTTGGATTATAGGGTTTTGTGAACCCTCTTTGAACGTTGTTGGAATTGAAAAAAGGCAAACTAATTTTTTGGATTTATGGGTGGTGCTACAAATGTGGATTGAATTTTTGTGCATGATCTTGCTAGAGTGGAGATTATGGTGTTTTCACGATTTGTTGTTGCTACTAAATCAGGATTTGCATATGCATCGTTGCTATGAAGGAGGAGATTAAAAGAAGAGATTTCATATAAATATTCAAATTTTAGTTTCCAATATTCAAACATTTCAGTTTTCACTTTCCAGTATTCAGACATTTCAATTTTCAATTTTCATTATTCATACATTTTAGTTTTTAGTTTTCATATTCAGACATTTCAATTTTCAATTTTTAATATTCAGACATTTCAGTTTTTAGTTTTCAATATTTAAACATTTCAATTTTCAATTTTTAATATTCAAACATTTAAGTTTTAATTTTTCAATATTCAAACATTTCAATTTTCAAATTTTCATATTCCTTCTAGACATTTCACAAAGATATTTCAATTTTCAACTTTCAACTTTCAATATTCACACATCCAAATTCAAAAGATTTATTTTTTTAATTTTCAAATTCCAAACACTTACATAGAGATTTCAAATTTCAAATTTTAATTTTCAGCTTTGAATATTCACACATCCCAATTTAAACATTTTAGTTCTTAAAATTTCAAATTCCAAACATTTCACATTAATTTTCAATTTTCAACTTTCAACTTTCAATATTCACACATCGGAATTCAAACATTTTAGTTTACAATTTTTTTAATTCCAAACATTCCATATATTATAGTACCTTGGCAAGTTTGGCACATGCTTCCCAAAAAATAAATTAATGTAGAGTATTCAATTTTAGAAAATAAAATACTCCTAAATATTCTTTATTTTCCTTCCTAAAGAGTTGGTCTTTGGAATAAAATATTGATCATGGTCATATAACATTGGGCAAAACCATTATGCAATGAGTTGCTTGTTTGTTTTGTTTTGTTTATACTTATGAAATCCACTAAACTAGGATGCTTCAAATCGTGTTCTCAGTCTCTTTGGAAAACTCTTGAAAAGAAGGGGTGCATCAGCTTGGTTTCAAGGCGTTTGGACTTGCGATGCAAAAGTTTTTGAATATTGAATGATTTTTTCACTGAAAATTAAATTAAATCATAGCTAAAATTTTCAGAGGATTTGGAATGTGCCTTTAGTGTTGTTGGAAAGATCTTGATGAGGATGATTTAAATGGAATTTATTTGGTAAGATTTGGATTTAGAATGTGGGAGATATTGATTTTTAAATGATTTATGTTGCTGAAAATTCAAATAAACTTCAAAAAACCAAGTTTTGGAAGGAAAAATCAGTTGAGGACGTGGAAACACTTTGTGCCAATGGCACATGCCACACTAGTCCTGATGACATTGTAAATAGACTACAACCAATAAATAATTAATCAACCACCCCTTTAATTTGGGGATTAATTTGATTCTAAACTATAACTATTGTACATTCAAATGGTCATTTAGGTGGTAAACATATTAATGCATTTTCTTGAACTTATTACAAAATATGTTGACCATTATGTTAAACTTGCAATATAAAAGGTTTGAAGAATGTTTAATTAAATGCATTGGGCACCATGTAGCCAACAATGATTGTTTTTTATGATCTTTTACCAAATTTTAACTTGAAAAATATGATTTCAACCTATGAAAAGGATTTGTAATTAAAAAATGGCCCAAATTCACCAAATTTGAATGGTAAAGTATTCCAAAAAACTAAATTTCTTTAATAAGATGTTGTTTTACTTAATGGAACAAAATGGTAATGTATTCCCATTTTTTTTAAAGTACACATTTTCTTGTTATGATTTGATTTTATGTAATATTCCTCTTGTAGATTAGCATTTAATGAAAATTTATTAGATATAAATAGAAGAGTCTTGGGGTTTTTGGCATATTGGGCCAGTGTTTGTGTAGATTGAAACCATAACCAAATTTTGACATACAATACCATGCTCCCCATTTTGTTTTGAATCTTGCATTGGTATTCAATAATATTTCATCCACAAATATACCTTACACACCAACTATAAAATCACACCATTATCATATTTGTATCCAAGAATAAACTTCATAAGGCACTAATATGGTCACTTTAAAAACCTTAAAATTTGGTTCCAAATGTCATTTCTTAAAAACTTAAGGTATCTACCCACATGGACAAATTGAACACATTTAGCATGACCCAAATAGGTGCATTTTGGATATTGTAATACTTGATCAAGTATAACAAGGACCTAGGTCAAATATGTAATATATTTTGAATTTTTAACTTCAACAAATGGGGTTTTGAATTTTGCAATTTTCAACATGCAATGAATACTATCAATGAAAAAAATATTATATCACACATGTGCAAGTGGTTTGTTTGTCTACACTATGACACAATTCAACACTTTAACCTTATAGACCAATCTTGAATCTAGCTATCAATAGGGTGATGGGTCTTTAGTTGTGATGGGCATGGGTAGCACAATTTCCATTTGACAATTAATTCTTTTAAAATTCAACATAATGGGTTAGTGATTTTTCAAAAATTTGACAAAAATGAAAAAAAATTAATTATTGCCAAAGTTGATGATGTATTGAAGTAGTAGTTGTTAATGGATGGCCCAAGAAATTGGTAAAAAGATGCATCTCACTTATATTGATCAAAATACACCAATTTTTCTTCATACAAATAATTATAATCATAACATGTAGGAGGTATTTTTTTTGTGACACAATATTTCGGTGTTTTAGGATATTACCACAATATCATTTATATTCCTTTGCATGGATACATTTCAAAAAAATTGTGATGTGTTTCTAACATGTTATAATATTGCAATTTCAAAAAGTCCTTAATATATATGGAAAACTACATAAAATTTTATTTGGGACAATATTTTATAGACACTCAAACAAATTGTGACCCAATAGGTTTTAGAAGGTAGCTTGGAATATAGAAAGATCTTCAACTTTTTAATTTTCATATTTGGTTTATATCCAAATTTGGCTAAATTTCACCCCATTGTAAGGTGCTTCCCTCATTGACAACCTATCATTGTTTAGTGTTCTAGTTTGAAAAAAAAAATTGAGTGAAAGATTAATATTAAATAAATAATATTTTTATCTTTAGCCTATGCCGAATCATTGTGAATTGTGGGTGAAATACCTAGCTTCAGTAAATGAAATTGGCATAAGTAATTAAAATTAAGCAAATTTTAACATTGCAAAGGATATGAATTACCTTGAACAATTACAAGTTTGGATTTAAATATTTATAGTTTTATTATAAAAGAAATAGTCATTAGATGTTCATGTTGATTATTGTTCATTTATAAACAAAATTTTTAAAGACTCCTTCAATGAAAAACCAAACATGCTTCAAAAAAAAAACCAAAACAAGTTTTTGATTAGTTATGAATAAAGTTCAATAATTAATCCCAACACAATTCATGGAACATGTGTATTGTAAATTTTAGCATTAATTATAAAACCTTTTTGGGGGAAAACTTTCACAACTTAATGATTTTTTTAAAATAAAAAAAACAAAAATATTCTGAGTTTTAGGGTATTTCTTCACCAATTACAAAATTAAAAAATTAAATTAACCACATATAGACCTAAACATTTCCTAGGTTGCCACTCATAGCAAAAAAATTGTAAAATTGCTACAACCCACTTGGGATAGTCGTTGTTTAATGTCAATTAATGCTCAAGATCCTCACCAATGGACCTCCTTGAGGAATTTGAAAAAAACCCCTTCCTTTAGTCAATCATGAATGAAATTGATCTACGAGTCTTCACTTTTCATTGTTGGGTAAAAGTGTCTTAAAGTATATATTAAAAGTAAACTACTTATTGCAAAAATTGGGGTCTTTGTGCAAAATTATGAATTATTTGTGAAAAAGGAAAATTCCTTAGTGTTAAAAACCTTGCCAAATCTACTTTCTATATATTTCTCGAAATTTATCTTAAACCATGGATGATTTATTTTATAATGTTTAGACTCCATTCATAAATGAAATTTATCAACCAATTATTATTTTTAATCCAATATAAGGTGAAAACATAGTACCTCAAGGGCAAAGTACAAGGGGCGTGATGAAATGTTGTCACATTCTATTGTTTTTTTGAGTGCCCATTTTTGAGCTTGAATCTTCAGCCATCTTTTTTTATAATTTTACGTTTATTATGGTAGGCCAAAACACAAAGAAGTCAATTAGTAAAAAAAATTCATTTTTTGATTTCATATGATGTGGTATAAAAACATATTTATGCAAAAATATGTATTAAAAAATGAAAATATACTCCCGAAACAATTGATGATTAATTCAAACCAAATATTAATGTAGTTTGAAATGAAAATCAAACTATGTATTCCATAAATATACTAATTACTCCTTCAGTTTAGTGTTTTTAATAATTTTTTAAAATATTAAATAGCAATAGTTTTTTTTAAGTCAAAAAATGTAAATTAATCCAAACACCTAAAGGGAAACCTGAAATTGAATGCACCACAATTGGGGAGGTGTATATATAATATTTATTGCAAAAGTGCCCCAAATGAACCCCCCTCCCTATAATGGGTTTTCACCCTCTAAATAATTATTTTGAACATTTATATTACCAAATTATTTTATATGCATACATTTGTGGCATTTCAAAATTATTGTCTTCCATTGTTTTCAATATTGGTTGGGTATAAAAAATGGAATGAAACTTGATCAACATTTTAGATCGGTTTTCACCAAGAATATTGGTGCATATCACATCAAAAGACATTGATGCACCCCTAATTTGTTAGGTTATATTAGGGGTTAAAAACATCGATTTTGATTTTGCAATGAAATGTAAACCTAAGGGTGTGTTCCTTAATTCCAAAATGAAAGAGGGCATGCGAGCTTTGGGATGTGATAGACCAAGTTCACAAAAGTGAACTTATTGTGAAATTAAGTTACACAAACTAATAAAGATAATGCACTTTACATAACATGGTTTTCATGATGGTTTATTTAACTAAAATTTCAATCAACCTGGATAATGAACAAAAAAAAAAAAAAACTAATTGTTTTAAACAAAAGTACAATTGAGATGACTAAATATGATGTTAAACCTTGAATAATCTTTTACCTTTTACTTAGGAAGTCAGTAACTTAGGGGGCATCTTGGTATTTTTATTATTCTAAATATTTACCTCCACTTTTGGGGGATAAAGCTAACTAATCTAGTTAACTTCTATGGATGGTAGGTGAAAAATCAACCACTTAACTTCTAGAAGTTAATAGTTGGTTAATCAATTGCCTAGAAAGTGACTTGGACTAAATCTTGTCATGCGTTACCATATGGTGATTCAAAAGAATTCACATGTAAACAACAAATCGCAAGAATCCAAGTCTTGAACACAAAAAAACATGAAACCACACAAGATGTGCAAATGAAAAACTATGAAAACACAAAAAAAAACTACTAAGCAAAAAAACACAATATCATATTTCAAATCATCAAAAGTGATTTGAGATCACACAACAAAGGATTATATCCCAAACATGAAAAAATTTGAACATGTTCACATTGGACTTGGTTCATAGCTAAACTAACAACTAAACTATATTAGCCCAACTAATTAGGATTAGGCTTAATTAATCTAGTCTTAATCAGGCAACTAAATAATAACTCCTAACAATCTAGGAGGACCAATTAATTTAGTAAGACTTTTAATGATGGTCATTTTTTGTATGGATTTAGAGGTAGAGTTTGTTTTTGGTGAATTTTCGTACAACGACAAAAAAAAGGCATGTGAAAGGCCCTAAAGGAAAACAATTATAGGGCTTCGAAAAATTTGCTTAAAATTGACGATTGTGAATGGCCAATTCGCAATCTAACAAATCGATGGTTAATAGCTTGCGCCACCTACATCAAACTAGCTCCATCATAGGATGCCATATTGTGATAGCCTATCACACTCAATTGCATTTGTGTTAAGTTATAGGTGAGCTACATCGCCACTAAGAATGAAAACTTCGATTTGTAAATCACCAACAACAAGGACACACCTTTTTATGTCTTAAATGCATTAGTAGGATGAAATTAGTTGAGGGGGTGAATTAATGTAATACTTCCACAATTCCTTTAATTCAGTAAGCAACAATGTGAGCTCATGAACTTCAAACGAAAGTTGCATTTTGAAGTTCCATTTAAAGTTTTTTCAAATTTGAAAGTACATCCATATTCTTGTATGTTTCACATTTGTAGTTTGATCATGATTCAAATATGTTACACAATTGTGGTTTAATCTAAACATGTCATGTTCTAATGTATCATAATGTGTAGGATTTAATCAAGATCGAATCAACTTGTGAAACATATGGAGAGTTTGAAAACATTGCAACACAAAAGTTGGAAGGGGTTCCAACAAAGCTTTGATGGTAAAAAAATGGTAGTTTGTAACTTGTAAGTACTATAAAATTTGCCCTAGATCTTGGTCCATTTGCAAACAAACATTTTGTTGGGGGGCGGTATCGATTGCTTAGGAATCATACTAAGGATTCATGTGCCGCACATTGTGCAATGGACTATTTGAATCAAGATTGTGTTGACATACATAAGCTCAAGCCTGCATGCTTTCAAGTTTTTTCATTTTGAGTTTATAAATCAACTATGCATTTTTTTAAACTTTGCATCTATGAAGGAGCTGTGAATGTTTGATTGCAAGTCGATATTCTTTTTTGTGTGTACTTGTTTGTTGTTCATCTACAACTTGTGCCTTTCAATAGCTTATGCCCTTTAGTTACACAAGTTAGCTATGGTGTTTTCGAAACCCTCATCGGGTTTCAAATACTGGTTTTTTTTTTCCCACACCCCCTCCCCATGGCCTACTATCAATTTGAGCCATGTCAATGCTAAAGCACTCAACACCTCACCCAATAATGATCCTCCATAAACTTTGTCAAAGGGGAAACATAAAGCTTCTAACATTGTTGTCCTCAAAGTTGATTCTACATGCATTGCAAAACAAGGTGAATCTAACAAGCCAAAGAAGAAAAAATGAAAGTTGGAGTGAGAGGTCAGTCGCATGTTTCAGGAGCATTGGGTTGTAAGGTTTTCTTGGTTAGAACTCATATGCGGGGAAGATGAGAAAATGAATATGGTCAAATGTAAGGTTTGTTATGTTGTTGATGGGAAAGAAAATTTTTTAGTGCCTAAATTAGATTCTTTGGTGAAACATTTTGAGGTGAAGGGATGCATAGTTGCGAAGCCTAAAGTTGTTATCGAACAACAATATGTATGCAAGACTAACGCACATGTGAAAAATAAGCAATTGTTTTCCTCCACATGGCGTGATGGGGTGCTTGCTCAACTTTAAATTGGGGGCAAAATAGAAAAGAAATGGAAATACCTTTAGTTCATTGTGATTTGGCCTCTACTACAATAAAGCCAACCCATGATGGATTTTGAAGGTATGAAATCACTTTTCCAATCCCTCAAAGTCGAAAATTGCCTTCGTAAACATTAGTTTAATACAATCGACTAAAGCATGGCAAAGGTTATGCACGATGTTGTTTTATGTGCTATTAAGGTTGCCTTATAGAAGTCAACTTTCATTTTTGCGAATTGTGATGGGGTTACAACTATTAACAACCAAAGCTAGTTGTTTGTGCACATTTACATAATTGACTAATGGAGATGAATTCCCATTTTGCTCAATCTATAAAGGGTTATTGATAGAGCAATTGTTGACAGTCTCACATTGTTCATTGTTTAGAGTTTAGTGGACTATAGAGAATTGAGTGAAATTGACATCATTAACAAACTAGTTTGCTTTGAAGCAAATGGAATTACCATTTTTCACAATGTGAAAAATGGGGTGATGACCCAACTAATGCAAAAGTATGTTCCATTTATGAGTGGTGGCCATTATATGGCACACTGCACCAATCTTGTTGTTCAAACGTTCAACAGTTTGAGTTTGGTCTCGAAAATTGAATTTCTATTTGCGTCCATGTACAACTATTTTTTCCACAACCCTAAACACCATCTTGAGACTACAAAGCTTGTTAAATTGTTGTAGTCAAAAGGCAACAAATTTGGATATCCACACTTTTGCCTTCCAAACACATTTTGAATGAGTATAAACTACTAATTATCAAGATGGCTAAAAATAGTTCAACCATCGACAATACTAGAAAAATTATGAACTACTTTGTGATGTGGAAATGTTTTCAGGGATTACAAGTGTGGTGCCCTTGTTGGAGGTGGTGTAGCGTTTGAACAAGTTTGCTTAGGGCCGCTATATGTTGAATTGTGACTTCATCTCTAATGTGAAGCTTTGTGACATGGAACTTCACACTATGTATTATGATCTTGTGAAGACGTTCTCACCTCCACACTTCTATTTTTTCCTTGATCTTGTCATGCACAATTTTGATTCCTTATGTTTGATTGGTGGATAGAACATGTATCCCACATTGATTATGTTGTTTTTTTCTTTGGAGGCAAAAAAATATGCTTCACATGATTAATGTAAAAATTGGGGTGAAAAGTATGGTTGATAAGGAGGCATGGGCTCAATCCATAGAAGCTATGAACTAGCAATGTTCTAAAACTACTACAGGGTTGATTATTGAGTTGGAAAAGTGAACTGGGGTAATCTACCCCTAATATTGGTTTGCTCCAGAAGCCAAAATTACTTTTCTAGGCCAAATGGCCATTTTGCATGCCCATTTTGGGTTTAAAAAACCAATAGGTGGTTATGGTATGTTTCTTAGGCCCATCATAAATCCTATGATTTTTTATCAACATTGTACCTTTTTCAAATTGACAATGTTGAATCATTGTCAAAATGTCATGTTACTTCAAAATGATGTGAACCCGACCACATGTTTATGGGAAAGGATCGTACCAAGTAGGAATTTAAACCAAAAACTTTGTAAGTGGTTTAAAATGACCAAGCTTTGTAATGTTCTAGTGTTGGGCAACGTGGAAGATGAATGTACCTTCTCCAACCTTGCATTCATGAAGATAAAGCTCTGAAATTGGTTGACCACACATTTGGACCTTGTTGTCTACATGTATGTTCAGAAGTTTTATACCTTATAAACTTTCCCATTCTACACCACCATTACTGATTGGAATGATAACTAATTGTGTTATGGGTGATGGTTTAAGTCCTATGCAGTTTGCCATCTAATGTGGGTTTAATAGTGACTTTACAAGCTAAAGGCAACATATATTCATGTAGCAAACATCAAACAACATAAGGACTTTACCAACGACATGTAATAACCAACATATAAGGTTCAAACACTAATATTTGTTTGGCCAATTTCATACTAGTTTTGTATCCGGCTATGCAAGAAAAATATTAAGCCTTGGATGGCCATATTTTGCGAATGGGAAACCTTGATCATAATGTTTATTTTATGTGTTTCATCAAAATCCAAATCTGCCCTAAATCTCAAGTATGCGCCTAGTTTTTGGTATGAACAAATGAAGCCCAATTTTAACTTATCTTTACAAATTTAAGTTCTACTTCTAGGCATGTAATCTAATTGGGTTGAATGCATGTAGTGTAGGAGCTGCATTGGGCAGGATCCATCTTGGATCAAAGTTCAAATCCCCCTCTTGTTGTTTAGGGTTTTAGAACAATTATGCATTTGTATTTTCTGTTTGTTTATGGTTTACTATTATGTATGTACATGATTAATAGTTTTGGAAAAAAATTGTACTTCGAATTCAGTTTAAAAGTACCACTTTTTTTTGTTAGAGTTTGCACTGAAAAGTTTAGTTGGTTGTTTTATAATAATGCCAGAATGTGGGAATACATAAATGTGATAATCTACGATAAGCATATCCATGAAATAGTCAAATGTAGACGCTTCAAACATCAAGCAACAAGTTTTTTTTGTTTGTCCCTTTGTTCTGTGAACTTAATGCCCTATATTTATTATTGTTTTGGTCATACCATGTATAACCCCACATTTGAGTTGGTATTCTTTAACAAGTAATTAATTGTAAGTCATTTGCAACATTATTTATGAACATTTGTAAAAGGTGACACAAACAAACATTGGAGTGTGCAAATGATATAATATTTTTATTATTTTATTCAAGACTTGAATATTTTAGAGCGGTTAGATAAAAAGTTCTTTGTAGTTCAATGGTAATCTTCTAAATAATTATTCTAGTGTTATGAAACTTGTATTAGTGTCAACCAACATACTACTTAACAAATAAATTGTTGGGTATGGTTGTCGTGACGTACGATGTCGTAAGAGTGTAAATCCGTAGTAAATTCTACTAAACAAAAGGCTAAAACCAGTTAAAGGTATAAACTAATCAACCAAAAAGAGATGCACACACACACATATATATACAATGCACAAGGGAGGCTAAGATGAAATTTTCATGTATATTGAATGAAAGAAAGAGTTAAAGTGCAAAAAAAGAAAAAGATGTAATGTATGTAGACAGTGGTCGTGCAATGGCCGTTGTGAGCATCTAGAAATCCTATCTGATTATGGAGGAAACTCTCTAGACAAAGGAATTTTAGAAAAATTAAAGAAAGAAAGGAAGGGTTTGGCCTTTTATACTGTTGCCAACAAATTGAAACCCTAAGTACCTAATAACGTACAGTCGTCTAAAACTGTACATTAACCCTAAAAGTGCACATGGGCATGTTCGTAACTAGCCATCATGTATGAGGCCATGTACGGGCATGACAATTGTCGTGACATGTAGGGTCGTAAAGGTGTAAATCCGTAGTAAATTCTACTAAATAAAAAGACTAAAACTAGTTAAAGGTATAAACTAATCAACCAAAAAGAGAACATGGTGAACATTATCAATTGTTAGTGGGAACTTGAGCGAGTTCCGACTTGAGGCAAAAGAGATGGTATCCACCATTACAGTTATCGCAAAGCAACATCTGATTAACATCGTCTATCCTCTAACATACTTGACATGGATAATCAAGTGGAGGAATCCAAGTCAACGTGATGATGGTAGGATCCAAATTCAGCAGGTGGCAGGGCGCACAATTTTTGCAATGATCTTGAATTATGCATCCGTCAACTCCTTTCAACTCCAACACACTTGAAGGCCTGATCGCCTTAATCCTCAAGATAGTGTGACCAAAAAAAAGTGTCTAGAATATCATTGGGTTGCCGCTAGAGATACACAATCACCAACATCAAATTGTCTCACCTTGGGTTTATAACTGCCACCTCGTGTGTGTGCATATTGTAAGGTGTCTCGATTTTATGCAATGGACAGGTTCTCCATGGTCATGGGCATAACCCTCCTGAATAAAGCAACCCTTTCTGCAATGACCCTAGCCTAAGTGGCTGGGGAGTCCAAGTCCATAACCTGGTCCATTTGAACAACAATGGAAGAGGGTGGAATGGGATGTCTCCCATAAAATAAAAAAGTAAGGAAAGAAATGAGATAAACAGGCATGTTTGGACATCTTGTAACCCATGGCGATGTAAGAGAGGGCCAGGTCCTATTCCTCTTTGTTCTTAGTGAGGCAAATCTTCCAAAGTCTTTTCTTGCATGTTTGAACCATCCTTTCTGCAAGGCCAACAACTTGGGGATGATCTCTTGAAGTCCGACGATGGTTAATGAGACCATGGTCAAGTAGGTCTTGGAATTTTCCCCTGAATTTTGATCCTTGATTAGTAAGGCACTCAACACAAGCCCCAAACCTACTTAGAACATGTTGTAAGAAAGCCTGGTTGGTGTTATGTGATGACTTGTCTGGTAGCGCAACAAGCTTAACCCACTTTGAAAAATGCTCAATCATAATCATGATGTAAACATTACCCTTGGAGGTTTGTGGTAACTATCTAGCTAAATCACATGACTAATGATAGAACATGCCCTAGATTGGGAGTGGAGAAAGTGCGAGTTGTCGAGAGGAAAAAGAAGTTTTCATTCTATCACATTGTTCACACCTAGCAATGACGTTTCAGACTTGAACATACATACCTTTCCAATGGTAATGAGGAGCGAGAAGGCTATAAGTACGCTTAACTCCAAAATGTTCAAGCTCCGAATGTACCTTTTGAATAAGACCAGGCCGTTCATGTGGTGGTGGGACCGCTTTATCGCCTTGTGGTAAGCATCGGACGAGGTGATTGTCCCTCCATGAGTAGCGTTTGGACCATTGTTATATGCGATCCCGCTGACTTGATGTAACTTGGGGAGGGTATTCCCCATGTTGAAGAAACCTCAGAGTGTCCAAGTCCTCCCATATATCCATAATGTGATGTTCAACTAGGTTACATTACAGTAATGCAAGATAACTAGATGCCTCAGATACATGTGCTACTGGAATTTGGTCAAAATCTTGCCTGGCTTTTGAAAAATCTTCAAAGGTAATGAGGGGTTTTCGTGACATGGTATCTGCATTCTGATGTGTAATACCAAGTCGGTGAATAACCTTGAACTCATACTCTTGAAGTATAAGTGCCCAACGAGCTTACCAATAAGTTTATCGTTGGTCATCAACCACTTGATAGGCTGGTGGTCGGTATACAAAGTGAAATTGGTGCCATAAAGATAAGGCTTAAAATGTATGACGGCCCATAGAACAGCAAGGCACTCCCCCTCGTATGAAGAGTAGTTGCTCTCAGCCTTGTTGTTGTTTCGAGATGTATAGGCGATAACATATTCCGTGCCTTCCTCATCAAGTTGGCCAAGAATAGCTCCAATACCAAAAGCACTCCAATCAATGTGTAGAATGAAGACCTTGTTGAAATCAGGTCTTCTTAGAATGGGGAACTTTGAAAGTTTTTCCTTGAGTGTGTTGAAAGATTCTTGAGCCTCATCACTCCATGTCAAGCAACATCCTTTTTTAACAATGTATAGAGAGGATGAGCAATAGTATTAAAGTCTTGGATAAATTTTGTAGTAATTACATAATCCGATGAAGTTCTTCAACGTGTGAACATTAGTAGGATTGGGCATCTCCAAAATGGCTACTACTTTGGCCCAATGAGCCATAATACCATTTGGCAAAATTTTATGTCCAAGGTAGATTATTGAGGTGACAACAAATTCACACTTTTTAGGATGGATCTTCATATTGACTTCATGGAACCTCTTGAATAACTCCTCAAGATGAACCAAATGCTGTAGGAATCCCTTGCTATGCACTAGGTTGTCATTTATATAACATTTCAGGAAATTTGCCCTTTCGAGAACCTAGTTCATGACTCGTTGAAAAAAGACAGGTGCATTCTTCAATCCAAAAGGCATCACAAGCCATTCCCATAACTTGTTGCTTCCATGGAATGGCGTTTTTTTGCAATCCTTCGCAACGAGCATAATTTGGTTGAAACCTTGCCTTAGATCCACAATTGTGAAGATGTTTGAATCTCCAATGCTATCAAACAATTTTTCGGGGATGGGCATGGGGTACCTATCATGAGGTGTAACTAGGTTCAAAGGCCTATAATCCCTGCACATCCTTTTCTCAGTTCATAATCCAGCTGAATCTTTCTTTGTTGGCATTACTGTAGTAGTTGCGAAATCAAAACTTGATGGCTGAATGAGACCGGCCTCATGGAGCTCTTTGCATCTTTCATCTACTAGTTCCCACTCATGCTTGCTCAACCTATGCCTCCTTCGATAGATGGGTGTCTCATTTGTAAGGTCTATAGAGAGCTACATGGTCTTACACCTACCTAAGTCTTTCATTGAGAATGCAAACACATTCGCATACTTAATTAACAAGTTTGTGACCTGGTTTTTTTTTTTTGGGTGAATTGGTTCCCCATACGAAAGGGTAGTTAAAAACACATGGAATGGAGATGGAAAATGTGTTTGAAGAACCTGGTGTATTGGGTTTTCCACTATCCAACTGCGTAGATTCATAAAAGGTTGTAATTATTTTTCCAGAAGCTGATGTACCTCCAAGTGTATTAGACACAACTTGAGTCAAATTACATGGTACCTCCTCCCCCCAACACTCAGAGTGAAATGTAGAGTGTTGAAAATAGGCAAAAGTACTTGGTTCGGGTGCCATGTGGTCGCATCACCAGAATTGAAAGTTGATTGAATCAGTGTTGGTGTTGTGTACATTTGAAAAAGTACACAAGTTATCAACAACCATGTAAGGGAGTTCAGGTCCATGCTTTTCCCCAGTAGAGCGTTACGTTCCAATTTAGTCACCTTAGTGTGATTAGTAGTGCCAGTTTGGAACCCCATAGCCCTTTCTCTTTCTTCTGGGCTTGGTTCATCCCAAGTGGCTGAAGCATGATGATACACCAGGCCTGGCCCATCTCCCT
>Ga0116231_10003682_pt1 | contig 31616 bp, 25 predicted proteins | sample S1TSphgellanicum_2_FD_89695 | JGI IMG/M metagenome (GOLD analysis project Ga0116231, IMG submission 89695) | Host-associated microbial communities from peat moss isolated from Minnesota, USA - S1T2_Fd - Sphagnum magellanicum MG | ecosystem: Host-associated > Plants > Peat moss > Unclassified... | reverse complement strand
TAAGTTTTCCCTGCCCGACAAATTTTGCTTGTCACTTAACCTTTCTCCTTTAATCCCTATCTGTTTTTCTCCCTTTCTTTCTTTTTTTCCCTCCCCTTTTTTTTTTTTTTTTTGCAAATTTTGCCATTGTTTTTTTTTTAGTGCTTGCGTGTCTTGTACTTATTTCGAGGCATCTTTAGATGAGGATTGCAAGAGGAGGAGTGTGAGGAAGCTTGTGAGAGGAGTTGCCTTTGTTTTTCTACAAACTCCTCCCCATTGTTTGTTTTCAATGCTTGTGTCTTGTAATTTTTTTGGGGCATCTTGAGAGGCAGATTATAAAAGGAGGAGTGCGAGGAAACCTGCAACAGGAGGAGAGGATAAGGGGTGTGTAAAAGCTTGTAGGAAAAGGAGCATGGGAGAAGCCAAAAAGGAGGGAGAAGATTGGAAAAATACAAGGTGGCCAACCTAAGTGGAATGCGCACCTTGTCATTGTCGACTCTCTAGAGGAGGTAGCAAAGTCACCACCAACAACTTCTTGTTTTTTTTTTCAGGTTACGTACTTAGTTCCATTATGGTCCTAATAACACAAACAACAAAAGATGAAGAGGTTTTTTATGATTATTTCAACCTAGACATGACTCCTTAGCAAAACCTTTCCTTTTTCCTTGTGGTCATTTGTTGTTTTTTGTCAGCATCTTTGTGAGATCCTCCAAACCTTAGATGTTGTTTGGCTTACAAAATCTCAAATCCAATTTGATCTTCAACCACATAGGATTTGTCAAGTGCTAGCTAGCCTAAAACCCATACATGTCCAAAGATGTGTAATAGAACCCAAAGTTGAAACACCAGGTACCTTAAACACCAAATCCTATAACCTTAATTTTGCTTTTAAAAACCTTGGTGGTCTACTCCCTCTTTTCACCGATGCCTTTATTATTACACATATCCTCATTTGATTGCTGATGGATCCATCAATGTTATGGCATCTTTGTTGAATGAGTAAATGTTGGTAGTCATTTGTCAACAATTCCTTGGCATGGAAAACACTCAAAATTGTGAGATTTAACAATGTTTCTTACCACCAATCAATCACAAAGTTAGGAAATATGAAATCTTATCTCAAGAACCACATGGTGTTTGAATTGGAATGCTTAAAATATTGTACCATGGCAAACATTACTTACTAGGATAGAGTTACATTTTGGTGTTTTATTGGTTTGGGGTTTTAGCATAGTTTTTGTGGTTCCATTGACCTCAATGGCCTAATTGTAATCTACTTTGACTATAAAAATAAGCCAATAGCTCAAGTTGCTTGTTGTCTATTCCATCCCACTTGCAACTTCTTTTGAATTGATTCTAGTGGTTTCAATGACATATTCTGTTCTATTGTATATTTGTTTAAAACATGGGGTACTTTTGTTGCTGACAAAAACATATTTATATTTGTCAAAGCATACATTTTTCAAGGTTTGTTCATCTTTTGTAGAGACATTGGTCTCTTGGCACTTTGCTAATAATTGTCATAAGAATTTAAGTCATGGTTGTTTTCAACTTATTTTGGGGTGCATAATTGTAAGGAAAGGTGGGAAATTGGATTAAGGGTTGTTGGTTAGATTGGGTCCCCTAAATATAGTGAGTTGCTTGTGCATACATACCAATAAATCATTGTTTTTCCTATTATTACTACTATTACACAAATAAATTGCAACAACATAAGCAATAACTACGTGTTATGGGTGCCAATGCCATGGGGTTCATTCATTTGAATGTTCATCCATGACTTGTAATGAACTAGTACTTAATTTTTAGTTTAATTTCAATTCATTCTTAATTAACTTCTGAGTAGATGCAAATTACAATGGTTCAAAAACATCAAGAATCCTAGTCCCAAAAGTCCATATAAATGGAAAAATTAACACGAATGAAAGAATATTAAAACCCAATGTTGAGTAGGCCCTATGTGGTGATTAATCTATTAATAAAGTCAATATGAAAGGTTGCCCATTTAGAAAAACTTTTATTATACATGTTAGGGGGAAAAAATTAAATCCAACAAAAAATGACCAAGATTGAAACTTTTGACAATAAAAACCAAATCTAATCATTCAAAAGTCCATAGTTATTTGTTGGTTAAATTTTATTTATTTTTCAATTCATATTTGTTTTTCCATCATGTATCATATATTCAATCTGAATAAACAATATTGAAATGTAATCATAACAAAAAATGCTTTTGAGTGATAATGCAAAACCTATATTATAGTCCATATGTTCATTTTAAAAGTTCATTACTATGTAATTGGTGTATGTTTATTGAATTTCACTTTTTATTGAATATTTTTATCCAAATTGGCAATCTTAATCCATAAATATTTTTGTCAAATTGATGATTTTATAATGCATTTGTGGCATTTGAATAGAATACATTCTACAAAAAGTCCATAAAGATGCAAAACGTTAACCATTATAATTTGCACCTACTTTTCCAATTAAACTTTAGTTCATTTCTAATTGACTTTTAATTGATTTTTAATTAAGTTCTAATTCACTTCTAGTTGATTTTCAGTTCACTTTTAGTTAACTCATAATTCATTTTCAATTCACTTCTAGTTAACCTTTAATTCACTTTTAATTCATTCCATTTGATTTTTAGTTCACTTTTAGTTAATTTTCAATTCACTTTTAACTAATTTTAAATTCATTCTTAGTTGAGTTTTAGTTCACTTTCAATTGAGTTTTAGTTCATTCATAGTTCACACATGGGCACACATGGGTGAATATGGGCCACATGCAAATTAGAAGTTCAAACTTTTTTAAACTAAGTGCCCAATGGGTATAAATAGAGGTATATTTTTCATTACCTTTAATTTATTCAACACCAATTTTGAGTATTTTTTTTGTCATAATGTTTTCATGTTTTTCCTTTGCAATAAAATCTTGTTGGATTCTTGTTTGCACTTATTGTGTTTTTTTTTTGCTTTTCTTATTTCATGATCTGGATTTGGAACTAAGCCTACCCTTGTTCTCATTTTGGTTAAATCATGTAGTCTTGGTTGTTTTCATGCCCATGACATTACAACTATTTGATTTTTTACATACAATCTAAACAAATTTTGATGGAAAAAAAATGATGTAGAAAAAATAACATTATTATAATTCTTATTTTTTCAAATTGACTAAGTTGACTAGAAAGATCTTTTTTTATTAAAGGACACGTATTTTTTACTAGAAGCCAAAGGCTTGAATGACATTGGGTATTTTTTTACTAATCAATTTGACTAGAGTGACCAATTTGACAATTAGTCAAATTGGTTAGTGGCCTAATCAATAAGACCACCCAATCTAGTCAAATTGGCAAGTGCCTTAGTCAATAAAAAAAACTATTATATTCAATCAATAAGGCAAACTAAGTAGGTTTAGTCAAAATGACCAATGGCCTAATTAAAAGGGCCAATTACAAATTTTTTAACTAGTGGCTATCTTGAGATTACATTTTACATTTTGACTATGTTTGACCAATTAAAAACAAATTGAAAAATGTAAAAGTTAACTAATCATAACTAAATGAATCATAACCAAATTAATTATGATTACACAATATATATAATCTAACTATGGTTAAATTGACTATATTAAAATTAATTTTGGCTAATTTAGCCATAAGTAATTTAACAATTATAAATAATTTAACCATGGTCAATTTAACAATTGTTGATTTCCCCATAATGAATTTAACCATCATTAATATAAGCATAACTAAATTTTTTATATTTATTTTTAACATATTGTTAGTTTATCCTAATAAATTTAACCATAATAATAAACCCATAATTCATTTTAAAACTATTGTTAATATAGCCATGCTTGGTTTTGCCATAAATATTTTAAACACTTTTATTTTAGCCAAATTCATTTTATTTATGGTTAATAATTTAACCATGGTTGGTTTTTCCATAGTTATTTTAATCATTTCGATTTTAGCCATAATTAATTTTTGTATAATTCATTTTGTCGTAAAATATTTATTCAATAATTAATTTAGCCATATTAATTTTATTAGTGGTTAGTTTAGCCAAATCCATTTAGTCGTGGTTAGGTTAACCATTTCTAATTTAGCCATGTTTAATTTAATCATGTTCAATTTTTCCATAAATATTTTAATTTTGATTTAATCCATAATTATTTCATTCATGTTTATTTTAGTCATAATTAATTTATTACATAATTGGTTTTGCCATCAAATATTTATTCATTATTTATTTTAGAAATATTAATTTTATTAATGGTTAATTTAGCCAAATTTATTTACTCATGGTTAGTTTAACCATTTCTAGTTTAGCCATGTTTATTTTTTCATAAATATTTAAACCATTTTGATTTTAGCCATATATATTTTTTCATAGTTTTTTTTCCATAAAATATTTATTCATTAGCTAATTTAGCCATATTAAATTTATTTATTCATGGTTAATTTAACCATTTCTAATTTAATCATGGTTAATTTAGTCATAATTTATTTCAATCACATTTATTTTAGCCATAATTAATTATTGCATAATTGGTTTTGCCATAAAATATTTATACATTAGTTAGATTAACCATATTAATTTTATTAGCGGTTAATTTAACCAAGTTTATTTATTCATGATTAGTTTAACCATTTCTAATTTAGCCATGTTTAATTTTGCCATATAATATATATATTCATTAGTTAGTTGAACCATATTAACTTTATTAGTAGTTAGTTTAACCAAAAAATTTTATTCATGGTTAGTTTAACCATTTCTAATTTAGCCATGGTTAATTTTGCTATAAATATTTTAACCATTTTTATTTTAGCCATAATTATTTCATTCATCTTTATTTTATCCATAATTAATTTATGCATAATTGGTTAGCCATAAAATATTTTTTCATTGGTTATAGCCATATTAACTTTATTCACAGTTAATTTAGGCATTTCTTGTTTAAGCACGGTTGGTTTAACCATAAATTTTTAATTTTTTAGTTAGTTTGGCCATATTTATTTTACTCATGGTTAGTTCAATCATTTTTAGTCTAGTCATAAAATAGGTTAGCCTATAGGTAACCTAGTTATATAAGGTAGGCCATTTATATATTTATGATAAATTACCAGTTGGTTAACTAGTTATTTATCTATAATACATTAATGAATGTGTAATTAAATTATTAATTATTAATTATTACAAATACATTTTTGATAATATATAATGAATTAGGTCAAATTTGTAAGGATTAGTTATAATTTGGTGGTAATTATTAATCAACAATATAGTACATTCTAACTATTTTGATATTTTATAAAATTCAAGGATGTATAATGTGGTTGTAATTATTAATTATAAATAAATAACTAAACATTAACTACTACTAATTTTTATTTGAATTTAATTAACATGCATATTTACTTACATTTTTATTTATTTATTTACTTAATTTATGAATTTTACATAGTTATTTAGGAATAATGTTGTGTGGACATGAAAATGTTTCACCTTCCCAAAAATTTGTCCCATATTGTTTGTTATCCTTTCCAAATGATGAGCAATATAAATAGATGCACCATGAGCATCCAAGACATAAGAAATATTTTAAAAAGGAAAACCACTTGGGATGAGCCAATTGAAAAGGCTCAACTTTAAAGGCCAAATTCAAAATGAAAAAAAAAATTTCTACCTAGGTCATTTAAGTGTAAACTTAATTTAGGTGGTGTACATTTAAGCCTAATAAAGGTCATAGCTTAGGTTGCCTTAGATTATTTTAGGCTTTTATGCCTAGTTATTAGTTAAAGGTTCCTAGACCTAGGCCTAAAAGTTTAGGTTGTACATTCTTAAACATAGGGACCTTAGGAATAGGTATCTAATTTTAAGTCTAACCTAGGTTATTTAGGTTGTGGCATAACCTAATGGCCAATGTTTAAATGCCACGTGCCATAACTTAGATGGTTAATGTTTAAATGTCATGTGGCATAGCCTAGATGGTCAATGTTTAGATGCCATGTGGCTTAACTTAGGTGACCATTGTTTAAATGCCACGTGGCATTTGCCTAGTCAAAATGGTGTTTGACCAATCAAAAAATCTTTGAATGTTATATTGAGTAATCAAAAGCATTAATCAAAATGACTAATCAAAAGTACCAATTGAAATGATTAATCAAAAATGGCAATTTAAGCTTGGTCAAAAAGTACATGGCCTAGTCACAATGGATAGGTTCAAAACGACTTGTCCAAAATGGGTCTTTTTGACCAAAATTTCTAGTTTAAAAAAAAAGGAATTCTAATAATGTAAACTACTTATTTCTGTTTATAGTGAGATCTATAACAAGCTACTAGTAGATTTCTTGCAACAATTGCCACATGATATCATGGAGGTGCTATTCATGATAAATCCATAAATCCGATTGCACTAACACCCAACTACTCGTTTTTTTATCAAATGGTGTCTCTAACCAATTTAAGTCTACTTTTGATGATTTGGAAGCAACATGATATCTTTCAATAAATGCGTTTAGGCCTAATTTTTCCACATTTGAAAGCCACGTGTTGTTGTAATCAATTTTTCTCTCACACCAAATTTCACAAGTGGAAATAAAAATTGGGTTGCAAAGCTACAAATGGATTTTGCCAAACTTGCACATGTGTATCAAAGTTTTCTAAGTTTTTGTTGACACCCAATTGTAGTACCATGCGTTTGCAAATTTTTGCACGATGGTTACTTAGCTAATGTTTTGAGCCCAAGCTAGCAATGATCACTACAATTTAGATTGATTGCTTGTTGTTGTTGCTTTTACACAAAGTTGATTCAATCTTATTATTAATGTTTCTTGTTGTTGTTCTTGATTTATTTTTTGGTTGTTTGTTGTTCTATGTGATCTTGTGAATCGACCTAGACTTCTGTTCAACTCATGTTTTTTATGTGACTAGCTAGTAACCAACGACATTGTTTTGTTTGCATTTTTTTTGAAATTGAGTGATTACCATGACAACATTTGTTTTGTTATTCTTTATTCAAGACCTAAAGCGTGGGTTACTCTTATGGTACACAAAAACATTTTGTTGTTTTTTAAAAACTAGAACATTTACCTTGTTAGATTTCTATCCATGGTGTCTAAACAAACTTATAGTTCTAACAAATTCCATGTTACTAAATTTTCAATCATTGGAAATTCAATTGCTGGAAATTGAAAATTAAATGGGTGGAGACTTAAAATCTAAAACCATAGGTTTAAGTGTGAAAGTTATTTTTCTTTTGCTTTAGTGTAAGGATGGCCAAGTTCAACAAAAGTGGAGATGGAGATCCATGAAACACAACATTCAATGGTGTAACCAAAACCAAGGTTGCACTAAAAAGAAAAAATTCCAAGACAATTGGTGGAGTTACTCCACCTAAGCATCATGGCTACATCCTACAACATGCATTTTGGCACATATAACATTAGTAAGAAACATGTGACCCAATTTATTCATGCTACGACCTAGCTTATTGTAAAATGGAGTAACCCTAAACACTAAATCTTATAGGTCATACAAAATTACAATTGGAAACCAGATCTTAAACCTTAACCCTAAAAAAAACCCTACGTATTCCTAACCAAAAAATGGAATAAAAAACTCACATGTAGATCGTGCATGGGTGATGATTGTAGGCACCACCAAAAATGCCAATTCATCAAACTCTTCCATTGTAAAGTTGGTCAAAATTTTCGAATATGGTTAAGTTGGTTCACATCATAATTAAAACATCTCAAACACCAACTTGGGGTTCATGGATTGACCCACCCTGTCCTCCATCTCATGTGAAAGGAAAAAGTCATTAGAGTTTGAAGTTATCATTGTCATCATTTGGAAGATTACAATATCATCTTCATCCATATCTTCCAAGAATTATTTGTCATTTGAGGTTCAAGTAAAACTATCACTATTAGAACAAGAAACATTGCTATCATTATCATTTGAGGAAGACATAACTTGCCATGAGTCAAAATAGAAAGACTAAAAATGTGAGAAGAACTTTATTTATATGACTTTCATGAAAATCCTTGCTTACATCTTAAACTTTCACCTATGATACTAAGCACTAACCCTAAACCTCGACACAAACCTTTATAAGCTCAAAGCATAAATCTAAAACCAAAACATCCAAACTTTAAACCTTAAACTCTAAAATTTGAACATTAATCCAAACCCTAATAAATCAAATCAAATTTTATAAATAAATCCCTAAAAAATCTTAACCCTAAACCCTAAACATAAGCCCACAAACCCCTATATCTTATAATTAAAAATAACATATCATGTCATGTTCTTAACCATAGTGAACCAACACCCACTGGCACACCATCCATTAGATGTTCATTATTATTTAATTGTGGATGAACTTGAACTGAATAAACATTTGGTTTCATCTTGGTATCTAATTTTGTAAATCAAATAAATATCATAAATAGGCATATAGGTAGAAAAATAAGCAACTTCTAGGTAAGTAGATGGTTTATACATAGCTAAGGGTTGTTTTTACTACCTACCTATTAACAACTTGCTTATGGGTTGTTCGTAGGTAGGTAAAAAAAGAAATTGAGCTAACCAACATGGTTAGCTAAGGAACTAGAACCCAAACAAAAAAAAGTTTTCTAACCACTTACCATTCATCCTTCATGGTGCACTGGTGGGTGTTGGTTAATTGTGGCCGATTTTCCCTACCATTTGTTCACATTTCAAGTGCTTTATTCACCATTGATTCACAACACAAATGAAATTGATTGCACAAAAACTTGAGCTAGCACAGTTGCCCATCCCATGGTCCACCTAGTTGGGTCATTCATTTAAGAAAAAGTGCTTGAGTAGGACAACAAAACATGGTGACAAATAACTTAGTTCTTCAAAAATCTAGTAGAAATGGTGTGGACAAATCTATTACTAAGCAAGAAGTAGTTTAAAAAAGTGACCTTGATCTTGAAGGAATGGAAACCAAAGTGTGCAAACATCCCTTGACCATGGTAGTTTTTCTCTTCCATTCTTCTGTCTTGTATCAATTTCAAAAACCTCAAAATATTCCCATAACCTTGTTGGATTTTCCTTAGTATATTGCAAAGGCACATTACCACCATGCATAATTTTGGCTATCTATGCCAGGTATCATGGGAAGAAAAAATAAAATCTAATGAGTCTTTGTGCATGATAAAGTTATAGGCATTTTAGCTTGTGTGGCCTTTTATCAAAGTAAATCCCCAAGCTTCAGATTTTACCTACCACATTCTATTATTACATATGTGGGTGGAGAGGGCTTGAATGACTTAACACCAACCAATGCACTAATCCAATAGAACCCCTTGTGGGTTTTGTTAGTTGGATGAAGCTCTATTTTTTTCAAAAACTTCCTCATTACCTTTTTTAATTCTTTGCCTTCAAAAACATATTTTTCTAGCCCTGCCCCCCCTTGTTATTTCTTAGTAATGGTTGGTTTTTTTCTTTTTCTCCTTGCTCCTCTTTTTTTCTTTCTTTTTGTTTTTCTTTTCCTTGCTTTTTTTTCTCACTATTTTTTTGTTATTTTTTCTTCTCTTTCTTCTTATTCCTCTTCCTCTATTTTTTCATTATTGTTTTTTCTCTCTTTCCCCTTGCCCTTCTTCCTCTTTTTCTTCAATTTTTTTTTCCTCCTCACTCTTCTTTTTGCCTTTTTTATTTTCTTGTTGTTTTTTTTTGTATTTTTTTTTGGTCTTTTTTCCTTGCTATTTTTTATTCTCTTTCATCTATGTTGGGATTATTAGTTTGGAACAAGAAAGGGGTTTGAAGAGTGTGTTTATGTTTGGAACATTAGTTTGGAGTAAGAAAAGGATTTGGAAAAAAATTGTAGCTTGTTGTAGGGGGTTGGGAACTTTGGTTTAAAATAAGATCACAATGCAATGTGAAGCTTGGTTTGGAACAACAAGAATGTAACAAACTTTGAAAACTTTTCAAGTGATTTTTTTTGTTTTTTGTTTTAGTTTGGTTTAGTTCTTTTGGGTTTTTTTTAAAAAAAAAATTATTTATACATTTTTTCTTTTTATTATGTCTTTTATTTTTGTTTTTTAAGAAAAATCTTTCAATTTGTGTGTTCTTTTTTGTTATCTATCTCTCTTTATATATATATATAATTTTTTGTTATTTTTTATTTAAAAATTTCTAACAAAAACCTTGAAACCTTTATTTACTAATGCACATTTGTATTTTTGAATTAGATTGTGCATAACCACCAAGGATGAATTTGTGGTCAACATAATTCATTTTCACATTTAACATAAAAAATTGTACACATATCACCATGTTACAAAAGTGACTGAAGTAGTTGCAACTTATTGCTAAGTTCGTGACATTATAAAGGAAAAGCCTAGTGATAGAAAGGGATTTTTGGTGGAGAGGGAATAACATGTTGTTACGTCTCCTTTTATATTAACATGGACTTGTTGATTTTCATTTTCTGGGACATAATTCTTATGGTTTGGAATTTTGCATGTAGTTTGTGTACATAAAAACTAAAGGTTAGTTTATGCCATTTGATATTTTGGCAACCAATGACATGTGAATGGTTTCCAAAAGATCCTATTGAATTTTTGCATTTCAAGTTTACTTCAAAGTTTGCATTAATTCATGTAAATATTGCCTATGTACAAATTAAAAAATTGTCGTGTTAATTAAACAAAGAATATGAAATATTAACAATAAACATAATGTTAATTTGAACATGTAATAATTGCATATTGGTATTTCATATTGCATTTTATAATGTTTCCACCCCATAATACCCGCATCAACTTCCCAAAATTTTCATTGTTTTTTTGGGCCAACAATGCAATATTTGCATCCATAGTTGTTAAGCTAAATTTTGCGATATTGCCACTCTTCAATACCCACATCATACTCCCAAAATTTTCATTGGTTTTTTTGGTTGATTATGCAATACATGCATGTGGGTCTTGAAATGTCCACTATTGTATTAATTGATTGTGTAATATTTGCATAGTTACATGTTTCCTCAATTCAAAATTTGTTAATATGCAATATTACATGTGTCATGTTTGACATGTGGCTTTGGCATATTATCAATGCACGTATTGCATTTTGGGTTCAAAGGTCCATTTAAAATAAGCTTGGACCAAGAAATGTTAGTTTTGCATGACACATGATGCAAGCAATGCATATTGGGTAATTATTACAACTTGCAATACCTACTTGGTTTTCCAATTCATAATGGTTTTAAATGCAAGTATTAAATATTGGGTAATTTGTACAATTCATTGATGGTAGATAAAGGTCATTTAAGGTGGGTTAATGATATTTATTTATTTAAAAATTGTATAACCAAATTGTTTCAAAAGTATTTTGAAGTTTTATTCAACCTCGAATGCATTGATTTTTACAATACCATCATTGATAATAATCATCACCTTTCACAATATGTTTAGGATTTTTTTATGTGTGGGCAATACCAAAAAGGTAATGATTTAACCAAAAAATATATAAGGTTTTATTGCTCAAAGTTAGAAGTTTAGCCAAAAAAATATTGGTTTGCCAAAAGGTGGACGTTTAGCTAAGAAATAAAAAGGTTTTGTTGAGAGGTGAAAGTTTAACCAAAAATAGATATTAGTTTTGTTAAGATAAATAACTTAGCCAAGGAAATATATTGGTTTTGTTAAGAGGTGAAGGTTCAACCAATAAGTAAAGGGATTTTAATGAGAGGTGGAAGTTTAAACATAAAAAATTATTAATTTTGCCAAGATATAGGGGTTCAACTAGGGAAATGTAATGGTTTTGCCAAAGGTAGTGGTTTAACCAACAAGTGAAGAGGTTTTGTCAAAAGGTAAAGGTTTAGCCAAAAAGTAAAAAGGTTTTGCCGAAAGGTGGAAGTTTAACCAAGTAAAGATATTAGTTTTGTTGAAAGTTAGGGGTTTAGCTAAGAAAAGGCAAACATTTTGCTAAGAAGTATGATTTAGTCAATAAGTAAATAAGTTTTAGTGAAAGGTAAAAGTTTAGCTAATAAAGTTATTGGTTTTGGCAAGAGGTAAAAATTTAATCAATAAGTAAAGGGTTTTGTTGAAAAATAAATGTTTAGCTAAAAAATAAAGAGGTTTTGTTAAGAGCTATTGTTTATTTTGGAATTTTTTTTTGTTGAAAAAAATAGTTTAACCAAGAAAAGATAAAAGTTTTGTTAGGGATAGATAAAATATTTGTCAAGAGGTAGTGAAAAGATAAAATTTTAACCAAAAATTTAAAAAGTTTTACCAAGAGATAAAGTTTAACTATAAAGAGATGTAAATTTTGCCAAGAAGCAAAGGTTTAGCCAAAAAGAAATAAAGGCTTTTGCCTAAAAGATAAAAGTTTAACCAATGAAATAATAGAGGGTAGGTAGGTAGGAGGGGAGGGGGGGGGTTGGTTGTTAGTTGGTTGGTAGGTCCAAAATGTAGGTTAGTACGGAGCTAGGTCAATATGGTAATTAGATGAGAAGGTAGTGTGGAGGTTAGGGTCGAGAAAAAAATGGCCTGGAAAGAAACTCAAATGTCAAATATTGAAAAAAGTTAATTGATTAAAGGTTGGATGAAGAAATGCAACCCATCTTGTGGATAGAACGGCCAATTGGTGCATTGGTGGACGATGGTTCACTTTGGCTAATGGAAAAACAGAAGATAGTTGCTTACATAACAATTGTCAATTTGTGACCAAACAAGAAGGCACTCGGATAATGTTCTCATGTGAACATGGCAAGTTTGTAGGGTTTTGGTTTTTGTTTTCAGTGATCATCAACTTTCTACATGTTAATGGTAGAAATTATTCCATCACTATTTGTTAACTGTAATAATTACTATTTCAAGAAAACTTGTGAACATGGGTAGGAAGTCTTGTTTGTTTATGTGTTATGTAAAATATATCAACATCGAACTATAGATGGTTAAAGAAGTTGCGGCATTAAATGGAGGTTTGGAGAACAGGACAATGGAAGGCAAAATAAAAAGGAAAATTCGAAAGCAATGCAGGCAAGTTTTTCTTCTTTCATCATCAGTTTCAAGAGATGGTAGGTTTGACTTGTGGTGATTTGTAGTTATTGATTTTTGCTGCGTTAGTGATTACACTAAGGCAAGCAATATGTCCTTGTTAAGATAAGTTCTATAAGGGGTTGATGTTGAGGATTGATGACGAAAAGAAGGAAGTTCGAATTGTAGAAAAAAGGGCATGTAGAGGGATAAGTATGCATTTTGAATGGGGACCTTTGTTGAATCTCTCTTTAATTCATGTAGTAGGGTAGGTATCTGAGTGAATACCAAAAGCCTCAGTGGGGTGTCCTTAGGTTGGGTATAATGAGAGAAATGAGGACATAATTGGGAAATTAATAGAAATCTATCCATAACCAATTTCTGCACAAAAAAAAAATTGTTTTTCTTGAGTGGTTATAAGTCAACCTGGTAGACATAATTCATACTTTGGTTCGGACATGGAGATCAAAATGTTTATGAGATTAAGGTTTAGTAAATAAAAAACTTAGTGTTCCTTTGCATTTGTAAAAGAAGGGTTAGCAATTCACATGGATTGATTGAACATTGAGGGTTCTGAACTCAAGCTATATTTCAATAGATTTTAGAGTTATAATGTATGGTTTTGTACATGGTAACAAACTATTCATTGCCACCACAACAAGTTAAGTGAGAGATCACCATGTATGTGCCAGTTGGCAATTCACACATAGAACATTGAATCTTGTTCTAACATATCAGTAACACCAATGGAAATTTTGGTAGCATTGGGTTTGTAGTTTCGATAATGTAAATTGTTGGAATTGATGGAATTTTAGAATGCCCAAGGTTTGTGTTTCTATCATGAGTTTCTTGTGCACAAAAAAATCTTTTTATTCACCCTTCTTTTTGGTTACAAATCCTCTTCAGCATGTGGCTATTGCCCATTGAATCCTGGCATGGGTGGGTTTTATATAAATTACCTAAGCCTATTGATGTTGCCCCATCCAAGGATCCACACCCAACACTATTTTTTTTATTGAACCCATATCTCTTTGAGTACAACATCTGTGAAATCAAGTTTTATCACCACTCATCATGTTACATACCTCCTTAATCTTGTCCCAATTTCTTACATATACTCCATGTCCCCTTTCCAAGAACCACTACTGGCATTATCAAAATGTTCTATTCAAGCTTGCTTCCCTCACAATCAAATGTTCCAAGAGTAACTTACATGAAGCAAGTTATCCATATAACCATACTTAATAATCATGCATGAAATGTTGTCTTAAAAATTGTTTTAAACATTTTTTTTATCACATTTAATAACTTGTGAAATCATTAAATCTATTGTGGCATGGGAAAAGGATGGTCACCATGTAATGTTTCAATTGGTGTATGAACATAGATTTGTTGTAAGAAATATCATATGCCAATTGCTTGAATTCAAAAGCATGTATTTAATTGTGAGCTGTGATACCCCCCTCATGCATGCCTATGATAATTCTCATGCTAATGACAATATGATCAAACAAGGGGTGTGTCACACTATGGCCTTGCCATTTGCATTAAAAAGTATTTTAAGGCAAAAGAAGAATTATGAAAACTCAAATATTTCACCATGTGAAAATAAAATCTTCAAAAAATCTTCTAAAAGAAACCAAAATCCTTCAAGATATTATAACTCTATAACTAATCTCAAATTTCAGCACAAGCCAAAATATCACCTTGCAAAAATCCTCATATAAAAATAAACTTATTACCTAGGGGGCAAAATCCCTTAAGCTATTATACTCTATAATGAATCTAAACACAATGTCCTTGCCTTGGCAAGCCCAATAAAAAATAGTGGGTTGCATTATGTTAAACCATGAAGCATAAAGCTTCGTGTCTATAGAAAATTTCAAAGCAATTTTTTACATATCCATTAGGGAGGAAATGGAAACGCATATGGATTCATTATACTACAAATGAAAATGTATGGTGATGGATACTTTTAACTATGAAAGGTGAAACAAATGACAATGAATTTAATTCATCCATGAATAATGCTCTAAATTACATGAGTTATGATATGAAACATGTTTAAACTTACATAATTCTAAGGTCTTTACACACTCTCTATGATCTATGTTATGGTGAATATATACATTTTTACCACCACACACATAGGACCAACTTAGATGCAACATGTCCGTTACATGTGGTAAAATGCAAACCCTTCCCTAAATGGTAGATTATGGAGCACATTGATCCCCTTGCATTTTGGTGGTCATAATAAATTACCATATTCATGAAATTTGAACTTTTGAAATTTGATCTTTTTTTGGTTCACATATTACAAGTGGCTTCCCTTACATACCAAGGAGATTTAATGCAAAACATGATAGAATAATAAACCACTATTGTAATCCCCATGTGCATATTTGTATTTACATGCAATTATCATTGGTCAATGGGGTACATACATGTACACATAGAATAACAAAATCATTTTTGTTAACAAGCAAGACTTATGAAGGAGGACATGCCACTTATGGGATTGCAATAGGACGGGCTTATTTCCTTGTCCTCCCCCATGCATGATGCACATGAATAATGCCTAGTAAAATTGATAAAATGTTGGATCTATCGGTTTTGTCCTCTAAAATGTAATGCCAATCTTATTTATATCCCAATTATTTCTCCAAAAAAAGATTTTTATTTTAAAATTTTGTCATATATCATAGAAGGAAATTAAAAATAAGTAACTAGATTCAAGAATTTGTAACTACTATGTATTGATCATATTTAAATGTTCTAACATAATGCACCCAAGAAATTTCTTAGTTTATTTGAGGATCTATTTTTATCCATGAATATCCCTCTTGGTAAGGGGGAGTGACATTACCTATTCCTTAAAAATGGGAGTGATCTTATGCCTACAAGTAAACTTAAAACGACCCCCAATCTAATGGAGTGGACTTCATATCCATGCCCCTCTTACACCTCATGAAGATAACTATGTTTAGGTCCTCCTCTTACATGTCCCTTGTGCAAATATATTTAGGTCCTTGATAACCTTGACCTCATGCTCACCTTGAGGCTTTACCCTATAAAAGGTTTCTTCAATAGGGTAAAGCCTCAATAGGGTAAACCCTTTATTCAGAAATGGCTTTAATAACCACCCCTTCTGGTTTTAGGATTTAAAAAAAAAAAACCAAGCTAGTTCCTTTTTTTCCTTTTCCCAATTTTAATATATGACCCAATTATTTTTCTCTTTTTTTCTTGTTAATCCAATTTTCTCACAAACGGTTATCTTTCAATTTATATTAGTTGGTTATATTGTATATGTTCTTTCCCATTAATTTAAGATTAAAACTCCATATGTTTATAATTTGAAAATTGTTAAAAAAATAAATGGCCAAAGGACTAACTAGCAAAATTCATTAAACAAAAACTTGGAGTCAATCCTCATTTAATTCTTCTCACTCAAATTGAATGAGTTTTCAAATTCATTTAATTTCTTTTTTAAAATTATTTTAGAATCTATCAATTCTACCAAACTAGAAGGGGCTTTGCAATCAACTCTTGTATCATTTGGTCAAGCGCTCTTGCGCCGAAGATGAACCGGACTAAGCGGTCTGTCGAAGCTATGGGATGCCAAAATACATCGGTAGGGGAGCGTTCTGCCTTAGGGGGAAGCACCAGTGCGAGCAGGTGTAAGTTTTTTCTCACAAAAATAAGTTTTTTTTTATTGTATTTAATGGGTATATTCAATTTTTTGGGCTTAAGGCCTACAATAATGCAATTTTTCATCCATTGTTATCTATCTTTCCTTGATTTTTTATTAGGCTAGGTAATATATTTTTGCAATATGTTAGAATATATTTTATGGAAACATATGTAAAGCCCTTGCACATTTTTTCATCAAAAGTTGAATGTTGACAAGCTTTAGAAAATGCATCCAAAACATGTGCCCGACAAACTTTCAATCACATCCAATGCTTCACAATTAACAATTGATTTTCAAAACAATTGTTAAGACATTTAAATTGGCCCCTTCATCTTTAACATAAGAAATCATTTTTTTCATCCAACCATATTGTTCCAAAAGTTCTTTAAGTTGTTTTTTGCCAATGCCTATCTTAAAGTTTCAAATGCCTCAAAAAACCCAATTGTTATATGTTTGAGCATCCAATCTTGTCTTGAAAAATTAACTACTAATGCAAAAACATCATGTGCCCCTTTGGACTCCATAAATCAAAGCTTATTGTTGCATACATGCATTTTGCTAAAACCAATAAAACATATGTTGGTCTAGTTTTCTCCACTAGGTCCTATAACACATCTTGACTAAAAGCTTTTTTTGGAAGGGAAGACTACATGAGGGCATAATTGGAATTCTAAACATATCAACCACATGTTTTCAAAAAATTAAATGGTAAATGATTTTTCACAATAAGAATATCCAAATTCTTCAAAGAAAACAATTTTGATGCATATTACCTTTTTTGTAAGAATCTATGGCCATAGAGAATTTAAAGATTTCACTCCCACTAATTGTAGACCTTTATTTTTGCAGGTTGTCTTTACATAAGGTTTTTTATGATGTTTACTCCTTCAAATCTTCTTGCAATTATAGAATGGTTTGCATTTACATGTGTTTTTAATGTAGTTATCCCATTATTTTTGAAATAAGAAATTAACCCTTTCTTTACCTTAGTTTTCTACCCAAATATTGCAAGATTTATTGTTGTTTCACAATAGAAAATACAATGCATAACTTGTGGGATTGACACATCAACTTCTAATTGATCATTAACATAATAAAACCCAAGTTAAAGAATTTCTTCCACATGGCTTCCATTTAGCTTTTTTGATCATGCAATTTCTTAAGGATATTATCCTCATTTCCAAAGTGAGAATTTGAACTTGTTATTGATTTTTGAACTTTTTTTCATTTCTTTTTCAATAAAAAATTTACTTTCATTTACAAGCATATCAACATCAACAACAACATTTGACTCCATTCCAATTTACTTCAAGGTGTGTTAAAGAACCTAAACAAAGGAAACCAAACAAATATATTTATATTAAAAAAATTATTTGAAGAACAATTTGTGCAACTAGTTGGTTGGTAATGAAAGGTCTTGCAAAACCACAACACAACCACAAAAAAATGACATCAAAACAAAAAGCACACAAAACAAAAAATAAAATAAATTGTCGATCAAGTTGGAAAAAAAAACCAATTTACCTTGAAATGTTGAACAACAGTTCCACCTAGTGCAAGTGGTAGCATCTCCAAAATAAAGCACAGCAAGAAGCCCTAGAACAAGAGCATGATGAAGAATGCTTAGAATAAGAGCATGGTAAGTAGCCCCAAAACAAGAGCATGACAAGGAGTGCCCATAACAAAAGCACAACGATGAACGCCTAGAACAAAAACACAACAAAAAACGCCCAAAACAAGGGCATGGCAAGGAGTGCCCAAAATAAGAGCATGTGATAAGGAGCGCCGATAACAAGAGCATGGTGAGGAACGGTAGGAACGTTGACAAAAAGAACACAACAAAAAAAATGCCTAAACAAGAGCATGACAAAAAGTGCCATGAACACCGAAAAGAAGAGCTCAAGAGATTGAGGCTTCCCTGCCTGCAACTACAACAAAAACACAAAGCTAAAAACACAACACACTTAACAAAAAAACATACCTTGGCATCACCTATGGAAGCTGCCTTCTTATAATATATGATAAACCCTAAACCTAAACAATTGGCTGAAACCTTAATCCACTGCTTAATCTTCAACTGCTGCTGCCCTAAACCCACTTAACATCCTAAGCCCTAATCTAAACGGCTACCCTAAACTTAACTAAGAACTGGACCCCAGGTTATCAATATAACCTCCCAGGTATGAACATTCAAATTTTTTAATAACCCGACTCTAAAGGAACCAGTTGTCACCAAATTGATCTCCTGAAAGATGAGTATCATCTTGGGTATCCCTCCTGATGGCACCCATCCGGTTCTGAGTGAGAGAACCGGATGATACCCAACCCCGGTTCTGGACTGAAATTCTACACCCGCCCAACACTGGCCTACACCTGCAAGCATTCTGTTTTCCAGAATGCCTTGTATTGTTTTTTCTCATGATACCTGGTGGGTACTCACAAGATACCCGTTAGGTATCATGGGAAAAAATGAGTAAATAATAGTTGATCTATACACCTTACATGCCCTTGGGCACGGGCATAATTGCAATCGGGCCGGTCTCAGCTCTGACTTGCATGGACCCTTATTCTGGTAAGGCCCGTGGCGTAGGCCGTTAGCCTACACAAAATGCTACTATTTGTTGGCACTTGGTAAGGAGCTTTAATGGGGCAGTTCTCAGAATTTGAGTCCCAATGCTCAGCTCTGGCCTTGCACCGGGGCTCCAAGAATGATCTATTCTGGGTTCTTGTTGGTGTTGGCAGGTAATTTCTTTTTTCTCATAACCACTCCAGTCAGTTATCAAATGTTTTGAACCGGTTATCAATCTCATTGTGAAAGTAATAATAGCATTCAGTAATCAAGTTACCCCGTTTGTAAATATTAATCATTTGCTATGCATAAGGGTCTATTCTCAAATACCCGTGTTGAGAATCATTGATAATACTGTCTTGGTAAAGGTAGGTTATAGGTTTCTTGTAAATTCAATTTATATTTTTTTGGTTTTATGTTTTTAAATCATATAAAACCCTACGTTTAGGGTTTTAGGATTGAATTCCTGCCTGGGTGGAATTCCAACCATCCACATGGGTTTTGGGTAGGTTATTAACATTTGAGAATTCAATAACAGGCCAACACTGGTCCTTAACCTACACATAACATACAAACAAAACCCTATTTTTTGAATTGGTAAAAACCCTGCCAGAATTTCTTTAATGTATTTATCTGGAGGGCACATTACTCAGCATTATATTTGCTCCTCAACTTTTGAGGGTGCGTTCCAAAAACCTGTTTTAAAAGGAAAAACAAAAAAATTTAAATTTAAAAAAAATCCCTCCCTGGTTTCTATTATTTGCTTTTCCCCCATGATATCCTACGGGTATAAAATGCGGGTATCAAGAAGGGGGGGGGGTGGAGAATGTTTTGATGCAGGTAAACACCCCCACCCCCAACAAAAAATCCTTGGGCTTTTTTTTAATCTACGTGCTACAAAAGCAAAACGTGAGATACCAGGGAAACCAGCCAGCCAGCCAGCCAACCAGGGTGCCCCTTACCCACAAAATCCCAAATGGTGGAATTCTATGGCTCCTAGATATTCTCCTTTTCCTAGGCCATGGCTTATGATGAATTTTCCGAAATGGGGGTCACTTTTTGGGCAATGACAAGAGTCCGTGGAAGCCGCCTCTCGACAACGGACGGCAACCAAACACTCGCAGGCTGTGGCTGTTCTGCCGCCACGCTCCGCTTCGGCTAAGGTTTCCTATCCCCACCAGCCAGCAGAAACCCAAAACCCTTCACTCCCCTTTCTTCTATCTCTTTCATCACCGCTCTCGGCGCCCTGCATGGACGCACGCTCGCTCGCTCGCCTTCTCGCACGTATCCGTACTCATCACCACTACCTCTTCTGAGCCTTTTGCAGTAGTAATCCCGTTTCCACCTCTGGAGTAGCAGGGGGTTTGAGTTGCCTGGCTGCGCATTGCTTTGTGTTGGAGGTGATTGACGGTGCGAACATATGGCGGCCATGGTGGGTTGCACCCCTGTCCTGCCTTTGTGTGCTGAACGGTCGGGCGCCGCCTTGGCCATGGCGCGGCTGCAGCAGCGTCAAGCTTTGGCGAGTAGTAGTGCATGTCCGTCTGTTTGTACCAGTGCGGCTGCTGTAGAGGGTGGGCCTGCGGTGGGAATGGCATCTTCCTTCCTTGGGGAGAAGGTGAGGATGACGGCCGTGTCGACGGTCGCCGGCGTGCGTGCCGCGGGGAAAATGGCGCCGACGACGACTACGACTGCGACGACGATGCCAGTTGTGCGAGCGGTGCAGAGGGATGGAGGAGTTATGCAGGGGGATAATAAGCCGTGGGTTGCACCGCGGGCGCGGATTTTCCCCGGAGCCGAGAGCGCGACGGAGACGAGCGCGGTGGCGACGGATTACGCCACAGTGCCTGGGGGAAGGAGCAACTTGTTCGGTTTCTCGCCTTCGCAGGGCAGGGTTGACAGTGATGAGGACAGTGATGAAGATGGAGAGGTCCTCCGTGTGGATAACGAGTCTATTGACGATGAGGATCAGTTGGCCATCTCCAATCTCGGCATTCCCCCCGGTGTCGTGGAGTCCCTTGCCAAGCGCGGTATCACTCAGCTCTTCCCTATTCAGGTATGCGCCGCACTCAGGCAACCTATTCACGTGCTTTTGGATTTTGGGCCTCGGCCGTTTGCAGCTTCCCTTTGCAAATGCTGAAGAGTTTGCTGTGTTTTACACCATGTTTGTTCACAGCGAGCAGTCATGGATCCGGCTATGCAAGGACGTGACCTGATTGCACGGGCAAAAACAGGCACCGGCAAAACTCTTGCTTTTGGCATACCTATTATCCACAACATTGTAACGGAGAATGAGGTGCATCGAATAGTCAGGTATCTACCTACTTCAGTCCTCCAAAGGGCATAACTTTATGTGAGCACAAGCATGGAGTTGTTCATGAAAATCTAGTGTCCACAATTTGCAAAGAGAGGAGCAATATCTGAAATGGACTGAAGTTGGGTCCCCATCAACTCAAGAGTGTGGTTTTGTCATTTGCAAATTGCCATTTACATCAGTGAGTGTTTGGAATGAATGGTGATGTAGACGGCCTGGACGAGCACCAAGAGCACTGGTGCTTGCTCCCACTCGAGAGCTGGCGAAGCAAGTAGAGCGAGAATTCATGGAGACGGCACCAATGCTTGCGACTGTATGTGTGTATGGAGGGGTGTCCATCACCATGCAGCAGAGGCAGCTTGAGCGAGGTGTGGACATTGCTGTTGGGACACCAGGACGCATACAGGACCTGATTGACCGGCGGGTCTTGGACCTGCATGACATTCGCCATTTTGTACTCGATGAGGCAGACCAGATGTTGGCAGTTGGGTTTGAGGAAGATGTGGAGCGGATTTTGGAGCAGATGCCCAGGAACCGCCAGGGTATGCTGTTCTCAGCAACGATGCCCACTTGGGTGAAGAAGCTGGCTCGGAAGTACCTTAAAGATCCTTTGACAATTGACCTGGTATTCATAGCATCTCCCTGTCCACACAACAAGTGCTAGTGTCTAAAATGCTTCCAGAGCTTTTGGAGGATTGCTGTATCAAGTGTTCTTGATTATCTATATAGTTGTCCACCTTCTAAGAAAGGATTTATCCTTGCTTGTGTAGGTGGGGGAAACTGATGAGAAGTTGGCAGAGGGCATAAAGCTTTATGCACTATCAACTGGGCAATCTGCCAAACGCTCCATTCTCAATGACCTTATTGCGGTATGCATGCACTTTGAACCTTGACACTTGTGGGTCCTTAGGGACTTATAATGTATTGAAAATTGGAAAGTGGAGCACATTAGAAAAGGTGCCTTATGCAGCTGTGTATTTTCCGGGGAAAATGTTACCTTGTTTTTGTCCCTGAAGAGTGATTCAAGGACAAACAGAAGCAAGGATTTCTCATGATCCAGGGCTGTTGGTTGGGCCTTTTTGGGGAGACATTGGTTTCTAAGGAACTGTGGATGTGGCAGGTGTATGCCAAAGGAGGGAAGTCAATTGTGTTCACACAGACCAAACGGGATGCAGATGATGTAGCTTTTGCTCTGGGACGAGTTGTGGGTTGTGAAGCTCTGCATGGTGACATCACTCAAAGCCAAAGAGAGAAAACACTAAATGGCTTTCGTGAAGGCAGGTTCTCAGTGCTTGTAGCGACTGATGTGGCTGCACGTGGTCTTGACATTCCCAATGTTGATCTGGTACATCCTGACCTTTTGTGTAGTCTAGGGTCCTAGGATATGAGGATGCTGAATGCTGCATTTGAGTTTTGCATGTGGGACAGTAGTGGAATGACTAATAATGAATTCTAATGGAGATTGAATGCTATGTGCTGGCAGGTCATCCACTATGAAATACCAAATGATCCTGAGACATTTGTGCATCGCTCTGGACGAACAGGTCGTGCAGGAAAGGAAGGGTCTGCCATTCTGATGTTCACAGATAGTCAGTTACGCACAATGAGGCTGATTGAAAGGGATATAGGTTGTAAGTTTGAGCGCATTGGAGCACCCCACATGGATGATGTGCTGCGTGCCAGTGGTGAGCAAGCCACGCAGCTTATCAAGCGTGTCCACCCAGAGTTGACAGATGTGTTCATGCAAACTGCTGAGACATTGCTGGCAGATCAGGGTCCAAGTGCTCTTGCTGCAGCACTTGCACATTTGAGCGGTTTCACTCAGCCCCCAGCATCACGCTCTCTCCTTACTCATGAGGAGGTCATTTCATCAAACTGCTCCTGTTGTCTATTCCTTGCTTTTTCCCGCTCTCCATTTGACTAGTGGAAGGTGTGATGAATGTAGCACTGCAGTGTTATTCCTTTGGGGTGGATGTCGCTTGAGATGCTCTCTGTTGAGTGTGCAATGTGTTGAAGGGTGTTAAAAGGGGGCTAGTTTTTGGCAATTGTGGGGTGTTTTAGGGTTTGACAACATTGCGGCTTGTGCGGATGTCATCATCTCAACCCCTGGGACCACGTGTGGTCATGGGTGTCCTATCAGATATCTGGCAAGCAGCAGCAGATAATGTAGGGAAAATTCGTGTCATTGCTGATCCCAAGGTTCGCTCATAAACCTACATACTTCTGCCTCCATTAGGCCCTATTTTTTGGTTATAGCAACACTGCCACACTTATTTAAAAGTCATGCTATTGAACATGTACTTATTTTTACTGTGGTGGATGGGTGACAAGCAGGTTGCTGGGGCAGTTTTTGACCTACCTGAGGATATTGCCAAGGAACTGCTTTCAAAGCCATTGCCACCTGGAGATGTCATCGATGCTCCAAAGAAGGTATTTTCCATTTTGTGCTCTTCTTGTACACATCTTATCCAGACATGGAGTGAAGGTACACAACTGTTCACTTTAAGAAAACAATTTGTGCTAATGAACAGGGAATTGTGGAGTATTGCAGTGCAGGACTCACTGTTCTGAACAATCTAATGATGCGTTTATCTGGATTTTGTACTTTTATGAATGTCACCCAAAATCAGTCTGCCAAGAAGTAGGCTTCTAACTTTTGGTGCTGTGCAGTTACCAAGACTAGATGAGGATGACTTTGGAGGAAGAGGGCGAACTGGAGACATGTATGGCCGCTTTTCCCAACAAGGTGGTGGAAGGTTCAGTGGTGGTCGTGGCAGTTTGGATAGAGGGGGCCGGCCTGGTGGCAGAGGAATTGACCGTTTTGTTGGTAGAAGTGGAGGTGACAGATTCAGTGACAGGACAGTGAGTCGAGGGGGTGGTCACCCTGACGATTGGAGCCGTGGTAGCCCCAGCAGTGGCAGTCGATTTGCTGACGAGGATAGGTTTAGCAGATCCCCTTCAGGTCGCTCAGACAGAAGTTTTGATAGGTAATAGCCATACTATCATAAACACATTATACCCAACCTGCACTTAGGCCATTTCACACCAAGGGTTATCTTACATGCTCTTAATTGTGAGGAGCAAGATATTGTTGGGATGCAGTGAAACAGAAGTACTGAGTTCGTTCCTTCCCCGAGGTCTAATGGAAAGATGTGTGTGGAGTGATGCAGAGGAACCTTTTCTGGAACTTGCTTTGTCTGCAACCAACCTGGACATCGTGCCTCTGATTGCCCGCAACGGCGATAGAGTGTTGTCACACTATATTTCTCCACAGAGAATGACTCTGTAGGTGATGCAACAAGATTTCACAATGTCTATGGTCTTCAGAAATGCCCATGGGAGCCGGTACACAGATTTGTGAACAAAGCAGTGTTTCTTCTAGATCATTTCGGTAAGAAATTTGTTTGCAAAGTGTAGTCTGACAGTCGCAGCCTAACCATTTATCATCTTAGGAACTTATGTAAGACTTTTACAATTTTACTGGGTATGGTAGTTGACTGGAAGGTTATGCTTTGGTTGGCAAGCCAAAGTCTTATTATCCATGATTCAGTCTTGGCATGAAGGTGTAAAAGACATGTTTGCCATAAAATCCCCCTGTATCCTTGCTTGACTGCTGAAGTTGAGTAAGGGTTTGGAAGTAAAGGGCTTGGTATCCACAACTAGTTGAGAGAATATACTGGTGAACTGATATCTCAGCTGGCATATGAGTGTGCACTGTCAAGAGATTTCTTCGCAGATAACACTTGGAGACTTTTCTAATGAGCTTTGAGGAGGAAGGAAAAGCATATATTTCATTTAAAGTGAGCAAATGTGAAGGTACAATGCTCTTGTTCATCAAAGGAAACAAAATCTTGCTGCAGACATATGAACATAAGATGAAAGTGAACCAAGGCATTGGTGAGATACTGCTTGTGCAGTCTCTAAACTGTCTGTAAAGGCAGGAGCAGAAACTTCTAGTGTATTTGCAGGTCACTTTATATAGCAAAAAAATTTGGAAGTTGCTTGTGACTCAGTTGTGTATGAACCCACATTGAAATGACATTGAGTTTCACTTTGGTAACCTATCATGTATAAGATAGGTTCTATAGGTAAATAAGTAGGTAGGATAACAGATGGTTACCAGATGAGTGTGGAGTGATGCCCTGGGTTGTTCCCCATATAAGTGCCCTCAACTCCACTTGTGACACCCACAGGGTATCAAGGGGAAAAAAGATAAAAAAAGGTGGGTTCACAGTAGGGGGTGTTTTGCTTTTTTCTAAATGCCCAATTAATTTTCACCCTCTGTAACATGCTGTACAAATACACTAGAATTTTCTGCCTGGTGCTTTACATAGGTGCATGTAAGTGGTTAATACATAGGTAAAGGATAAGATAGGTGCTTGTAGGTAGATAAGCTAGGTAAGGAGGTGCATGTAAATGGCTGGTAGTACGGACTAGATGGTCAAAAGTAAGTAGCTATTGGAAAGAGAAACTAAGGTAACCAGGGGGGTTAGATAGGATGGAAATGTCACATAAGGAAGTGTCAGTGGATGTGTGTTCTTCAACATTCAGTAAGCTTTGTAGTAGAAACCCTGCAAAGCTTTATTAATAAACATGTTGTGGATTTGGAAAATGTACAAAGGAGTAAGAAAAAGGAAAAGGGAGAAGTTCCAAGATGTCAAGTTAACTCAAAGTAGATGTCAAAATCTCTCCATGTCCAAAACCAACCGCTTGTAGTAGGTTGGCCATATTTCTCCATGTCAAAAATTGACAACCTACAATAGGTTGGCCTTGGTGATGGCAAGCGTGTCTTGAAACGGTGGAAATCAAGAAGTAGTTAAGCCTATGGCTATCCCAACTTAAGATGGAGGACATTTGCATCCTTTGCAATGTGATTGAAATTTTTTTACAAAGAAAAGTGACCAAGACAAAAAGATGAAGGCCCTCTGGCCCTTTCAAGCTCCAAATGGCATTGGCACAATCATGTAAAAACATATTGGCATGTTTGTGTAAACAACCAAATACTTCAATTGCTAAAAGGAGGAATTGATTAATAGGGTGTTGATTGTGATAATTCCTTTCCTTGGTTTGAGCCACATCAAAGACGACAAATCCTTAAGTTGCACAAAATCAAGGAAATAAATCCACTTACGTTGAGTAGCCAATAACAACATTGACAAGGGTGTGAATGTCATCTTTGGTGAGCGTAATGTTGACTCATTGATGAAAGGAATTGAATGTGATTGAAAAAAATGCATGTAATTGTTTTTGTCCCACATGGAAATTACCATCTCGTGTTATGGTGGCAAAGGTGTTGTAAACTATATCATATGTTCTAGTGCATTTGTTGCCATGAGTGCAAAATGTAAGAGGTGGATACCCATAAGGTCGATGGAATGTGTGCACATGCATCGAAGGATACCTACAATTGAGGGTTGGGGAAGTCCAAGTTGTGTATGAAGTGCTAAGAAAAAAAATGGGAAAGATAATTAAAAGGTTGGAAAGATTGGTCCAACGATAAACTAAACGTTCGTCCCTAGACCAGAACATGATAAAATTTGGGCACAATAAGCTTCAAATATCATGTCAAAAAACATGTTGGAAAAGGTGTGATGGTGTAAATGTTTCAAGATGGAATTTTGAAATTGAACCATTTGTTGCCTAATGAGTTGTTCAAATGGAGGAAAACACTCATGGGCTAGGGGTAATAGTAGATCACATGCCACCTTGAGGTGTTGCTGGAAAATAAATTTGTTGTTGTCAATTTGTGTTGAGGCTTCAAAAAGGAAGGGATGTTGATCAACCATAAATTTAATAGCTATGACTGAAACTACAAGGGCCCAATTCCCTAAATAGGTTACTAGGGTGATGGTGGGTTGTTAGTATGAGCCCAATGCCACTAAAAATGATTAGAAGAAAGGTTTGTTTACAAGCTAGGAGTCCTTTTGGGCTATCAAAGGATCTTAGGCTTAAAAGGCATCCAAACATGTAAAGGAAGGAGGAGTCAAAAGAAATAAAAGACTTTGTGAAGGTGGAAAATGGAGGTGTGCATCATAAAAAATATGATGGGCATTGCACGAAACAATGAATTAAAATTCCAAAGGCTACTTGAACATCACCCATTCTAGAGAAAAAATCCACGTGTCGAACAACTTCTAATAGGGCATCTTTGATGAAGGATGATGTGAAAGATGAAGTGTCCAACGAAACCCCCAAAACTTGAATTCCTTTTAATGGGGTGGTAAATTGGGATGGGGTGTTGAAATTTGGTGGCAGGCTAAAAGGTGACCAATTTTGAGGTTGGATAAAAAGACCTATCGCACAAAGTGCGATTTGGAAATGTTCATGTGTAAATGATATAATTAAAGGAGAACCTATGATGTGAGTGTCATTTATAATATATAGAAATAGATAAAAAGGGAAATGATTAGTTGAAGAACATAAAGCCCTAAAGTGGGCTAAAACAAATAGTGCCTTCCATAAGGATCACTTTGATGGGTTCCCATGGAAAATGGGTTGATTATGACATGACTTCATGATTACAATGACTATAAAATAGGGGAGAATCAAATGCATAAAATGCACGAACAAAGGGGATGACTTATATGATGTTTCCACATGTTGCACAAAGTCTTTGAAATATGACCCCTATTGACATCGAATTAAAAACATTTACCACATCCAATTTAAGAATAACCTAGTCAAGGTGAAGGTCTAAGGTGCACTTGATGTCATGGATTATTACTTCATAATCGCCTTTAATTGGAATTCCAAATTGGTGTGGGGAGAAATATGTTGTAAAGGTGTCACGGAATTGAAGGCATAAAACGCGGCTTGCGAGTTAATACAATGTTCCTTTTTTTTGTAATAGGACAAAGTCCACTTGAAGGTTTAGTCATGGTTAAGAGGCGGGCCATTCTAAGGACACGTGTAATTCAAGGTGGAATGTGTCCATGTGTGATATGAAAACAAAGTTGAAACAACCAAGGGAATTCATTCGCTAAATCTTATAAGTGAAAACAATCTCAAAGGTGTTCAAAAATCATCCCAAAAAGACCAATTGCCAATAAATGCGACATGTATTGGATGTCAATTTGAAAGAATTAGAAGAAAGTTGAAGTCTTGGTCTAGTTCAAAATCTTTGAATAAAAGTAAGAAGTAGCCATTTGATTCAAGGTGTAATGCAATGAAAATTGAAGCAATGTTAAAGGATGTGGATGTAAGGGAAAATGGTGTCCAAACGCAAGTTATTCAAAAGTATTTCTTTACACGTCCAAGAGCTAAATTGTGGAACAAACATTTATGAACTAAAAGATTATGTTGGGGAAGAAGGACTAAGTTTGAATTGGCTGTCAAAACTTGGGCCCGCAAAAAGAACTTTTCCTACAAGTTTTCTTAGTCGCTTCCTAGAAAATGTTTGAGTCGAATTTGCATTTCCCTGTGCCATGTCACCTTGCCATGAAAGGGCAAAGTGAAACAACATTGGGGCAATAAAAAGAACAAGTGCCAAGTTGCCACATCGTACGGGTTCAACATTAGTTTATCTAATGGAAAACAAAATGTCACTTGTATATCACGTCATAAGCAATGGGGATGTGACTATACAATCGAGGATAACAAAGGCCTAAATGAAAGGACCCAAAGACATCCAATGACAAAACCCATGTCCAAGTTAATGTAGGCAAGGTCGGAGCAAGGGAAAGTATAGATCAATTGGAATGCTCACAAGGGTTTGAATTAGATGAATTGGATGTTTAACAAGAACGTTGATGAAAAGTTAACCCTTGACTAATAAATTGGCACCCATAGGTGGGGCAAAAGACTTTAGGTGGAACTTGAGAGTGTGTTGAAAAGATGGGGGTAGGTTGGGGGTTTTGATCATGGCCAATTGTAAGGACCAATAGAATGGGAAAGGGAAAATGTTTTACATGTGCATGATCAAGGGGGTTTGGGAAAGTGTAAGGTTGGGGCCCCACATTCACACGAAGGGTTGGGGGACAATAAGGGGAACTAATAGGTGGTGTGTGATTTATTAGAATGGAAGGGATAACTAATGAATGGTTCATGGTTTGCGTGGGGGATGAGGTGAAGGATAAATTTGTGGTGGCACGTGATAAAACAAATAGGTGATGGGAACTATGAGGTTCAATGAAACGTGATGAATTAGGGGACATGGGACGTTTGGTGCCTATGAGGTAAAAGGTCTACTATGAACATGGGCCCCATTTTTTATAGATTGCCCATTGCTACGAAACAATCCTAAATTTACAAAACCAACCACACAATATTAAACAAAATGAAAGGAAATAGATAGGAAACTTTCCAAAGAGTCCCTTACTAGGGCATTATGCCAAGACCAAACACTAACTTTGATATAGGCTTGGGTGTCACAATCACTACTCTACTAAGTTCAACACAATCAAAACACTTTAATATTACAAGTTTCATTCCTTGTTCTTAATTTGGCAAAAATTAGAACAAGGAATGCTGCACAAAAGTTTCCTAATTTTGTGGTGGAAAGCTACCTATGTCTTCACCCATTTAGAGGATGCACTACGATGCTTATGGATGGTTAGTTGGTTGGGTGTTTCGACAAGGTTTGTATTTTATGTTGCTTTGGCCTTTACTTGCTTTACTCGGCTTGCATTTTATGTTGCATTTTCTTTTCCTCGCCTTAAAAAGACCCTCTAATAACAAGTGTTACTACTTTCAATTGCTTTCCCATGTTGCCTAGGTCCCACAATCTATTGATGTATAATACTAGATAAAAAAGGGGAATGGTGTTTTTTTTTTAATGCTTTTATAAAAAGGTCCACTAAATAGGCCCATGAATGGACAAGTTACTTGGACAAAATGGCCTTGCAAACAAGACAATCCACTTTTGTGGCCTTTTTTAATTTTTTTTTCGGATGCCTATTTTGAAACCTTAAACCTTGTTTCTTTCTTCTTTCGGGCATATACAATGTCACACTTTTTCTTCAAACTAAGATGGGGTTAATGACGGAGTAAATCAATTTATTTAGGCTAACCAAATAATGAAAGCATTGCACTTGCAAAAAGGTTTTGCAGGAATTTTGAAACTTGTGGAGGTTTTGGAAAAACAAAAGCCACAAGTAGTGCACAACCCAAGCATCAGAATTTTCCTCTATTTTTCTTCTTGTTCATCCACAATAAGTCCTAGAAGAGTCTTGTGTCACTTGCTTTCTCTTTTCCACTTGTTGGTCCATCTATTACTTGAAATTATTTTAAAACAAACAAATAAAAAATACTCCAATTTTTCAACCCTTGCTAGGTGCATAACAATGTTTCTACCTTGGAGGGCAAAGCAAACAAAATTAGACCTCTCTCAAGACTTTTTCATGAACAATTCATGCATGGGACTGCTATGGCTTCAAAACATCAAACTTGCCAAGACATCAAAACCCTAAATCTTCCCTCCCCTTGGGGGGGGGGGGACAATATGTGTCAATTAGCCTTTTTTTTCTACCAAAATTTCGTCTATAGGCTTTATCCAAAAGTGAAAGATTCATCAATGACCTTTTTAAAAAAAGATACAATAGCCAAAAATTAGAAAATTAGAAGAAAAATAAATCAACGCATTGTTGATATTTTTTGTTAAACTAGACCAAGAAGTAGCCAGAAATATAGAAGAATAAATTAAAAGTTTATGCTTCATAACGGTTTATAGCCATATTTAACCATCTTTGTCGGGTTGTTCATCATTTTTTTCATCTTCTTATGGAATATAAAAATGAACCAAATAAAATGATAGACCATTTAAACTTTACTACTTGGGCCAATTGTCGCAACCCTAGCTTTGGGCTCACGACCAAGGCAAAAAGGGGTTGCAAGGTTACGGGCCAAGAGGAAGTCCGGGAGTTAAGGCAAGAGGAAGCCAAGGAATCACATCACATACTCCCGGGAATGTAAGAAAGTGTGAGGGAGTGTGAAGGAGTGAACACTCACACTCCCAAGGCAACTCCCACTTTGGGAGATGGAGTCCCGGTGGACTCCCGAAACTTCAGAGAACGATTTCAGGGGTCAAACCTCAATGTCTTGTGGC
>Ga0116231_10003681_pt1 | contig 31630 bp, 22 predicted proteins | sample S1TSphgellanicum_2_FD_89695 | JGI IMG/M metagenome (GOLD analysis project Ga0116231, IMG submission 89695) | Host-associated microbial communities from peat moss isolated from Minnesota, USA - S1T2_Fd - Sphagnum magellanicum MG | ecosystem: Host-associated > Plants > Peat moss > Unclassified... | reverse complement strand
GTAATTTTTTTTTTGTTTTATTTGGGGTTTTTTTTTTTTTTTGTTTTTTTTTTTTGTTTTTTTTTTTTTTTTTTTTTCGGGATTTTTTCAAGGAGGAAAATTTTTTTTAAGTTTTTTTTTTTTTTTTTTTTTTTGGTTTTGAAGGTGGAGAGGAATTGAAGGACCACATAAAACTTTTGGTGATGGAATTCTGTGTTGCATCATGATGATGTTTTTGACTCTGCTGGGAGCTTTCCTACTTTCACAACAATAGTGCCTCTGTTCATTTGTAAAGTTTCTCTTTAACTTAAAGCTCATGTACAGCTATTTAGTTTTGCAACAGTTTACCAAAGAAAGATTGCCATCGAAGTTCAAGAAAGTTCATGTTGTTTTGTAGAGCTTGTGGTTTTTTTTATGAATCTCTCAAATGGGAGAATGATGAAGAGACAGTGCGCCTTTATGGAACACTTGTGTCTAAGCAAGAGTCTCAGAAGGATTTTTTTGATAGCCCCAGGATGATATCAAACTGCTATCATCATGAGAGAGCTTTGCATACAGGAAATAAGAGATTAAGATAATACCGTTGAAGGAAGGCAGAAACTGACTTGCTGGAATGAAATGTCATATACATGTGCACTCGGTACATTTTCTAGGTATACAAGGTATTACTCCACACAAGCACCATTTCAAGCTAGTAAGTTTCACTGCCCCTTTGGTCTAAGTCTTGCTTTTGCTTCCCTTGTGTGCCAGTGCAGATTGTTAATTTCTCTTTTGACTGACACCTTTGAGATTTGAGAGAATTGCCAACTGAAGAGTTTTATCTTTGGACAATGTCTAAACAGTGAAAAGCTTTGCCTTGACCTCATGCACCTCAGTGGTGTCATCCTTCTCACCATCATGATGCACTCTCAGTTTTGGTCTTCATACATAAGTTCCAGTCATTTCTTGACCTTTCAACAGATTCCAGTGCTGGATGTGCGAGTAGCCCTAGACTTAATACTGTGACACTGAAAACTGTGTTCCAGGATATGCTCAAATTCATCAGCAGGATGAGTACCCTACTCAATATGTGTCTCTGCCATGCCCAGAATCTGGAATGAAGCAATGGTCATTGTCTTCAGCTCCTCCCAAAGGCTTTCCAAAGGTATTGGTGCTGATGGTCCATGATGTGTTTTTGAAGAACAGCTTCTTAAGACATAGGGGGCATCCTCCATGTTTGATCTATCACTGATCCTATCCTTGAATGATTCTGTATGATGTATCTATGAATTCTTCTGTATTATTGTGAACAAGTAAGTACCTGTGATGCTCACTCTCAATGATCAATCTATGAACTGTTCTGCATTCCTCTAGTTACTCATGATGTCCTGTATGAGCTATGAATTGTTCTGTATTATTCAAGCACTCATGATATTGCAAATGCTTTGAGCACTTAGTTGAAGTGGAGCTTGTGAGGAATCATCAGCTCTTACTCTTGCATATTGCAATACCTCCATTTGTTTTTGACATTTCTTCTGAATAGTAGGTCCTTCTCCTATACAATATAACCCTCACAGAGCATGTCTGCTTTTTGTCATTGATCAAAGTTCCATGTGCAACAGCCTTAATGAAGGAACCTGATACCCAAATTCATAAAGCAGACGTATTGAAGAAAATAATCTGTCAATTGTTTGTGGATCTGCAGATCAAATGCCTTTGATTTTTCATGTATAATGCTTCATTCTTTTCTTAAAACTTGTGGTTCCTTTCAAAGTCAGAAACCATTTATCATGATGGAGTTCACTGGTAAGTATAGTAGGCATATAGATAACCCAAATCAAAATGGTGATTGATTTGCAGCTTGTTTTCTCATTTCTACCTTGTTTGTTTTGCCTAAGCCAAAGCATGGTTTGTCTTTGGAATAAACTTCTTGGTTGAGGATCTAATATTATGAGAAAATATGCTATTTTTGACTCATGTTCTTGCTTCTATTTTTAGAGCTACTTCACACAATGACTCAAAAACACTTTGCCTAATTGGCCCTAATGTGCTTGCAAAGCTTTTGGCCGGGGGGTGGGGGTGAGGGGAGGGACCACCAGTTAGAGCCCTTACCTTAGCAAATCCTTGAAGTCTGCCAAGGATCCTTGTCGATCTATGAAGCAAGGTCGTTTATTTGTTTTGTTTTGTTTTGCTTGTACTTGTGAGATCCACTGAACCGGGAGTATTCAGATCAAAATCTTGGTCTCTTTGGAAAGCTCTTGAAGAGAAGGGGTGCATGGGCTTGGTTCCATGACGTTTGGACTTGCAGTGAAAAGCTCTTGAATATTGAATGAGTTCTTCACTGAAAATTAAATTAAATTGTAGCTGAAATTTTCAGAGGAATTGGAATGTGCCTTTGGTGTTGTTGGAAATATCTTGATGAGCAGGATTTAATGGAATTTATTTGGTAAGATTTGGATTCAGAATGTGGGAAATATTGATTTTTATATGATTTCTGCCACTGAAAATTCAGATAAATTCCAAAAAGCCAGGTTTTGGAAGGAAAAATCAGGTTGAGGTAACACTTGAAGGCTTACCATTCAATTCAAGCATGATTTCCTTTCATATTTGGCTGTTCAAAAAATTGATACATACAGTGCAAGACAATGTTCACATGTTGAGTTTCCCTATTTTGTAATGGTTTCACACTTGGGCCAACGGCACAAGCCACACTAGTGTGTACCATGTTACAAATAGGAGTTTTGGGCCAAGAAAGTACAGATACAGTCTCGGTGCATGCTTCCAAACTTCTTCTAATTGCAGTACTACCAATATATCCAATTCAGATGATTTTTGTTTGGGTTCAGGTCATTTCAGGTAGGATCAGTAATTCTGCTGTTGAAGTTTTTATAAGATCATGACTAGGCAGTTGAGGATGATGAAGATGTTTATTGTGAAAGATTCAGAGAACAAAGAGTAGCAAAGAAGGTAACATGTCATTCTTCACAGCACCAGTTTCTGTAAGTTCATAACAATGTCTTTCTTCTTGTAAAGTTTTTGCTTCTGTCACCACCTGGTCAAAAGTCTTTCTGAGGCATGTATTTTCAATTCTCCAGGTGGGTTGTAGGTTCAAAGCCAACAGCGTGCATGTCAGGCATCAAGTATACTAATTATGGAGAGCAAACAGATCTTTCAAAGGCCATGAGATTCAAGGAAGTTAAAGAAAACAAAACAAACTTCATCCAACACTCAGTTTTGAAATCCATACACAAAAGGAATCATGGGTATATCTTGTGTCAAATGGTGCCTTAAGGTTCTACCCCACCCACCTGATTCCTGCTTCATCCCTTGAGCTCCAGATTGAATTTCTGGAGAAACAAAACCCATGCCTGTGAACCTTTTTGATGCACACATACATGTGAAACTTGAAAAAGCCTTCATTCAAACAGTTGAAGTCAAATGCTATGGTGCACAAGCAGATTACCAGAAAGGTAGAATTGTTTGTTGTAAAGTCTCTCCCTTTCTTTGTTGACAAAAGGGGGATAATGGAACCACCATAAATCCTGAAGAAGATGACATAGAGATTCAAGGTGGATCAATTCCTGTGAGAGCATCACCATAAGTGAAAACACCATCAAAAACAGAACAAATTCAAGCCATGCACTCTGATTAGTGTCCTGGATGAATCATGGGGATGATGACATAGAGATTCCTGGTGAATCAAGGTATATCAATTCCTGTTGAAGCATTTCCATAAGTCAAAACATGATTCAAAAGCATTCAAAGCAGAACCAAACTGAAGCCATACTCTCCTGATTAACTGCCGGGATGAGAGCTTAACTGCATTATGTGGAGTAGTGCTCTAAAGCTTCTTCCTTTCGACAAGAGAAGAGTATGGTGCTGCCCAGATTGTAGAACTCAGTAAAGGCTCTTCATCTTTCACCTACAGAAAGCAACAAAAGGAGTTCATTTTACACAGGAGTCATCCCGATGACTCAGGCACTCCAACAGTTATTTGTTTTCTAGCATGTTAGTCTCATACCAGGGAAACAATGAAATTCCTCTGGCACTCCACAGTATGGTCATCTTCTAGGTGTGTCACACACAACACCATATTTTCTTCTTGTTGATGCAATATCTGTAATGGATCAGGTGATACACCAATGGTTAAGTTGGCTTGCAAGCTTGGTTTGTATTCCAGAGAGTATCACTTTAGACTTCAGTTTCTTTTCAATCTATGCCAAATCATGGGCATGCAGTTTCCAAAAAGAAGAGAGTCAAGCAGGACACCAGGGCATGTCCAGGCAGCAGCACCTGCCACCCCCCACATGCACACTTGCATTTACTATATGGGGTATTTTACCATTCTCATTGTGTGTTGATATCAAAAGAGTATAAATAATCACAAGCCAATGGTCTCTCATTAGCAGGCTGTGATAGTTTCATGAACTTGAATTTCTTACTTGCAGACAATCACAGAAACAAAAATCAGTTCTTGCAACTGGCATGTGTGAGTAGATCTCATCATTATCCACCCCATCAGCAAACATTTAATAAGTCTTTCTTCAGGGCCAAGCAAGAATAGTGTCTTCCCTGAACTTTCACAGGTACTATCTAATCAAGAGATGAACTGTGACCATCTCAGAGGAGTATACTATGGAAAAGCATTTGTGAAACCTCTGGTCAATTACAGTAGCTTACATTTGCATCGTTATTGCATTCATGTAAAATTGCTACCTCCTTGCAGGGCTACTCCAGCATCAGACAGGACTACTATCTAGGGTGCTGCATGAGAGACTCACAGTCTTTTGACATCAGCACACAAGGGTCATGGAATCAAGGCTGGTGTGCTACAGTTGGATCTGTTCACTTCAAACACAAAGAAGTTACAATTTGTGAAATTGCTTCAGACACATATTACATCATCAAACTATAAGCGAGCATCACGGACGCCTGAGTGGGGAAGGCTCCCCACCCAAAAGTGACACATGAACATCTTCCTCCTTGTGAATACTGAACGACCAAGCCTACTTAGATGGAAACTCTTGGACAGTGTGCGTACTATCAGTTTTAACTACTTCCATAGTTATGCAAGCTATTGACAGGTCTGAGAAGCTTGACTTCTCAAACATGACATCATGACTCGATTCAGATATTCAAGCAGCATGGACAATCAATTTATGGACTGGATGTAAGTCTTCCCTTCATGAGATCAAAATCCTCTGCTGCACCAAGGAAGAGTAGCCCACATGGTGTTGCCTTGAAAGTTTGTACCACAGTCCTCAATCTGCTTAAGCCCAGATGTACAAACTGCCGCAGCCACCCTCTTCCTTGAGGCTTGAGCTTGGTTACTTCATATAGTGGTTGCCAAATCAGGGTTATGCCTCTATTGAAGTAGATTCACTTCTGAAAAAGATCCTTTGCTGCCAGTAAAATCTTCAAATTTGCACTTGAGAGTTGTACAACACAGTTCATTTCATCTGGTAATGTCATGCTGCTTACAGGCTCTAATGCATCCTAAAGAGCTCCACAAGCCTTCGTTGGTGTAAATGGAGAGCACCTTACTTCATGAGACTTTACATAAACATAACAGCAAGGTTCAATCCATGGAAAAGGTGTTGTAAAGGTTGGGGTTTGGTGTCAAACCTGAACTGTCTTCATCACTACCTGTATCTCAGCAGTTCTACCGGTCTGATTTGCTCCATTGTAGGGTATCTTAAATTCTGGGGGTACTGAGTATGCCTAGCCTAGTGACCCAGAAAGAAATGGGCCTCAATTAGTTTGGCAGCTAGGCCAAAGGGAAATGGCCCCAGCTTCACATACCAAATTTGCTCTGGGCTGGAGGACCCAGCATATGGTCCACATTCCTAAAATTTGAAAAATGAGCTCACAAATGCAACCTTTCTAGAAATTTGCACTTTGATATGATGATTTCTGTGATATTTGCAATTTATTCGCATTGTGGATTAAACTGGGGGGCATCAGGTCAAGATGATTGGTATTTTAGGAGGAACTATGTCATGTTAGAATGACTTCAATTCGATCACCAGCAGGATCAGTGAAGTCAGCCAAAGTTTGGCCACTCTCAGAGTTACCCCGAAGATTGAATTCTGCTTTCTCCAGCATTAGTCGTAAATCTAAGCCTGCAACAGCTGCATCCAATAACCCCTCAATTCAGCTGACTAACTGGAAATTCAGATTCAGTCAACTGATCAAACTTCATACGATTTGTGAGGAACAGGCCAGTGAACTAGGAGAAATCATTGCATAGTAGCTAGCAAGGAATTGTTACAGATTGTGAACCACCATCAGTTTGTTTGTTCAAAGAAGGTTTCCACCAATATGGAGCCAAGAAGGAGAGGCCAAGAGTTTACCAGGAATGGTTTTTGAAAGGCCTTCCAGAAACCCTGCCTGCAGTCCCCCTCCCAAGTAATGTCATTTTCATTTAAAAGTTCACTCCAACAGTTGAAACATGCAGGTTGAAATTGCATTGGATGAGCAGACTCTAACTCCATCTTCTTGTGGAAGAGACAGCATTTGAGGACAATAGAAATGGACAAGTATTCTCCCAACCTTGTCCACATAGATCCACATGGAAATGCCGCATTCAGTTATTCTCATCTCTCTCTCACACACATCTACTATTGCACAAAGAAATGTAACAGAAGGGTAAGGAGTAACATACGGGGATAGAGACATTGAGTTTGACAATGCCATCCCTCCCGGTGATCTTGACACGAAGTGTACGTGACCACATGCCTGCAAAGGACTTCCTCATACCATCAGGGCTTAGGCTTTCCATGACCTCAGCAACCCTCATGCCTGCATCCTCAACACCTTCCTGCAACTGTTGCTCCCCAACACTGTTGATATCTTGAGGTCCCAAAACTTGGTCAGGAACAAGTGTAACTCGTTCTCTACCATCACTATCAGATGTTCTTGGTGGCACTGATACATTATCCGAGAAATAAGTTAGATGATACACATTAGATATTGCAATGATAGCATTCCAATCAAGCAGGAAAGAGAGTTAGTTTTGGATGACTCCAAAACAGAATATTTTGCAGATACATGACAACAACAATCTGTGACATGGGTTCAATACAAGTGCTTAAAAGTAACCTGAAGAGCGATTGTAAGGTGTAGGACTAGAGACATTTGTGGCATAACGCTCTTCTTCCTTGTAATACTCAGGGTAGCCCACAATCTCTTTCATGGTGTCAAAGGAAGGCAGGTCACTTGGAGGTGGCAGCCGCCCACTTTTTATTGCTGCCAAAGCATCCTGCTAAGAACAAACTGTTATGGGATCCTCAAGCAAGCATAGGCTGGCCATAGACCTAATGCAGTCTATCTACATTTACGTACTGTTACCAACAGAATTGCAGGAGATTTTGAAAATATTACTATGCAGCTCCTGGGTAAAGAGAAGACCTGCATTGCACGGATGGAGACACCAAGCAATGAAAGAGGGTAAGCCACTATTTTGAACCCTAGTTCTTCAAGCTGGAAGGGAGATAAAATGGGTGTTTTACCCCCACCTTCTAACATGTTTGCCTGTCATCCATCAACCCTCCCATGTTGTCTCATAAGTGCATTTGTTTCAACTCAAAGCATTAATTCTCTAGGGAGATATTTGTTAGTCATCATTGGACTTCATGAGCAATCATCACAGTGACCTGCTGGATCTTTCACCAACCCTTGACCTGCATCATGACTTTCCAAAAAATGACACATTATACTGTAGAAAGAATGCAATATTTGGGAAGACTGTTACCATTTTGGGCACTCTGGGTGCAACTCTGCAGAAGGAAGACATTTCTTCCACAGAGGCAAGGGCATCAATAAATAGAACATCTGCCCCAGCATCTGCAAATGCTCGCACTCGCCAAAGAGCTTCATTTAGTGAAACAGCCTGGCGTGCATCAGTGCGTGCCACAATGACAATGTCAGACCCTGACTCATTCCGAGCATCTATAGCTGCACGAATCTTTGTCACTGCTTCCTCTCTTGGGATCACTTGACGGCCAGGTGTGTGGCCACAGGCCTTGGGTGTCACCTGTTTGCCAGCCATCACTGTCAAATTGCCCGTACCAAAAAAAGGAATGTCAAGTCAAGGTTTAGATGTAGCAGAATAGCTTTGTAAGTATTCAAAATATATCTTGTTGAAATTTTTTTCATAAAGCCACAATAGTCCTCAATCCTGTACAGACTGTAAGTATCTTAAAGCAACAACACATGGTTGTCCACAGGTCCTAACAGCCCACTGCTTTGCATGACTTTGAAAATCAATCTAGTTCTACTGCTCCATAGCACAATGCAAAAATCCACATGAACTGCGTGGCATATCCATGATGGCCAATTTTCAGTGTTATTCACCAAGTCTGGAAGTACCTGATCCTCAAGAAGAATTCCTGCAAACCCAGCTTGTATGTATCCTTTCACAGTGCGCTTCACATTCAGGGCATTTCCATAGCCCGTATCCCCATCACCTATAACAGGTATTGATACTGCAGCAGTTATGCAGCGACCCTGCTCCACCATCTCACCATACGATATGAGTCCAGCATCCGGTGCTGCCAGGCGCACTGTCGAGACTGCAAACCCTGTCAAGTCGCCTCGAAAAGTCCCAATCAATCAAATAGTCTTCATAGCTAAGGACCTTGGGACGTAAACCCCCCCTCTCAAAGCTTGTGTGCACCACAGTGATGACCAGCTATGGAAGCATCACATCAAGGTCATTCAGCAGTTACTGCAATGGTTGTTTTGAGGGCTTTCCTTAGTGGATTATCCAAGAACATTATCATCATTCTCCAACTTGCAAAAGATTCCAGATTTCTTCAGCATAAACTGGCAGGCTTGTTGCTGTAAAATCAAGCTCAATTCCATACAACTGCGTTGGAAAAACGAAAGGCAAGGGAGAGAGAGCTGACCACTCATGAAGCTGAAGCTGAAGCCAGCCATCTCCACTAGCTTCGCACTGAGAGCATCATAACACGCAGGTCCCTGATGCAATCCAGGTGATGCTAAAAGTCTCCTCAAAGCTTTTGCCCTTGTTTCTGCTGCAACCGTACCATCCCGGCCATTGCTAGATGATGCTACAATCACGTCTCTTCTTCTGCGCCTCACAAAACCTGCTGCCAGTTTCTACAATAAAACACCAGGTATTATAACAAACCTACAACGTCAATTACACAAGAAGATCTAGACAAGACCAAGACCAATCAACGTCCGAATGGAGACAGGCAGACAGAGAGAAAGACCAAAAAAAATTTCAAAAGGACAGCGGAAAATCCTCACCGTGACAAACGGATTGTTCCAAACACATTTTTGGCCTTGTGCTTTGCACCTGCTTTGTAAACCAGGTCCGACGATCCTCAGATCATGCCAGTGTGGTAATAGAACTGAAACGTCGACGCAAAACGCCTTCGAAGCTCCCGAATGAAGATTTGATGCAGTCGATTGCGGCCCGACCGCCACGGCGCTCGGAGGACGAGCTGCCGCTACTCCGGCTGCTCCTGCTCCTACTGCCGTGACGTACATTGCACGCAGTTTGATGAAGCTCCAATTATACAAACTACAGAAGAAGCGGGAAAAAAAAACACACTCAGTTCCTCAGTTCCTTGCCGACCTTACGCTCGCACTCGCTCAATTCGATGTGGACTCTGGCGCGAGCGAGAGAGCGCGATTGCAGCAACGACGCGGGTGCTTGTCGACAACAACCAAGAAGGAAGAAGCCCAACCTCTCGCGCTCCGTAATGTATAAGAAAATGTACCCTTCTATGATGTACATACGTATTTTGTACACGAACATTTGTACCAGTACCCTGCGGGTAAAAGGTATTTAAAAAATACCATTAAGACCTCCAGAGAGAACTTTGCAGAGCGTAAAAGCCAGTGTTGGGTGGGTATTTGATTTTTTGGAAATACCAGTCGGTTCCTCCTGTAACTTCAGTTTTTTTAAACTTGAAAGACCCTGGCGGGGGGCAGGGGTTTGGAAAAATTTCACATTTAAAAAACAGACAATTTCGGGTGTTTCAGAAAAATCTAATTTCAAGGGTATAATAGAGATATCCGTAAAGTCAGGAAAAGACAGCACCAGTACCCTGAGTTTGGTCATACACAGGGTGTGATTTTAAAAAAGAACCTGCAAAAGAGTACATTAACATTCAACGGGGTTTCTTTTTTCCTGAGCGCCTCCACTGCTGCTACATAGATTTTCACTGCTCCTACCTGTACATCTACTATAACTCCTCTCGAACCTTGCGCATTAAATGCTGAGATTCAGCATTTCGTACTGAGTTTCAGCATTTCATACTGAGATATAATAAAATTTCCTTACTTTGCGGATACCACTAAAAGAGGCATTAGGGGGTGAAAGGAGGCCCAAAGACAGGGTGAAGTGAGGGTGAATTTGCAGATATCTTTAATATGATATGGGGCCACGGCACGGATTTGGTTAACATTTTTAGGGAAAGTCTAGTGCACTAGGTCTTTAACAAATATCCTATCAAGTATGTAGCCCACAGGTTTTTTGACAAATATTAGTGCCTTTAACCTCTCTAGGTTCCGGTTCTTTTACATTACAGCCGGTTGCTAAGTTGCAAGTTTAAAGACACAAAGAAAATTAACAAGCATTTCTTTCTTTAAAAAACACGCATGTTAGTATGCATTGTAGAAACCTGAAACAACTTGGTGAAAAAAAATTGGAAGATTAAAATGGAGCTTGCTTTCTTTGTACAATAGTTGTTCAGGTTTAAGCATTTTTAGTTGAACAACTTTAACAACCCTAAAAATGTTACAAGTTTAGAATGTAACCTTCATCTATCAAATGGAAATATAAGGAAAAAAAAAAGGTTCATCAGTTGACACCTACAATTCTTATAGCAATATCGACAATGAAATGTCGTTAGCCAAAGAAGCAAACTCATGAATACAAATGTTTCATGGTGTTAAATATAATTCCAGGTTTCAACATGCCTTGTGATTCCATACTATCGAACTTCAAGAATTCTCTCATGTGCCCAACTCCCAACCCAAATTGTGTTCTTTAAAATGCCCCACTTTCATTAAAAAAATGGCAAATTGCCAATACCACTATGTTGTGCCTGGGTCTTATAAAAATGTTGAATTGCCTTTACCTTTATCATGTGCATAATGCCTCGCTCTCATAGAGAATTGCAAACAAAAAATGTTAATCATATGGGTAGGTTTCATCATAATGCCTTTTTACCTTTATCACATGTGTAATTCTCATCAAAAATGGTTATTCTAATCATGCATGTATTATATGTTTGGATATCATAAAAATTGGCCATGCCCCTTTCTAATTCATTCTTGATTTTTCACATCTTAACTGAACTATATCACCCAACAAGTTCTTAATTAGAAACCCTAACATGTGCACATTTCATCATTTTCATCCACATGATCAAATCTACATCGATGTACTATAAATTTTGAAATGTGCAACTTGTTTGCCATATACGATTACCATAGGTGCACCACTAAACATGAGTCACCAACAAGAAAAACAATCCCACCAACTCATCTTCAATTTCCACACATTATCACCATGCACCAAAAACAAGCAAACATGTGCACCTTAAAAAAACCCACAAAACCTCTAAACGTTTGGAGTCATTAAAAACCCTCACAAATTGTGTTCAAAACATTTGGGAATTCTTTGCGCTTCACTTCATCTTTGAACTTTGCATCCAACTTGTTTATTAATATTGATTCCACTTCACAAACATTTGCAAAATCAATGGGCTCTAAGCAACCAATGCATGAATAAAAGGGCCAATTCTTATTAACAAATATCAACCCATCTAAATGTTCAATTTGAAGACAACATCTCCAAAGTGCACTCAACAACCTAGTAGTAGAAAAAAATCTCTTTATTTCCATTTGGCTAGTTGGAATGCCAAAAAAATTGTGACTATCAAAAACTTGCATTCTTTTATGCACCACCACAATATATTTGTAGCTTTACACATCCATAGGATACCAATGAAATCCATCAAGCTTTCTTGAAACAAGTTATTTCTAATTGTTAGGGTTTGTCTCCATTGTGTGAAAAAGATTTTCATTGTTCACATGTTTGCCTTGCACCACTCAAGGCTAAACAACAATATCAAACATCATTAAGTTATAACACTCCACTATCAAAGGGAATAGCAATTGCTCATCATACTCAACATCCACGATGGATGTTCTTTCACAATCAACATAACTAGTCACCAATTGCATCATCTTGAACCTAGGATTTGACATCAACACCAAAATAATATGCATTTTTTCCTTATCAATTGCATGCAAGAAATAGATGAAAGGAAAAGAACCTCTAGCACTTGGTATTTCATGTGCATCATCAATTCCTCTAGTTTTTCATCAAAAACATTAGCCTCCAAATCAATCAAACTATTAGAGATAATTTGATTTGACAAAGTCTCTTCACAAAGATCTTATAGTAATGATGAATTGCAAATTTTTAAATTTTTTTTTAAAGAACACTATTCCAAGTACAAGTGTAGAAGTGTGATGAATTGAAGATACAATATATTATCCATTCATTAATTAATTATAAATATCAAAAATATCAAAAATTCACACAGTGTTGATGTTTAAGTATGATGAGTAAATAATTAAGAACACAAAATGCAAAAACATTCAACATCACTTCCACATGATGGAAATCAATTCAAATAAACCCTAAATAAATATGTTGTAACATTCCACAACTCTTCAAGCACATTTGAAAATTTAGTTTTACAGCTCCATGGAAAACTCATAGCCAATGCTTGGAGGTGGACAACATGTATGAAGGGCAATTGATGTTAAGGGGGATTATATTCTAGAATTACAATTGTGAGAATTGCAAAAGTGATGCAATGCCTAGGAGCCCCATAGAAGAAATTCAACTACATGGGTTTTTTCAAGGTGAATAATAATCAACCTATAGATCACGACCAAAACCAAGTTATGAAATACATTATCTACCATGGTGGGATTATTCGCTTGGAAATTTTTGCCTTGTGCACTTGCATATGGTTTTGTAGAATGACAATACAAGGTAATTCTTTTGTTAAGTTTTCCATCACAAAACCAAAAAAATTAAACTAGGTGTCACAAAGTGCATCACTTGGTCAAAAAAGTCAAGCAAAGGGAGGCATGCTTAGGACAAGGCTAACATGGATTTTAGATTAAGACCTAGAAAGCTCAAAACACCTATGAAAATAAGGATTTTTATTTATTTATGTTTAACATGTGTTTTTTCTTTTGGCCATATCAATTGGTGTTGCATATTTTTTGGAATTTTCCGCACATGTACGTAATACTACAATTTTAACATTGTTTCTACCATGAATACTTTCAACCACTAAAAAAATTAAGAATATTTAATCCATTACCTTAAATATAACCAATTGTGATTTACCACATTGTCTTGGCAAACACTCAAATATTATTTTTAAATAATCAAAAAATAATCATCTATAATGGTAAGGTTGGTTCCTAATATCCTATTCTCATTTGAATAGCATATCTCCATTTAGAGTATCACCATGTGATGGAACATAAGAAATGTTTGTGTTGTTGTTAAGGTTTTTATTTTAGGGAAATAAACATATGTGAATTTTATATTCTTGCAAATAATAGCTATGATGAAAGAAATTAACTGTTCAAAGGTGTATTAAACCCAAAATAAAAAAGGAGAAGGAAGGTTGGGTGGAATAATAAAAAATATATCACCATTGAAGCTTATAGGTAATTCATGTGGTGTCAAACAAAGGATTACCCATGTTTGCATGAAAACATTGCCAAGTGATTATACATGTAATTCAACATCTACAACTAGCCAATGTGATCTTGTTACTATCATTCATTAGGAAGCCCACATAATGAGGTAGCAAAGGCTTATACATGAAGTGGGAAAATGGGAAAATATATCATGTTATAAGAGGCCAATTTGGAACTAAAATATTTTGCAAGACAACAAGCTATCCTCAACCTCCTTACTATGGGGGTAGTTGGTTAACATCAATTGACCAATAAGATGTTATATATAAGACAATTATAATCTACATCAAGTATTATAAAATATTATCATTCACATCACATATAATAAGGCTCGTGTGAATTGTAGAGTATTATTGAAGCAATTAATTGATTGACAACATACATTGCTTTTTATACATATTCAAAATTGTTTTAGGAAAGAAATATTGAAAGATGTTATCTTTGCCTTTTCATGCATTACATTTGTGATGTGACACTACTTTTATACTCCATTGAAAATAAAGGGCACATTGACCATGAATAATTTCTTAACACATTGAAGATAATGTGAAGTTGCAAAATATTAAAATGCAAATGTTAAGTACCCATGTTATGTCAATGAATCTTTGCATATAAAGAAAGTTCAAAATAATGAAAAACAAGGATTTTGACATATTTGTAATTTCTAGCCCACAGAAAGTAAAAGCTCAAGAGTGTTGGGTCTGAGGAGGAGATAATGCATTCACTTGAGGGATATCAAAACCAACAATAAATCCTTGAGAGTCCAAGTTTTTGAATTCATAACCCTTTAGGTCAATTATTCCTTTCCATCAATTCGTGCCTTGCAATTTTATTAAATGGGTACATTCATAAAGAGTCAATGGCACACCTTGAAAGTCCTAACAAAACAATCATGAAGTGGTACTAACAAGTTGACATGGCAACTTGAGATTGGCCAAATAACATTTAATAAATGTTGAAATAATGTTGAAATTTAGTGCTACAACAATGTTTATAAACATTACATAACAAAAGAAAAATTGGATATCTTATACTCATTAGATTACTTTCAAATTTATCCAAATTTTATTTAGATATATTCAAAACATTGTTGTATAAATTTATCAAGCATTCATGAAACTTGAAATTCAAACATGAACTTGATCATGTAAATTTAAAGCAATGGTTACAAGTTCATTGCATCCTTTTAGCTTAATGTGTCTAGATATATCCTCTATTAAAAAAAATTAAAAGTCCACTATTATTTAGATGGAAAATTTCAGTAGAACCTACCAACAAAAGAAAAATCTGTGGAATTGCATGCGAATTGAGATTTTGGGATACTTTGTTAAAAGGAATACACCATTTGGAAGTGAAGCATTTGAAAGTATTATCCGTGCCTTGCCTCAATGTCAAAAATTGTAAGATTATTGACATCATGTTATCCATCTCTCCATTAATACACATGATCAAATCACATAAATAAATATTTCATATTTTGTTCTCCTCACCTAGTTTTTGCTTTGATTACAAAAAGAATGAACTTCTCACTACTTCATTGGTGTTTTGTATAGGTCAATTCCCGTACAACTTGGAATGAGCTATCATATTACAAAACATCTTGTAAAAACACACCATAATATTCACACATGATTAAATGTATCAACATCAATCTATAATGCATATAATCAAATGCACAAACATCATACCTTGTGAACATAAAATAGTTCTACAACATAATCCTAGGTTGGAAATAGAAACCACATAACATTATTTAAAATATCATAAATACCCATATGAGGCAACTTTTGGATCTAAGGATGAGAATTTTTGTATCAAAATCTATTTTTTTGATTTGCATTTGTCATGCATGTCACACTCCACAAGTTTTTTAGTAAAAGAATGAGAACATTAGATTGAGTAACATTCAAAGGGAAAATGTTAGACTTATCACAATAAGAAAAGAGCATCCAAATTGATTAAAAAATGTAAAATACCCTTCATGTGCAATCTAATACTAATGGATTGATAAGGTCAAAAGTAAAACTAAAGTTTACTAAATCTATTCCCTATAGTTTTGGTTGTATTGCAACCCACTAAATTGTTATTACTAGTTTTATCCTTGAAGGATATTTTTTCTTGTCACTACATCAAATACAGTTGAAAGCTCATTGATCATATTAAAAGGTTATTTCCTACCTAGACATAAATAATAGATGTTAATTGTAAGTATCATAACAGACAATATGCCATATATGCAACATCTTTCAATTTGACAAGGGACAAATGATTTGCATATCGATAGTTTGTGACAACATTGGGGGTCTACATTAATGATAATCTTTATGAAGTCATTAATTATGAATTAGTTCAAAAACTAATTGCAAATTATATTTTTGACATAGTCTCCAAATTTATTTAAGTGTATCAAAATTTTGTCACAACATCACCCTTTTATGTGATCCTTTATCTAGTCCTATTTTATGATACATGTGATGAAATTGATGGAATATGAAATTATGATGGTTTAAGATATTGTATTATAAAATATTTAACACATTTTTGTTCATTAATATTGATGGGGATCAAAATATAGGGGAAAAAAGATTTCATTAAGGACTAGGTCTATTTTGTCCCAAGTGATGTAAAGACTTTCACCTTGTACAAATACTTCTTTGGGAATTTCATGAAAATTTAGTCAAATCCAACAAAACCATAGCATGTTGATATTCACATAAGCAAATGTGCAAAGATAGTTTTGAACAATAAGTTATTCATCACATTAACATACAATGTTGTTAAAATGCTTTGGGGGAAAAAAAGGTGCAAACCTACTAAAATATTGAAGAGCTAGTAAACTCAAAAGACCAATTGCAAAGTGTCATCCAGGGCAAGGAGTTATTTGCTAATTTGAGCACTAAACTAAGTGAACACAAATCAAGAAAAAAATAATTTATGTAAAAATGTGAACACCATTCAATCATGACACAACAATTTTACAAAAATATTGTTGTTAAAATTTCCCATGGGTGTGATTTCCACATTATGTAAAAAATCATTAATTCCCATTCACAAATGTAGGAAAAGATAATCATATATGTCATACATAATTTAAAAGAAATTTTATTGCCTTCTCATTAATATTAAAAAAAAACCTCCATAATTTTACAAATCAATGAACCTAACAAGAATTGAGAGATAATTTGGTAACAAGGTTATAAAATTTCATTTTTGATAGCATGACTTCAAAAAATCAACCACAAAAAGGAGGAAACATAGCCCTCAAGCCAATTTTAAAAAATAAAATAAAATTACATATATATATATATATATATATGTTGATAAGTGTTTGGGAAACAACAATAGAAAATAAGACTATACAAAAGTCAAAATGTAGATGAGAAAATAACAAGAGAATGAAATAGATGAGAAAAGAGCATATCTATACATGGTGCATTCTTGAGAAAGAAAGAAAAAATGGTGATTGATGAAAAAAAAACAATGAGAGCAAGGAAATGATAGAAAGGCAATGGGAGAGATGATGAGATTTGGTCCTTCACAAAGTAGATGAACTTGAAGTCTCAAAGTCTTAGTGAGAGAAGGAAAGATATTTACAAGCAAGAGCTTGAAGTCTCTAAATCTTATTTCAGATTTATCTCAAATACAAATGCAAAGACCAAGATTTTGTTCAAGATTTCAAATACACATTAAGCAATGTGGATGCACCATCTGGGGTCATGCTTTTTGTAGTTGCCATAAATCACCTCCTCAGCAAGTCATCAGAGTAGTGTGGTAGAAAGAATAAAGTCTCAAAATCCAAAATTGTCATGATGTAGAAACTCAACCATGCCCACATGCATATTTCGATTTTTTTGTCACAACCAACAATTATGTACATTTGCATGCTATAAGCTTTAAATTTGAACACAATATTCAACAAAATCATGTTAATTGATTTCTTTCCTATTTATTTGCTGATGAAAAGCTAAAGATGATTTCACATTCACGCCTCATAATTCCAAGACCCTTTTCCAAAACTTGCATCTAAACTAAAATCCACATCAAAAAATGATACCTTGAAGGAAACTATGATCTGATAAGTAGTGAATCATGAAATCACAACTAATCACAGACATAAGTCAATATTTGAGACCATTTGAGGTGATAAAAACCCACAACAGAGTGTTGAAAATTTGTAGAAGTATCCACTTTGGGCTTCTAAAGATTAGAACTTCTTGCTGACAAACCATCTTCCTCATTCATTCTACACATGTATAATGTAAACCAAACTTGGAAGGAATGGGATTTGATAACCTTCATATGGTCAAGGTGTTGTAACTCCTAGATGTCTTAAGGATGTGCAAGCATTTCATGGTCATTATGCCTCAAATCCAATCTCACCAAAGACACCAACTTGACTGTTACTTGGATCCACCAGGACCTTGTGTTGCTGCAATGCAAACGACAACTTACCATGATTATTTAAATACTTGTGAATATCAAAGTTTTGACTTGGAGAAGAGTTTAGAAGTTGTGGAAGCATGTGGACCCAATGATCTGCAACCAAGCCTAGGGCGCCAGCCACAAAGAAGATCAGCAACAATGTTCAGCCGATCTTGGCCCCATAAAATGGCAACAGATTTGCCTTCAGGATCAAGAACTTGAAATGTTGGTGCTCCAATGCCACCAAGTTCCTTCACCTGCCATCCCTCCCAAATCAGTTTCAGGCACCATTATTTTAGACTCAATGCCCAAAAAAAATGCCAGACTCTAGTACCTCTTCATATGGTTCTTCAAAGGCAGCAATGTAGACTTATGAGATGAAACCTGCTCAAAACAGTTGAATTCCAGGCTTGAGATGCTTTGCACCAGACAGTGCCTGTTAGACTCAACTATCCACATACTAAACTAGTTTTTCTCTAGGAAGTAATGAACGAATATGCCACTTGTGCAGATACATTGTTGCCATTCTCAATTGAAACACTTTACTTCATTAGTCCGTCGCCTTAGTTCCTCCTTGACATCTTGACTTTGTGCTTGCTGCAACAGTGCCCCTGCATCAAATCCTGCCTGGCTCAACACCTGACATCCAACAAGCATCCATGAGTTCCATAAGTTTCAACTCTCCACAGGCCCTTTGCCAACTTTCCAATGTCTTGATGAGAGAGTACATCCTCAAGAGTGCAAGTCTTCAAAACCACTGGGAACACCTCTTAGAGCCTACCTCTGAGATGAGACTGTTGCCATTGTTAAAACCATAATGTAGTTGCAAGCATACCATGGTTTTCCAAGATGTTGTTTACTACTTTTTCATGATCTGTTCTTGTTTTGAAGTTTTGCATTGTCCTCAAGGTCTGAAAGCGAGATTTGATCTTTCAGAAGTTTAAAGTATTCTAAGTATTTGCAAAGTATGCATTTGGAGGTTTGCTTACTACCATTTTCTGTAGAAGTCCAGTAGTCTATTTGGACTACTGATTTTGAAGCTTTTTTTGTAGCTTTTATCTCTACTGATTTGGTAGACATTACTACCAATTTGTTTTGCTGTGACTATTTGTCACAATACTTGCAAGAGTGTTTTTCACTCTCTGCAGTTGTTCTCCCTTTTGCCATAACCTGGTATATTACCAGGTGGCCTTAACAGCCATCAGGAGGAACCAAGGTACTCCGCCAATCAGGAGTACCTTGGTGCCAGCTTTAGCTCATGTCTACATGTACTGAGGTGCTACAAACCAGTAGCAAAGAGATTAGCCAGGAATTACCAGCGTGCTCCCCTATCTTAGAACAAACTCTGTTCTGACCCAATAAAGATACCTCAAATAACACTGCTGGTTGTGCTATCTCCTTGTTCTCCACCCAAGCAGCCCGATAGATAGCATTTGTCACATTTTCATTGCAGATAGCCACTCGTAATGCTAGGATCTGGCTCCCCAAACTCAACCAACCTGTCAGAATCCCCTTAATCATTACTGCTGTTTTTCTGCTCTCCACCTGCTTTTTTGAGGCAGCATGCACCAAAACCAAGATTGCAACTGAGACGTACTGAGTGAATAGGAAAAACTGATGGCCATTTGGATTGAGCACATAGGTATTCAGACCAATCCATAAAGTCTTTCCTGCAACCATACATAAAGAGCCCCAACAATCTGTTGAGAAGATAGACCTGCAATTGTAGTAAATTCTTCCAGAGGAGAAAGGACATGTAGGAGCCAACAGTCAGTACAAGCAGAACAATTGATGAGTGGTGTTGTACAGCATGCCAACCTCTCATGTGAAGCTTCTGCAGGTGAATACATCATGATCCCTCCAACAGGTGACCCAATTAACTTGAATAATCCTACTAGAAAGAACTGCCACACAAAACTTGTAAGTCATTGACTGCTGGTAGGGCTCCACCAACCAACTACACCCAGCCCCCATTCTATAACTGTTGAAAATTAGATTTTCGTAAACTGACACACAGATCCACATGCAACAGAGTACAAAGTCCCAGTTCCAATATGGAGAAGGACCATCTGCCAGGACAGTAGTAGACATGGGTTGTTTATACACCACTCTCAGTTATTTGCAAGAAAAAGTCTCAAAAGAAGCTACACAAATGGCAACCCACCGGTTTGTAGACAAGAGAGGCACCACAATGTTTTGCTACTTCTGCAACCTGTCCAACAAGCCCATTAGACTTGGTACTTTGTGCCAAGCTCACTGTGTGGGATCAGAGCAACAACGATATGAGGAGCGGGACCATAATTTTATGTTCTAACTGCACAACAGATCAACCAACCTGCAGTGAAGCTAAGTAAGACCAATGACTCCCAAAATCATGGTAATACACCAAGGTATGTGGCTGTTGCTGATTGTTGCTGCAAGACAGATGACAAGGCTGTTAAGGTGCTTCTCACAGATATGAGTACACAGAAAAATACTCCATCTGTATTCTCCTGCCTCCCACTTCTCAGCTGGACTTTTGACCTTCTCAGTTTATGAAAGTATACAACCACAGAAAACAATTTTAAGCAAGGCCATTCAGAAACTATGGCTGAACCAACCTTAAAATTCGCCTTGGTTTAGCAGCAGGATTGCCCAGTGCCCTCTCCACCAAAAATAGCCTGTCCTGCTCCAGACAGCAGCTTATGCAGTCAAGCACTGCAATATTTTTCCCTAACACATTCCTTGTCAGGCTGCATACTAAACCATCTTCAGACATCGAAAATGACAATCATGAACTGACACTCCACTAGACTTCCTCATTTCTATTAGCATCTGCATGTACAGCTCAGAAGCTCAAAAATAGGAAGATTCCTCAACTGCGAAGTGCTTTGCCATCATTTATTATTCAACCTTAATGAGCATAAGATTCAAATAGCCCAATGCATGATATTCCTAATGACCTACAGGAAAGAAATGAGAACAGAAGTATGCAGGAGGACACCAAGTTAAACTCTGATATCATTCACAGCATATATATCAACTTAGCACACCCTTGAATCTGCTAGATTGTCAATCCATGTACCCATAGCTATTGGGCCCCCACATCCATTCAGCAAAGCTTTTTAAATGAAATTTGAAGGACACCTGACCCCAGTAGAGGTGCTCATTGACAATGAAGCAGGGAACACCAAGAGCACCCATCATGGCCAGTCGTATCTGCATGACATTGAACAACAATTAAACTTGTGGCAATCACAAACTTCAGGACACCCTATTGCCCTTGCCATTGGTGGTGATATATCTCTACACATTATGATGCTGGATAACTTCACACCAAGTCTTTTTTGATAGATGATCTCTTTTAGTGCTGAAGGTTATTGTATAAATCTGCACAGTCACTGTTTGTAGACTGCTTAATAGATTAAGTAATAATCTGTAAATGATGATGTCCCTGTTGAATGGTTGAAATGTCATGAATTGCCATACACAGGCTTAATATGGGCCTAACCAGTTTCATTATCTCAAGTTATGCTGTCACTTTCTTTACATTCCCAGTACTAGTGTAACTATGCTGAGCACCACTGGATTGTCTAGTATAAAGATGTTGGGGGACACATGATTGTGTACACTGCTGCCACACTAATTCAGAGACACTATGTGAGGAGGGAGCACTGCTAGGACAAACCTTGACACATACATTCCCAAACAAAGTTCTCTTAAACTCATTGATCCAAATGCACCAACCTGGACTTTGAACAGACTCAAACTCTGGGCATCCTCTGAATGTAAAGGTATAAATTAGTTCCTAAATCAGTTTCTGAACACCTACAGTGTTTTGATGAAGCTGATCTTTGATGGAGTCATCAAATACAGGGGGTAGTGCTACATTATAGCGCTGAGCAATGTGTGCCAAGACTGATTCATCTGCAATGTCCTCATTCAGCTCCCAGTATGCCTGCACCCTCACCCCTTAAGTGTCTTGTAAAGTTCATGCCCTAGAGAGAAGTGTAAAAGCAGACAAGTGTTCAGGATCACCTCACCTGGAAAAGAGCATGAGTAAGCACAGGACGCAGATTGATAGGAACCACTAATAGCAAACACAGGGCTGCTTCAATCTGAATAGGATGCTTGTCATTTTGTCTCAGTGCTACACCGATATGCTGGGCCTGCATAAAGCCAATCATGTCAACCAACACAACGAGGAAAAAGTATAACTCTGCTGCATTCATAAGATGTCAACAAGATCTGGCGATAGTTTCAGGATCATAGCATAACTTGCAGTTTGAATGTACAGTTTGGTTCCAATGCTTCACTTATGACACAAAGTTGTAAGATGGGAACCTGAAGCACAAGATCCTGCTTCATCAATTCAATCTTTTCCTTTGGCATTGAATCTGTTGCTGCTCCTGCCTTAGCTGTCCACCACATACAAAACCATAAACAACCTTTCAAGTATGCTTCCAATTATCTCTATTGAGAGTCGCTTTGTTAGCTACTGCTAATGTTGATTCAATGCCAAAAACTGACTATTGAAGGCAAGAAAACCATGATCAAACACACCAATTAGAATCCAATTCAGACAATTAGACTCAGTCACAACACTGCAGCTTCAATACTCACTATGATCTACATTAAGGTGAATCAATAAAGTCGTGCTTAGCAATAACTCGCTGTTAACATGATGCACCAACTCCTTCAGCTCCTGCTGATAAACTTACTGAAACCACAAAGACCGAATGCAATTCACCGATAGTATTGTCGACAAATGAAGGGGCTCTATAATTCCATTTCCTCGCTGAGAAAAACAACAGAGAATTTCTCTTGAGACTGAAACAATGATGACAAGACTCTCAAACATTTGTGTTCTTCACAACAAAAACAGTCTTCTGCAAACAGTCTAAAGGGCTTCAATTTTTTTCAAAGAGTTGAAATTGAAAAGGGGTGAACGAGGAAGGAAAAACAGACAAACAAACAAACAAACAAAGAAAAAAACCTCTGCCATTGATATTGTAAAGGTTTTCAAGCAGCACTGGCGTCCACAGCAGAGTAGCACCGGTGCGCAGCGCCACACCTTCAATTTGCTTGGAAGCCAGGTATGCATAGGGACTGGCGATGTCAAACGCAAATTCCAATTCCCTTTTCTCCCCCATATTTTGTTTGCGCCTCTATCACTCCCTCTCTGAGTCTCTCCTGTCTGTGTCTGTCTGTCTCTCCCTCTCTCCCTCGACGCTCGTTAAGACCTCTCTCCACGCCAACCAGCACAACAGCAGCACTCCACGTGCTTGACTTGTTGTTGTTATTGTGTGTAAATTTTTTGCATTTGCGATCATGAAAGAAAATTTTCGTTGTAAAATATCACATTTGTAGTTTTATTTGTATTTGTTAATTTCACTAAATCTCATTAGTTTGGTTTAATTGAAATTTTTGCATTTTTATAAAATGGAGTTTGACAAAGTTTTTGTAAAGATTTTATTATTATGTAAAGTTTTTATCACTATGTATCAAATCTAAGTACAAATAATCATGATTTAGTTAAAAGGTTTGGGCATGAGTTATTTTCTTATTGTATTTTTTTTAATAAAAATTCATTACAATTCATTGGATTCAAATATTTGAAATTTAAATGAGATAATTAAATTTTTGTTATGACAATTATCTTACAAAAGTCTCGACTTCTTATTTAATTGTGATGTAAAGTGTTGCCTCCATGAAATATATATTTCATAAATATAACAAAAATCATGAATTAGATAAATTAGATGTTTAATTACAAACCACTTGTTACAAATGAAACCAAGAAAATTACAAATTAAAAATAGAAGGACAATTTTCAATTATATAAACATCATGAACAAATAAAATCCACTTGTCATAACACTTGAATTACTAACTTGAATTGTACAAATTCAAGCACAAAGTTTGCAAATGTTTTTCCAAGAGCCTTCTTGTTATGATCCTCAAGTTGTTTTTGTATCATATTTCATTTTAACAACTTATCAAATCATTTTATGGTATTGTGTAGTAATGCCAATTTGGGAACAAAATTGGGTAATTTGAAAGCAAAATAGATGGGTTTATGATCTATCCAATATACTTGTGTTGATTTAAAATGACATTGTTGTATTGGTGCATTTGTCCATATGTGATCTATTTATGCATTGTTAATAGTAGTGTTTTTTTTAAAAGTGAGTTTATTTGATAATTTTTTTTTTTTCATTTTTTTCAATCATCTTAGATGAACCTAACATTTTTTTCTTAGAAACAACATAGTTTGAATCAATTATATGTTTTAAAACATTTTTAAAATCATTAATCAACATTATTTTGTTTTCAACCTTATTTTGTTTAGTTTCAAAATATTTTAAGTGGAGTTTAACTTGTGCTAGTGTGATATTTAGATTTGGATACATATGACGGAATGTTAATGCAATTTCTTATAGCGTCCAACTAGGATGCAATTCCATGATTTTTTGTAAATTATTGTCCAAATCAAAATTCCATCTAAACCTTTTAGGTTTAACATTGAGCAAACCTTTCTCAATATTCAAATCATCAATTACTTAATGATTTTCATTTTTCTTACAAAATATTTGATCAACATTTGGACAAATCATATTTTCAAATGAAAAATCCACAAGTTTAGAATGATTATTCCCATATATTATATTCAAAGTTTGATTGTCATAATTATTTCCAACTTTTCATCATTATTTCCCCAATGATTTTGTTCCAAATATGAATTGAACATTGTAAATATTGTGATATGCATAATATTGTAATGAAATCTCCCCATAATCCACCATTACATTCTAACATTAACATCTTTTGTATGTATGAAGCTTCATCATCTTCTTTCCCACCATGTAAATCATGCAAAAAATCAAAGTCAATTTCTTTTTACAACATTCCATTGCTTCAAGTGTTCCAAGATTCAAATTTTAAAAAAAATGAAACATATATATTTTTTCAAATTCTTTCAAAATCTTTTTATATTTTAATATGTACACAATTGCATGAAATAAAAAGTTGCCAACATTGTATTTAAAATTAATAATTCATTTAAAAGTGAGTTTTGCTAATTCAATATCTATGTTCATAATGTGAACTTTTCAATTCTTCCAAAAATGACTATATTGAAATTAATAGAAGGCTATAATTATATAAGATGCATTAATATTATAAAATGTTGATTATTGCTAGATTTGAAATCATGATTATAAATTAAAAAAATGTTTTCAATGTCTTTTTCCAATGATTTCTCAAGTTAATGTAATTACAATTTTCATTTTCAAATTATACTACAACTCTTATAATATTAATCTTGGTATCAAAAAAATATTTTACAATTTTTTTTCAATTAGAGGGGAATTTATATTTATTATATCTAACTATTGACAAATTTTTTGTACTTATTGTAAATAAACAATATTTTTTGTGACTTAAAGGTTTTTTTACTTGAGGTTCAAAATACTTGAAGGTTAATATATCATTGTTGATTCAAGTTTAGGTTTTGAATAATAATTTACCTTTTAAGTTTAAGTTTAATTACAATAAAAATGAACAATATAATTATTTTTCAATGGTAATGTCAATGGTTAGCTTTTATGATATTAGGGTTTTGAAATTTAATTTAATGTTATTTAGTGTTAAAGTTACCCAAAAAATTGTAATTCAAACCCCAAAAACCTATTGATTCACCACTGGCCAAAAATATTTTCATTATTCGATGCAAAATCCAAAATCCAAAATTTCGAAACCTAAAATCCATATATCTAATATATCAATGTCCAAAATCCAATTCCAAAATTTTGGTATAACACCAAAGATGTGTAAAACTAAAATAATACTATAATTTATCAAAATTGTTGCATAACACCTTTCATTTATAACTATGGCATAAAACCTTTCCACTCACCATTTTGTGGAGTTACTTTCGCATTGGCCCAAATAACATTGTATGTTTTGACCTTTGAATTTTTGAACTACCCTTGTCTTGAACTAAAGGACGTGATTTTTCACTTTTGAAAGAACAAAAACCAACTAGCTTTGTAGTTGGGTTCAAAACTAATTTCGCTTTTGGTTTTTCCTCTTTAAATAAACAAAGGCAAAAACCTTATTGTGTTTTGAAATACTCTTGATTTTTCAAATTATGCCCCAACAATGATTTGATCCATGGTTCACACAATGTATAATTAAATTCCTCACCATTGTCTTGTTTGATTTTATAAGAAATTCTAACTTGACTCTCAATTGTAACCATGCATTACAAATGTAACAATAATGGCTAATGTATCTGTTGGCCAAGGAGGGCAAATGGCACTTTGCATAAACCATTTCAAAACAAAAATGTTCAAATTGGGATTTGGCACCCTATTTACATTGAAGCGAATTTAAAATTTTATTTATTTTTATGAAATGCCCCCCCCCTTTTTTTTCCCATTCCATTTGGAATAAAATGGAAGTAGCCTCCCTTGGAAGTTTTAATTATTTTCCAATGAAAAAAATCACTCTACTTTCAATAACACGTGTTTTTTTCGTTTGAATTTTGTGAAACAAACATTGTGCACATTGCCTCATTTAGTGCTTTCAATGAATGGAACCAAAAGCATTATGAAAGGCCCATAATTTGAGAGGGTTAAGGTGTGGTTATAAAATTTTTAAAATTTTAAAATTTAACATTTATTAAAATATAATTTAATTGACAACCTCCCCATGTTACCACTTACATTTTTTTTCCATTGTTTTTTGAAATTTTATTTTCAAGGTGCAACTATTCAATCATGAGCCACACCCATCCCTTGGGCCACTATTCTTAATCAAAAATATTTTTGAAATATGTTTTAAAAGGCTTTTTTAAATCTTCAATTTTAAAAAAATGTTCTCAATGGTCTTATGTTAAGGTTTGTGTTTAAAAGTTTTAAAACTTAGGTAGGTAAGTAGGTATTAAAATTTGCCAAAAAATACTAGGTATATGAGTGGACCTTTTACATTACAAAAACATTCGCTACAAATTTTTAAATGTTTTTTGAGTTTTTTATTCATTAAATTGATTTCAAGTTTTTATAATATGTATATCAATATATTGAAAATAACATTGTATAAAAACAACTCCATTTGTAATTCTCTTTTATTTCTAAAATGTTAGATACATAGAAATAAACAATGTTTTTAACTACTTTGATGCATGCTAGCAAAATTCCACTTTTCATAATTAGGGAGCTTTCTTGATCCATTTTCCTCCACATCCATTTCACCCATACTTAGTCATTCTCAAATGTTGCGTCTTCTCAACCTTCATTTCTACTTGATTATTTCATCTTTTTCAAAAACATTGCATTTTTCATAACTCCTATTTTCATCAATGTCTTTCTTGATTCTCAACCTATCCAAGATCCTTGTTTCGTACAATACATAACTTCCCTAGAGTCTATATATTTTTGGCCCTTGTTCTTTCATTGTTGTTTTCCATGTCACTTTTCTAAACTTTGTATGATTATTGGGTCACTCATACATGAGCGATATAAAATGATTTTTTCTCATATTCAATGCATTCAATTTCAAGCATAGTAACAAGATTTTGATCATGAAACCAAGTTCATTAAAAAAAAAAATTGAAGAAAACTTTTCTTGTTAGGCACATTGTCTTGGGCAATGAGGTCCCAAGGTATATTAGCACACATTGAGGTTCCAATTCAAAGTGTAAAACCTCATGTGCCAATATAACTTTGGACAAAGACATTTATCTAGTAAGGAAGGTTTGGTTGTTTGTCACATTGAGATATTTAAAACCACAAGCCCCTTAATGTACACTTGGTACTAGATTCAAAAGCCCTCAATGAATTGGGGTTCACCAAGGTGGTTTTATAAAGCTTAGACCTATAGTGTAAGAGATATTGAATATGGAACATTGAAATTTGTTTTGAAAAATTCAACTACCAAAACAAAAACATTTACAAAAATGGGTGTAATGTGCAAGATTCCAAATTGAGCAAAATCCTCAAGTCAATGGGAACATCTCCTTCAATGTTTATATCTTGCCATACAATTAATTGTAAATATACTTGCTAAAAAAAGGGGACATAATTCAAATCTTCAATGTGCTAATCAACCTCCAAATAGTAGTAGTATTCTAATGGGTATAAACTAGTTGAGAACATTCAATAAGCATAAGACCATTTTTTTGTTTAGAAATCTCAAATGGGATAAGAATTGCATAGTACCTTTACTATTCATTTTTGAAAAATATTTGTCATTATAATTTTTATTTAAAATTTAAAATGTTTTTTTCGCAATTGGGCTCTATCATCAAGGTCATGCTCCCACTTGGACCATTGTCACAAGACATGGTAGTCTATCTATTAATGAAGGTAGTTTGATTCTTATTTTGTTTGTCATGATGCGATTTCCCAAACCACAATGCCCCATGTTATGTTTTTAATACCCTTGAAAATCTATCAATGAGTAGGGGTGCATTGAGATGGTTTTGTAATGCTTAGACTTATGAGACAAGATAAGTGTAATCATATGAATAGGAGCCCCAAAACAAGTAACAAAAGCATTCTTTTTTTTTCCCCCCATTTTTTAAAGGATTTGAAATATTTTAAAATAATTTAATCATTTACAATAATTATCCACACCTTTACATAATAATATAACATGTCAAAAAAAAAAGTATTTTTTTATTTTATCATTGTAAACATCATGAATTTTTAATTTATCAACTTCTATAACCAAGCACAATCTATCCCATCATCCTAGCTAGCAAGCACTCCCATTGTTTTTAAAAAACAAAAGAAAAAAAAAACCACCCAAAATGACAAAGTTGGTTCTAACATTGTACTAATATATAGGGTACAATCTAGATGAAATTTGGTCAATATAAATTATAAATCATAAATCAAACTTGAATCTAATACTAGTACCAAATTGGATTTAGAGTTGTAGACCCAAAACCCTACACAAGTAGGTGTGTTCACTAACTTGCACATGTGAATGTTGAGGAATGCACCCAAATGGCACAACTTCATTTACTTATAGCATAGCATAAGGTCACCTTCCACATTGACAAAACGATTTTTTTTTTCCAAATAAATTTATTTTTATAAATTTCAAATTATTAATTTTTTCATGATCTACTATGATATTGTCATATGAGGAATGAAATTTTGTAGCCTGCAATAAAAATAATTAAGATTGCTTTCAACACCTCACTTTCATAATTTCACCAAAAAAAAATTCATTTCACTATTTGAAGGATTATTTAATGACAAAACTAAACCCTAGTGGAAATAAAGTATATACACTACAAGTATCTAGATCTATGTAAATTGTTGTCATTTTTGGCGTGAGCAAAACATAAATCACACAGGATCAAAGTACATGAACAACCACGTGGAAACTTTTTCCCTCATTTTAGTGAAGGAACATTTCTACTTTCGGTGATTTTTGCATGACAAGTGGCCATTGAAACAACCACCCAAAGTCATCTTCTGAATGTGAAGACCACCCTATGGCAGATTATAAATGTGAAGTCCTCATGAGGATTCTTTCTTTGACAATTTGTTACTTGCCCCTTTGCCTTCATCAAAGTCATTATAAATGTGAAGGTAGGTTGTATCGATAGCACTTTTAAATCTGGCGAATTAAAAAAAAATTAAATGTGAAAAACGAGTTTCTTTCCCGGATTTTCAGTTGTGGATCCCTATAGAAGGATGATTAAAATTAATTTACTTTCACATATCTCATTTATGGAAAATTTTGGCTAAATCTTCTAATGGATGACTTGCCAAATTTGGCCAACTCAACTCACCCTAATTGATGATCATGAAGTTAGCCAACAACTATAGAAGGGATGATTTTCTTAAGAAATTTTTCATCATTTCTCATTTATGGCAAAAATTAGCCAAATCTTGTAATGGATGATTGGTCCAATTTGGCGAAATCAGATAATGGTTGATCACCACTTTGGCTACATCACAAAATCACGGAAAAAAAGAAAACACTGCATGGATGTGGAAACTGAAAACCCAATTTCATTAGGGAACATTGGACTAAAGATGAGCTTTAGGATCTTAACATTCAATAAGCTTTAGGATCTGAAACATTTATGTAAAAACCAAAAAACAACATGCCGTAAATTGTGTGTCTAAATTGTTGATTTCTCTTATGTGGCTAAATGACTATTCACTTTTAGTACCTAATGTCCCCCTAATTTTTTCTTGAGGAAATAACATTCTAAGAGTGGTTCCATTTTACTAACCAAACCAAATCACTTCACATCTTAATTCGTTGTTCCAAAAACATTACCCAATAACTGGTTTCATAAGCTTTAAGGCCATAAATGTACAAATTTTAATTGAAGGACAAAATTTTCAATACAATTCAATTTTTCTTCAGCTAAAATTAAAACACTTCATTTTATCTTTAATTTTTATGTTGATTTTGTCTCCCATGCCATTTTTTTGACCAATTCTCCAAGGGTGATTATGTTCCAATTTGTTTAGAAATAGTTTCCATTTTGACATGTTTCAATACAAGTAAATAAAACTTTTTTCCAATAAAAACTAAGTGGATTCTGAACACGTCCAATCATTTCACCAATATGGTCAAAATCCATTGTGCCAATTGCACAAAAAATAAAGTGATATTTCCTTCATAATTGATTACCATTTGAAAGAAGAATGGAAAACACTTGAGCTCCACGGACGAGTTAGTTGATACACCAAGTCTAATATCGTATTATATTGAAAAATTTCACAAGTAAAATTTGGTGCATAGAGATATGAGTAACATCTTCATTATTACTTCAAGATAAGACTTATGAATACTTCCAACGATTCCTTTTGACTGCATCTTTTGTTCTTTCTTGTATGATCACCATTTGAAAGTGCTCCACACAACCTCAGTACCTCACTTCACACCTTGCTTGTGAATTCCAGGGATTGCCAATTAAGATGTCGGCCTTTGCATTTGGCCTTGGTTTCAAGAGAGAACACTTGGGTGGCCCCAAAGAAAAAAATTCATTAAATTTTCGGAACATCTTTTGTTTGTGTCCCAACAATTTTGAGTTCATGGTCATGCCTAAAGTTTTGTTTTCTTTCCCCCCAATTTTGTGATTTAGACAAAGTGGCAATCATCCATACTTACATATGATTCAGCTAATAATATTGACAAAAAAATCTTTTGAATATTAGGCAAGTTGATTTGCCCACAAAAAAATAAAATAAAATGTTATTATTGACGGTATCACATGTGAAATTGTGAATTGTGGCATTATGTATAGTACAAGAGAAGAGACAAGACGGGCACACCATCAGAGCCTGCAGAACGATTGTGTGGAGGTCTGACATCTGGCGTATTCTGATTGGCAAGTACGAAACTCGATGAGTTCACTACGGAACCCTGACCAGTCACAACCGTCCAATTTCTGACAGATGGCGCACATCGGACAGCAGGATCATTTGCCGCCAGAAAACTCCAATGGACGAAACTT
>Ga0116231_10003680_pt1 | contig 31632 bp, 21 predicted proteins | sample S1TSphgellanicum_2_FD_89695 | JGI IMG/M metagenome (GOLD analysis project Ga0116231, IMG submission 89695) | Host-associated microbial communities from peat moss isolated from Minnesota, USA - S1T2_Fd - Sphagnum magellanicum MG | ecosystem: Host-associated > Plants > Peat moss > Unclassified... | reverse complement strand
GCTGAAGCCCGCTCGCAGCGACAATTACGAGGTCGGCGTCAAGGCCGGCCACGGCCGGCTGCGGGCCGATTTGGCGGCTTTTTACATCAAGGCGGTGGATGAACTTGCGGTGTTGCAGAACTCGAACGGCCGCACCGTGGATCAGAACATCGGACAGACGCAGCGCCGTGGTCTGGAACTCGGGCTGGACGCCGATTTCGCCGGCGGTTTCAGCTCCCGGCTCGCGTACACCTATATTAGAGCGGTGGTGGCACAGTCCTACTACACCTGCGTTGCCGCTCCGTGTAACCCGCTGCCCGACCTGTCGAATCCAGCAACGCCGCTACCGGCCACCTATCGGTTCGTCGGGGCCGGTAGCTACCTGCCCGCCGTGCCCATGAATTCCCTCTATGCGGGCGTGACTTGGGCGCACGCGCCTTCCGGCTTCAGCACGACAATGGAACTCGAGAGCCGGGCGAGAATATATGCGGACGACCGGAATTCCGCGGCCGCGCCAAGCTACTGGCTCGCGAACCTGAGAGCCGGGTTCGAGCAGAATTTGAAGCATTGGCGCCTGCAGGAGTATGCGCGCCTTGATAACCTCACCAATCGGGCTTATGTAGGATCTGTGATCGTCAACGATACGAACGCCCGATTTTTCGAGCCGGCGCCGGGCCGCACGGCCTACATTCTGTTCACTGCGTCACTGCGAGAATGAGGGCCGGATGCCTCGATTTCTCGTTCCGCCCGGCGATGGTTGTGTCCACCAAACGATGTGAACCGCGTTGAGTACTGTAGGGTCCAACGTTTCAAGGTTAGCGAAAGGCCGCCCGATGAGCGCGGCGGGTTGAGGAGATTGTCATGAATATCAGAGGCAAGAGTGCCCTTATTGCGGCCAGCGTGCTGGGGGCGATATTGGCGATGCCGGCGCTGGCCCAAGGCCATGGCGGCGGCGGGCACGGCGGCGGTGGCCACGCGGCCGGCTTTAGCCACGGGGGCGGTGGCCACGCGGCGGCCGGCGGCGCGCACTTCGCTGGCGTGCGTGCCTATGGCGGCGCGGGCGGCGCTCATTACGCGGCTGCCTACCATGGGTCCGCAGGTTTGCATGCCGGCTATCAAGCGCGCGGCGGCTACGGCTATCCCGGCCACTATGGCGGCTATGCCTATGGTCACGGTTATTCCACCGGCGCCTACTGGGGCGGCGGCTATTGGCGCGGCGGCTACTGGCCACGTGCCTATTACGGGTTGGGCTTCTCGTGGTTCCTGCCGGTATTGCCGCTTGCGTACAGCACCTATTGGTGGGGTGGCGTGCCGTACTACTACGCCAACGACGTGTACTACACGTATGACCCGAATTATCAGGGCTACGTCGCCACCGACCCGCCCCCGGCAGCGGACTCGAGCGGTTCTGCTGCTGCACCTGGCGACGCGGGCGGCGCTCCGGCCAGTGCACCGCAAGCCGATGCCTTGCCTGGACAAAGCGGTCCGATCGACGGCGCCCCCGCGCAGATCTTCATGTATCCGAAGAACGGACAAAGCGCGGAGCAACAGGCGACCGACAAGGCCGAATGCCAGCAGTGGGCCACGGCGCAAGCAGGCTCCGTCGCGCAGAACGGCTCGAACTTCAACCGTGCGATGGTTGCATGCGTCGAAGGGCGAGGCTATAGCGCCCGCTAGGCTGGGGCTTTGGCATAGGGCCTTGTAGGAAGGGCGTTATTGCCAGCAGGTCGATGTGGTGTCGGTAGTACCGCTGCCGGTGGTGCTGTCGGTCGAGTACTGCACGCCGGTGTTGTCCACCGCGAAATACTGACAGCTGGTGTCGCCCGCTTGGCTCGTGCCGGCCACGGGCACGGCGGACACGACGAAGCTGGTCAAGCTGGTCCCCGATGAGGTCGTGGTCGGGCATGGCGTGGTGGCGGCCGTGCTGACGGTGGCGCTGCCGACGCAGACATTTAGCCAGTAATAGTTGTTGCTGCCGATCTGAATGGGCAGCGAAGCGTAGCCGAGTTTGTCGGGCGCCACCGTGTAGCTGTTGCTGAGCGAGCGGTATTTTTCCTCGCGCACCGCTGCATCCAGCAACGCCGTCTTGGCATCGGTACGGCGCGCGTGCTGGATCTGGCTCTGATAGCTGGGCACGGCGATCGCGACCAAAATGGCGGCGACCAGCACCACGACCATCAGTTCGATGAGCGTGAAGCCCGCGACGCTCACTGTCGTTTGCCGTGGCGAGCGGTTTCGTTGCCGCGGCGTGGCGGTCGCTTGGCGTCCCGTGCGTGTCTGAGTCACCGGAATACGCTGCGCGTCGTGCGCGAGCCGGCGAGCGGGCATCGCGGCGCGATGCGCGTGGCGGATATACCGGCCGACGTGGTCGTGTAGACGAGGTAGGTGTCGCCGGCCGCGCAGCCGGTGACGCTGGCAAACGGACTCGGGTACATGACCAGGCCTGAGATCGAGTTCAAATTGGTGCAGGCGCCGCCGCCCAACGGACAGCTGGTGCTGCTGCCGGTGCCGGCAGACAGAATGCTCGAGCTCGCCGCATTGGTCGCGGTCGACATCTGCATCGACGTACCCGTGGCATTGCTCGCCACGCCCGCGGCAGAGGCATCGTTATTCACCGTCGTGGTGGTGGTGCCCGTGGTGGCGTTGTAGCTCGTGGTATTGATGAATATGCTGGTGTGGCCTGACGCTGGGGTCGCCACGCCGCCCGTGGCCAATTGGATCAGATAGGTGTAGCCAGAATCGTTGCTGGTGGTGCAGGAGAGCAGCGAGTTGGCCGCGGGGATGATGGAATTGACGTTGAACGCACCGCCCACCAGCTGCGGATTGTAGATGACCTGTTCGTTGCTGCCCGGCAACTGGGCGTACCAGCCAAAGCTCGTGTTTCCTGAAGCGCACAATGCGGCGCCCGCCCAGCAAATCGTCTGCGAGGTGATGTCCACGATACCGGTCGCTTGCAGGGTCAGAGTTTGCTGCGTCAAGTTGGACGGTACGATGGTATCGGTCGACGACAGGCCGGTGGCGCCGGCGCTCAAACTGGCGTACTGCGAGGTCGCCGAGAGTGAATTCCAGTTGGCCATGTTCCAGTCCCAAACGGCATACATGGACTGCGCCGCGGTGGAATAGCTTGCGGAGGTGGTGTTGTTGAGCGGCGTCTTAGCCCCTGAACCGAACGCGATCACGACCTGCGCGGCGGGTAAATTGCCATTGACCACGGCCACCACCAAGGATGAGGTAATTGGATGCGTCGCACCTGCCGAGAAAATCGGTGCAATGCTCGTGCTTCCGTTCGGCGACGATGCGCCCCAATTGCCCGCGCTCGAACTGGTCAGGTCGAAGCGCCACACGTTGCCGAGCAAATCGCCGGCGTACAGGTAATCGGTGATGTGGTCGCCGTCGAGGTCCGCGGAGGTTACGTAGGCGATGCCGTCGCCCGTGCCGCTCTTGCCGGTGCTCAAGTAATAGATCGACTGAGCGGCCGTCGTGGGGTCGATGGTCATGATGAACACGCCCGCATCACCGCTGTTGCTGCCGAAGCCATTGCCCCAAATCACACCCCAGGTGCCATTGTGCAGACGGCGGATGATGGGCGTGCCATAGGTGCTGCCGAGGCTCGAGGCGCAGGTGGAGCTGTTGCTGCACGCGATATTGGAGGTATTCCATTCGCCGATGACGATGCTCGACGCATTCGATTCGGAGAAATTCGACGGATTGGTGATATCCAGCGCATAGATGCCGGCGCCTCCCGCGCCGAGCCCGCCGACCAGCCAGGTGTGCCATTGCGCGGCGGCGGCTGACGTGCCGTAGAAAAGATCGCCGTAGCCCGGCGTTGCATCGACGAAGAAGTTGTGACCGTATTGCGGGTTGGTGTAATCGAGCGTTGGCTGGGCGCAGGCCGCCGCAGTGCCGATGACGGGAGTCGTGCCGCGAATGGTCTGCGCGGTCGTCTGGGTAGCATTGGCACTGACGCACTGGGTCGATGGGGCGGAACTCGCCGAGCCGCCGGTGATCACCGCGGCGGGAAAATACGCGAGTTCCTCGGTGCCATCGTTGCTGGCCGACTGGAAGGTATTGGAGCTGTTGAAGGCGCCGGCGCGAAAGCCGTGCAGCATGCCGTCGTTGGCGCCGACATAGACGATGTTCTCGCGGGTTGCTTCGGCGGTCACGAATTGTGAGTAGGTCTGTGCGCCGCCGTTCTCCGGCATGGATGCCGCGATATTGAGCTTATCGACCCAGGTGCTCGCATAGGGCGAAACCGGCTGTCCGACGGCCACGGGGCTCGAATCGACGATGTCGCCGAGCAGGTAATCGCGATCGCGGAAGGGACCGACGCCTGCTGTGTTGACCTCATTGGTACGGTCACCGCGCAGATAGCTCGTGACGGACGCCCCGCTGAATGGAGTGAAGGGGAACACCTGACCGATATTCAATGCTGCCTGCTCGGCAGCGTTCAGGCCCTGACTCAAGGCCGGGTTGTACTCGAAGGCAACACCGGATGTGCCGTTCCAGGTCAGGACGGTGCGACTGGTGGGCGCTTCGGCGGCGACCGGTCCTGGGGTGCCGGTGGTCGGGCAGGATGAGCCGGATGCCACCCCGGTGAGTACGCAGGACGCATCCCAGGTCGCGGTGGTGGCGATTGTCAGGTTGCCGGACGCATCTGAGCTCACGGCATTGGCAGTCAACCGTCCGGTCCAGTCGTTGGGATCGTAATAGGCGAAATACGCCTGGGTCGTGCTCGTCACCCTCGAGGACTGGGTCTGGTTCGAAGCGCCGGAGCTGGCTGTCGCTTCGGCGCCGGCCGCCTTGAAACACAACACTTCGTGGATGTTCGAGTTACCGCCCGTCGATCCGGCGAACCCGAACCTCAAGGTGCTGGGCAAGGCGCCATTGGATGTCGTGATGTTCTGATTGGAGAGCACGCTTTGATAGGCGCCGCCGTTGTAGCTGTAGGACAGGCTCAACAGACCCGCGGCGGTAATCTTCAACTTGTAGAGAATCGGCGTCGCGTTCGAGCGCAGCAGACCGCCGGTTGAATATTCGTTGGCGATCGATATACCGGAAAGAACTTTGTAGCCGTTGGGAATGGCCGCATAGTCGAGCACGGGGGTGCCGGTATCGACCGGCGTACCCGAATAGTTCCACAGGGTGCCGCTGGTGCAAGTGCGCTTCACGGCGTCGTACTGCGCCGACTGGGCCAAACCGGAAGGGTAAAAAGATGGATAGTTGGCATTGAGCCAGCTCCAAGCAACGTTGCCGGCACCGCGCAGGCCGATGCGATTCGGCTGGTACAAGCCGCCGCTCGCGGTATTGTCATTGGTGTTGCCCGACGTGCCCGTCGAACCTATTTCGCCCAGGGTGTTGTATGACCCGTTTAGAAAACCGCCGAACTCGTCGATCCCGAGGCCGATATAGGCTCCGACCATGCCGTTGTAGCCGTAGTTGCCATTGATATTGGAGCAACTGTAGGCGAGGCTGCCGCCGTACTGGCCGACGCCCGGGGCGACCGCGGCGTCCATCAAGAAGAAGCTGATACCGTCGGCTCCATCGGCCGCGGTGCCGCCGGAATCGCCGCGATATGTCACGGTCTTGAAAGTAACCTGCACGCCGGCCGAACTCGGGAACGAGTTGCCGGAGATGATGGCGCCGAACTGGTTGTGGCCGCCGCTCGAGCAGCCGTTGGCGCCGTTGATGCAGCCGTTGGTGAAGCGTAGCGCGCCGCCGCCCACCGCATCCGGGAGAAGGCCGTTGGCGTTGCTGCCGCCGACCAGCGTTTCACCTTTATAGGCGTCACTCTTGTTTTGGATATTGATGCAGCCGGGAAGGGCGCCCGCGGCGCCCGAGGTGGTGGGGGTGAATTCTGCCCCGGTGCCCGCCGTGCTGCCCGCCGTCAAGCAAGCGCCGCCGCTGTAGTACCAGGAGTTGGTGGTCGCGGCGCCGGTAAAGTCCTCCGAGACCGGCGTTTGGCCGGAGCCCGCCGCGGCATAAAGCAGTCCCGTCGCCAGCAGAGCCAGGCTTCGCATGTTCATCGCTGCATCCTCATGGGCCCATCGCGTCAGGGTCCCGCTGCCGAACAGGTCCCGCAAGTGACGGAGTAGTTGGCTTCGACGACGGCGGCCGTGTTGGGCGTACCGGCCCAATTCCACGCATCGATTCGGTAGATCGCCTGCGACGCCGTGGCAGACAGCAAGCCGATGTAAAATCTCGGCACTTGATAATAAGACGCTTGGTTTTCGCCGTTCAGCGCGCCGGTCTGGGATACGAACATGTCGCCGGTACCCGTGCCGCTGCCCGGCGTGGTGCTGCCCGGGAAGAACGTGAATCCGACCTCTTTGGCGCCGATCTTCCACGGCACCTGCGTCACGGGGACCACGAAGCTGATCGGCTGCAAACAGATGTAGGGTACGGAGGTGGCGCTGTAGGGCTGCAAGGTCACCGTGCTGCAATCCACCGTATTGGTGAGGACGTTGCCCGGGGCGGTGAGCCACATCTCGGCGTACTGCTCCGCCGCCAGCGCGCTCTGCAGCGCGCGCTGCTTCTCGCGCACGTTGCCCGCGACTAATTCTTGAACGCCGAAGCTATGGAACATGGTGAGCGCCAAGAGCGTCATGACGAGCAGCAACAGCAACGAGGCGATCAATACGAAACCGTGCGCGCAGCGGGGCGCGCGGCGGGGCGCGCAGCGGGACCCGCCGCGCGGTGGCATCGATTGAATGGCGTTCATCGTTAGACATGAGATCTTCATAGCGCCGTCGCGATGACGCCCGTGCGTCCTTGGATCGGGATGATCCGCGTGAGATACACGTACTGGTCGGCCGACGTCGCGTACCCCGCCTGCAGGTACAGGGGATTTTGGAACGTCACGGTGACGCGCACCGATGACACCTTGGCCCAATCGCCCGCCGCCTGGACCTGGGCGGCCGTCATGTAGGTGTCGACATCGTTCACGCCTGCCGTGGTGGCGACGCCATAATAGACTTGCAGGTTAGCGACGCCGGTCACCAGCGGGATGCCGGAGGTGGTCGACGTCGATCCGTCCAATGAACACCACAATGCGGTGGCCACGCCGTCCGTAGCCCTGGCAGCGACGAACAGGGTATTCATGAAGGTGGTTGCCGTGTTGCTCTTGTGGCCATTGCAGTCTTCAATGCCATCGGGCGCCTTGCTGCCGGTGCCGTTGGTGGCATAGCGCACCAAGATGATGTCGCCCGGGGATCCATTCGCCGCACCGGACAAGCCCTGCGATGCGGCGAGTGCCTGGTTCGTGGCAAGTCCGGATGCGGCGACCGCCGGCATCGCGGCGGCCGCCGTGATGGTGTTTGGGTCGAAATAGCCGGCGTTCTGAATGACGTCATTGAGCATCGACATCGCCATGCGCTGTTCGTCCTGAAGCTGCGCCAATGCGCTCTGGTTGGAGCTGCTGCGACGGGTGTTCTGCAAGATGGTGAACAGTCCCACCAGCAAGAAAACGCCGACGAACAGGGCGACCAATATCTCGACCAAGGTGTAGCCGAGGCAGCGCGCGGGCCGACGATGCACCGTTGCAGGTCGGCGGCTCATGGGACCACGAACAGCGTAAAGTTGACCGGTACCGAACCGGTCGAGCCGAGTTTGACCGTCTGCGCCGCTTCCTTTGCGGTCAACGCCACCGTGTTCTCATTCCAGGTGATCGAGATGGTGCAATCGACCGGCGTGTCGTTCTCGTTGCAGGTGACCGTCGTCGTCGAGGTGGGTAGGAAGCTCGCCAGGCTTTGAGAAAAATCCCAGATGTCCGCCGCGGCGAGGCCGAGCGCGTGACGCGCGGGCGTGCAAGGCGCGTCGTACCCGTCAGCGCAGTAACAGGATAGATTCATCCCCAAGCCTCCGTTCGGGCAGGGGCTGCCGGCCGCGGCGGCGATGGCAGTCTGCATCGCACCGTTATCCGAAGCAGGCGTCGCGGTGCCGGCGGAGGTTGTGATGGTGATGGTTCCTGGCGCGCTGTTCTGCGAAGCCCAATAAGTTCGGTTTGCCTGCATGGCGGCGGCGAGGCCCGATGCTTCGATGGCGGCCAATGCGCGCGCGCGCGAGGCGCTGGTGCTCGCGAGCGCCAGTCCCTGCATCTTGGCGATGCCTAGCATGCCGATGGCGATGATGACGAGAGCCACCATCACCTCCAGCAACGAAAATCCGCGGCAGCGAGTCGCGGCAATCATGAGGAGGCGCCTCGCCGTGTCATGAACAGTTTTTCCCCAGAATCGTCGCGCTCGCCATCCCGGTTTGCATGACGCCGGCGACGCCGAGCATCAGGCAGCGAGTGTAGGACGTCGTGCTGGTCGCGTCATGCAGGGAGAAAACGACGGTCCCGTTCAGACCCCCCGTTCCGGCAAGACCCATCGCGTAGCCCTCGCGATCGAAGTCCACGCTCGTCACCGTGGTCGTCAGCGTGTCGGTGCTCGAGAAGCTCGAGAAGGGCAGTTGACGGCGTAATACATTGGCAGTGCCGCTGGATCCTGAGAGCGCGTTCGAGAGCACCATCCAGCCGCCGCTCCAGCTGGTGGTCGTACTGCAGGTCGTGGCCGAAGCCGAGGCCGCGGGGCAAATCCTGACCGGTTCACCTTCCTTGACGGCTTCGTAACGGGCAAATTGCATGTCGCCCAGCAGCGCATTGATCTCGCCCGAGGCACGGTTGGATCGGGTGACGTATCGATAGCCGGACACGCCCATGGTCAGCAGAATGCCGGCGATGGTCATGGTGATGATCAACTCGACCATCGTGACACCGGCGTGGCCTGAGCGGGATTGCGCCGCTTGCAAACTCATGGAGGTACATTAACGGTAAAACCTTACAGCAAGCTGTCATCGTCACGGAAAACGCACGGCGATGCGGGTGCCGCGGCCGTCGGCGCCGGACGTGATCGACACCGATGCACCGTAGAGTTGCGCGATCTCCTCGACGATCGCCAGCCCTAGGCCGCTGCCGTGTCCCGGGGAATTGGGCAGTCGGTAAAAGCGCTGCCGCACCCGCTGGCGATCGGCCTCTGGGATCCCTGGACCCGTATCTTCCACGGCGATATAGGCGTTGCCGTTTTGTCGCCCGGCGCTCACCGTGACCGTGCCGCCCGACGGCGTGTACTTCAAGGCATTGTCGACCAGGTTGATCAGCAGATCGTCGATGAGCGATGGATCCGCCGGCACCGTGGCCGGCGTCACGTCCAGCCCTAAGTCGATGTTGGACTTCAGGGCGCGGTCGAAGAACTGTGCGACCACTTCGGCCGCCATGGCATCGAGCGCCACGTTCTGATTCTTGGCCGCCAGGTTGACCGTGGGATCCGCGCGCGCCAGCGTGAGCAGCTGATTGGCCGAATGCGCGAGCTGGTGGATGCCTTCCTGAAGCGTCATCAGCCGGGCCTTCACGGGTGCCGCTGCCGCTTCCGACATGAGAAGGTCCAGCTGCGCCTGCAGGCCGGTGATCGGAGTTCGTAGTTGGTGTGCGGTGTTGGCAATGAATTGCTGCTGGGATTGCACCGAGGCGCGCAGCGTGCCGAACAAGCGATTCAAGGTGACCACGACCGGGGCGAGCTCGCGCGGCACCGAGCTCTCGTCGATTGCGCGCAGATCCTGCGGCGAGCGCAGGGCGATCTCCTGGCGCAGGCGTTTCATCGGCCGAAGTCCGACTTGAATGCCGACCCACACCAGGACCATGGTCAGATCCAATTGCACGAAATCCCATAGCAGCGTGCTCATGAGTCCGTAGCGAGCCGCCGGTTCCCTCCCTGGCCGCACGTCCGCGGTGGTCACGAGCGCCATGCCCGCCGGGGTGGCGAATCGGGAGGTGAAACTACGAACGTTGCGCTGCTCGATCCGGATCACGGCGAACCCTGAGCCGGCTTCGCCGGACGCCGGCGTGGGCGGTACGCGGGCGTCGCCACCCAGCAGTCGTCCCTGCGGGTCGCGCACCGCGAACAGCGTCGTGTCCGGGGAGGGCAGAGGTGGCCCGGCGGCACTGGCATCGAGCGTCACGCGGCCCGCCTCGACGCTCACGTGCGCGATGACGGCGTTGGCGGCGTCCTTCAGGAGCCGGTCGCTGTTGATGACGCCAGGCGCGACATTGTTGAAGTAGTGGACGAGGCCGCCGCAGAGCGCCAGCAGCATCAATGGAACCGCCAGCCAAACCACCAACTGACGGCTGATCGAGGATCTCACGGATCCTTCGCTTCTTCGAGGCGATAGCCGAGCCCCCGCAGCGTACGAATGACAGCGGCATCGCCGAGCTTTGCGCGCAGCCTCGAGACTTGCACTTCGACGGCATTTGCGGATATGTCGGTCTCCGGACTCGCCACAGCGGCCTGTACGCGTTCCTTGGAGACGACTTGGCCTATGTGGCGCACCAGACATTCGAGCAGCAACCATTCGCGCGCGGTCAACGCGACCTCCTCACCGTCGATGCTCAGACGTTTACCCTTGAGATCGACGCTCAAACGGTCGAGCGTGATGATGCCGTCGACGGCGCCGCTGGCGCGGCGCAAGAGCGCACGGCAGCGCGCCGCAAGCTCGGCGGGTTCGAACGGCTTGCTCAAAAAGTCGTCGGCGCCCAGGTCGAGCGCCTTGACCTTGTCGGCGAGCGTGCAGCGCGCGGTCAGAATCAGCGTGGGCATGCTTGCACCGGCGCCGCGCAGGCGTCGCACCAGGCTCAAGCCGTCGGTTCCCGGCAGGCCGACATCGATGATGGCGAGCGCGAATTCATCATTGATGAGAGCCGCTTGCGCCGCTTCGGCGCTGGCGGCGCGGTGCACGACATAATCCGCCGCGGCCAGACAACGCATGATGGCGTCGGCCACGATGTCATCGTCCTCAACGACGAGCAGGCGCACCGGCATTACAGACTCAGACAGGCTCCTACAGATCGCCCACGGCCTTGGGGCCGGGATCTTCGGTACGGTCGGGCACGAACGCGTTGCGCGGCGCGGGCAGCAGGCTCGCAAGCGTGGATTCGAACGCCTTGGCGAAAGCTTCCGTGTACAAGTGCGGAAATCCGCCGCTCGGACGCTGCGCCAGGCCGGCATACAGCTCGGCGTAAAGCTCCCAGTACTTGGTCTTGTTGGTCGCGCCGAAGACGCCGCGCTTGCCGACTCGCTCGAAGCGGTCCTCGAGTTCCTTGGGGTCCACGCGCTTGAGGAATTCTTCGAACGCGGTGTGCATGGCGCCCAAGGCCGCGGTATTCTCGGCTTTGAGTGTACGGAAGCTCGAGCGTATTGCTTCGACCGATCCCGCCCGCGTCGACAGATTGTTGAGCAGGCGAATCACCGCTTCATCGACGCCTAGGGAAAAGTTTAAAGGCGATTCGGCGGCGGCCGCCGGAGCCATTTCGATTCCAAAGCGGTTGCGCATGTCGCGATTGCCCTGGCGCAAATCCATCACGCCCAAGATGGATTCGCGCAGCATCTGGCCGGCAAGCTGCAGAGCCGTGCTGCGCGCCTCCGGATTGAGCGAACGCAGTTCGATACCGGCTCCGCGGCAAAATGCCGACAGCCCCGCATCGCCCTCACCGTCATTCAACGCCCCGCTGAACGATCGCCCCGAGAGGGATGGCGGTCCCGCGCCGGCATTCGAGGCCTGCGCGCCGGCACTCGAGGGTGGAGCTGTCGCGGGCAGCGGCGGCGCGACCCACGCCTCGTGCTTGCCAGCATCCACCTTGAGCGGCCGCGTCAGCAAGTGCCATGGCGTGCCGCCGTCTTCGGGCGTTTCAGGTTGCGATGGCGCCGGCGCTTGATCTCGAGAGCCGCGCGGCACCGAACCTTGGACGTTCAGATCGGTGGCATCGAGAAGAACGCTGAGATCAAGATCCGCGCCGAGATCATTCGCGGTCGATTTCTTGACCGAGGACAGCGCAGGATTCCCGTCATAGGCGACGATCGCACCATCGTCGGGTGGGAAGTCGTTGCTCTTGTCGATGGAAACGAGCAACTCGTATTCGCCCAAGCGCAGGTAGTCACCGTCCTTGAGCGGGTAATCGTGATACTTGCCGAGCGGTACCTGGGCGCCGTTGATATAGGTGCCGTTCGAGCTGGTGTCGACGAGCACATAAGTACCGGCGCGAAAATCGACGCGGGCATGTTTGCCCGACAAGTAGCGCTCAGGGTCGGGTAGAATCCACTCGTTCTCGGACGAACGACCGATGGTGCCGCCATGCACGCCAAAGACCTTGGTGGCTCGCGGCCCCAACCGGGTCGAGTGTTCGCTCACTACGCGTAAGCGCAAGGCCATGCTAGTCCCTCCACCGGGTATCAGGATTTGCGCTAAGTGCACGTATAATATGATGAAATAGTAGCAATGGTTGGAGCCTTCTGAAATGGCCGCGAGTCACATTTTCAAAGTTTTGTTCGTGAATCAGGGCAAGGTCTATGAGATCTATGCCCGTAAAGTCAGCCACGGTAGCTTATTTGGCTTCATCGAGGTCGAAGAGTTGGTATTTGGCGAGCGCTCCGCGGTGGTCGTCGACCCGTCCGAGGAAAAAATCAAGGCCGAGTTCGCCGATGTCAAGCGCACCTATTTGCCCATGCACTCGGTGCTGCGGATCGACGAGGTCAAGAAACACGGCGTCAGCAAGGTCAGCGCGCTGGAAGGTTCGAACGTCGCGCAATTTCCCATGCCCATTTATACGCCGGGGGGCGATTCGAACGCACGCAAATGAGTTTCGAGCGCCGGGTTGTGAAGTTCCAGGCGCCGGGTACTGATGCATGATCAGCATTCGCGGCGCACCAGCGTTGTCGCAATTTCGGCTCGATCGGCTTCTGGGTCTTCTTCAAGCTCAATCCTCCCGGGTCAGCACGTTATCGGCGCGCTGGGTGCACTTCGTCGAAGCGCCCGCTCTCGAACCGCCGCAGCGAAACATTCTCGAAAAGTTGCTGACTTACGGCGCGCGTGAGCGGCCGGCGCCGGCTGCTGAGACTGCGCCCGCGGCGAGCACCCATCGGATCCTCGTCACGACGCGTGTCGGTACCGAGTCGCCCTGGTCCAGCAAAGCGGCCGATATTCTGCGAGTCTGCGGGCTCGCATCGATCGAGCGGTTGGAGCGCGGTACGCTCTATCAAGTCGGTTGCAGCGCACCGTTGACGGACTCGGAACTCCAGGCGGTCGCCGCGCACGTGCACGATCGCATGACCGAGTCGGTGTGGATTGATCAAGACGAGCCCGCTGCCTTGTTTCATCACGGCCCCACCCGGCCGCTGCGCAGTGTCCCGTTGCACGATCAAGGTCATGCTGCGCTGGCGCATGCCAATGAACAGTGGGGCCTCGCCTTGTCGGCCGATGAGATCGATTATCTCGTCGCGGCATTTCGCGAACTGCGGCGCGATCCGACCGACGCCGAGTTGATGATGTTCGCGCAGGCCAATTCCGAGCATTGCCGTCACAAGATATTCAATGCCCAATTCGTGATCGACGGCGTGCCGATGCCTAATTCCCTGTTTGCGATGATTCGCGCCACGCACGAGCGCAATCCCAAAGGTGTGCTGTCCGCCTATCGTGACAACGCCGCGGTCATGGAGGGCGCGACGGGCGCGCGGTTTTTCCCCGACCCGCAAACCCATCGCTACGCGGACTCGCGCGAGCCCATCGACATCCTCATGAAAGTCGAGACGCACAATCATCCGACCGCGATCTCGCCTTTTCCCGGCGCAGCGACCGGATCGGGCGGCGAAATCCGCGATGAAGGCGCGACCGGCATCGGCGCCAAGCCCAAAGCAGGGTTGGTGGGTTTTTCGGTATCCAACTTGCGCATTCCCGGCATGCGGCAGGGCTGGGAGTTCGATGCGGGCAAGCCCGACAGGATTGCCTCGGCGCTCGAGATCATGATCGCGGCGCCACTCGGCGCGGCGGCCTACAACAATGAGTTCGGGCGTCCCTGTACCTGCGGATATTTCCGGGTGCTGGAACTGCCGGATGAGCGCCTGGGACGCGCGCGCGGGTACCACAAGCCCATCATGATTGCCGGGGGTGTCGGCAACGTGCGCCGTTCGGACGTCGAGAAAAAAGATGTGGTGGTCGGTGCGCCGCTGGTGGTGTTGGGCGGCCCGGCCATGTTGATCGGCTTGGGCGGCGGCGCAGCCTCATCCGTCGGCAGCGGTCAGAGTTCCTCGGATCTCGATTTCGCCTCGGTGCAGCGCGCCAACCCGGAAATGCAGCGCCGCGCCCAGGAAGTCATCGATCGGTGCTGGGCGTTGGGCCGTGAAAACCCAATCTTGCTGATCCACGACGTGGGTGCCGGCGGGCTCTCGAACGCATTGCCCGAGGCCATCGCGCACTCACGGCGCGGCGGGCGCATCGACCTGCGCAGCATTCCGAGTGCGGAGCCGGAGTTGTCGCCGATGGAGATCTGGTGCAACGAGGCGCAGGAGCGTTACGTGCTGGCCTTGGCGCCCGCGAGCATCGCGCTGTTTCGCACGCTCTGCGAACGCGAGCGTTGCCCGTTTGCCATCGTGGGAGAGATCACCGCGGACGGTACGCTCACGGTAACCGATGCGACGCACGGCGGCACGCCGGTCGATATGCCGATCGAGGTGCTGCTCGGCAAGCCGCCGCGCATGATTCGCGAAGTAAGCTCGAATGCGAAGGTAAACACGGTTTTGAGCACCGCCGGCTGCAGCATCGCGCAGTCGCTCGACCGGCTGCTGTGCATGCCGACGATTGCCGACAAGTCGTTCCTCATCACGATCGGGGATCGCACCGTGGGCGGGTTGATCAGCCGTGACCAATTCGTGGGGCGGTGGCAGGTGCCCGTGGCCGATGTGGCGGTCTCCTTGAGCAGCTATGAAGGCTACACCGGCGAGGCCATGGCGATGGGCGAGCGCTCGCCGGTTGCGCTGCTCGATGCGCCGGCTTCGGGCCGCCTGAGCGTTGCGGAGGCCATCACCAACATCGCGGCGGCCGATATCGCGCAACTGCAAGATATTCGGCTCTCCGCCAATTGGATGGCTGCCTGCGGCGAGCCCGGCGAGGATGCCGATCTGTATGCCACGGTGCGCGCGGTGAGTGAGCTATGCACCACGCTCGGCATCACCATCCCCGTGGGCAAGGATTCATTGTCCATGAAGACCGCGTGGCGCGATGCGGGCGGCGAGCATGCCGTGCTCGCACCTGTGTCGCTGATCGTCTCGGCGTTCGCGAAGGTCGGCGATGCCCGCGCCACCTTGACGCCGGTGCTCGATGCCTCGCGGGCCTCGCGCCTGCTGCACATCGACTTGAGTAACGGCGCGCACCGTCTGGGAGGATCGTGCTGGGCGCAAGTGCACTCGTTGAGCGGCGGCTCGCCCCCTGATCTCGACCGGCCGGAGTTGCTGCGGGCTTTTTTCGACGCGCTGCGGCAGCTCAAGGACCTTGACTGCGTGCTTGCGTATCACGACGTGTCGGATGGCGGAGTATTGGTGACAGTGCTGGAGATGGCGTTCGCCGGCAATTGCGGCATCGACATCGATTTGAGGGAAGTCGCCGACCCCATCGCGGCGTGCTTCGCGGAGGAGTTGGGCGCCGTGATCCAGGTGCCCGCCGCACAGGCGGCCCGCGCCATGGAAGTCATTCAGGAGGCGGGGTTGGCCGGCTGCGTGCGTGACATCGGCGAGCCCTGCCTGGGTGCGGAAGTACGCCTGCGTGCCAACGGCGCGGAGCTGTTCTCGGCCTCGCGCATCGATTTGCGGCGCCGCTGGGGCGAGGTGTCCTTTCGTATGCGCGAGTTGCGCGACAATCCGCTCTGCGCTCGCCAGGAATACGCACGGCTTGCCGAGCGCGATGATCCGGGCCTGCACGCTCGTTTGAGCTACGATCCTGACGACGATGTGGCCGCGCCTCTGATTGCGCGGGGCGTGCGGCCCGCGGTTGCCGTGCTGCGCGAGCAGGGTGTCAACAGCCAGACGGAAATGGCCGCGGCCTTTACGCGCGCCGGATTCGATGCCTACGACGTTCACATGACCGACATACTCGCAGGGCGCGTGCGCTTGAGCCGATTCGCGGGGCTGGTGGCCTGCGGCGGGTTTTCGTACGGCGATGTATTGGGCGCCGGCGAGGGTTGGGCGAAATCCATACTATTCAACGCGCGGGCGCGTGAGCAGTTCAACGAGTTCTTCGCGCGACCCGGCACCTTCACCTTGGGCGTGTGCAACGGCTGTCAAATGCTCGCCGCCCTCGCGGAGCTGATTCCCGGCTCGCGCGGCTGGCCGCGGTTCGTGCGCAATGTGTCCGAACAATACGAAGCGCGTTTGAGCTTGGTGCGTATTCCGGCGTCGCATTCGGTGTTGCTGCGCGGCATGCACGAATCGGTGCTGCCGATCGCGGTCGCTCACGGCGAAGGCCAAGCCGAATTCGACGCAGGCTCCGATGCCGCGGCGCTCGAGCGGCGCGCCATGGTGAGCCTGCAATTCGTCGACTCCTGGGATCGGCCCACGGAGACATATCCCGCGAATCCCAACGGTTCGCCGTCAGGGTTGGCGGGACTCTGCAACGAAGATGGCCGGATCACCGCGCTCATGCCGCATCCGGAGCGCGTATTCCGCACCGTGCAGAACTCCTGGGCGCCGCGCGAGTGGTCGGAGGACGGCGGTTGGATGCGCCTTTTCCGTAATGCGCGGGTGTTCGTGGGGTGAGGGCCCTTCAGGCCTTCGGTTACCGTCAGGCCTTCGGATAGTAGAGCTGGTAGTACCAAGCGTAGGCGCTCTCGATCTGCGCCTGAATGCGCGGTGGTACCTCGTGGCGCTGCGGCTGAGCGATCCGCTCCGACTGCTTGTGCGTGTACTTCATGTGGTAGTGACTGTCGCTTTCCTGAACGGTCAGCGCGAGCTTATCGACATCGACCGCGCGCGCCGCGACCCCGAGCCACTCGTAGATATGCGCCATGCACGCCTTGGGCTTGCTCATGAGATCCTCGAAGCGCACGAAGTAGAGATGCTTCTGCACATTCTTCGGCAGGTCCGGTACGGCATGCAGAGAGATCAGCGGAGCACCGATGGTCTTGTCCTTCGCAAACAGCATGTCGGCACGTCCGAAGCGGTCGAAGTCGGCGAGATGGTCGATGAAGTCCACGAGTATGGTGCGTTGATGCTGCGCCTCAATCGAGCCGTAGATCTGCCCAAGGTCGCGCAGGCAGACGAGCAGCCTGGCTTCCGGCTCGAGGTGCAGCAGCAGTTCGATGGCATGCAGCCAGGCGCGGTTTTTATCGACCACGATCTTCGCCGCGGTACCTTCATGCCAGCCGCGCAGAAAACCCCGCATCGCCGCAGTCAGGTGCGAATAGCTGGCGTCGAACGCGGTGTCGAGCTGCGACAGGAAGAAGGTGTCGTCGCTGACCATGCGCCGGATGCCGAGCAGGGTGTTGCACAACGGCGAGCTGCGTCCCTCACAGTGAATGTCCGGATGCTGAGCGAGCAACTGGCACAGCAGCGTGGAACCCGCCCGGGGCAATCCGGTCACTCCGACGAATTTTGCAGTCATGCGCGTTGCAGCCAATCCAATCCAGAATCCATCATAGGAGCAACCCGCGGAGCTGAGAAGCTTTTTGCGTGCTCAAAACTCCTTGTTGAACTCGACCCAGAAGCGTACCGACGAGCTGTCGGCGATGAGGACGGGCACGGCGCCGAAGCGAGCGGCGACCGAGGCTTTGGCGCTCCAGCGGTCAGGCCCCGCCCAGGCGAGATTTGCACCGGCGCCGCTCAAGGTGGCCGCATCGGGCCCCGCCACCCAGGGGTTCTTGTTGACGGTGAGGTGCTCGACGTCGATGAATGCGGCCGTCTGCCACGAACCGGCCCAGACACCTAAGTCATGCTGCAACTCGGCGGTGCCGAGTTCACCCTCGTCACCGGAGAGAACGCCCAAATCATAGGCGCGCACCGTGTAGGGGCCGCCGGCGATCATCTTCTGCGAGGAGTCGAGGTTGTCAGCCGTCCACTGCCCGGCGAAGGACAGGTACAAGCCATTGCTCGCCGAGAGCTTTTGCAGGCGCGCGAGGTTCAAGTTCCATTTCGAGAAGGTGCCGTCGGTCTTTGCGGTCGCCACGTCGGCGACCTGCGCCGCCGCGTTGTCGAAGTCCAGGTGTCCGGCGGTCACGCTCAAGTTCCAAGTGCTGACGCCGCCGGCCAAAAGCGCATCGCGGGCATCGCCGGTGAGACTCGCCATGAAATTGTCGATGTGCCGGTCGGTATAGGTGCCGCTGGCCTCCAGAGCATCGTCGAGTTTCAAGCGGTCGTACTCTATCTGCACGTAAAGATTCACGTTCTCGCTACGCAGCAGCGGCTGCTTGCCCCATAGGCTCGCGACCTCGGCGGTGCCGCGCCCGTCGAGCGCCTTGAGGCCATCGCCGAGTTTGTAGTCCAAGGCCGAGAAGGCGGCGCCGACGCGGGTTCCTGAGCCGCTCACCGTGGCCTCGTACGAGAGACGGCCATAGTTCAAGTCATCCCCGGAGGACAAACCGGCGAGGCTCAGGTAGTCGCCCTGGGCGAACGGATCTATGAGGCTCAGAGTCGCGCCGCCGCGGATGCGTCCGGTGTAGCGATTGCCATAGTCATCTACGCTCGCGATGGCGGTGAAGCGCGGGCCGGGAAGTGTGGTCACATCCAGATCCGAGGTGCCGACCGTGTCGCCCGGCTTGATCACCGCGTTTGCGGCGATCTTCGGCACATCCGACAGCAACAGCAGCACATGATTCATCTGCGTATCTTCGATGACCTCCCCGCTCTGAAGCGGCGCCAGGGTGGCGGCGAGCAGGGAGTCGCGCACATGGCTCTCGTTGTGCAAGCTCACCTTGCCATAGCGCGCCTCTAGCACCTGCAACTGCACCACCCCGTCCTTGATGGTCTGCGCCGGGATGATGGCGCGCGCCAGCGGGAAGTGGTGGCTGTGGTAGTACTCGGTGATCCGGTCGGCCAACTTCGTCAACGCGGCGAGGTCGAGCTTCTTGCCTTCCGCGTCGGCGATCAGTGCGTGCAGCGTGGCCGTATCGAATTTCGTGTTGCCGCTGATCTCGAACCGGTTGACCGGGAAAGCCTCGGTGGCCGGCACGGCGCCGCCCTCGGGCCGCTCGATGGTCAACCCGGTCGCATTGGAGGAGGGCGCCTGGGGCGGCGTCGGCTTGATCTGCTGCAGGATGTTGCCGGCATCCGGCACAACCTGCGCGAGAGCCGCACCCGCGGGTGCGAACGCCGCGAGCGCTGTGAGCAGGCATCGTGGCGCCAGAGCTGCGGGTGTCGCGACCCGGTGTGCGCAGCACTTCGTGCGCTCGACCATTGAATTATTCATCGTTCTGTACCACCGTCTGCGGCAGCTTCAGCCCGCCGTTCTCGATCTTCAAGGTTCCGGTCGCGCCGATCTTCATCGACACGTTCACCGCGACCGCTTTGCGGCGCTGTGAGGTGGATGAGTCCCCGCCTGTACCGCCCCCGCCATCGGATGCACTTGACCCACTCAGCATCTCGATCGTCGGCGATGCGTCGATGACCTGAGGCGTCGCTCCGAACTGCGGCGTGTACGAGTTGGCGACCAACTGTGCTTCTGTCGTCGTGGCGATCAGGGCGAGCGCGCTCGCACCAGAGAGCGTGCCGGCGCCGCGGGTCGTGCTGCTGGTGCCGCTCGTGGCGCCGGTGGAACTCGCCGCAGTGATACTGCCGGTCAGGCCCGTGGGTTCAGTGATGCTGTAGTCGCTCGCGCTGGGGCCGCTCAACGTATCGGTCACGGTGACAGGGATGCCGGTGCCGACGGCGGCGGAGGCATATGTCCCGGCCTGGTTCAGCGTCACCGAGTCTCCGGAGATGACACCGACCAACATGCCGCCTGTGAGATCCGCCGTCGTCGTGCCGTTGTAGACTTTCGTGGCCTGCGTGCCCGTGACCGTCACCGTCGCCGGCGTGATGCTACCGGAGAGACCCGTGGGTTCGATGAGCGTGTAGTCACCGGCGCTGGCGCCGCCGAGAGCATCGGCGGCCGTCACCGCAATGCCGGTGCCGACGTCTTTCGAGGCGAAGCTGCCCGCTTGCGTCAACGTGACCGCATCGCCGCTCACTACGCCGGACAGCGTGCCGCCGGTGAGGGTCGCGGCCGTGGTGCCGTTGTACACCTTCGGGGCGACGCTGGTTCCCGTCACGGTGAGCACGGCCGGTGTGATGTTGCCGGTCAATCCGGTCGGCTGTGTGAGCGAGTAGTCGCCGGCATCCGCGCCGCCGAGACTGTCCGACGCCGTCACGGCAATGCCGTTACCGACGTTCTTGGAAGCGAATGTACCGGCCTGAACCAAACTCACGGCGTCGCCGCTGACCACGCCGACCAAGCTTCCGCCTGCCAGAGATGCTGCCGTCGTGCCGTCGTATTCCTTCTGGCCGACGACAGTACCGGTCACGCTGAGCGGCGCCGCCGTGATCGCCAGCGTGCCGGCTGCATAGCTAATGAGATAGCCTTGCTGATTGGAGTAGAGGCCGCCGGGTGTGTAGGTGTAGGTGCCGGCGTGCACCGCGCCCGGGGCGTTGCCGCTGAAGGTCAGCGTGCCGAGCAAGTCGTTCGTGTTCGGTGCGCTCGAGTACTGCACGTTGCCGGCGCTCGGCGCGAAAGCGGTGCCGTCATAAACTTTCGTCGTCGTTTCTCCTGTAATGACGAGCGGCGTCAGGAACGAGCGCAGCATCGGAGCGGTTTCGCCGGCATACATGAACCACGTGCTGGTTCCACCGGGAGAAGTACTCGAGTTCCAGGCCGGGTTGACGTTGCCATTGGCCGTCGTTGCGGTCGTGAAAGTCGACGCTGTAAGAAACTGGGCCGTCGTCAATCCCTGGACTTGGCCGGCGGCATCGGCAACTGAGCCGTAATAGTTGCTAAGACCGGTCAGCGTTGGGTTCGACGTCTTGTCGTAGAAGCTGTTGGTGGCGGTGCCGTAATTCAAGCCCACGAGTCCGCTGGTCCAATACGTCGTGCCGGTGACCCCGCCCATCGCATAGCTGTCGCTGATCGTACCGGAGCTTCCGCCCACCAATCCGCCTACCGCATAGTCCGTACCCGTGACGGTGCCCGAGAAGTAGCTGTTGCCGATCGAGCCGCCGCTGTTGAGACGGCCCACCAAACCGCCGACGTAGGCCGAGCCGGTGATGCTGCCGCTTGCGTAGCTATCACTGATCGCGGCCCCGGCCTTGTCGTATCCCACCAGACCACCGACGTTCTCGTTCCCCGCCACGCTCACGCCGCTGACTCCTATATTGGCGATCGTGGTGGACGAGGCCGGCAGGTAGCCGAATAACGCGACGTCGCTGTTGTCGGTGGTCAGCGAAAGGTTCGCGAGCGTGTGGCCGGCACCGTCGAAGCTGCCGGCAAAGTACGGAATGTAGAAGCCCTGTGGCAAACTCAAGTTCGCGGTCAGTTTGAAATTGAGGCCGGCGTTGCTCTCCGAGAATCCGAGCAAGTCCTCCAGGCCCTGCACGCTGCTGACGTTGTAGTAACCGCCCGTTCCCGCCGGCAACGAAGCCGAGTAGTTCGCGATGTTGAGGGTCTCGCCGTGGCTGAACCAATCCACGTACTGTGCGTTGAAGAGGCCGCCGGCCGTCACCTGATGCGCGCCGTTGATGGTGACTTGATCCACGTTGTAGAAGGCGTTGCTGAGCAGGTTGACTTGCGGATCCTCCAGCAGTCCGACCAAGCCGCCCACATCGGCGCTCCCGGTGACATTGCCGGTGGAATAGCTGTTGCTTATGGTTCCTGCGTTCTCGTTGGCTCCCACGAGGCCGCCCACTTGCGTGGCGCCGGCGCCGTTGACCACCCCGGTGGCATAGCTGCCGGTGACGGTAGTGCCGTTCATGACCCCCACCAGACCGCCGACGTATTGACCCGTGCCCGTGACCTGGCCGGTCGCATGGCTGTTGCTGATGTTGCCGCCGGCACTGCCCACCTGTGTGTAGCCCACCAAACCGCCGACGTAACTGCTGCCGCTGACATTGCCGGTGGCGTAGCTATTGCTGATCGGACCCTCGTTGTTGCCCACCAGTCCGCCGGTGTACTGGTCATTGCCGGCATTCACTTGGCCCGTCGCGTAGCTAGTGGTGATCGAACCATAGTTGGCTCCCACCAACCCGCCGGTACCGCGCACGCCGGTCACGGCGACGGTGGCGTAGCTGCCGGTGATCGAACCGGTGTTTTTGCCCACCAGTCCGCCGGTTCCGTTCACGGCGTTGGAGGTGCCCGTGACCGTGCCCGTGGCATAGCTGCCCGAGATCGAGCCGTCGCTCTCGCCGGCGAGCATGCCGACCTGGGCGCCGCCGGTCACGTTGCCGCCGGTGAGACCGACGTTCTGGATCGCGCCGGTCGCCAGGCCAAACAGACCGACGTCGAGACTCGATGACGATTGGTTGATGCTGAGATTGGCGATGGTGTGGCCCTGCCCGTCGAAGCTCCCCGAGAAGCCGCTCGAGGAGGTACCGACCGGCACGAAGCCTGCGGAGGTGCTCCAGACATCGGCTTGGCCGTTGGTCACGGCGAGACTGGTCGCGGATGCATCGACATTGGCGGCCAGCGTGTAATTCGCGCCGGGCGCCATGGCCATCAACTGCAACTGGTGCGCGTTGCTGATGGAAGTCGAATACTCGGAGGCCAGCATCGGGAACGTCGCACCGCTGGCGTTGCCGGCATTGTTGAGCGTGCCATCGGAGTCAACCATTACCCAGGCATTGCCCGTGGCGCCGGGTGCGGTCGTGAAATTGAAGCCGCTGAAGTTCGAAGCCGTCTGCATTTGCGCGCTGGTGAGCCCCGTGCCTCCGCCCGGCGACGTGGTCTGGCCCGACGTCGTCGTGTTCCAGTAGCTATTGGTAACGGTGACCGCCTGGCTGGTCGTTGCGACTAACCCGCCAGGTTGGTAGCTCGCGGTCACCGCGCCCGTGGCATAAGAGTTGTTGATCGTCGCGCCATCCAGCAATCCGACCAGGCCGCCGCCGTAGGAGGAGGCTGTAACGGCGCCGGTGGCGTAGTCGTCGGCGACGGTGATGTAGCGCGCATGGCCCACGAGACCCCCCACGTATTCAGCGTTGGGAGCGTTCACCGCGCCGGTGGCGTAAGAATCGGTGAGACTGCCGTAGAAGCGCGCCTGACCCACCAGGCCGCCGATATAAGTGCCGAAGACAGTGTTGGATCCAGACACCGTCGCCGTGGAATACGCATCGGTGATGTAGTCGCCGTTACCTAGCCCCACGAGGCCGCCGACATAGGAGACGCCGCTGACCGTCCCGCTCGAGTAGTCATGGGTGACATAGCCGTTGGCGTCGTTCCCGACCAGCGCCCCGACATAGGCATGTCCGTCAATGCTGGCGTTGATCACCCCGATGTTTTGCAGAGTCGCTCCATTGGTGGCGCCAAATAAACCGAGGTTGCTGTTGTTAGGCGCATTGATGGTCAGATTGGCGATGGTGTGTCCGAGACCGTCGAAGATGCCTGCGTAGCTGCCAGAAGTGCCGATCGGCGTGAAGCCGGCGCCTGAGTTCCAGCTGCTCGTGGCGCTGGCATCGATGTTGGCGCCGAGTGCGAAGTTGGTCGCCAAATTGGCGCTGGCCGCCATGCCCTGCAGCGTCGCGGTGCTGGGGGCGGTGGTGGCATCGCCCGGGGCACCCAGACTTGTAACCACGGTGAAGTTCGTGACATTGCCGTCGGAGCCCAACTTGGTGCTGAAGTTCGGGCCCGCCGGCAGATTCACGGGCGCGTTGACGTTATAGACGCTGGTGTTGTTGGCATTGACCGCGCCCTGACCGTACTGCAGCGCGAGGCTCGCGGTCCCCAAGCCATTCATCGGGCTGTTGATGTTGATGTTGTTGGCTGCGTTCAAGGTGAGCGTGTTCGCGCTCCAAGACACGGTGTCGTCGACGTTGACGTTGCCCGAGGTGCCCGAAGCACCGGCGCTGCTTTGTATCGTGACGTTGCCGGAGCCGAGCGCCGTGGACAGCTGCGCGCCGGTCTCATCGCCGCCGGTGGGGGCGATGGTGAAATCATGCGGGTCGATGAGCCAGGTACCGTTCTGGCCCGTGCGCGCGGCCGTGGTGACCTTGGCGGTACCGGCGATCTCGACGTGCGCAGCGGAGGTCTCGATGTAACCGCCGTCACCGCCGTCGGGGGCGGAGGCGTCGAGCTTGCCGCCGACATCGACCGTGCCGGCAGTCATGCCGCCGAGCAGCGTGATCGTACCCTCGTGATTCTCGAGACTACGGGCCTCGATGACACCGGTGTTGTTGACCACGCTGGCGAGCAGGCTGTTCTTGGCGCCGGCGGTCATGAGCACCTTGCCGCCGTCGGCCAGGATCAATCCACCGTTCTGCGCGAGGCTTTCGAACACGCTCTGGTCTATGCGCATGCTGACCAGATGCGAACCGCTGAACGTGAGCGTGGCGACGCTGCCTGCGCCTAAGGCCACGGTGCCGAGCTGGGCGCTGATGACGCCGCCGTTCGCGACATGATTGCCGAGCAGCGCCACGCCGCCGCCGTTGGTCGCGGTAATCGTACCTTCGTTGATCACGCTGCCCGTGCCCGATCCGCTGAAGTTCTTCGAGTCGCTCGTTGGCGCACTCGGATCCAATGCCAGCGTCGAGGCCACGAGGCCGCCCACGTTGACTTCCGCGCCGCGCCCAAAGATCACGCCGTTCGGGTTGATCAAGTACACCTGGCCGTTGGCGTTCAGGTGCCCGAGGATTTGCGAGGCATTAGGGTCGAGGATCCGGTTCACCGCAACCGCCGTGGTCGAAGGCTGGACGAAATCCACGGTCTCCGTGGGAGCGATATTGAAGGTCTGCCAGTCGATCGAGAGATTCTGGCTGCCCTGCCGAACCGTCGTCGTCGAGCCGGACTCTGTGATGGTGCCGCTGCCAGCGGTCACCTGGCCTCCCGTGGGGCCCGCCTGCGCGATGCTCGCAGCCATGCTGGCCCCGCAGGTGAATGCCGCCAGCGTCAGCTTACGCTTCGATCTCTTGCCCCGGCCTCGAACCGTTTCGGCGGCTGGGACGTAAGCCCCCAGCGCCTCGCTCCACACCAGACGGTAGATACGGTTCATCGAGGCGTGTCTATTCATGCGCGCAAGTCCCGAAGGTCAAGTTCCAAACTGGGACTAGCGGCCGAACATCGAAGGACTTAACTTAGCTATTCACATTTCGTGATCTCATTCACACTCTTTGCGCGTGACCAATCATTCCGGCAGGGTCTGCCGCCGGTCAAGATGTTTGAGGTATTCGCTCGAGCCACAGGCGTGGCTAAGCGAGTGATCAGCCCGCTGCTTCGGCTTGGCTCGGAGCCACGAACTTGCGGAAGGTGACGGCCTGCACGAGCCGCGCCTTGCGCACGAACGTCTGGTAGAGGAGGTCGCGCATGACCTCGAGCAGAATTCCGGCGTCCTTGGCATCCAGATCGGGTTGATGCGGCCAGGGGTCGGCGTCGCTGCCGAACAGCACGGCACGCAGCCTCGCGAACGTCTGGTCGTCGAGCTCGGCCAGCAAGCGAATTTCCTGCAGCGTATCGAATAGCTGCAGCTTGCCGCGCTCCCCCAAATCCCGGAACAGCGATTGTGCGGTGCGCCGGCTCATGGATCCGAACGCGTTGAAGCACGACGCCGCGTAGCAGCTCAAGGCCTCCTTGAACAAGCCTTCGGCCTCCTCCGGCAGGTACGTCAACGGGAAGTTCTCGCGCGCACGTTCGATCTGGGCATAGTTGGGGGCGAGCTCGACCCGCAGCGCGGTGAAGGCCTTGACGGCGAACTTGAGGAATATCGGCTCGCTGCAGGCATCGCATCGAAACACGATGCCGATGTGCTTAGGTCTGCGGGCGCTGAGATCTTCGAATCCCGGCACGGCGATGGCCGTGAGATGGCTCAACGTCTGGCAATGGGGACACGTCAGGGCTATGCCCTGGTATTCGACGTGTAATTCATCCTGCGGTGTGATGTAGAAGGTCATGGCTAACTCGATAGTGGCTTGTAGCGAATCCGGTGGGGCTGGGCGGCATCCTCGCCCTTGCGGCGTTTCAAATCCTCGATGTATTCCTGGTAGTTGCCTTCGAACCAGTGAACCTCGGAATCTCCCTCGAAGGCCAGGATGTGAGTGGCAATGCGATCCAGGAACCAGCGGTCGTGGGAGATGACCACCGCGCAGCCTGGAAAGGCAACCAGAGCCTCCTCCAGCGCACGCAGCGTTTCAATGTCCAAATCGTTGGTGGGCTCGTCGAGCAGCAGGACATTGCCCCCGGCCTTGAGCACTTTGGCAAGGTGTACGCGATTGCGCTCGCCGCCGGACAGCTCGCCGATCAGTTGCTGCTGCTGTACACCCTTGAAGTTGAAGCGGCCCACGTAGCCGCGTGAAGCGGTCTCGTAATTGCCGACCTTGATGATGTCGAGTCCGCCGGATATTTCCTGCCAGACGGTGTTCTTGTCGTTGAGCGCCTGGCGTGATTGGTCCACATAGGCCAGTTTGACGCTGGGGCCTGCGCGCACTTCGCCGCCGTCGGGTTTTTCGATGCCGGCCAGCATGCGAAACAGCGTGGTCTTGCCGGCGCCGTTCGGACCGATGATGCCGACGATGCCGCCGCGCGGCAGGTTGAAGTTCAAACGATCGATGAGCAGGCGCTCGCCATAGCCCTTGCGCAAGTTGACCGCTTCGATGACGAGGTCGCCGAGCCGATCGCCGGGCGGAATGTAGATCTCATTGGTCTCGTTGCGCTTCTGAAATTCCTGCGACGCCAATTCCTCGTAGCGTTGCAGGCGGGCCTTGGACTTCGCCTGACGCGCCTTGGGGTTGGTGCGAACCCATTCGAGTTCACGCTTGAGCGACTTGGCGAGCGCGTCCTGCTGGCGCTGTTCGACGCCCAAGCGCTGTTCCTTCTGCTCGAGCCAGGAGGAGTAGTTTCCCTGCCAGGGAATTCCGTGGCCCCGGTCCAGTTCAAGGATCCACTCGGCAACGTTGTCGAGGAAATAGCGATCGTGGGTGACCGCGATCACCGTACTCGGATATTCCTCGAGAAAATGCTCGAGCCAGGCAACCGACTCGGCGTCCAGATGGTTGGTCGGCTCATCGAGCAGCAGCATGTCGGGCTTCGACAGCAGCAGGCGACAGAGGGCCACGCGGCGCTTCTCGCCGCCCGAGAGCTTGCCGACCCGGGCCTCCCAAGGCGGCAGGCGCAGCGAATCCGCCGCTATCTCCAGTTTGCGCTCGAGCTCCCAGCCGCCGACGGCGTCGATCTGATCCTGAAGCTTTGCTTGCTCGTCCATGAGTTTGGTCATCGCGTCGTCCGACATCTCCTCGGCAAATTTGTCGCTGACGGCGTTGAAGCGATCGAGCAGGCGCTGTACCTCGCCGACGCCTTCGCTGACGATTTCGCGTACGGTCTTCGAGTCATCGAGCTGCGGTTCCTGCTCCAGGTAGCCCACCTTGATGCCGGTTTGAGCGCGCGCCTCTCCCTCGATCTCCTTGTCCACGCCGGCCATGATCTTGAGCAGGCTGGACTTGCCGGAACCGTTGAGGCCCAAAACGCCGATCTTGGCCCCCGGGAAGAAGCTCAAGCTGATGTCGCGCAAGATGGTGCGCTTGGGCGGCACGACTTTGCCGACCCGGTTCATGGTGTAGATGAACTGAGCCATTCATTCAAGCCTTATCGTTTTGCGAGGGGATCAGCGGGGTCCTTCCTCCAGTATGGTTTAGTCATGGAGCCTTGTCACGTTGTGGGATTGCTCCTAGGGAGGCGAACCTTTGTGAGCTATACTTTCCGGCTAAATTCTGGGAGCGCATATGTTCACGGGCAAAATGACCATCGCCGATTTCGATCCTGAGCTCGCGAAGTCGATCGCCGACGAACGCGGCCGCCAGGAAGATCACATCGAATTGATTGCCTCGGAGAACTATGCGAGCCCAAGAGTGCTCGAAGCGCAAGGCTCCGTGCTCACCAACAAGTATGCCGAAGGCTACCCGGGCAAGCGCTACTATGGCGGCTGCGAATTCGTGGACGTCGCCGAGACTCTGGCCATCGAGCGCGCCAAGCAGTTGTTCGGCGCCGCCTATGCCAACGTGCAGCCGCATTCCGGCTCCCAGGCGAACGCCGCCGTGTATTTCGCGCTCTTGAACCCCGGCGACACCATCTTGGGGATGAGCCTGGATCACGGCGGTCATCTGACCCATGGCGCCAAGGTCAATTTCTCGGGAAAACTGTACAAGGCGGTGCAGTACGGGATCAAACCTCACGATGGCACCATCGACTACGGTCAAGTCGAGGAGCTGGCCCTGGCACACCGCCCGAAGATGATCGTCGCTGGTTTTTCCGCCTACTCGCGTGCCATCGACTGGAACAGGTTTCGCGCCATCGCCGATTCGGTCGGCGCGTATTTGTTCGTCGACATGGCGCACGTCGCGGGCCTCGTGGCAGCGGGCCTGTACCCGAATCCCGTGCCCATTGCCGATGTCGTCACCACCACCACACACAAGACCCTGCGAGGGCCGCGCGGCGGCTTGATACTGGCGCGGCCGCACGCAGAGCTGCACAAGAAGTTCAACTCCATGGTGTTTCCCGGAATTCAAGGCGGACCCTTGATGCACGTGATCGCTGCCAAGGCCGTGGCCTTCTTGGAAGCGCTGCAGCCGGAATTCAAAGCCTACTCGGCGCAGGTGATTGCCAATGCGCGCGCCATGGCCGCGATGCTGCAAGAGCGCGGCTATAAAATCGTGTCCGGAGGCACCGACAATCATTTGTTCCTGCTCGACCTCATCGACAAGAACATCACCGGCAAGGACGCCGACGCCGCGCTCGGCCGCGCCCACATGACCGTGAATAAGAACGCTGTGCCGAACGACCCGCGTCCACCGTCCATCAGCAGCGGGCTGCGCATCGGCACACCGGCGGTCACCACGCGCGGCTTCAAGGAGCCGGAAGCGCGGCAGCTGTCGATCTGGATCGCGGATATTCTCGATCACATGGGCGATGAAGCCACGGTGGAACGCGTGCGGTCCGAGGTCGTGGCGCTATGTCGCCGGTTTCCGGTCTACGCTTGAGCGCATGCCGGCCGCCCCTCCAGGTCGGGTCGCTGCGAACGCCGTGAGTAGTCCCAATGCATTGCCCCTTTTGCGGCCACTCGGAGACTAAGGTCATCGACTCGCGCCTTGCCGGCGAAGGCCGGCAAATCCGCAGGCGTCGCGAATGCCTCGACTGCGGCGAACGATTCACCACCTTCGAGACCGCCGAACTTTTGCTCCCGACCGTGGTCAAGGCCGACCGCAGCCGCGAGCCCTTCGATGAGAACAAGCTGCGCTCCGGCATCCAGAAAGCGCTCGAGAAGCGCCCGATCTCAGGCGAGGAGATCGACGCAGCCGTTGCACGCATTTGCCACAACCTGCGCAGTCTCGGGGAGCGCGAGATCGCCGCCCGCAAGATTGGTGAGATGGTCATGGAGGAGCTGCGTCATATGGATGAGGTGGGCTATGTGCGCTTCGCCTCGGTATACCGCAGCTTCCAGGATGTCGAGGCGTTTCGCGCCGAGATCGATCAGCTGCGCCGCCACTCGCGCCGCCGCGAGCCGAGCAAGGATCAGCTCCCCCTGCTGCCGGGCGAGGACCTCAAGCCCGATCCCCACAAGACCGACAAATGAGCGTCGATCCTGCCGCCGCGAATCTTCACCAACAGGACGCGGCTCATCTGCGGCGGGCACTGATGCTTGCCGAGCGCGGTTTGTACACGACCGACCCGAATCCGCGCGTAGGCTGCGTGATCGCCGACCGGCATGGCATTCTGGGCGAGGGCTGGCACGTGCGCGCTGGAGAACCACATGCCGAAGTGCTGGCGTTGCGCGCGGCGGGCGAGAGTGCGCGCGGGGCTGACGCCTACGTCACGCTCGAGCCTTGCAGCCACACGGGGCGCACGCCGCCCTGCGCCGATGCATTGGTCGCCGCCGGTGTCGCCCGCGTCTGGTGTTGCACGGCGGATCCAAACCCTAAGGTGGCGGGCAGCGGCATCGCGCGTCTGCGTGCGGCGGGTATCGAGGTTACCGTGGGAGCGTTCGGCGCGCAGGCGCGGGCGTTGAACCCTGGTTTCTTCTCGCGGTTCGAACGCCATCGCCCTTACGTCCGTCTGAAAATGGCGATGAGTTTGGACGCGCGCACGGCACGCGTCGGGCCTGCGCCCGCCGCTGGCGGCCAGGTCTGGATCAGCGGCGATGCCTCGCGCGCGGATGTACAGACATGGCGCGCGCGAAGTTCCGCGGTGCTGACCGGGTCGGGTACCGTGCTCTGCGACGACCCCAAGCTCAACGTGCGTTTGAAACTCGGACCGTGGGTGCGCCAGCCGCTGCGGGTGGTTCTCGATACCGAGCTTCGCTGCCGCCCCGGCGCACAAATTTTCCAAAATGGCGGTGCGCTGACGTTCGCTGCCCTCGATGCACCGGAAAGCGGTGCACTCAATGTCGAGCGGGTGGCGCGCGCTGCGGGTGGCCTCGACCTCGACGCCGTGATCGCGCGGCTCGCTGCCCTCGAGATCAACGAGCTGTTGCTCGAGTGCGGTGCGCGCCTGGCTGGCGCATTCCTGGCGAAAGGACTGGTCGATGAAATGGTGCTCTACGTGGCGCCGGGTTTGATGGGGGAGAATGCGGCGCCGCTGGCCTATCTCGGCGCCGATGCGTCTGCGCTTGCGGGACGATTCGAATTCAGCGATGTGCGCCTCGTAGGTGATGATGTGCGGCTGGTTCTGACCTCGAGGAAAAACTGAATGTTCACAGGAATCGTATTGGCGGTAGGGCGGATCACGTCGATCACGGATCGCGGCGGCGACCTGGAGCTCGGATTGGATGCCGCAGGATTGGATGCGGCGCGATTGGGTTTGGGCGACAGCGTGTGCGTGCAGGGTGTCTGTTTGACAGTCACCCGCAAGCTGGATGCGACTTTCTTCGCGGATGTATCGCGCGAGACCATGGCCAAGACCAGCTTGGGGACCTTGAAGGTTGGGTCCGCGGTCAATCTCGAGCCCAGCCTGCGCGCGGGCGATGCGCTCGGCGGTCACATGGTCAGCGGGCACGTCGACGGCGTCGGCCGGCTGGTCCATGCGGAGGAGGATGCACGCTCCAGACGCCTGCAGTTCGAGCTGCCGGCGCCGCTCATGAAATTCGTGGCGCCAAAAGGGTCGATCTGCATCGACGGCGTCAGTCTGACCGTCAATAACGTCGAGGAGCGGCGCTTCGACGTCAACATTATTCCGCACACTCAGCAGGTCACGACGCTCGGCACGTTGAAGGTCGGCGACGCGGTGAACATCGAGATCGACGTGATCGCGCGATATGTGGAGCGGCTCATGCAGCGCTCCTGACAAGGCACAGCGCAACTGTTAATAACGTCCGGCAGCAGCCATCACAATCCAGCCAGCGTCAAGTTGAGCGCGCTGCGCAACGCCCAAAACCGATCAGGGTAATCGACCAGGGCTTGCGAAACCAAAGTCGCGAATTACCGACATGTAGCGATTCATCGACACTGGCGTGTGACGCGCATCACAAGTAGAAATGCAATTGATACCCGCCGGCAATCGTCGGGTGCTTCCAACATGCTGACAGGGATCTTCAGTTGCGACTCGTCAATGTTTTTCAGGCAGCTCTCGCGGTCTCGTTGCTGGCATTGGCAGCGAGCGGCAGCATCGCAGCGGTCGTGCAGGCTGCCGCCGCGACTGTTACTGGGACTGTTACTG